>CXWL01008971.1_pt1 | contig 13722 bp, 8 predicted proteins | sample 590931 | NCBI WGS metagenome assembly CXWL01 (sample SAMEA3498368, study PRJEB10139) | groundwater metagenome | biome: water well; material: biofilm material | place: Germany | collected 2015-04-27 | reverse complement strand
GCTGAACAATATTTTCCCAGTTCTGCGCATTAACCACAACCGTGCCATCACCCACTCCAGACAGGCCTGGATCCACATTAACGATATCGATGGTATTCAGCGTGCCACTAAAAGTAACACTGTCATCCAGGAACAAATCAACAGTACCCGAGTTGCCCTGAATAGAGTCGCCAGGATTAAACGTTTCGCTGTTGCCTATTACCACATCACCATCGTTAATAACGAGATGATCGATACCCGTTGTAAGTTCAAGGAAGGGATCTACTATAACAACAACGACATAATCGTCAACAATCGCCTGAGCCTCGGCTCCGGTAAGAAGAACACTGTCTTCTGTTACCTCGGTCATAAGCCCCTGTAAATAAGCAAGATCGGTAGTTGACGGATTCTCTGCACTGAAAACAGCCGATACCAGCGCACGGTTATTCAGCAATGTAGCAATATCATTAAACTCAGGCAACCGACGAGCGGGGTCTGCAAGATAAATTACTCCATCATAAATGATTTGACCCCAGTCGTTGCCAGTAGCCAACGAATTCTCTACATATGCCAGCGCCTTCGTATCAGCGGAACTCGAACCATTTGAATCCAATCCAAAGTGATCCATAATGATGGCAATCTGTTCGTCTTCCGGGTAGCCATCAATCACATCATCCGCAAATATCGGATGCCTTGCCAAGAAACTCGCAACCTCCTCAACGCTAGATCCTTCCTCTACAAGATCCGTTATCATGGCTAGATACTCTTGGCCAGGAGTCGCACCATAAAATCCCACAACAATTTTCAGAAGTTGATCCAGCTGCACTTTAGAGATAGGCACAAAAGCCTCCTTTATTTAAATGAATAGATGAAACTGAAACACCAAGAGGCTGTCCGAGAATAGTGGTCGTAGCGAGGGGAAGCTACTTTGAGACATATTTTTTGAACATTTGAGGCAAATAGTTATTCTATTTAACAAAAATGATCGATAAATATGGCCAAAATAGCCTTTCCGCAGTAGATCACTCTATTTTCTGAAAACCTCTTGGCATTATTGTTTAACAAGCACTAACGTAACTATATAAAAAAACAAACACTATCTTCCCAAGATGAACTATACGTAAAGCCGGATGTTTAGTCAACTCGCTGTTAAACGATCAAAAAATCGCCTGTTTTTGCTTAAAGTAACTTGAGTTCGGGATAAGAACTTACTTTAAAAAATATAACACTTTGAAAATTATACTATATTTAGTTTCAGATCAAGTTATTGAACATTCAAAATCGATGATACCCAAAAGATTGGGTCGAACAGGCGATAAAAATCGTCTATCAATCAAAAATACCAGGTTTAACTACTTTACAAACCATTCTTTTAAAAATTAAAACTATTTATAATTAGCGTGTTATTTAAAAATAAAATAAGTCGTTACCAACTTTCTTATCCCGAACTCAGGTTAAAGTAGCATTAAAAATCCATTTCTTTGATTAAATCCTTACTGAAAAATGATGGACACTAAGGCCGATGACTCGCTTTGCCATAGGTCCAATACAGCATAAACCCGGTAAACATCATCCCGCCGAACAGATTACCCGCAATCACCGGCAGTCCATTCCATAACCACCAGTCGGCCAGTGTGATATTCGCGCCCAGCATCATGCCAGCGGGAATCAGGAACATGTTGACGATGGCGTGTTCATAGCCGAGGCCAAAAAAAGTCATGATCGGTAGCCACATGGCGGCGATTTTGCCGATGGTGGAAGTGGAGGTGAAGGCCATGACTGCACCCAGTGTCACCATCCAGTTACATAGCAGCGCGCTGGTAAAGGCGGCGATCGTGCCGTCCAGGCTAAGCCGGGCGTAATCGAGTGTTTTGGCTTCGGCGATGATGATGGTTCGTTGCAGAGCGGGAATGGTTGCCGGGTCGATCGCTCCCATTTTGGTCGCTACGACACAATACAAATACGCATACGTGACGCTGCCGATCAGGTTGCCGATTAATACCCAAGTCCAATTTTTAAGTAAATGACTAAATGGGGTTCTTTTATCCTTGACGGCAATCGGAATGAGCGCGAAATTGCCGGTTGCGAGTTCCAGCCCGAGCAGAATAATCATGACAAAGCCCACGGGAAAAACCAGAGCACCGGCGATCCCCCAACCTGTTTGCGTCGCTGCCAGAATAGCCAGCGTGGTGGCATAGCCCAGAAAAGCGCCTGCCAGAAAGCCACGGATCAGCAAATGTTTCACTGGCAGACTTGCTTTCTTGGCGCCTGCCTGCAACATGTTTTCAACGATTTCTTCCGGTTTCACATACGCCACATCACTCACTCCTTTAGTCAAAAACCTCAAATCCGATTCATGCGATTTTATCGCATAATCAAGCTGAATTTGCTTCTGGATGTATGGGAGATGGTGTTATTCCGGGTTTGTTTCGGGCAAAAAGAGTTGCAGCAGATCATTGAGAAAGCGCTTGCCCAGCACCGTGGGTTTAATGCGATGATGATCGCGCACCAGCAAGCCGCGTTGCTCGGCTTCATCCAGCGATTTCTGGATGGCGTTGATGGGTAAGCCTGTGCGTTCCTGAAACACGGCTGTTTCAAATCCTCCCGTGAGTCGTAGCGCATTCATCATAAATTCAAAACCACGATCTGCGCGGGTCAGTTCATGCTGTGTCTGGATTAACGACTCTGAAGCTTTGGCTTTGGCAAGATATTCCCTGGGTTGTTTAAAGCGCATCTGGCGCACAATTTTGTCAAAAAAGCTGATTTTACTGTGTGCCCCTGCGCCAATGCCCAGGTAGTCGCCAAATAGCCAGTAGTTCATGTTATGGCGCGACTCCTTCCCTGCCCGCGCAAAGGCTGAAGTCTCGTAGTTACGATAATGATGGCTTGCAGTGATTTGCTCAACCATTTCCTGCATGGCCGCTGCTTGTTCATCATCGGGAAGATTGGGCGGGAATCGATGAAATAAGGTATTGGGTTCCAGCGTCAAGTGATAGGCTGAAATATGCGTGACTCCCAGAGAACACGCCGTTTCAATATCAGCTTGCGCCTCTTCCAGGGTTTGCCCGGGTAATGCATACATTAGATCCAGATTGATATTGTCAAAATTCTTCAGGGCGATTTCAACCGCACGATGTGCTTCTTGATCATCATGTACACGCCCTAATGCGCGCAAATGTTGGGGATTAAAACTTTGTATACCAATCGACAAACGGTTTATGCCTGCTCTACGAAAATCGGCGAATTTTTGTGTTTCAAAAGTTCCTGGGTTGGCTTCCAGTGTAACTTCGGCAAAGTGTTCCAATGACAGCAATGTTCGCACAGCAGTTAATATTGTATCAATGGCTTTGGCACTCAATAAACTCGGCGTGCCGCCACCAAAAAATACGCTGCTTAATCGCCTCCCCCAGACATTCGGCAAGGCGGATTCGATATCCTGAATCAGCGCTGCAACATATTCATCCTCAGGTGCCTGGCCACCCTCACCGCGAATTTCATGTGAATTAAAGTCACAATAAGGGCATTTTTTCAGGCACCAGGGGATATGAATGTAAAGACTCAGTGGTGGCAACGATTGGAGTCTGGGGGATTGCGAACCGAGTATCGATGCCGGTGAAATAATGGTGGCCACGAAAGAGATTACCCAATCTTGCGTAAGGTTAACAACGGTGGGCTTGACAGAGCTGAACGCGTACCCAGCAAACCGGCCACTACAACACCGGCCACTCCGGCCAGTGTACCAATCAACCAGATCCAGGGGTTAAAGGTGTAGTCGAGATGTAAGGCATAATGACCAATGACATAACCCAACGCGCTGGCACCGGCTGAAGCAAACAATCCAGCCAGTCCACCCAATATGGCAAATTCGGCCGCCCAGGCACGCGATAGTTGTTCTCGTTTAGCGCCTAGTGTCCTGAAGATGGCCGCTTCATAAATACGTTCATCCTGAGTAGAGGCAATCGCTGCGTACAATACGGCAAAGCCGGCCAGCAATGTAAACAAAAAAACAAACTCAACCGCTTGCGAGACCTGCTGGATCATTTGCTGCACCTGGTTGACGACCATTGCCACATCGATCACCAGAATATTTGGAAATTCCCTGACAAGGGCATGAATCATAGCGATTTCTGCAGGGGGCACATAAAAACTGGTGATATAACTGACGGGATAATTTTCCAGTAACCCGGTTGGCGCCATTACAAAAAAGTTAACCTGGAAACTATCCCAGTCTACTTTTCTCAGGCTGGTGATTTTGGCTGAAAAATGACTGCCTGCAATGTCATAAGTCAGCTCGTCGCCTAACTTGACGCCAATTGTTTTAGCGATGCCTTCTTCAATCGACAAAACTGCTTCACTCGTACCCTCATTCCACCAGGTACCCTGAACGACCTGGTTATCCAGCGCAGGATGACTGGCCCATGACAAATTAAATTCGCGCCTGATATGCCTTTCAGCATGCGGGTCATCCGCATAATCTTCCGGTGATACCTTCTTGCCATTAATCTTGATCAAACGGCCTCTTACCATCGGAAACATGGGGGGCTGTTCAATCGCATATTGCTGGAAAAATTCTTCCAATGATCCTAATTGATCCGTTTGAATATTCACCAGAAAATGATTCGGCGCGTCGGGTGGCAAACTGGCATGCCAGTCCTCAATCAGGTCATCCTGAATCAGTGTCAGCACCAGCAATGCCATCAAACCCAGTCCGAGCGCTACTGCTTGCAGAACACTTGAAACTGCCCGACGGTGGATACTGGCCAGGCCATAACGCCAGGCGCCGCCGGCTTGATGACGGAAGCTCGATAGTACTTTGATGAGCAACCAACCCAGGCAACCAAAAATGGTAATGGCTGATATAAATCCAGTAACAATATAGAGACCTAGTTTCAGGTCTCCAGCTTTCCAGATAAATAACAGTGATAAAGCCGCCAATCCCAATAAATATCCTGTAATGCTATGCACGTTGGATAAGCCAATATCTCTTCGTAATACCCGTAACGCAGGAACGCTACGTAAATTCAGGATGGGCGGCAATGCAAAACCCAATAACAATACCAGACCAACCAGCAAACCCTGTATCGCTGGCAGCCAATTGGGCCAGGGTAATGCTGTTTCGACTATTCCAGTCAGCCAGTGTGTCAGAATCTCCTGGGAAACAAAGCCAATCAAGCACCCAATACTGCTGGCGATCATGCCCAACGCCACAAAATAATATAAATACAAATAAAATAACTGCTTCTGACTGGCTCCCAAACTTCGCATCACAGCGCACCCATCCAGATGGCGCAGTGTAAACTGGCGTACAGCCAATGCAATCGCTGCCGCTGCCAGGACAACACTGGCCAAGGCCGCCAGACTCAAAAACTTTTCAGCTCGCTCCAATGCTGCTTTAATCTCGGGACGCGCATCTCGAATACCCTCAATTCTCTCTGCTTTGGTGAGTTGCGTTTTCGCCCAATCACGAAACTGCTGCACCCCTTTTATTTCACCGGCCACCTGCAAATGATAGGAAATACGGCTACCCTGTTGTATTAAGCCAGTCTCGGGTAAGTCAGCCGCATTAATCATGACGCGTGGCCCCATATTAATGAATCCCACGGAGTGATCCGGCTCACGCACGATGAGTTCAGTCACCGTTAACTGTATAGCGCCCACATCAACTACATCGCCTCGTTTAAGTTCAAGCCGCGTCATGAGCTTTTCATCCACCCAGATTGTGCCCGGTTGTGGAATTCTGGCTGCAACTTGAATTTCTGGCTGCGATGTTTGTGCCTTGGATGGCTTGCTGGCCAGATACACGCGCCCACGCAGTGGATAACCCTCAGTGACTGCTTTAATCTCAGCAAGTAGATTGTTCTCGCCATTGGAGATCATGCTGGGAAATTTGGTCACTGTTGAAACAGCCAATCCAAGCCGGCTGGCTTCATCAGCATAGTGTTCCGGTAAGGGGTGACTCGAAATAACGAGTAAATCCGCACCCAATAGCTGGTTGCTCTCTCGAGAAAGTGCCATTTCTACACGATCTGCAAAAAATCCCACTGTGGTCATACCGCTGACTGCGATGACCAATGCTAATACCAAAACATTTAACTCGCCTGCATGCCAGTCACGACGCAGCATTCGAAAGGAAAGCTTAAAATGACTCATGTAGAAAAACGATACCTTGCTGAAAATATATGATGCATATAAAGATGTTGTAATCTAGTAGATTTTAAGCTTTACAACTATTGAACAAGCCTGCCATCCGCCAAACGGATTTGGCGCGAACATCGCTGTGACAGAACCTCATCATGGGTAACCAAAACCAACGTTGTACCATGCTCACGATTTAGCTCGAACATGAGTTCAATAATTTGTATCCCGGTTGCAGAATCAAGATTTCCGGTGGGTTCATCTGCCAGCAATAATTTTGGATCCGTTGCAAAAGCACGCGCAATGGCAACTCGCTGTTGTTCACCACCGGATAATTGTTTGGGATAATGCTGCAAGCGCATTGCCAATCCAACACGATCAAGCAATCTCCGGGCTGTTGCTTCAGCATTACTGACAGCAGAGAGTTCAAGTGGCAGCATCACGTTTTCAATCGCTGTCAGTGCTGGAAGTAATTGAAATGACTGAAATACAAACCCCAAAACCTTGCCTCGCAAAGCGGCTCGGCTATCTTCATCCAAGGTAAAAATATCGATATCGTTCAGATGAACTTTCCCCGAAGTCGGCAGATCCAATCCTGCAAGTAATCCTAATAAAGTAGATTTACCCGAGCCTGATGCGCCTATAATTGCGACGGCTTCACCTGCATTTACCTGCAAATCAATATCCTGCAATATGATTAATTGTTTATCACCGGTATTGACCTGCTTGGTAAGTGCATTTGTCCAGAGAATGGGTTGTTTAACAAGATGATCTAACATGAAAAATTTCCTGATTATTCTAACTTTCCTTTTTACTTTCACTTCTCCCGCCACAGCCGCATCAACAAAAACTGTAATGGTTTTTGGCGATAGTCTGTCTGCCAGCTATGGAATGCCAACTGAAGCTGGCTGGGTTGCGTTACTCACACAACGATTACAGTCTAAGTTTGCTGATTATCAAATCATAAACGCAAGTATCAGCGGTGAAACAACGCTTGGGGGACGTAATCGAATTGAACAAGCACTTGAAATACATCGCCCTGAAATTGTTATCCTTCAGCTTGGCGCTAATGATGGCCTGCGCGGCGCATCTATTAAATCTATTTATGAAAATTTGGAGACTGTTGTTAAAATATGTCAACAAAATAATGTGTTAGTTCTACTTATCGGCATGCATCTGCCCCCTAATTACGGCATTACTTACACGCAAAAGTTCCAGGACATTTTTCCGCAATTAGCTGAAAACTATCAAATTAAATTGATACCATTTTTACTGGCTGGTTTTGGTGATAAACACGATTTTTTTCAGGCTGATGGAATACATCCTAACGAAATCGCGCAGGAAAAAATTGTTGAAAATGTTTGGGAAGTTTTGCAAACCATGTTTTAAAAATGAACAAGTCGTCACTAGTCCTGATACTTAACTATGTATTATATCACCTCTTCAATTCATTAAATTAAGGTTAGTAAATATACCATCTAAAGACTTAAGTAATTTTTCAAAAGTCTTTTAACATTTTTTAACATGACAAAGTGCTTGGCTGGATTTTATTTTGTTAAAAGACTTTCGATCATCTACTTATCCAGATGGTCCATAAATTTCTGTAGATCTTTGGACAAAGGTGATTGGAGCTTCATTCGCTCTCCAGATATTGGATGCGTGATTTGCAGGGTATGTGCATGTAAAAACATTCGCGCCAGATTGTTTTGGCTATTAGCTTTTGCAAGTTGTTTATTAATTTCAAAATTACCATACTTATCATCGCCAATGATGGGAAACCCAAGATGAGCCAGATGTACCCGAATTTGATGTGTGCGTCCAGTTTTTAATTCAGCATCCAGCAAGCTGAAATTTTTCCATGATTTTTGCAACTTGAATATCGTGTGAGCCAACATGATTTTGTGTTCTTTGTGCTCACTAGTTGATATCGCAACACGCCGCTCACCTGCTGCAGTCACATACTTGTTTAGTGCCAACCTTACATGTTGCTTAGCATTACGCCATTCACCCTTGACCATTACCAGATAGTGTTTCTCAGTTAGACCTTCACGAATTTGCCGATGTAATTCAACTAACGCGCTGCGTTTTTTTGCAAGCAACAATACACCGGATGTTTCTCTATCAAGGCGATGCACTAATTCAAGAAATTTCCATGATGGATTTTGTGCACGTAATTGTTCGATGACACCGAAGCTGATACCACTCCCACCATGAACAGCCATACCACCCGGTTTATCAACCACTAGCAATGCATCATCTTCATACAATCTATCGAATGTAAAAAAGTTTGATGGAGCAATTGAGACTTGTTGGGAAACGTTTTTTTCTGTCGTTTTAATCGGTGGAATTCTTACGGCATCGCCTAATTGCAAACGATAGCTGGCATTGATTCGCTTTCCATTAATACGCACTTGACCACTTCTTAATAGCTGATATATGTGGCTTTTGGGCACATTTCTGAAACGTTTGAATAAAAAATTATCAATCCGCTGATCATCACTCTCCTCTTCAATACATACTTTTACCACTGACACAGAGGATAGATCCTTTTTGTTTATATTTTTGATGTTGCCTATAATTTTCAAAACAGAACACAGATTAGCGTTAAATTGTAAAGATACTGCTTTTTTCTTGTTGGTATCCCTGTAGAATACATACTGCATTAGATTTGATTAATGATACGTCAATAACGCTGGGGTAATAAGGGCAATAACTGAGTTTTATAGTTGATAAATAAAGTTCCATTTGGAACTTTATGTAAAATTTGATACCTTATACACTATTAAAAAATAACCATTAAAACAGAATAAAAAGATTTCAAGACAACTTTTATAAAAAATAAATCAGTAGATTGGAATTATACTAATAAAAAGAAACACATAATTGATAAATAAATATAATAATAGAATTATTAAACCAAAACCTCGTCATTACAACTACGTATACCAAAATAATCTATTCAGTAATTCTGTGGATAGTGTGTCCATAAATAGAACACGTAAGGTTTGTAAATGAAACGAATGTTATTTAATGCGACGCAACCTGAAGAGTTGCGAGTCGCAATTGTCAACGGTCAAATACTTGTTGATCTTGACATAGAATCTATCAGCAAAGAACAACGTAAAAGTAATATCTACAAAGCCGTTATCACTCGAATAGAACCCAGTCTGGAAGCTGCATTTGTGGATTATGGCTGCGATCGCCATGGTTTTTTGCCATTTAAAGAAATATCCTCATTATGTTTTAGTGAAAGCGCTAATCCTGCAAACAACCGCATTCAGGATCTTATACATGAAGGCCAGGAGCTGATTGTACAAGTTGATAAAGATGAACGCGGAACAAAAGGTGCTGCACTGACAACTTACATTTCACTGGCTGGCCGATACTTGGTTTTAATACCCAATAATCCAAATAGTGGCGGTGTGTCACGTCGGATAACCGGTGAAGAGCGTAATTATTTACGTGAAGTCATCGCAAAACTCGAAATACCCGCAGGCATGAGTATTATTGCCAGAACGGCTGGAATTGGACGAAGCACAGAAGAGTTGCAGTGGGATCTGAATTACTTGACACAACTCTGGCATGCCATTGAAGAAGCAGCCAATAATCAGAATGGCATTTTTCTAATCTATCAAGAAAGTAGTTTAGTTATACGTGCAATTCGTGATTATTTTAATCAAGAAATTGGGGAGATCCTGATTGATAGTCGTGACATCTATGAACAAGCCAGTCAGTTCATGGCGCATGTTATGCCTGCAAACGTAGACCGCCTTAAGCTCTATCACGATGATGTACCCTTATTTTCGCGTTTTCAAATTGAACATCAGATAGAAACAGCCTATTCAAGACAAGTTTCGCTTCCATCAGGAGGCTCCATTGTTATTGATCATACCGAAGCATTGGTATCAGTTGATGTCAACTCAGCACGTGCCATTCGGGGATTAGACATTGAGCATACGGCGCTGAATACCAATCTTGAAGCAGCTGATGAAATCGCACGTCAACTGAGATTGCGTGACTTAGGTGGACTTATCGTCATTGATTTTATTGACATGGATGTACAACGTAATCAGCGAGAAGTTGAATCGAGACTGAATGGGGCATTACAACAAGATCGTGCACGTATTCAAGTAGGAAAGATTTCACGTTTTGGCTTGCTGGAACTATCACGTCAACGTTTACGTCCTTCTCTAGGTGAAGGTAATTATATTTCATGCACGCGTTGTCATGGCACAGGATTTATTAGAGGAACCGACTCCTCGGCACTTCATATACTAAGAATCATTCAAGAAGAAGCCATGAAAGAAAACACCAGTGCGCTGCATGTTCAGCTACCGGTTGATGTTGCTACTTACCTGCTTAACGAAAAACGTGCAGAAATTTATGATATTGAAGTACGGCAAAGAATAAATATAGTTCTGATACCTAATATCCATCTGGAAACACCCAACTACAATATTACACGTTTACGTCATGAAGATATAAAAACAAATGAAACAGTGGCCAGTTATAAAATGGTCGAAAAAAATACTGAAGATAATAATTTGGTAGCTATTGAGCAAAAAAATAAACCTACCCGCCCTCAGGCTGTCGTTCGAGGCATAACCTCCACTCAACCAGCACCTATCCGTGAGGATAAATCGCGTGACTCATCTCTTTTGGATAAATTTTTTAGCTGGTTTAAACCTGCTAATACAGAAAATATAAAAGCGGATATCGAAGCAAAACAACTCACTGATAAAACCCAAACACCACAAGATCGTGGGCGTACACGTAGTCGTCGTGGCCGCAATAGAAATGAACGCAATAAAGATATTTCTGCCAATAAACAAATCAAACAAAGTGATTCAACTGATCCAGGTATCAACGTTGATGTTAAAAATACTACTGTTTCTGAACAATCTTCTCAACACACATTGATTACAGAGCGAAAGGATGGAAAAAACAAATCTGTTCAGCAGTCAGAACCGAATCATGTAGAGAAAGTGCCTACTGAAGATTTATCGGCAATAGAAAAAGAAAATCCTGAAAACACCTCAACAAAAACAGATGATCGTAGACGCTTGCGTCGACAGCGTGGCAACAAACATCGTGATCAATCAGCACGCAGTAAAAATTCTTCTGAAAATCAGAATTCAGTATTTGAGGAAACTTTAGATAACACAACTAAGAGTGAGGATTATTCACCCAATCTTCTGCCAAGTACTGAAAAACCAATACTTACTAGTTCACTGGAATCTGACGATATTTCTGGGAAAATTTCAGTTAGTGAGAATCTAACAGCCGTTCCAGCTAAAAAACATCAAGCCAAAAATATAACTACTGAAACACCTGCAAATGATCATCAAATTGCAGTTAGCATCGACAAATCAGCAGCTATAGCCGCTGCTCCCAATTCATTTGCGTCCGATCATCTTATTAAAGAGCTTCCTGATTTTAAGAAAAGTGGGCTCATTATGATAGAAACTCCGCCTGAGAAAGTTGAAATAGTTACAGAAGAAATCATCATACCTAAACGACCCAGAAGAAAAATAAAAAAAGTTATCGCCACTGATACTGAGCCTTTGATGCAAGTTGAAACACGCGAATAACTCGTATTAGTGTCGCAGAACGTTTTAGATTCTGTCTAACAGGGGTACTGCGCTCCAAGGAAACCAGGAAATTTGTGCTGCTACCACGCCGCTGGGTAGAGTCTCGAGCGAACCTTCGGCTGGCTGAACCATTCACGCCGGCTTAGTAAAGTTACGAGCATCTTACGCGCACGGACGAAACCTGGATTTACATCGCTATGACCGTATTATGTTGAGGCGCTTGGTTTAAAGCAGGAATTTCCAAACAACTTCTTAACCCGGATATTGCATGAACTGCACACGCTCTCACTTGCCTCTTGATTCCACAAGGAATTTTTCTCAGTCGAGTGTATGAATAACTACACCGCTTCTTCGAAAAATCCCTTGTGAAACCAATATCCTGCGCGATCATCGTGCGAATTCATGCAATATCCGGGTTAAAAAACTTCCCTATCAATCAAGTTTCTGCGTGATTATCAAGTGAATTTATGAAATATCCGGGTTAACTTCACATAGAACCAAACAAGCTAAACATTCTAAGAGGTTTCTTTTGAGAAATTGGATCGTACTTAACTGGCGCGAGTTGCTAGCAAGGTTTGCACTGGTCTTTTTTTGTATTGCACTGTGGAATAAAGGATTGTTGTATGGGGCAATTATTGTTTTGGTTATTGCTTGGCTGAATGATGGCGGCTTGTCTAAATTTGCTCGATTGATCAAGGAACCTTTGGTATTAGGTATTCTGGTATTTTGTGGTGTGTGGGTATTAGGTTTGTTATGGAGTGATTTAGCCATAGCCTTTCAAAGTAAGTGGAAAAAACATTTCTTTCTATTAACTTTTATTCCTTTTCTTTCGCTCTTGAACAAGGCGCGTTTGCCTTGGGCGATAGGGGCGTTAATCAGCAGTTATTTGAGCGTTCTGGCGATAGGCAGCTATCAGTGGGCGATTCAGGGGATGCAAGGTGTTCCCTGGCTTAATTTCTCCTATCTAGGTTATTCAGCTGCACTTGGTGTCGGAGTCATACTGGCGGCTTTTACCGGCTGCGTCACATCGTCTAAAGGATACAAGTTCTTGTCATGGTTATTGGCCTTGTTTCTGCTGTTTCTTCAATTTAATCAGAGTTCAAGAGGAATGTTAGTTGCCACATTGATGGCATTGCTACTCATGATCGTTTTGCGATACAGATTCGAAGGAAAAATATTGGTGAGCGGTTTAGTTTCGATCGTAGCAGCCATTGCTTTGTTTGCCATCAGCAGTAATATTTTTCATGAAAGACTGATTCAGGCTGGCGCTGATCTGCAACTGATCCAGCAGGGTAATTACCAAACCAGTTTAGGTTATCGGTTTGCGGTGTGGGAGATCGGTTTGCATGGTATTGCCGAACACCCTATATTGGGGCATGGAACCGGAATGGCTAAGCAGTACTTCGAAGAAATTATTGTGACATATAAACAGGGAATCTTTAAGAACCAGCCGGAATTCCAGAAAACGGTGAATTTCCATAACGAGCTGATCGAGATCGGGATGCAACTGGGATTTCTGGGCATATTGGCATTTATGTTTTTATTATGGTGCTGGTTTCAATCGCTTAAGCGTCACCGAATGGATTTGCTAGGAGCTACAATGGTGTGTTTTATAATCATGGCCGGACTAACCCATGCCTTCCTGTTATTCAACCGGATTCCACTTTTGCTGCTCGTAGTGACTGCCTTGGCGATTTGCTGGCGGCAGCATGAGGACGATTCTGCTGCAATTGATCAGAAACATTCGACAGGTAACGAAAAGACCATGAATCCATGATCAATCATAGCCTTACTTTGTTATAAAATAGGGCGCACGGAAGAGGTCGCACGCCGCGCCGTTACCGGCAATTTATCTAGCGGGTTAGAGCCCCGTCCGGGGAGTTGCTCATTCACCCTGGTAGTACTGCATAAGTATCTGCACAAGTTCGCCCGAAAAATGGCATGATAACGGATAATTTTAAAAACATTAGCGGATGCAGACCCGCGCCTCATCAAACGCCATCAGCAGTTGGTGCTT
>CXWL01004824.1_pt1 | contig 13722 bp, 11 predicted proteins | sample 590931 | NCBI WGS metagenome assembly CXWL01 (sample SAMEA3498368, study PRJEB10139) | groundwater metagenome | biome: water well; material: biofilm material | place: Germany | collected 2015-04-27 | reverse complement strand
TGTTTCTGGGTCGTCTTTGAGGAAGTACGGCTGATGAACCTGGCGGTCATCGAGTCGATGCGGCACAAGGGCATCGCACGAGCCTTGGTGTCACGGGCGTTAGAGCTCGGGGCTGCACAGACGGCTTCGCGCGCCCTGCTTGAAGTGCGGGCCTCGAACCATGCCGCGCATGCACTCTACCGAAGTCTTGGATTTCGCGACGTGTCGACCCGACCAACCTACTACAGCAATCCCATAGAAGATGCGCTACTGATGGAACTGGATCCGATTCGATCGGAGTCTGTTCGATTGACCGAAGAAGTCGTTCGTGAGGGAGGACGTCTCGACCCGCTGCAGTAACTCATAACCAGGAGGTGCGACATGCTGACAGACAGTATGATTGCGGAACGGCTGCGCCAGTCCAGTCACCAATTCCGTGCACTGGAAGAGTCTCATCACCGTCTCGACCTGGAATTGGTCCAATTGCAGAAGCGCCACGTACGGACTCCGGCTGAGGAGCAGTCGACCAAACAGTTGCACAAAGAGAAGTTGGCGAAGAAAGACAAGATGGCCGAGTTGATCCGTGTCTATCGAGACCAGGAACTGCAGGCCGCTCCACGTTGAGGAGCATCGTTGTGGGGCTGAGATCAGCCAGCAACCGGAACCGGAGTCATGGCACAGATCCTCAATCCCCTGGCCGCACATATCCAGACGATCAAGAAGCGGTTGATCATCATCGGGGCCACGATGCTCGTGGCCCTGATGGTGTCGTTTGCCTTTTCCAGCGAGATGGTCGCCTGGTTGAATCGTCCGTTTCCCAACCAGCTGGTGTTCTACGGACCGACGGAAGCGCTGTTCGCCTCGATCAAAGTGTCCTTTCTGGCGGCGCTCCTGGCGAGCCTGCCGGTCATCTTCTATCAATGTTGGAAGTTTATTGAGCCGGCGCTGCTCCCCAAGGAGCAGCGCTGGGGCTTTCCGCTGTTTGCGCTGGCCGGGGCGCTCTTTGCGCTCGGGCTGGTCTTTTGCAATCTCGTCATCCTTCCGCTGGTCATCGACTTTTTCGTCAGCTTCGGCATGGATCACGACGTGACCCCGCTCTTGAGCGTCGGGACCTACATCGACTTCAATGTGAAGTTTCTGCTGATCTTCGGTTGCGCGTTTGAGTTGCCGCTGGTGCTCACCATCCTGGCGCGGCTCGGCGTGGTGACCGGGGCGACGCTCGCGAAGTACCGGAAGCATGCGATCATGGCCGCATTGATCCTGTCGGCCGTCGTCACGCCCGATGCGACCCTCTTTACCATGCTCTTGATGGCCGTCCCTTTGATGGTGTTGTATGAGATAGGCATTCTTGGCGCACGGATCTTCGGGCGGGGCGGACCGACCGAAGTCAGCTTGCCGCTCGATCCTGATTTGCCGATTGGACCGGCCGGACAACGGATCCGGTAGCAGGCTGCTGAAAAAGTCCGCCAGCGGCGTTCTCGCTTCGCGAAGAGGCTCAACGTACCGCAAGGGTACGCCTCGCCTCTTCACTCGCTGCGGCCTTGCTGGACGGCCTTTTTGAGCAGCCTGCAGCGGAGGAAGCTGCCGTGTTGTCCAAAGTAGGTTCAACGTGTTTTGCTCACATGCCATTTTTTTCGCAGTCTGCTAGAACACATCATGTGGGAAGGACTGAGATGAATCGTTTCGGAATCAGGCTGGCTTTGTTTCTACTCGGTGTAGGTACCGCTATGTTGGGTTTTGCGGAGCCTGGCCTGCCTCAGATCCAGCAGCCTGTTCAGGAACTAACCAGTATTCAGGCTCTCACGTCTGTCGGGAGCGATCTGGTCTATGCCGGTTCATTCGGCCATGGCCTCTTCCGCAGCGAGGACCGTGGTGCGACCTGGACGAGATCGGGCCAGGGCGTGACCGATCCGTTCATTCTGACGTTGACCACGGGGAAAGACGGCGCAATCTATGCGGGCACCTTCCGTGGCGGGGTCTTTCGCTCGCGCGACCATGGCAAGAGTTGGCAGGCGGTTAATACCGGGCTCAAGCATCTCGAAATCAAATCGCTCTTGGCGGCGGGGGACGTGTTGTACGCCGGGACGAGTGGCGGGGCCTATCGGCTGAGCGCGAAAGGCGACCGTTGGTCGGCGGTGACGACCGGCTTGGACGACATCCTGGTGCATACGTTGGTCCTCTCGTCCGATGGGACGCTGTTTGCGGGCACCTCAGGGAAAGGGATTCTGCGATTTAAGGCGCAATCGACCGGCTGGGTGCGTCAGCAGCAGGGGCTCAAAGATCATGAAGGCATGACCGAAAACTTCATCCGCGTGCTGACGGTCGACTCCGAGGGGAATATCTATGCCGGCACGTTCGACGGCGGAGTCTTTCGCAGTGGAGATGGAGGCCTGACCTGGCAGCCCATCAGCCGGGCCTTGCCGAATGACTCCATCCGCGGAATTCTCTTCAATAGCCGGGGGCTCTTTGTGGCCACGGGCCACGGTATTTTCAAGACGATCGACAAGGGCCGCCAGTGGGTGCCGCTCAACAAGGGGCTGACGAGCATGTCGGTCCAGGTGTTGATCGAGTCCGGCGCCGGAGTCCTCTATGCCGGGACGAGCGAGGGAGCCTTCCGGAGCGACGACGATGGACGGACGTGGAGTTCTATCAATCAGGGTCTTGAGGGAGGGGAGTCTCCGGCCCCCTTCAGTTTTCGCTAACCAAGAAAGGGTAGAGACGATGTCAGAGCCGACAGAGAAGACGCGAGCCACCATTACCGTCAGCAGCAAGGGAGTCCAGCTGGGCGAGATCGTCCTGAAGTTTTTTCACGATGTGGCGCCAGGTCACGTGAAGAACTTCACGAAGTTGGCCCAAGAAGGCTTCTATAACAACACGACCTTTCATCGAGTCATTCCCGGCTTCATGATCCAGGGCGGCGATCCCAACAGCAAGAATCCCGACCGCGCGTCGCACGGCATGGGGGGACCCGGGTATCAGATCAAGGCCGAGTTCAACAGCAAGCCGCACAAGCGCGGAATCCTCTCCATGGCCCGTTCGAACGAGCCGGACAGCGCCGGTTCGCAGTTTTTCATCTGCGTGGCGGATGCGAACTTTCTCGATTGGCAGTACACCGCATTCGGCGAAGTGGTCAGCGGATTGGACGTCGTGGACAAGGTCGTCGGCATGAAGCGCGACGGGCGGGACAATCCGCTGGAGCGTGTCGAGATGACGGTCGCGATTACGGACTAAAGAACGCTGTGATGGGTGATGTGTGAAGTGTGATGAGTTTGTAAAAGCGATGCTGTGTTCATGGATCTCCCGATCTCGCATCACGCATCACGCATCACTTCTTTGTGTGGTTCTTGTTTTGGCCGGTTGCGCCATTCCTATCGTGCCCTATCGCGCGGTCTATGAAGATCCGGTCAATTACGTCCGGCTTGAACGGGACGAGACAGTCCTGCCGGAATGGCCACCCAGCGCGCATGACCATCCGAAGTCGATGCGATACGAGGATCTGGCTCGCGTCCTCGGCGGTATTTCGGTCAAAGAGCATCGGATCTGGTTACAGAAGTGGACGCAGGGCGAGGCGCCGCTGATGTCGGCGTTTCGCCCTGAGGAGCTCACGCTGTTATCGCGGCAGATCGCCGAGGCCCTGGCCGTCGCTCAACCGGACGAACGCGTGACGTTTTATCTCAGCCAGCCGCAAACCTCCGTGAAGCGCATCGTCACGTCTGGCGGCCTCTATCTCCACGGGACGGAGTTACATTTCATCTTGGGCAATTGGCAGGTCGTCTACGGCATTCCAACCTATGGGATGATTTACGATCGGCGCTACCCCATGCGCCCGACTGCCGCGAAGGGATTCGAGCTCTTCTTCGATCCGAGTGAGGCCACAGTCGTCCAGCGGCACAGCTTTATCGATACTCTGTTGGCCAACACGAAAGATGAGTTTGTGATCGATCTCACGAAGGTTGTCTCCGGCCCCATCGCTTCCCTTTCAGAACGCTGAAAAAGCTCTCCAGCTTCGTTCTCCCCTCGAAAGCATCCTCAACGTAGCCAGGGGCTACGCCTCCGGTGCTTCCGTCGGCTGCGGCCTTGCTGGAGAGACTTTTTGAGCGTTCTGTAGGCGTGAGTTCTTGGTGTGCCACAGATAGAGCGACCGTTGAAGCTGATAGCTGAAAGCTGACGGCTGATCGCTATGGCCGCGAGTGCTGTCGCTACCGCATCGTCGCATCGGCTTCTAGCTGGCCTCTGCCTCCTGCTGAATAGGCGAGGGTCACTTCGGCAATCTTATAGTCGAACTGCGATTCTGCCAGCCTGGTTTGTGCCGCCGTGACGGCGACTTCCGATTGCGTCACTTCCACCACGGTGCCGAGGCCGAGTTTATAGCGTTGTTTCGCCAGTTGCAGGGATTCCTGCGCCGTCTTGACCTGTTCCTCCGCCAGCTTGATCTGTTGCACGAAGGTGATCGTATCCAGGTAGGCGTTGGTGACTTGCTGCGTGAGCGCCTGCTCGACGTTCGTGGTTGCCGCATCCGAGGCGTTACGCTGCGCGCGCGCCTCATGCACTTGGTTCTCGATCAGAAACCCCGTGAAGAGTGGCATCGACACTAAGGCTCCCGCCGTCCACCAGCCTCCGGTCTGCTGATTCTGCCTCGCATCGAACGGCTCGAAGGTGCCTCCGCTCGCCAGCGCCGAGATCGTCGGGAGGTATTGCTGCTTCGTGGCCCGCAACTTCGCTTCGGCCGAGGCCGTTTGTTCTTTGAGCCGTTGGAGTTCCGGATGCGACAGGCTCTCGCCGATCAACGTGTCCAACGGGCGAGTCGGCTTCACATCGATGGCCAGGTCTTCCAGCACATAATCGTCTTGGCCCGCCACACCCATGGCCCGATTGAGGTCTGCATAGCTGGACTTCAAATCGTTGCGGCTGCGAATGAGAAACGACTCGGCATTGACGAGTTCGACACGCACCAGGTTCCAATCCAGCTTGGATTTGAGTTGCTGGCGGTAGAGCGCTTCGATCTGGCCGGCAATCAGGCCCCGTTCACGCACGGTTTCTTCCGCAATCTGCACCAGCTTGCGCCGCTTGAGGCTGTTCAGGTAGGTGCGTTGCACGTTCAAGACCACGAGGGCGCGCCGCGCATTGACGTCTTGTCCCTGCGCTCGCTCGGCCAGCTGTGAGGATTCAACCAGGTTGCTGGTCACCCCGAAATCGTAGATGCGTTGGTTGGCGATCACGCCCGCGGCGAAGATGCTTTGGTTCTGTTGCAGTAAGGCGCCGCCGACGAGGAAGCGGGGGTTGGTGCGTCCCGCTCCGGCGGTGGTGTCGGCGTTCGCATAGACCTGGGGGTAATAGAGCGAGCGGGTCTGCTGCGTTCTCGCTTCGGAGGCCTTCAAGTTGGCGTTGCCCTCCTGGACAGCCGGATGGTTCTGTAACGCCAGTTCAACGGCGCTCTGCAAGGCGAGGAAGCTCCCGCGGGGGGGCGGTTCAGATGCGCGCGACAGCGGTTGTGCCGAGGCAGGAGCGGGCCCGCCAAGCGCGGCGAGGATCGTAACGGCGATCAGGCTGCGAGTAATCGTGCGATGCATGGGACCTCCTCTGGTCATGTCGATAGGTCTATGTGAGCTAGTTGGTGTTCTTGGGCTGAGCGGTGTCTGTATTCGTGGCCGTCGGGCCGGATGCGCCAGGCGACCGCCGTTCGAATTTCTGCTGGGCCGGTTTCCCTTCCGGCAGGTTGAACGGCGCCGGAGAAACGAGCGAACGATCGACCAGTTTGCGCTTGCCGACCACGACGACGTCCTCGTCGCCCGACAGGCCTGAGGTGATCTCGATCCAGCGGCCGTCGCTGATGCCGGTCTGTACCGGCACTGACTTTGCGCGGCTGGCATCGACGATGAACACGGATTTCCCTTTGGGCCCGCTGATGACCGCTTGAGGCGGCAGCACGAGCGCATCGGGAATCTCCCGCAGTCCGAGAGAGACTTCCACGAAGGTGCCTGGGCGGAGGGCATGGTCTGGGTTCGGCAGGTCGATCTCGACGAGCAGGCTGCGCGTCGAGGGATCGAGCGCCAGGGTCGAGCGGGTGACGGTCCCGGTGAAGGATCGCCCTTCCAGTCCCTTGACGATCACGCTGGCCTTGGTGATGCCGGGCTGCACCCAGGGTGAATCGTCCTGCGGCACATTCGTATAGACGCGCACCGTATCGAGATCCATGATGGTGAAGAGCGGAATGGCTCCGGCCGATGAGGCCGTGGCGACCTGGATCAGCGCGCCGGGATCGGCAAAGCGGGCCGTGATGATGCCGGCATAGGGCGCGCGAACTTTCGTGTAGTCGCGCAACGCCATCCGCTGATCCACCAGATGTTTGGCACTTTGGGTCGCCGCCTCCGCGACATCGACATCCTGCTTGGCGATCACGTCCGGCGATTCCTTCCAGACCTTGGCTAACCGTTCGGACGTCAGCCGTTTGATGTGGTAGTCGGACTGGGCCTGGTGGTACTGCTCCTCGACTTCCGGCGCATTGATGATTGCAAGGATCTGATCCTTCTTGACCGCATCGCCCTTGTCCGGCCCGATCCATTTCAAATAGCCCGACACCTTCGCGTAGAGTGTGGTTTGATAACGTGGCGAGACGTTCGCCGGCAAAGTGACGCTATAGACCAACAGGCGTCTGGTCGGTTTCGTGACCTGCACATCCACCGGCTGGTTGTCGCCTTGTGCCACGGTCTCGGTCTGGTCCTGGCTGGAACCGGCTGGAGCTGCGGCGCCAGCTGCGGCCTTCTTCGCAGGCTCCTCTTTATCACAGCCGGTCAGGACCAGCAGCAGGGCGATGACGATGCAGACTGAACGGTTCGACATGGTCCTAGATCTCCTCAGCAGAAGCGGGCGGGGTCGTTGGCAATTCATGGATGTGCACACGCCGTCCCAAGACCAGCACATGCATCACCGGCACTACAAGCAGCGTCATGACGGTGGAGACGGCGAGTCCGCCGACGACCGCGCGGGCCAGGGGCACCATCGTCTCGTTCCCTTCGCCGAAGCCCAGCGCCAGTGGCAGCAGGCCGAGGATCGTCGCGAGGGCCGTCATCAGAATCGGGCGAATGCGGCTGGTGCCGGCCTGGAATACGGCCTCCTCCGCGGTGGCGCCGGCGCGCACCCGGCGGTTGGCCGAGTCGACCAGCAAAATACTGTTGGAGACCACGATGCCCATCATCATGAGGGTGCCGATCATCGATTCCACATTGACCGACGTGTCGGTCAGCAGCAGTAACAGCACCGTGCCGATCCAGCCCAGCGGCACCGCCACCAGGATGATCAGGGGATCGACCAGGGAGCGGAAGAGTCCCACCATCACGAGATAGATCAGCAGCACGGCGAGGGGCAGCGCGAAGGCAAAATTGTTGATGGCGCCCCGCATGTTGGCGACCTCGCCGCGGAGCTGTAGGGTCACGTCCTTCGGGAGCTGGATGGTCGCCAGGACTGCTTCAATGTCTTTCGCGACATGGCCCAGGTCGTTGCCGACCGGCGTGATCAAGACGTCGATCAAACGAGACAGGTCATAATGGTCCACGGAGTCCGGCCCGGTCTTGAAGGAGAGGGATGCCACATCCCGGAGGAGTACCGGCGGTCCCCTTCGTTCATCGCCGGAGGCATAGTTGCCGCTGGACAGCTCCATCTGCCGCCCGGCGAAGGGGGTGTTCTGGAGCGCCATCGTCGAGCCGCTCGCACCGGTCGTGGTCAGCGAAGAGGTGGAACGCAATTGCGTGCGGGCGCCGATGATCGGGATGTTGAGCAGGTCCTCGGTGCTGGTCAGGGACTGTTCCGGATACTGCGCCAGGAGGAAATAGCCGTTGGCGGTCTTCGGGTCGAGCCAGAAATTAGGGCTGAGGGCGATGTTCGAGCTGATGCCGGTGATCACGTCGATGATCACGCGATCCTGCGCGATGCCGAAATACGCGGCCTTGGTGCGATCCACGTCGATGTGCATCTCCGGGTAGCTCTTGCCCTGCTTGATCCGCACATCCACCGTATTCGGCACCTGCGCGACTTTCTGCTGAATCTCTTCCGCCACCGACCGGATGACGTCGAGTGTCGGTCCCTTCACCTGAATGTCGATCGGCGCGCGCAGACCGAAGTTCAGCACGTCGCTGATGATGCCGCCAGTCTGGAATGAGACTTCGACGCCGTGCAATTCTTGGTGGAGCCTGGTGCGTAGGGTGGCGATATAGTCGTCCGTGCGGCCTTCGTGGCCGGTCACGAGGTTCACCAGGAGAAAGGCCGTGTGGTTGCCGGTGTTCGGCGCGAAGCGGGCCGCATCGCCGAAATAGAGCCCCGTGTTGGAGATGACCTCTTCCAGGTCGCCTTTCGGGATGGTCTCCTGCACGAGCTTTTCGATCTGCGCCACAATCGCCGTGGTCTTTTCGATCCGCGACCCTTCCGGCGCCGAGATATGCATGGTGAAATTGCCCGCGTCGATCCGCGGGAAGAATTCCGTATGGAGGCGGGGAACCAGGAGGAGGGCTGTGCCGATGAGGGCCAGGAGAGCCAGGCCGATCACGACCGGCTTGAGGCGCAGGCTCGTCCGCAAGAGCGGAACATACAGAGCTAGGACATAGCGGAACCAGCCGGTGGAGGCAGAGCTCTCCTCCGTGCCGTCTCCGCCGTGGCCCTTGGAGTAAAAGTAGGCGAGGAGCACCGGCGTCACGGACATCGAGACCGCATAGTCGGCGAGCATGGCAAAGGCCACGGTCATGGCCAGCGGCACGAAGAGAAATTTGATGATGCCGGTGAAGAACAGAATGGGGAGATACACGATCAGGATGCAGATCGTGGCGACCAGGATCGGGAGCGTCAGCTCGGTGGCGCTATCTTCGGCGGCGGAGCGGCCGTCTTTGCCCATCTCCAGATGTCGGTGCAGGTTTTCCTGCACCACGATGTTGTTGTCCAGCAGGGTGCCGATCACGAGGGCCAAGCCACCGAGCGTCATGATGTTCACGCTCTGGCCGGTCAAATAGAGCGCGACCAGGGCCGAGGTGAGCGAGAGGGGAATCGCCAACCCGACGACGAGCGCCGCCTTCATGCTGCTAAGGAAGAAATAGATCATCAAGCCTGCCAGCACCGCGCCCAGCAGCCCTTCCTTCTGCAGATTGGCAATTGCCTGCCGGATATAGAGGGACTGGTCGTAGATGAATTTGACCGTGGTGCCGGAAGGAATCTCCGTCAGCTTCGAGAGCTTGGCGCGAATGCCGTCCGTCACTTCCAGCGTATTGGCCCCCTCCTGCCTGGTGATGGGGATATAGGTGGCCTCGCGCCCGTTCACCCGCACGATCGAGGTTTGGATCGCGGCACTGTCCGCCGCCGTGCCGATATCGCGCACGAAGATCGGCGTGCCGTTTACGATCTTGATGGGGATGTCGTTGATCTTGTCGACCGCCTCGATGAGGCTGTTCGAATAGACGTAGTAGTCCAGATCGCCGATCTTCATATTGCCGGCCGGGATGATGGCGCTCTGAGAATTGACGGCTTTGACGACATCGGAGGGGGACACGTCGCGGGCCATCATCCGCTGCTGATCGAGGAAGACGGTGATCTGGCGGACCTTGCCGCCCAATGGGGGGCCGAACGAAATACCGGGGATCGTGGCGATCTGCTGACGGATATTGAAATAGGCGAGGTCGCGAATTTCTTTGGCGCCAAGCGTCTCGCTGCTCACAGAGAGGAGTCCTACCGGCAGGCTCGACACGCCGAATTTATAGACCGACGGCGGATAGACGCCGGGCGGGAGCAGCCGGATGATGCTGTAGGCCAGGCTGGTCAGTTCGGATTGAGCCGAGTCGATGCTGTACTCCGGCTGGAAGAAGACTTTGATGTAGCTCATCCCGGCGAGTGACTGGGATTCGATATGTTCGACGTAGCTCGCCTCGACGAACCGCTGCTCCATCTTGAGCGTAATCGCCCCTTCCATTTCGGTGGGGCTCAAGCCGCGATAGAAGGTGGTGACGAGGATGGTCGGGATCTTGATCTCAGGGAAGATGTCCACCCGCATCTTTTGATAGGACACGCCTCCAAGCACGAGCATGATCATGCAGAGGGCAAAGACGGCGTAGGGGTTTTTGAGCGAGGCGCGGGTCAGCATTTGGTTTCAATCATAAGAGGCGTCAGGTTTCTATCTAACCAGTACCGGCAGATATCGTGAATACATTGAACGAGTTCGGCAAAGATCCCTGGTTTTACCACATAACCGTTCGCGCCGCTCGCATAACATCGAGCGAGGTCGGTTGGATCGTCGGAGGTGGTGAAGATGATGGTGGGGATCATCGCAAATCGGGGATCGGATCGGAGCCGCTTCAGGAAGCCGCAGCCGTCCTGGCCGCGCAGATTAAGGTCGAGGAGAATCAGGGATGGCGAGGCGGCTGGCATGGTTTCTGTGCTCGCTGAGTGCGCGGCCTGAGAAGGCCCTCGTTCAATGCGCGCAGTGGAGACCACACCGGTCGCCTCGCCAAGGAAACGATTCGAGCTGCATGGTACTCGACTCTCTAAGAAACGGAAGGCAGTTTCAGCGTCTTGCTCGGTATGAAGGGTCACGTCGAGCCCGGTTTGGGCCAGCGCGAGGCGAAAGAGTTCGCATTCGCCTGGGCTATCTTCGATCAAGAGGATAGAGGGGTGCGTCACCATACAGAGATGACATCGCAGGGATTGTGCCGGGCTCGAAGAAGGAGATGGTGAGGACAGAATTGTGAAGGGTAACAGTGGGTTAAGTAGTTAATTGCCTGCGAACGACAAACGACGAGATACGAGCGACGATCTGAAAGATGGGGAGAAATTCCAGTGGGGAGGGGAGAAATTCCAGAGGAAGATGGAGGGCTGCCTGGTTGGTCCACTGTGCTCACGGAACCCCCACGATCAAACTGTGGTCGTTCGACGTGCGCAGTGGTGGACCAAGTCAGGCCACCCTCCTGAGGAGATGCTAGTGAGCTTGGAGGGAGCATCATAGTGACCTGATCAGTCTCCTGCGCTCGCGCAACGCGCGGTCGAGGACTCCCCTCGTTGGACGCGTGCGGTGGGAGACCGATTCAGGCTGCCTATTAGTTGACACAATGCCTGGCAAAAAGTAGCCTGTGCCCAATCAATTTTCGACAGGATCGGCCTGAAATTTATGGTCATCATTAAGGATGGGAAGAACGTAATTATGCCTGGGCTGCTTACGGGTGTCGTCGGGGAATGAATTCTGAGCTTTAGACATCCCGTTGAGTCTCTGCTCGTCCTTATTGATGGATTTGTAGCAATCATACGAGGGGAAGATAAATCGAAGTTAGTCGAAGGTGGGATAGCCGCATACAAAGCGCGTGCACTTGACGGTATTTGGGCCACTGCCCCTTATCTTCATAACGGAGCAGTTCCCAATTTGTATGAATTGCTGCTTCCTCCCGATAGGCGGAGTAAGACATTCTATGTCGGTGCCCGAACATTCGATCCGAAGCATGTCGGCTATATCACTCGGCGCGCTCAAAAACCAAGTGCAACATTTTTGGGAGAAAATGTTGCATGGGAAACTTCTATACGCAGTTGAGCCTTCAGGAACGGGCGATGATCCACACGCAACTGGAGATGGGCATCAAGCCAGCAGCGATTGCCGTGGGGTTGCATCGTTCGGCCTCGACGCCGTCTCGCGAACTCCGTCGAAACGGCTGGACTCGACCGAAGGCGCGGCGTGGCCCTGGGCACCCTCCGATGGCAGGCGGCTACCGTGCCGCGGTGGCCCAGACGCGCGCCCATGCCTGTACGGTCACCCCGCGCGTGGCGCGCCGCCTGCGGCCAGGAACTGCCTTGTGGGATCAGGCCATCCACTACCTGCAAGCGGGCTACTCACCTGAGCAGATTGCTGGCATACTGGCACTTGTGTATCCTGACACACCTGCATTGCAGGTTTCCCACGAAACCATCTACACGGCCATCTACGCTATGCCGCGTGGCGAGCTGCGCACGGAAGTCATTGGCTGGTTGCGTTTTGGCCATGCCAAACGCCGGCCGCGAGCGCGAGGCGAAGACCGGCGGGGCCGGATTCCTGGCATGGTCAGTATCCATGACCGGCCACCTGAAGTTGAAGCGCGGCTGATACCTGGGCACTGGGAAGGCGATCTCATCAAGGGGGCGCACAATTGCTCAGCGGTCGGTACATTGGTGGAACGCACCACCCTGTTTACGGTGCTGGCCAAGATGGACAACGCCAGTGCCGAATCGGCAGTGAAGGGCTTTGGGCATGTGCTCAATCGGATCGAGGCGCAGAAGCGCCTGTCCCTGACCTACGATCAAGGGCGAGAAATGGCAGCCCATCGGCAACTGACGGAGACAACCGGCGTCACGGTGTACTTCGCTGACCCGCACAGCCCCTGGCAACGCGGCATCAACGAGAACACCAACGGCTTGCTGCGGCAGTATTTACCCAAGGGCAGCGACTTGAGTGGCTTCACGCAGGAAGAGCTGGATGCGATTGCCTGGAAGCTGAATACTCGGCCACGCAAATCGCTGGGCTTCAGATGTCCCGCAGAGTTGTTCACTCCAGACGCGTTCGATTTCAGGCAGCATCATGCTGCGCTTTTTGCACTTGGTCATTGAAACCGCCCTGCCAAACAGAACGAGCACGACACATTAATCGACACTACGGTTCATGGAAATTCCAATTTGGGACATATTTACGGGATAGATCAGCTAACGGAGAATGATCGCTGGGCATTGGTGGAGTATCAGAAAACTCTTTAGCTGAGGAAGATGTGATATTGGACTTGTGTTGGAGGCACTGCGCGTGATCCTGATAGGGTGGACCCAGTCCTGAGAAGCAGGCTCAGTTTTCGCTCTCGTAGATTGTGTGGGGCGTCCCCGCTCCATGGCACGTCCCCTGCGTCTTGAATTCTCCGGAGCTGTCTCTCCCGTCGCGAGTCGGGGCAATGTCTGCCAGGAGATCGTCCTTGATGATCGTGACAGCACGTAGGTTCTGACCCTCCTCGCCCAGGATGTTGATCGCTTGCTCTCATTCTTTATGACGGTTCGTCGGGAAATCGCTGCGTCGCGTTCAGCCCTCATTACTCGTTGAGAGTCTGAAACTTTTCACGTCTTACGTTTTACGCCTCACGAGCGATGTTTCGGAGCTGTCGCGGTCTCAGGCGGGAATGTCGACGTATTCGACTTGGCTGCTGGGTGGAGGGATTGGAAGGCCATCTTCCTTGAGGCCTTCCAGATGAAACTCGATGGCTTTACGGATGAGCGATTCGGTTTCTGCTACGGTAGCGCCGGTGGCGATGCAACCAGGCAAGTCGGGAACGTAAGCCGCGTAGTTTGAAGGGGCCTTTTCGATCACAATAGCGTAACGCATATTAGTTCGCTCCCTTCTTCCAACCAGCTTGCTTGAAGATACTATTCAGTGTTCCCGGAGGCAAGTCATCACTGGGTTAGAGATGGCTCCGGTTGGTTGGACAGCCTGTTCCCGTTCTTACTGATCAGTTCACTAAATAGTTCGTAGTATGTTATCATGTGCCATGCACAGACAAGACNNGGCGGCGCAAGCGCACATACGGCGGCTGGCCGTCAAAGCCGTGCGCGCAGGTCTCAGGCAGACTGCGGCGGCCAAGACCTACGGGGTCAGCCTGCGTGCGGTGAACAAGTGGGTGGCGATCGACAAGGTCGGCGGGCTACGCGCCTTGCAGCCAAAGCGCCGGGGCCGTCGGCTTGGAGAGGGCGGACGGTTGCGCGTCGCGCACGCGCAGC
>CXWL01091513.1_pt1 | contig 13724 bp, 16 predicted proteins | sample 590931 | NCBI WGS metagenome assembly CXWL01 (sample SAMEA3498368, study PRJEB10139) | groundwater metagenome | biome: water well; material: biofilm material | place: Germany | collected 2015-04-27 | reverse complement strand
TGTTGTTTAGACGAATTCATTTGGAGGAAAGTATGCAATACGAATCTCAAGTCATCACGCAATCCGGCTCGTTCGCACTCGGGCAGAACAAGGTGTTGCGCAACACTTACATGATGCTGGCACTGACCATGATCCCTACCGTGATCGGCGCTTTTGTCGGCATGTCAATGAGTTTTTCGTTCATGGCCGAACACCCGATCATGGGCGCACTGCTGATGTTTGGCGCGATGATGGGCATGCTGTTTGCCGTCTCAGCGCTGCGCAACAGCGTGTGGGGCATCGTCGCCCTGCTGGGCTTCACCCTTCTGGCAGGCGCGTTCCTCGGCCCCATCCTGCAAGTGGCGCTGCACCTGAAAAACGGCGCGCAACTGGTGGGCATGGCTGCGGGCGGCACCGGCATCATCTTCTTCTCGCTGGCAACCATCGCCACCGTGACCAAAAAAGATTTCAGCTTCATGGGCAAATTCCTGTTCATCGGGCTGATCCTGCTGATCGTCGCTTCGCTGGCGAATTTGTTCTTCCAGATTCCCGCCCTGTCATTGACCCTTTCCGCCATCGCGGTGCTGATTTTCTCCGCTTATATCCTGTACGATGTCAGCCGCATCGTGCATGGCGGCGAGACCAACTACGTGATGGCCACGCTGGGACTGTACATGAGCATCTACAACCTGTTCATCAACCTGCTGAGCTTGTTGATGGCGTTCGGCGGCGAGCGGGATTAACTTGACTGGCTTCAACATAAAGGCGACCTCCGGTCGCCTTTTTTGTTACCTGCCTCAGCCAATCAAGAGGCTTTTGGTTTACGCTGTTCAGGGCGCAAACAAGGCGCGAGCTGTTCCTCCGCACTATTGCTATCCACCGTATTCCCCTCGGCATCTACCAGCGGCTGCTCAAAATCGTTCCAGCCGCGCACGCCGGTCTTGAGCGAAACCACGTTGGTGTAACCCAACTTTTGCATTACATCGGCGGCGAGCACCGAGCGTTTTCCGGAGCGGCAGATCACTACGATTTCCTGCTCGCGCCCGGCGGCCAGCAACGGGATGGTTTCGTCGTAATCCCATTCGCAGGATTGCTCCAGCACGCCGCGTGGCACATTGATCGAACCCGTGATACGCAGCATAGCGAACTCCACCGGTTCGCGCACATCGAGCAGGAGCGGCTTGTTCCCGGCGGCGAGCGACCGGCTCAAATCCCACGGCATGATCTCTTTCACGCGCGCAAGCGCCTCGGCAACGAGGTCGTCGTATCGGCTCATGATTTGACGAATACTGCGATGGATTCGACGTGGGAGGTGTGCGGAAACATGTTCATCACACCCGCTGCCTGGAGGCTGTAGCCTTTGGCATGCACCAGCACCTCCGCGTCGCGCGCCAAAGTGGACGGGCTGCACGAGACATAGACGATACGGCGCGGTAAAATTTCTGCGCTGATGGATTTCATCAGTTCGATGGCGCCATCGCGCGGGGGGTCAACCAGCCATTTATCGAAGCGGCCTAGCTGNNGCTACCCGTTAAGCCATTGTGCGCGGCGTTTTGCTTGGCGCGTTTCACTAATGCATCACTGCCCTCGATGCCCAGCACCTGCGCGCCGCTACGCGCTATCGGCAGGGTGAAGTTGCCCAAGCCGCAGAAAAAATCGGCAATGCGTTCGCCCGGTTGCGGATCAAGCAGGAACATGGCGCGACTCACCATCAGCCGGTTCATTTCGTTATTCACCTGGGTAAATTCGGTCGGTGCAAACGGCATGGTGATGCCGAATTCCGGCAAGCTGTATGCCAGCGGCGGCGCGTCCAGCGGGTAGAACGGCACGACCGTTTCCGGCCCTTTGGTCTGCGTCCAGAACTGCACTTTGTGGGCATCGGCAAATTGTTTGATCTGCGCTTCATCCGACGGCGAGAGCGCTTGCAGAATGCGCAGCACCAGCACGTCCACTTGCTCGCCTACCGCCACTTCGATCTGCGGCAGAATATCGCGAGCGGTAAAGCTTTCATTCAACTCCCCCAGCAGCGGCAACAAGCTGGCGATCTTGGGTGTCAGGATTTCGCAGTGCTGCATATCCGCCACATATTTGCCGTTCTTCTCGCGGAAGCCCACCAGCGTCTTGCCCTTCTTCAACACATGCCGCACCGACAGGCGCGCGCGTTGGCGATAGCCCCAAGCCTGCCCATAAATCGGCGACAGCATAGTTTCTGGTTTGACCTTGCCGATGCGCTGCAAGTTGTCTTCCAGTACACGTTGCTTGACGGCGACCTGCGCACGCACCTCCAGATGCTGCATGGAGCAGCCACCACAGGTTCCGAAATTCGGGCACTTCGGTTGCACGCGCATGAAAGACTGTTTGAGAATCTTGCCAACGTGCGCCTGTTCGTAGTTATTCTTTTTGCGATACGAAGAGTAGGTCACACGCTCGCCTGTCAAAGCGCCTTCGATGAAAATCACTTTGCCGTCAGCATGGGCGATGCCGCGACCCTCGTAGTCTATGGATTCAACCTGTACCGCAAATTCAGTGCTTGCCATGGTATTCCAGAAACCCCAACGTGCGCCCCAGGGTGGTGTGCGCCAATATCCAGCCGAACAGCACTCCCGTGCTGTTCGCCAACATGTCGGCATACTCGAAGGTGCGATAACTTGTCATACCCTGCAACACTTCCAATCCCACGCCCATCGCCACGAACGCCACCGCCAGCCTGAGGCGGCTGAACCCGTCGAGTTGGCAGAACCAAAGCATGAGAAAGCAATAGGCCAGCAAATGTTCCAGCTTGTCCGAATTATTGAAGGATACCGGCTCGGGAGGGTGCGGCATGAGCGAGAGATAAAAAATTACCGCGATCCAGAGCCAACCCATGGCCAACCATATGGCACGAAGATTCATGTTCAGGGCTTAGTAGATGATGGCCATGCAGCCAGGTATTCGCGCCAATGCGGCTCGTCCGATTTGGCAAGCGTGTTGCGCACCAAACCGCATTCCTGTTCGTAGCGCGCGCGGGTGAACTGGCCGCGCATCAACTGGAAGCGCGCGAACACCAGCCAGGTGTTCACCACATCGGTCTCGCAGTAATTGCGAATCCCATTCAGCTTGCCCTGCTGAAACGCTTCCCACACCTTGCTGCCGTCCATACCCAATTTGCCGGGAAAGCCGATCAGCTTCGCCAGTTCGTCCAGCGGCGCGTTGGCGCGCCCGGTGTACATGGCTAGCAAGTCCATCAGATCGAGATGGCGCGAGTGGTAGCGGCTGATGTAGTTGTTCCACTTGAATTCTTTGTCGTCCTCGCCCATGTCCCAATAGCGCGGACATTGCACGCCGTGGATCAGCCCGCGATAGTGCAGCACCGGCAGGTCGAAGCCGCCGCCGTTCCAGCTCACCAGTTGTGGCGTGTATTTTTCGATACCGTCGAAGAAGCGCTGGATGATGCTGCCTTCGTCATCTTCCAGCCCGCCCAGCGACCATACGCGGAAGCTGTCACCCTCGCGCAACGCGCAGGAAATCGCCGCAACGCGGTGCAAATGATGCTGCAAAAAATCGCTGCCGGTTTTCTGGCGACGCGCCTGGAAAGCCATTTCCGCCACATCCGCATCGCTCACCCGCGCATCGAGCCCATGCAGGGTGCGCAGCCCGGCAATATCGGGGATGGTTTCTATGTCAAAAACAAGAGTAGGGTTCATGGGAAAATTGGGGCAGTAATAATTCAACTTTCTGATACGGCAGCGCAATTGTAGCCCATCGCACTGATGCCCGGAGCAGCGAAAGCACGGCATTCATTTATCAATCCTTGGCAGAACTTGGTAAACTGCCCCCTCCATGAGACTGACCCGCGCCACCTTGTTTTTCTGCCTTGCCCTTGCGCTGCCATCGGTGTGGGCAGATGAGGCCACGCTCAAGATTGGCAAACAAACCATCCAGGCCGAAATTGCCGATACACCGCAAAGCCGAGAACATGGCCTGATGCGGCGCGACCATCTGTGCGCCAATTGCGGCATGCTGTTTGTTTTCGAAAAGGCCGACAGGTACAATTTTTGGATGAAAGATACCCCGTTGCCGCTTTCCATCGCCTTTATCGCAAGCGACGGAACCATCACCAATATCGCGGAGATGCAACCCCATACCAAAGACCATCACAGCTCAAAGGGGGACGTGCTGTACGCGCTGGAAATGAACAGCGGCTGGTTTGTCAGGAACGGCATCAAGCCAGGCGACAGGGTATTGGGCGTACAGCAAATGTCTGTCAGGCGTTGAGCTTGAGCCGGGCTTTTCTGGCCTATCAATCCGTAGAAATACGGCAATCCGTAAAAATACTGCGCTCGATACGATTTCACACCTGGCCTGGAATGAACTTCAGCGCCACTCCATTGTTGCAATAGCGCAGACCGGTAGGAGGCGGGCCTTCCTTGAACACATGCCCCTGATGGCCGCCGCAGCGCGCACAGTGATATTCGGTGCGCGGCAGGATCAGCTTGAAATCTTTTTTGGTCTCGACATGCCCGGGCAGCACATCATAAAAACTCGGCCATCCGGTGCCGCTTTCATATTTGAATTTGGACGGAAACAATTCCAGCTCGCAGGCGACGCACACATACATTCCGCTGCGTTTCTCGTGATTGAGAGGGCTGCTGTTTGCGCGCTCGGTGCCCTCTCTGCGCAGCACCTCATACTGCTCTGGCGTGAGCAGCTTTTTCCACTCCGCATCGCTTTTGCTGATTTTCTCGATGCGCTCCGCCGCTACCGCCTGCCCTGTCGCGACGAACTGTGACAAGGTAAGCGCTCCCGCCCCGCCTGCTGCCAGTTTGATGAATGATCGTCTGTCCATGTCGCCTCCTAAAGATGTACGCCGGTGTATTGTGCTTAAGCTCTTTTTCACTGCATCGACAAGTTGAAACGGTGAGATCATGCAATCAGATTAACTTCCGTGCCCGCCGAAACCTGGTCGAACAACTCCATCAGGTCGGAGTTGCGCATACGCACGCATCCCTTCGAACCGGGCTGGCCGAGCAGTGTGCTATCCGGCGTACCGTGGATATAAATGTAACGCCGCATGGTGTCGCATGAGCCCAGCCTGTTATATCCCACTTCACACCCCGACAACCACAGGATGCGCGTGAGTATCCAGTCGCGTCCCGGATGCTGCGCGCCGAGCTGCGGCGTATAGATTTCACCGGTCGGGCGGCGCTGCATGAACACCGTGTTCACCGGCTGGCCCGCACCGATCCTGGCGCGGATAATGTGCCGCCCACGCGGTGTGCAGTAACTGCCGCTCTCCTCCCCTACGCCGTTCGCCCCGGTGGAAACCGGAAAGCGGCGCAGCAGATGGCCTGCGTCGTCGAGCAGATCGAGGGTTTGCGTGGCAATATGAATATTGATTCTCATATTACTCAGCCATTCCCGCGTTGGCGCATGAGCGCTAACTTATCATGTTCCTCCCCCTTCAGAGGGGGAGAGCGAAGCGAGGGGGCAATTAGGATGGGGGTGGGCTCGTGGGGGATGGGGTAGGCCTCCATGAAATCTAAACCCATCCCCACCCCAGCCCTCCCCTTGAAGGAGAGGGAGCAATACTCTGGGGTGCTAATGTTAGCGCTCATGCGCCCGCGCGGGAATGACGAAAATGTTATCGGCATGAATTCACGCGCTCCGCTGTTGCGCGCGGCGCATGGCGAAGAAATGGCTCAGCATTGAACCGCACTCATCCGCCAATACTCCGCCAATAACCTCGGTGTGGTGATTCAGGCGCTGTTCGGCAAACAAATCCACCACGCTTCCGCACACTCCGGTCTTGGGGTCGCGCGCGCCGAACACCACGCGCGCAATGCGCGCATGAAACATGGCGCCCGCACACATCACGCAAGGTTCCAGCGTAACGAACAGCTCACAGCCGACCAGCCGGTAGTTACCCAGATATAGCGCCGCCTCGCGCAGCGCCATCATCTCGGCATGGGCAGAAGGATCGTGGCGCGAAATCGGCGCATTGAAGCCGCGCCCGATGATTTCGCCATCCTGCACTACGATGGCACCCACCGGCACCTCGCCAGCGGCTTCGGCCTGTTGTGCCAGCTTCAACGCCTCGCGCATGAACACCGCATCCTCCACGCTTGGTGGGGAATGTGCCTGAAGGATGGGCGGATTCTGTATTTCCATGCCCGTTATTGTACGGGCAAAATCGGCGTGCCATACGGCAAAGCGCGGGGAAATCTCGATGGGACAAACAGCGTGGTGCGCGCCCGGAAAAACGAAATTAAATTTGTTGCGTCCAGTTACCGCGCACCTGACTGGACAGGCGGAATATCTCTTCAAGCTTGGCGGCATCGCAGTTTTCCAGCGCCTGATAGAGCAAATAAAGTTCATCCGCATATTGTTTCACTTCACGCAGTAAGGCATCGCGGTTGGCGAGGCTGATGTCGCGCCACATTTCCGGGCTGCTGGCGGCGATGCGGGTGAAATCGCGGAAACCGCTGGCGGCGAAGGACAGCAGCAGGTCGCGGTTGTTGCGTTGGGCCAGGTCGTGCACCAGCGCGAACGATAACAAATGGGGTAAGTGGCTCACGGCGGCGAATACTTCGTCGTGCTGCTGCGGCGTCAGTTCGCTCACCACGGCGCCGCACAGTTCCCAAGCATTACGCACGCGCGCCACTTGCCCGGCGCTATTTTCCGGCAGCGGGGTCAACACCACTTTCTTGCCCTGGTACAGGTCCGCCTGTGCTGCGGCAGCGCCGCTCTTCTCCGCACCGGCGATGGGGTGTGCGGGAACGAACTGCGCGGTCTTGTCGCCCAGGTTCGCGCGGGCCGCAGCCACGACGTCGCTCTTGGTGCTGCCGCCGTCAGTGACAAGCGTGTGTTTACCGAGATGCGGCGCGATGCGCGCCATCAGTTCAGCCATCTGCCCAACAGGTGTCGCCAGCAACACCAGATCGGCGTCGCCCAGTTCCGCAAGGTCTGTTCCGATGCGATCGAGAATACCCAGATGCATGGCTTGTTGCAGGGTGGATGCGCTACGTCCGAAACCAACAATTTCTGAAACCGCTCCCGCCTTGCGCAACGCCAGCGCGAATGATCCGCCGATCAACCCGGCGCCGAAGATGACAACTTTGCGGAATAGTGGTTGCGTCATAGCTTCTTGCTGCCTTATTTTATCTGTAGGGTGCGCTATGCGCGCCATGGCGCAGGGAATGCACCCTATGCGCGCTGCTTTTTATTGGCTGCTGCGCTACCTGTAGTGTTGGCGGTGATATTCTTGCCGGTTGCAGTGCGTGACGTAGCCATGACAATCACCGCTTTCTGAATTATGCCGGAGCCAGCACGATGCACGCCAGCGGCGGCAAATCCAATTCGGCCGAGTAAGGCTGCCCCATCCAGGGAACATGTTCGGCGTTAATCTCACCATGGGTGCCGAGGTTGCTGCCGCCATAATAATTCGAATCGCTGTTGAAAATAGTACGATAGGCACAATCAAACGGCAACCCGATGCGATAACTTTGGCGCGGCACCGGGGTAAAATTTAAAGCGGCAACAACCGCCCCGCCATTACGCCCAAGCCGCAGGTAAGAAAGCAGCGAGTGTTCGGCATCATTGCAGTCTATCCAGGAAAAGCCGCTTTGCTCGAAATCCAGCTCGTGCAATGCCGGCAGGTTGCGGTAAAGATGGTTCAGGTCGCGCATCATTTTTTGTATGCCGCGATGCTGCTCCATTCCGAGTTGCCACCATTCAAGCTCCCAGCTTGAGCGCCATTCTGGGCCCTGGCCGAATTCGTTGCCCATGAAATTGAGTTTCTTGCCCGGACTGGTCATCTGGAAAGCCAGCAGCAGGCGCAAGTTGGCGAATTTCTGCCATGCATCGCCCGGCATTTTACCGAGCAGCGAACCTTTGCCATGCACCACCTCATCATGCGAGAACGGCAGCATGAAATTTTCGGTGTAGGCGTAAAGCTGGCTGAAGGTGAGTTGGCCGAGGTGGTAACGGCGGTGTACCGGGTCATGCCGCATGAAGCTCAGCGTATCGTTCATCCAGCCCATGTTCCATTTCAAGGAGAAACCCAGCCCACCGAGATATACCGGGCGCGATACCGCAGGCCAGGAGGTGGACTCCTCGGCCAGTGTCAGCGCCCCCGGAAACAGGTCGTGCACCATGATGTTGAGTTCGCGCAGGAAGTCTATGGCATCCAGATTTTCCCTGCCGCCGTATTTGTTCGGCAGCCATTCATCCTGCTTGCGCGAGTAGTCGAGGTAAAGCATGGAAGCCACCGCATCCACGCGCAGGCCATCGAAATGGAATTGCTCCAGCCAGTAATGCGCGCTGGATAGCAGGAAGCTTTTAACTTCGTTGCGGCCATAGTTGAAAATGTGCGTGCCCCAGTCCTGGTGGAAGCCCAGGCGCGGGTCTTCGTGCTCATATAGCGCGGTGCCGTCGAAGTGTGCCAGGGCAAAAGCATCTTGCGGGAAGTGCGCCGGCACCCAGTCCAGCAACACGCCGATTCCGGCCTGATGGCAAGTATCTATGAAGTAGCATAGATCGTCCGGAGAACCGAAACGGCTGGTCGCGGCGAAATAGCCGGTGGCCTGGTAACCCCAGGATTCGTCGAGGGGATGTTCCGAAATCGGCATCAATTCGACGTGGGTGTAGCCCATGTCATTGATGTACGGGATCAGGTGTTCGGCCAATTCGCGATAAGTGTAGTGGCTCCCGTCCGGATGGCGTTTCCATGAACCAGCATGGATTTCATAGATGTTGAGCGGGGCATGCAGCCAATCCCAGCGGCTACGTTGCTCCATCCATGCGGCATCCTGCCATGGGTGTTCGGTTTTTAATCCGGCGCGCGCGGCGGTTCCAGGGCGCAATTCAAAAGCGTGGGCATAAGGATCGGTTTTGACCAGCAATGCACCCGCACGATTTCTGATCTCAAACTTGTAAAGCGCGCCATGTTGCATGCCCGGGATAAATAACTCCCACACGCCGCTTGAACCATGCGCCGCCATCGGGTGAACGCGGCCATCCCAGCGGTTGAAGTCCCCGATCACGCTGACCCGCTCGGCATTTGGCGCCCATACCGAAAAACGCACACCGGATATGCCGTCAATCTGCATGGCATGTGAACCGAGTATGCGATAGCCCTGATACAGTTTGCCCTCGTTGAAAAGGTGTAGGTCAAAGCTGGAAATTTGCGGGGGAAATGCGTAAGGATCCTGAGCCAGGCGCTGCGCGCCATTTTCTGTGATGCGAAGCTGGTAGGGGCGAGGCGGTTCGCTGCTGCCGTGCCACTCGAACAAGCCATCAGGGTGAACACGTTTCAATGGTTCGCTGCCTGACGCGGTTTCGAGGCTGGCCTCGCTTGCGTAGGGATGAAATACACGCACCACATACTTCTCTTTTTCCTGGTGCAGACCGAGGTAGGCAAATGGGTCATGTAATCGCCCCCGCAAAAGTAATTCGGCGCGAGGATCGAGTTTGAGTCGGGGAGTTTTCATGGCAAATGATTATAACCACAATTTTGCAGGCCCCAGCCATAATCTGATACAGTGTGCGGGTAATCCACAACTTGGTGTCAATCATTTATGCCGGATCAAGAAAAAGCTGGTTTAGTGAGCTGGATGGTTAAAAACACCTACGCCATGGTGCTCGCAGGGGGACGCGGTAGCCGTCTGCATCAACTGACGGACTGGAGGGCCAAACCTGCTGTGCCGTTTGGCGGAAAATTCCGCATCGTCGATTTTGTATTGTCGAACTGTGTCAATTCCGGCATCAGGCGTATCGGCGTGGCCACGCAATACAAATCGCACAGCCTGATACAGCATATCCAGCACGGCTGGAGCTTCTTGAACGGCAAATTTGGCGAATTTATAGACGTGCTGCCCGCCCAGCAATGGGTGCAGGAATCGTGGTATCAGGGCACTGCCGATGCGGTGTTCCAGAACCTGGATATCTTGCGCGCAACAGCGCCCGATTACGTGCTGATACTGGCCGGGGACCACGTTTACAAAATGGATTACGGCAAGATGCTGGCCTTCCATGTGAAACAGCGGGCCGACATGACCGTAGCCTGCATTGAGGTGCCCCTCGAAGATGCCAAGGGCTTCGGCGTGATGGCCGTGAACGATGAATCCATGGTGGTGAATTTCAGCGAGAAACCCGAACACCCCGCGCCAATTCCCGGCAACCCTGATGTGGCGCTGGCCAGCATGGGCATTTATATATTCGATATGGATTTCTTGTGTGATCAACTGGCGCGCGATGCGGTTGACCCCCATTCCAGCCATGATTTCGGCAAGGACATCATCCCGTACCTGATGTCATCAGGGTACCGTGTGTTTGCCCAGAGTTTTCAGAGCAGCTGCATAAAAATGGATGGCGATGTACCGTATTGGCGCGACGTGGGTACCATAGATTCTTACTGGGAGGCGAACATGGAGCTGACCAAGGTTACTCCCGACCTCAATATGTATGATCAGAAGTGGCCGATCTGGACCCATCAGGAACAATTGCCCCCTGCAAAATTTGTGTTTGACGATGAAGGCCGCCGCGGCCAGGCGATAGATTCGCTGGTATCCGGCGGCTGCATCATCAGCGGCTCTACCGTGCGCCGCTCGCTGCTGTTTTCCAACGTGCGCATTCACAGTTACGGCAACATCGAGGATTCGGTGCTCCTGCCCAACGTGGAGGTAGGCCGCAATGTCACGCTCAAGCGCGTGGTGGTGGACAAGGATGTCATCATCCCTGACGAAATGACTGTCGGGGTGGATCCCGAGGAAGACGCGAGACGTTTTTTTGTAACGGACAAAGGCATTACCCTCATCACGCCAGAAATGCTGGGGCAGGGTGTACACAGCGTACGGTGAGTATGGCCGCACACACTCTGCAATGAGAGATATTCATCAATTCAAGCAGATTTTTCATGGCTAAACCTCTCGATCTGGTTTTTCTCTGGCACATGCATCAGCCAGACTACCGTGATTATGCTACCGGCGATTTCATGTTGCCGTGGGTTTACCTGCACGCCATCAAGGATTACACCGACATGGCCTTTCACCTGGAACAATATCCGCAGGTGAAGGCGGTGGTGAATTTCGTGCCGGTGCTGCTGGACCAGCTGGAAGATTACGAACATCAATTTGCCACCGGACAGTTGCGCGACCCTTTGCTGCGCTTGTTGGCGCGCGAAAACCTGAATGATCTGAGTGAAGCCGAGCGCGATCTTGTGTTTGACAGCTGCTTTCGCAGCAACCATCACAAGATGATCGAACCCTATCCCACTTACAACCGCCTGTACGAATTATTCAAGATGCTCGAATCGTCCGGCAGCACGGGGGTGATGTATTTGTCCGGGCAATACATTGTTGACCTGATAGTCTGGTATCACCTGGTGTGGTGTGGCGAAAGCGTGCGCCGCGAACATGATCTGGTTATCCGCCTGATGAGCAAAAATGAAGGTTTCGACTATGCTGACCGCAAGCAGCTGTTCGACCTGATCGGCCAGCTTGTTGCCAGCATTATTCCGCGTTACCGCAAACTGGCAGAAAGCGGGCAAATCGAAATTTCAACCACGCCGCATTACCATCCGCTCGCGCCGTTGCTGCTGGATATCAACAGCGCACGGGAAAGCGCGCCCGAAAGCAGCTTGCCGCAATCGCATCGTTACCCNNTGTGCTGGTCAACAGCCTGCGCGCCGTAAATCCATCCATACCTGATTGCGCTCAATATCTCTATCGCCCCTATCAGTTGCAAGGTGCGGCAGGCGGCGTGCACTGTTTTTTCCGCGATGATCACCTATCCGACTTGATCGGCTTTGAATATTCCAGATGGTTTGGCAAAGATGCTGCGCTGCATTTTGCCGCCCAGCTTGAAACGATTGCGCACCAGGCGCCGGAAGGCGAAACGCCGCTGGTCAGCGTCATCCTCGATGGCGAGAACGCTTGGGAATCCTACCCCTATAACGGTTATCATTTTTTGCAGGACATGTATTCCGCGTTACAGGCGCATCCGGAAATTTGCACTACGACATATTGCGATTATCTCGATCGGAGAGAAGCGAAAGGCGGTAAGGGGTTCGCCAGGGATGGGGTATTGCAGCGGCTGGTTGCGGGCAGTTGGGTATACGGCACCTTCTCCACCTGGATAGGCTCGCCGGACAAAAACCGCGCTTGGGACTTGTTGTGCGTGGCTAAGCAAAACTATGACATGGTAACGGCAGGAGGCCGGTTGAACGAGGCGGAGCTGAAAGCTGCCGAAAAACAGCTGGCTTCATGCGAAAGCTCCGACTGGTTCTGGTGGTTTGGCGACTATAACCCATCACACGCCGTGGCGAGTTTTGATCGGCTGTACCGGCACAACTTGATTCAGCTTTATCATTTGTTGAAACTTCCCGTTCCGGCCAATCTGAATTTTCCGATCAGCCATGGCAGCGGCACGCCGGAAGCGGGCGGCTCGATGCGGCGCGCTTCCTGATGGAACTGCTGGTTATGATGACCCAGGCATGATAGCGAATCGCGCCAGCGGTATATTGCTACACCCAACATCTCTTCCAGGCACTTTCGGTGCGGGTGTTTTCGGATCGGACGCATGCAAATTTGTTGACTGGCTGGTAAGTGCCGGCCAGTCTTATTGGCAAGTTCTGCCCATGGGCGAAATCGGCCCGGGCAACTCCCCGTATATGAGCAGTTCGGCCTTTGCCGGTAACATCCTCCTGATTGATCTCGCCGAATTGGCCAGTCAAGGCTGGCTTAGCCACGAAGATTTGAAACCCCTTCCCGGATTTCGCGCTGACCGCATAGATTTCGAACTCATAAAGCCATTTCGCATGGAGCGTCTGCGCCGCGCGGCCAGGAATTTTTTCGCCAACCGCGAAGATAATGTGTTCTGGATTTATGAAGAGTTTTGCAGCGCCGAGAGCGTGTGGCTGGACGACTATGCATTATTTATGACGATTGCCGGGCGTGAAAATTGGCGCGGGTGGGATCAATGGCCGGAACATCTGGCACACAGGGACCCGCAAGCTCTTCTCGGCATAAAAATGTCCAACCCTGAGGAAATTGGTTTCTGGAAATTCTGCCAATGGTGTTTTTCGCGCCAATGGATCAGATTGAAAAACTATGCCAACGAACGTGGCGTCCAAATTATTGGCGATGTGCCGATATTTGTGGCCCATCAAAGCGCTGACGTATGGGCACATCAGGGCCTCTTCGAATTGGACCCAAATGGACGCCCATCTGTCGTGGCGGGTGTGCCACCCGATTACTTCAGCGAAACCGGGCAGCTCTGGGGCAACCCGCTTTATCGTTGGGACATCCATGAGGAAACCGGATTTGCGTGGTGGATAGCGCGTCTGCGGCACGCTCTGCAGCTTGCCGATCTGGTGCGTATCGACCACTTCCGGGGTTTTGCCGCCTTCTGGGAGATACCGGCAGACGAAACAACCGCCATCAATGGAAAATGGGTGCTCGGCCCTGGGAAAGAATTGTTTGAAGCATTTGAAAAGGCCTTTCCAAGACTGCCTATCATCGCCGAAGATTTAGGGTTGATTACACCCGACGTGATTGAACTTCGCGACAAATTCAAGCTGCCGGGTATGCGCATCTTGCAGTTCGCATTTGGAAATGGGGAGAGCAACCATTTTTTGCCGCACCACTACGTGCAAAACACCATTGCCTATACGGGAACCCACGACAATAACACTACCATCGGGTGGTGGAACGCTTTGCCCGACCATGAGAAAGCTTTTGCCCGGTATTATCTAGGCTGTGACGGGGAGG
>CXWL01011275.1_pt1 | contig 13732 bp, 12 predicted proteins | sample 590931 | NCBI WGS metagenome assembly CXWL01 (sample SAMEA3498368, study PRJEB10139) | groundwater metagenome | biome: water well; material: biofilm material | place: Germany | collected 2015-04-27 | reverse complement strand
GTCTCGCAGGCGTCTGCGAACCAGCGCAGCGGGCGCTGCGGGCGCGTCGCACCCGGCATCTGCATCAGGTTGTACTCCGAGACCGAGTTCGAACGGCGCCCCGAGTTCACCGAGCCCGAGATCCTGCGAACGAACCTCGCATCGGTCATCTTGCAGATGACGGCGCTCGGTCTCGGCGACGTCGCCGCGTTCCCGTTCCTCGACCCGCCCGACAGCCGATCGATCCGCGACGGGTACGCCCTCCTCGAAGAGCTCGGAGCGATCGAGATCGCCGGCGGCCGCCCCGGCAGCGAAGGAGCACGCCGCCTCACGTCGATCGGCACGCGGCTCGCCCGACTCCCGATCGATCCGCGCCTGGGACGGATGGTGCTCGAGGCCGACCGGCATGGATGCGTGCGCGAAGTGATGGTGATCGCGGCGGCGCTGTCCATCCAGGATCCGCGCGAACGCCCTGCCGAGTCGCGCCAGGCGGCTGACGAGTCGCATCGGCGTTTCACCGTCGAGGGTTCCGATCTCCTGTCGCTCGTGAAGTTGTGGGATCACCTCCGCGAGCGCCAGCTCGAGCTCTCCGGCAACCAGTTCCGCAAGCTGTGTCGGGCCGAGTTCCTCAACTACCTCCGCGTGCGTGAGTGGCAGGACCTGTACAGCCAGCTCCGCCAGATCACCGGATCGCTCGGCATCCATCAGAGCTCCAGCCGCGATACCAGCCGCGATACCAGTCGCGGCGCTGGTCACGGCGTCACTGCCGGCCACCCGGACCGCGTGCATCAAGCCGTGCTCTCGGGAATGCTCTCGCACCTCGGCGCTCGCGACGGCACCGCCCGCGACAACCGTGGCGAGTACCGCGGAGCGCACGGCGCGAAGTTCAAGATCGCCCCGGGATCGGCACTGTCGAACAAGGGCCCGGCCTGGTTGATCGCCGCCGAGCTCGTCGAGACGAACCGGCTGTGGGGCCGGATGGCCGCCGCGGTGCAACCGGAGTGGGCCGAGCGGATCGGCTCCCATCTCGTCAAACGCTCGTACGGCGAGCCGCGTTGGGATGCTCGGCGCGGCGCCGCCGTCACCACCGAGCGCGTGTCGCTGTACGGTCTGCCGATCGTCGCCGGACGAACGATCGGTTACGACCGAGTCGACGGCCGCGAGGCCCGGGCGATGTTCATCCGCCACGCGTTGGTGGACGGCGACTGGACCACCCATCATCGGTTCGACGCTGCCAACCGTGAGTTCCTGGCATCGATCCGCTCGATCGAGGGCCGCTTGCGCCGCTCCGATCTCACCGACGACGGGGCCGTCTTCGGTTTCTTCGACCGACGCGTCGGCGCCGACGTGGTGTCGATGCGGCACTTCGACCAGTGGTGGAAGCTCGAGAGCCCGAAGCACCCCGATCTGCTCGACCTGACCGTCGAAGTGCTCGCCGGCGAAACGCTCGGCAGCGACGCCGTCGGGCTGCACGACTTCCCCACGACGTGGCGCCACGACGACCTCGATCTCGCTGTCAGCTACCACTTCGATCCGGGCGACGCCCACGACGGTGTCACCGTGCACCTTCCGCTCGCCGTGCTCAACAGGGTGTCCGACCGCGGCTTCGACTGGCAGGTGGCCGGCCTTCGCGGCGAGCTCGTCGAGGCGCTGATCCGCACGCTGCCGAAGGCGTACCGCCGCGAGATGGTGCCGCTCGCCGAGTTCGTCTCGGCCACCAAGCAGCGCCTGAGCGTGACCGATGAGCCGTTCGTCGAGGCAGTGGCACGAGCACTCACCGATGTGTCGGGCGTGATCGTTCCCCCCGACCTGCTCGACGTTGCCCGCGTCCCCGCGCACCTCCGCATCTCGTTCGCCGTCGAGGACGAGCACGGGCGGCGAGTCGCCGTCGACAAGCACCTCGGCGCGCTGCGCCGACGCTTGAGTGGCCACGTGCGCGCCGCCATCGCCGCGGCGGCGCCGATCGACGAACGCAGCGGCATCGTCACGTGGGACCTCGGCGCGATGCCGCGGCTGGTCGAGACCGTCCGCAACGGCGTGGCCGTGAAGGGATTCCCGGCGCTCGTCGACGACGGCGACAGCGTGTCGGTGCGCGTGCTCACCAACATCGATCTGCAGGCTCGGGTGATGCGTGCCGGAGTCCGCCGGCTGATGCTGCTCGCCGTTGCCGTCTCGCGGCGGGCGGCCGAACGCGACCTCACCACGTCGCTGCGGCTCTCCATCGCCCGAAGTGGCCTCGTGTCGCTCGACGACCTGATCGCCGACAGCACCTCGGCCGCGGCGGACGCAGTGATGACGAGCCACGATCAGCCGGTGTGGAACGAGGACGAGTTCGCTTCGCTCGTGCGCCACGCCCGCGAGGAGCTGGCCGATGTCACCGCACGGTCGGTTGCGATCGCCGCCGCCGTCCTCGGCGGTTCCGCCGATCTCCGCGCCAGCCTCGACAGGCTGGTGACGCCGGCCGTGCAGCCATCGGTCGACGACATGCGCGCCCAGATCAGACGGCTCGTGCGCCCCGGCTTCGTCACCGCGACCGGCGCCGGCCGCCTGCCCGACGTGCTTCGGTACCTGAAGGGGATCGAGCACCGCATCGACAAGCTGCCAGAGGACCCTCGCCGCGACCAGCAGCGGTTGCGCGACGTGCACGCGCTCGAGGCTCGCTACTCCGCGTTCATCGGGCGCCTCGACCGCGGCCAGGTGACGCCCGCCGTGATCGACCTCGGTTGGATGCTCGAGGAGCTGCGCATCGGGGTGTTCGCCCAGACCGTGGGCACTTCCCGGCCGGTCAGCGTGCAGCGCGTGGCGAAGGAACTGGCGCGCCTCGGCGGCTGAGCCGCTCTGGTCAGGTCATGGTTCGCACGGCACTGGCATGCAGCAGTGCGGCCGTCTCCTCCGACATCGGTGTGGTCAAGGCGGCTGTGATCACGTCGATGAGATGGCTCACGAACAGGCGGTCGTCGCGGCGCGGCGCGGCGGCCGCTCGTCGGGCCAGCTCGGTCGCGCTCAGCCGGATCGCGGTGAACCGGTGATGGAGGCGCCGGACCGCTACCTCCGGCAACAGCGGCGCCACGAGATGGCGCCACCGGTTGATGCTGTCGGCGAGATCGCCGGCCGACACCTCGCTCGCGCTCCTCGTGTAGCGGTCGGCCATGTTCACGACTTGGGCGTGGATGCACAGGTAGGCACGACCGCCATCGGGGTCGGACAGCTTCGTTGCCGACGGCCGCACCAGCGCACCGGCCAAGGAGCGGAGATCGCCATGGCCGACTTCCTCGTACACGTCGAGCATGTCGTGGCGAAGCGCTTCGATCTCCACGTGGTGCTTGGCGAGCACCGCTCTGACGAGGCCGGCACGGTCGACGAAGTGGTACTGCAATGCAGTGGAGTTCCTCTGCCCAGCGGCCGCGTTGATCTCGCGCAACGAGACGCCCTCGATGCCTCGTGTGGCGAACAGCTGCTCGGCCGCAGACACGATTCGCTGCTTGGTGCTCTCCGGGTTCGGCGCCATCGGGCTATGAGGCTAGCATTTCATGCGATCGCTTTATATCATCGACTCAGGACGCCGACCGCGCCCACATCCACTTTGGGGGATCCATGGCCATCGACTTCACGCTCGCGCCAGAGCATCAGGAGATTCGCGACCGCGTGCGCGCCTTCGTCGACGACACGATCAAGCCGGCCATCGATCCGTTCGGCCATCGCGACGAGATGCAGGGCGAGGCCTATCGCGACTACGTGCGCGTGCTCATCGAGCTTCGCGGCAAGGCGTCGAAGGCAGGCCTCTGGCTGCCGCACATGCCGGCGGAGTGGGGCGGGATGGGCCTCGGCCACGTCGCGTTGGCGATGGTGCAGGCAGAGGCGGCGAGGACCCGCGTGGGGCCGTGGGTGCTCAACTGTCAGGCCCCCGACGAGGGCAACATGCACACGCTGCTGCACTGGGCCACGCCGGAGCAGAAGGAGAAGTATCTCCGGCCGCTGTGCGCCGGCACCATGTCGTCGTGCTTCGCGATGACCGAGCCGGAGGTCGCCGGATCCGACCCCACGCTCATTCGCACCCATGCCATCGCCGACGGCGACGAGTGGGTGATCAACGGGCACAAGTGGTTCATATCCGGTGCGAACCGCGCCAAGTTCGCGATCCTCATCGCCAAGACCGAGCTCGACGTGCCGGAGGGTTCGCGGGGCGGCAACACCGCGTTCATCGTCGATCTGCCCAGCCAAGGGTGGAACAACGTCCGCGAGGTGGAGACCATGCACGGTCCTGGCGGGCACAGCGAGATCGTCATCGAAGACCTGCGCGTGCACGATTCGCAGATCCTCGGGGGGCGTGGCAACGGGCATCGACTCGGCCAGTACCGCCTCGGACCGGCCCGCCTGGCGCACTGCATGCGCTGGATCGCCCAGGCCGAGACCGCGCTCGACATGATGGTCGACCGCTCGCTCAACCGGTTCAGCCACGGCAGCATCCTCGCCGAGAAGCAGGGGGTGCAGTGGTTGATCGCCGACTCGGCGATGGAGCTGTACCAGTGCAAGCTGATGGTGCTACATGCCGCCTACAAGATCGACCGCGGCGACGACTTCCGCACCGAGGTCAGCATGGCCAAGCACTTCGTGGCCAACAGCCTCAACCGGATCATCGATCGGGCCATCCAGGTGCACGGCGCGCTCGGCTACAGCACCGACACACCACTGGCCAACATGATGCAGCACGCCCGCTGGGCGCGCTTCGCCGACGGCGCCGACGAGATCCATCAGATGCGCATCGCCGAGAACACGATCAAGGCCTACACCGACCACGGCACCACCCGCACCGCCACCGGCGACCTGCCGCTCTGACAGGTCTGTTTGATTTGACAGCTACACGGGTGCTCTACGCTCTATGGCCCCCCGGCTACGAGCTCCGACAGTGTGCCGTGCCCGATATATCGCTCAGGTATGTACCTTGACCGACCAGTCCTTCGAGCCATGTCCAGGTCATGGGCCAGGAACACCATGACGTATCCGTCGCATGGTAGGGGACTTGTGCTTGTACGTAGTATGTGGTCGTAGAGTTCTTGACCTCTGCGTAACCAGTGTTGATAACTCCTCGGTAGGAATATGCTCGTTCAACCAGAAAGTTCGCTGGCCGCGGCAGAAGTGCTCCAATGCAACCACCAGTAGGGGCTACCCAATATCGATTGATGGCTTGGCCGAAGAAGACGCTGCCATAGGTACCGTCGTAGGTTCTCATGCATTCCGGCTGCCCGCCGAACGGCCAGTATTGTGGTCCATAGTACTCCCAGAGTACCGGGGGAAGTGGCCACGCCGCCGACACCGTGGTCGTGGAGAGCAGCGTAAGGCCCACAAGCAGCGTCGCGGTCCGGCGAAATCGGCGCGAGGCAGTGTGGCTACGGGTCCGTATCAAGCTTGACTCCTTCTGGGGTCATAATGCCGATGACTTCCAGTTCATTGTTGTATATAAGGGGAGGTGGAGACGGGCCGGGCGGAGTCTTTCCATCACCCGAGTCAGGCAGAGAGTAGAGATCGGACTTCCGTAGATACCCAACCACGATTCCGTCGCGACCGGCGCCTATCCACTCGGGTATGAGTGAGACATCGATCGATCCATCGTCGCGCATTCCCGGCGGGCTCAACGACGGATCGATCCTCGATCCGATTGTCACCCCGGTCACATCGGCTGGGCTAGCTGTGCCAACCGGGCCCCCCGCCCCGGTCGTCACAGCGGCGCCACGCTGATCGCCGGAAGACTCGGGTGGCGGGATTACTATCTCCGGCGGCGCGGCGCTTGGAGCAGCGGCCAAATACGTCGCCAGAGGAGCTGCTGGTGGCAAGGCCTCGCTCCCAGGCCCAACCTCGCCTGGCGCTTGGCCGCATGCCCCAACCACGAATACAGCGAAGGTGCAGCCGAAACGGGCAATGAATCCCATGTGTTCAGCCTAATCCAACGACCCCCCCAGTCAAGGGGTGGGCCGAAGACCCTGGTCAGTAAGTCGGCGAGGTCACGCTTTCCGCTCAGCGGGGCCCCAACCTCTACCTGTGGCGCGCCGGTCTGCCCGAATACCACCGTGCCGACGCGAACCTCTCAGCAGCGGATCGGGGCGCCGCTCAGTCGGCTGGATGCGCTGACGGGCAGGCCTTACGACTCCTCGCTGACGCCCTTCGGCGCCCTTTGGTTCATGAACCCGAACATGTATCCGGCAACGCGGCGCATCTGGATCTCCTCGGCTCCCTCGGTTATGCGGTAGCGCCGATGGTGGCGGTAGATGTGCTCGAACGGCTTGTGCCGCGAGTAGCCGAGGCCGCCGTGCACCTGCATTGCCCGGTCCGCGGCTTCGCAGCACAGCCGGTTCGACCAGTAGTTGCACATCGACACCTTGTCGCTCTGCGAGAACGCCCCGTACATGTCCATCGACCAGGCCGTCTTGTGGATGAACGCGCGCAACATCTCGCACTGCGTCTGCAGCTCGACGAGCGGGAACTGGATGGCCTGGTTGGCGGCGAGCGCCTTGCCGAACGGCTTACGTTGCTTCGCGTACTCGATCGACTGGTCGATGCAGTACTGCGCGGCCCCCAGGCTCGACGCCGCCTGGCGGATCCGGTTCTCGTTGAAGAAGTGCTGCACCACCTGTAGGCCGGCACCCTCGCCACCGAAGATCGAGCTGTTCGGAACGCGAACGTCGGTGAGGCGGATGTGAGCGTGATCGGTCGGCATGTTGAAGGTCCACAGGAACTCCAGCACCTCGAACCCGGGACTCGCGGTCGGGACGAGGAAGGCGGTGATGCCTCTGCCGTCACCCGCCTTGCCGCTGGTGCGGGCCATGATCATGTCGTACTGGGCCCTGTGGATTCCGGTGTTCCAGGTCTTCTCGCCGTTGATCACCCACTCGTCACCGTCGCGCACCGCGGTGGTCTCCATGTGGGTGGCGTCGCTGCCGTGGTCGGGTTCGGTGATGCCGAATGCGAAACCGCGTCGCCCCTCTGCCAGGTCGTGGATCCAATCGGCCTTCTGTTCGTCGGTGCCGTAGTGGATCATCAGCATCAGACCCACGTTGTTGCCGACGATCGAGTGCTCGTTCTGGAGGTCGTTGTGCAGACCGAGCCCCTTGCGGGCGAAGTGCTCGCGGATCACCGCCATGCCCAGATTGGTGCCCTCCTGGCCGCCATGCTCCTTGGGGAACGGATAGCGGTAGTGACCGGCGGCATCGGCCAGGTCGCGGGCCGTGCGCAGCAGTTGCTCCCAGCCCTCGTTCGGCAGGCCGCCTCGGTCCCAGTCGGTGCGCGCATCCTCGCGGCGGTGGTCGAAGAAGCGGATGTTGTCGTCCTGCTCCTCCAGCGGCTTGATCTCGCGCTCGATGAACTCGTCGAGCACGACGAGGTAGTCGGTGAGCTCGTTCGGGAGTTCGAAGTCCACAGATGTGCTTTCGGTCGTCGGAGAACTCGTCGCACCGTACCCACCTCACGCCAGATGTGCCAAGGTGGCGGCGATGTCGACCAGGTGGAGCGGGGACGGATTCGTGAGGTGCAGCGACGGCCACGTGCGGTGGGGTGTGTTCGGCGCCGCAGGGGTCGTCTTCGTGCACCGGTCCGGCGACGGGCCGCTCGTGATGTTGCAGCTCCGATCCGGCTTCGCCCACGAGGGTGGCACCTGGTCGTGCGCCGGGGGTGCACTCGACGCGGGTGAAACAGCTTTCGCCGGCGCCCTCCGCGAGGCCGAGGAGGAGGTGGGTCCGGCTCCCGACGGGCACCGCGTGCTCGGGGAGTACGTGTTCGCGCCTGCCGATGATTGGAACTACACCACCGTCGTCGTCGAGGTTCCGCACAGGTTCGGGGATTCGATGAACTTCGAGACCGACGCCGTCGACTGGGTGCCGGTTTCGGAGGTGCCGCGACGGTCGCTGCATCCCGGCTTCGCCGCGGCTTGGCCGCACCTCATCGCGATCATCACCGGAACCGGAGATGCCGACGCCACGTAGCATGACTCGCACCGACGACGGGAACGAGGAGGAGCAGATGGGCAAGATCGAGCGAACCGAGACCGAGTGGCGTGAACTGCTCTCGCCCGAGCAGTACTCGGTGCTGCGCGAGGCGGCCACCGAACGGCCGTGGGCCGGACAGTACGTCGACGCGCACGACGACGGCACCTACACGTGTGCAGGCTGCGGAGCCGAACTGTTCGACTCGAACACCAAGTTCGAATCGGGAAGCGGATGGCCGAGCTTCTCCGAGGCCAAGGTGGCCGACGTCGTCGAGCTGGTCGTCGACCGGAGTCACGGCATGATCCGCACCGAGGCCCGGTGCCAGCGGTGTGGTTCCCATCTCGGCCACGTGTTCGACGACGGCCCCACGTCGACAGGCCAGCGCTTCTGCATGAACAGCGTGGCCCTCGGCTTCGTGCCGGTCGCCTCGGAGTAGGACGACCGGCTCGTTGCTGATTCCTCGGGTGGAGGTGAGGGGAATTGAACCCCTGGCCTCAACAGTGCGATTGTTGCGCTCTGCCAACTGAGCTACACCCCCGTTGGAGCTGGTGAGTGTAGCGGCGCTGCTCAGGCGGCGTGAAACCAGTTCGCGTCGCTGTACAAGCGGTCCTGCTCGTACTGGCGCAGCTGGGCCAGCTTGTAGCAGTACCCGCACAGCGAAACGAACGCCAACGCGAATGCGTAGACCATCGCCGACGACTTGGTGGTGCCGGCGAGGAACAGCGAGACCACGTTGGCCAGTGCCAGGACGAACAGCACGTTGGTGCGGCGCCGGCGCACGACCTCGCGCTGAGACACGCGCCGCGCCGGCTGGTGGCGCTGACCGTGCACCATCTGATCGCGATCGTGACGGCGCTGCAGCTCTCCGGTGTACGACTCGCGGTCGCCCTGGATGGACGCGCCGTGAGCGCGGGCCACGCCGGGACGGCCACCTGCGGCTGGGCGCGGCAACGGCGACTGTGCGAGGGGACGGGCCATCGAGCGCATCGGGGTCATCGACCGGGTGGGCACCGCTCGCTGCAGCGTGGACAGCTGGCGGCGGAAGTCGGTGACCGACGAACCCGGTCGGTTGTCGAGTCGTGACCGCAGTAGCGGCGGCAGAAGGACGGCCGCCCAGGCGGCCGCTACTGCAAGGAGGACGATCTTGCCCATGGTTACCGTGCCCTGCGTTGGTGTGAAGCGGTGTGGATCATGTTTCGGTTCGAGCAAGATGACATCGCCCTGAACAGCAGGGAACGGCCCGTCTCGCCTTTCATTACAATTCTACTACGTTCGTAACAGTAAGCGAAACATCGGAGGAGTTGGTGTCACGCCGGTACGTACCGGAGCGACCGCCGGTCTTCTCCCACAACGCGAGGTCGCCGATCACCATCGCCCGGTCGGCCGACTTGCACATGTCGTAGATCGTGAGCGCCGCGGTAGCGCACGCATGCAGCGCTTCCATCTCCACGCCGGTGCGGTCGACGGTGTCGACGTTGGCTTCGACGGCGATGAAGTCGTCGCCGATCTCGAAGTTGATGCTGATCGCACCCACCAGCAGCGGATGGCACAGCGGGATCAGGTCGCTGGTGCGCTTGGCGGCCTGGATGCCGGCCACCCTGGCCACGGCCAGCACATCGCCCTTCTTCACCTCGCGGTTGGCGACGGCTGTCGTGGTCTCGGGGCGCATGAACACCTTGCACCTCGCCACGGCTCGGCGATGCGTGGGTTCTTTGGGGGTCACGTCGACCATTCGGGCGCGGCCCATCGGGTCGAGGTGGGTGAAGGAGAGATCACTCATCTGTCATCCAATCGTAGTGAACATCCCGACCCGGCCCGCGCACGCTGCCGATCGGTCCCGTCAATCCGTGCGCACCGGGCCGGTGTCGACAACCTCGAACGCCGTTCCCGGGATGGCTTTCAACTGGCTGAGGTCGTCGTCGTCCCAAGCCGGATCAGGTGCCCCCTGGAAGAACCAGTTGCTGCCGTTGTCGGCGACGATCAACCCGTAGGTCTGCATCGCCGAGGCGATGACGCGCGCCTGGCCGGTGAGCTGGTTCACGTCGAACGTCGCACTGAGGCGCAGGCGCATGCCCATCGGCGGCAGATCGGGGTTCGTCCGCGACGACGCGAAGTGGGTGGCCGGCAGGATGAACCCGCGCTGGGTCTGGGCGAACGTCACTCGAATGGCGTGCCGAACGACCCCGCTCGCCACCTCGTCGTAGCGAACAAGGCCTGGCAGGATCGGCAGGCCGGCGGCATCGGCACTCGTCCACCCGATCGGCCGGAGCGCACCGGTGGTGAGGTCCCATCGGGCACCGGAGTCGGCCGACCACCCGGCACCGGTTCGGCGGGCGACGTAGAGCTCGAACAACTCGCACGTTCCTTGCCGCATGACGAGCACGTGTCGATCACCGGTCGATCCGCCGCCCCCCTCAACAGGAGCGTTCAGCGGAACCGGGAACGGGCCCGGATCGCTCTCGTCGCCGTAGGCCGTGTACGTGATCGGAACCACGGGCTGTGCTTCGGATACGACGACGTAGGGGATGCCATAGGCGGGGTTGGAGCCGAAATCGGGGTGCAGGTCGTCGCCGCCGACCGACTGGATCGTGGCGATGATCTGCGCCGAACGAGGGTGCAGCGGGTATCCGCTGACGTCGGTGTTCCACGCGTTCGAGCTCGGGAACACGGGGCATCCACCGAGCGACGGTCCGGGCGGCGTGAGCCGATCCGCCGGTTGCAGCGCCGAGGCCGGCGCGATGACCGCGGTGATCGGTGGCGCCGCCGACGCCGCCAGCGCCAGTGCCACCGACATCGCTGCCGTGGTGATGATGAGTCCTCCGCCGAACCGGCGGAGCTCAGCCACCGATCTGGCTCATCGACCGGTTGGGGCGAATGAAGTTCACCTGGTTGATCTGATGGCCGGCCCACTTGGTGCCGACGGCGCGTTGGATCTCCATGGAGAGTTCATCGTCAGNNCTGGGGATGACACCCACCGTGCCGGTGCCGTCGAGGTACCGCCACCTGTCTGCCGGTGCGGCACCGCGGGCGGCGATCTGCTCGACGGGGAACTCGGCGGCGATCGCGGCGACGATCTCGTCTTGGCCGACGACCTTGTCGTTCATCCAGTGGCCGCTCGCGTCGAGCGGCATGAACTCGATGAACCGCACCTCGACGTGATTGTCACGACCGAACCGGGCCAGGTCGACGATCTCGTCGTCGTTGACGCCACGTTCGATCACCGCGTTGATCTTCACCTGCGCGAACCCTGCCTCCCTGGCGGCTTCGATGCCGTCGAGCACCCGCGGCAGCTCGTCGCGCCGGGTCATCTCGAGGAAGCGTTCGCCACGAAGCGTGTCGAGGCTGATGTTGACCCGATGGAGGCCGGCGTCGCGGAGCTCGTGGGCGAGCAGGCGGAAGGTGGCCCCGTTGGTGGTGAGCGCGATGTCGGGAGCACGACCCGCATTGGGAGACGGTGACGAGGCCGGGAGCCGCAGCGCGGCGAGCTTGGCGACCAGCACCGGTAGGTGAGCGCGCACAGTGGGCTCGCCACCGGTGAGCCGCAACCCGTCGACATCGAACCGCTCGACGAAGATCCCGGCGAGCCGTTCGATCTCCTCGAACGACAGCACGTCGGAGCGGGGCAGCCACTTCATGCCCTCCTCGGGCATGCAGTAGGTGCAGCGGAAGTTGCATCGATCGGTGACCGAGATGCGCAGGTCACGAATTGTGCGTCCGAACGGATCGACGAGATCCATGGCCGTCAGCCTAGCGACAGCACGATGACGTCGACCGAGTCGCCAGCCGGCACGCCATCGCCATCGGTCAGGATCGCCAAACCGGTGGCGGTGGCGGTGGCAGCGAGTTGGTGGCTGCCCTGGCCACGCACCGAGCGCACGTGGTAGCGCCCGTCGGCTGCGAAGGAGCCATGAACGCGGGCGTAGTGGGTCTTGCCGTCGCGATGCCGGGTGAGTGGCTCGTCGGCGATAGCGGGCAAGCGCGGCCGGTCGATGGCGCGGCGGCCGAGCATGGTCAGCAAGGCCGGCCGGGCGAAGAGCTCGAAGCTGACGAGTGAGCTGACCGGGTTGCCGGGCAATCCGAACACAGGCACTCCGCGACCCGTTCCGTCGTCGAGCACACCGAACGCGAACGGTTTCGCCGGCTTGATCGCGATCTGCATCCATCGCATGTCGGCGATGCGCGAGAGCACGGCCTTGACCACGTCGTAGTCGCCCATGCTCACCCCGCCACTGGTGACGATGGCATCACACTCGCGAGCGGCGCGGCGCAGCGTGACCTCGAGCGCTTCCTCGTCGTCGCGGACGATTCCGAGATCGACCGCCTCGCACCCGGCCTCGGCGACCAGCCCGAGCAGCATCGTCTTGTTGCTCTCGCGGATCTGGCCGGGGGCGAGTGGGGATCCGTCGGCGATCAGCTCGTCGCCGGTGGACAGAACCGCGACGCGCGGCGACCGCACGACTACCACCTCGCGGACGTTGATGCTCGCCAGGACGCCCGCCACCGACGGGGTGACGATGTGGCCGACGTCGAACAAGTGGTCGCCGACGCGCACGTCGTCGCCGGCGGCGCGTACCGCATCGCCGATGCGGACCGATCGCTTCACCAGCACCGCGGCGCCGTCGCCGAGCCGCTCGGTGTCTTCCACCATCACCGAAGCGTCGGCGCCGGCGGGCATCGGCGCACCGGTCATGATGCGGATCGCCTGGCCCGCACCGACGGTGAGCGAGCTGGCCGCGCCCGCCGCGACCTCGTCGATGACCTGGAGCTCCAATGGCGCTGCGGCCACGTCGGCGGCGCGCACCGCATAGCCGTCGACCGCCGAGTTCTCGAAGGGCGGCACGGCTTCGGCCGACACGATCGGTTCGGCCAGCACCGACCACATCGCCGCGGCTAGAGGCACGCGCTCTGCCGGCAGCACGGCCACCCGCTCGAGCACGTACCGCCGGACCTCGGACTCATCGATCACATCGGCACCGTACCGAACGCCACATCGCTTCGCGCGGGCGGCACACTGGGCAGGTGAGCGCGTACCGCCCGTTTTCCGCCGATGGCCACACCGTGAGCTGGTCGACCTGGGACGGCGATGGCGTCGAGGAAGTCACGCTGCAGTGGGAGAACGAAGGGTGGACCGCCTCTGGGGCGGTTGGGCGCGAGCGCGTGCAGTACGTGCTGCGCCTGTCGCCGTCGTGGCAGGTGCGCCAGTTCCTGCTCTTTCGCGACCTCGACGAACCGGACCTGTGGCTGGCCACCGACGGCACGGCGAGGTGGGGCGAGATGAACGGCGCCCACCGTGTCGAGCTCGACGGCTGCTACGACATCCATCTGGCGATCACTCCGTTCACCAACACGTTGCCGATCAAGCGCCTCCCCCTCCACGTCGGCCACACCGCCGACTTTCCAGTGGTGCACGTGGATGTGGAGACCCTCGAGGCGCGACCCGAGCTCCAGCGATACACCCGCGTCGGCACCCACCGCTGGGCATTCACACAGCTCGAGAACGGAAGCACGCAGGAGTTCGACGTCGACGAGCACGGCCTCGTGATCGACTACCCCACCTTGTTCCGGCGTGTGCCGTGACCGCCACGCTTCCACGCCTCGACGATCTCGGCGCCGTCCGGTAGAGGCTTCACGGCTTCGCGGAGCGTAACGCCGTTCATCCCGGCGAGGTTGCGCCGCAGCCAGGCCGACACTTCGACCGGCTGGAGCGCACCCAGCTCGCGGGCCACCCATCCGAGCACCTTGCGGATGAAGAACTCGCTTTCCGGCAGGAGCCGATC
>CXWL01002784.1_pt1 | contig 13735 bp, 13 predicted proteins | sample 590931 | NCBI WGS metagenome assembly CXWL01 (sample SAMEA3498368, study PRJEB10139) | groundwater metagenome | biome: water well; material: biofilm material | place: Germany | collected 2015-04-27 | reverse complement strand
CCGTTATGGCAGGTCGCGCACCCCGTCGTGATCCCCGTGTGATCATATCCGTTGGACACAAGCAGCCAATTCGCCGCGCCCATTCGATGGCAGGAATCGCACGAAGCAGCTGTAGACACGTGCCCGGCCGACTTCCCCGGAGCCTGGATACCGTTGTGGCAAGTTGCACAAGTACCTGGCCCAACCCCCGTATGCTTGAAGGCCGCACCAGTCCAGCCAACCGTCCGGTGGCAACTGTCGCAGCTCATGGTCGTCGGAATATGACTCGCAGACTTGCCTGCCGCGGTCGATTGATTATGGCATTTGGAGCAGGTTCCAGGAGCAACACCGTTATGGGTAAAGAACGCGGGGGTCCAATTTGTCGTCCGATGGCAGCTGCTGCAATTAACCATGGTCGGCAGGTGGTTCATCGGCTTAAAGGTGGAGACGACTCGTCCGCCTGGTGAGTGGCATTGCATGCACTGCGTCGGCGTTCCTCGAAAAATGCCCTGCAAGTGGCACCGCTCACACACGACCTGCGCATGGCCGCCGCTGAGCGGGAAGCCAGTGCTGCTGTGATCGATTTCAATATCTGTGCGGATACTCCCCTGGGCAAAAGCGGTATCCGGCATCAACAAGGCCAAGCTGCATACCGCCAGAAGTCCAGTAACAATTGCCCAGGCAAAGAACCGGCGTCCTGTCCAGCTATTCGATTGTGTCATTTTGTATCCGCCACTGAGCACATCGGTCGCTTGCGCCAACAATATTGCCCCTCGATTCCACTGCACTGAGTATTCAATTTTAAAGTTGGGATATTATTCCCAACGTCTCGACGCGACTCCCAAGTAGAAAGAATCGTGGGAACATAATCCCAAGCAGGGGTAGAGCAAGGGACATACCCTTTGCAGGAAAAACATCGCAAGCTTGTGATTTCCATACGAAGCTGAGGTTCTGCATGGGTAGATCTACCCAATAGACGCAGAGAGCTTCCTGTACAGAATGCAGGACAGCGCCTACACTCTCTGCAGAGGGATCGTTTTCCCATGGCTCAGAAATGTCCGATCCCACGCAAGGATGTGCATCGAGAAACAGGCGCAGAATTTGCTCTATACAATCCAGACCTTCGGCGCATCGACTACAACCAAATCAACAAACCAACCTTTCTCTGAGCATAGGATGAACGAGTATGGCTATCGCTGAACCTCTCCAACATGTCCGGGAACGAACAANNCCACGCTCGGACTTTGGCTGGTACCTGGGAGTCGTCGGCTCCGTGACGCTGCTCTTGATGCTGGCCTATCCACTGCGCAAGCACGTGGGTTTCATGAGTCGCTGGGGGGCACTAAAATACTGGTTTCGTATCCACATGATCATGGGGATCGTCGGCCCCACACTCATTCTATTTCACTCAACCTTTCATCTGAGATCCCTAAACGCGACCATCGCGCTTTTCAGCATGCTGGGGGTGGTCATCAGCGGCATTATCGGTCGCTTTATCTACACCAAGATTCACTATGGTCTCTACGGCCGTCGCGCCACACTGGAAAAAGCACAGGAAGAGCTTGCAGGCCTTTCCAACGATGCGAAATCCCGACTGCACTTTGCGCCTCGTGTCGAGCAATGGCTCCAATCATTCGAACGCGACTCGAAACAACTCGATCGTTCCTTTACCTCACACCTCTTCAGTCCCCTGACGATCGGGTTAAAACGGATTGTCTTGGGCTTTCGCTGCAGGCGCGAGCTGCGAAAAATTCTGAAGGCCGAACGGCATCCGGAGTTCCGTGGGGGGGCATCGGAAGCGATCCAGTTGGCGTCATCGTATTTGAGAGAGTGCCAGCGCGTCGCCCAGTTTAGTACCTTCGAACGCCTCTTCTCGTTGTGGCACGTGCTCCATGTGCCATTGATCTACGTTCTGGCTGCCTGCGCGATTTTTCACATCGTGGCCGCCTACATGTACTGAGGCCTATCAACTGTGCTCGCCTCATCCTACTACCTGCCCATTGGTCTGCTCGGCGCCTTGATGCTCATGGCCGCGCCGGCCTGGGCAGACAACGTCGAGTCAGCATTAATGCCTGGGCAGGTGATCGAAGGCCATGCGAAATGGGAAGACGACTGTACGAAGTGTCACAAGCGATTCGACAAGGCGGCGCAGAATACCCTCTGCCAGGATTGTCACAAAGACATCCGTACGGACATCGCGCAGAAGCAGGGATCGCACGGGCGTTTCAAAGAGCAACGAGAATGCAAGGAATGCCACACGGATCACAAGGGCAGAACGGAGAACATTGCGCCGATCACAGAACTGACCTTCGACCATAAGCGGACGGACTTCCCGCTCCAGGGCGCCCATGCCGACACGAAGAAGATCGAGTGCAAGGCCTGCCACAAACCCAAGACAAAGTATCGTGAGGCGCCCTCCGATTGTTATAGCTGCCACAAGAAAGACGATAAGCATAAAGGCAAACTGGGAAGCGCCTGCGCCGACTGTCATACGGATCGGAATTGGAAGGAGTTCCGGTTCGACCATGACAAGACACGATATAAGCTCCGCAACAAGCATGTCGAAGTCCCCTGCAAGGGCTGCCACGAAAACGATCGCTATAAAGAAACCCCGATGGATTGCTATTCCTGCCATAAAAAGGACGACAAGCATAAAGGGCAGGAGGGCACGAAATGCGAAGAATGCCACAACGACCAGTCGTGGAAAAAATCGCCGTTCGACCACAACAAGTCGCGCTTCCCTTTGATGGGGAAGCACGCCAAGGTGGAATGTACGAAATGCCATCTGACGCCGGCCTTTAAAGACGCACCGACAGATTGTTATTCCTGCCACAAGAAAGACGACAAGCACAAAGGGGCATATGGAGAGAAATGCGAGACGTGCCATGGAGCGGGTGACTGGAAAACCATCACCTTCGACCACGACTTGCATTCCCAGTACCCGCTACGGGGGCGGCATATCACGACGAAGTGCGACTCCTGCCATAAAGGGCACTTGTATAAAGACAAGACTCCCGCCGACTGCAACGCCTGCCACAAGAAGGACGACAAGCATAAGGGCCACTTTACCGAGAAGTGCGAGCGCTGCCATACCGAACGGGATTGGAAAGCCCTCCTCTTCGAGCACGATCACGATACGGCCTATCCACTGCGGGGGAAGCATCGGGCAGCAAAGTGCGAGTCCTGTCATACAGGACATCTATACAAGGACAAGACTCCGGCCGACTGCAACGCCTGCCACAAAAAGGACGACAAGCATAAGGGCCACTTTACCGAGAAGTGTGAACGCTGCCATACCGAACGGGATTGGAAAGTCCCCCTCTTCGAGCACGATCACGATACGGCCTATCCGCTACGAGGGAAACACCGAGCCACCACTTGCGAGAGTTGCCACAGAGGACTGCTGTATCAGGACAAGACTCCCACGGCCTGCTACGCTTGCCACAAGAAGGACGATAAGCATCTGCGCCGGTTGGGTACGGAATGCCAGGACTGCCACAGCCTACGAGACTGGAAACTCTGGGACTTCGATCACGATTCGCGGACTCGATTCAAGCTCGATGGCGGCCATAAGGGGCTCGATTGTTACGCCTGCCACCGTGCACACATGGACAAGAAGGTCGAAACATCCTCCACTTGTGTCAGTTGCCACAAGAAGGATGACAAGCATGAAGGAAGTTTCGGCCCCCAATGTGATCGGTGTCATGAAACCACCCTGTGGAAGACGGTCAAACGAGGCAGCGGCATCTTTCGCGGTCGTTAGCTTCAGGCCTGTTGGTTAATATCTCCAAAGGGAAGGTGCTGTGCAATATCGACGCGACATCTCATCCACACTCAAACTCATTGCCCTCGGACTTGCCCTCTTTGTCGGCTACCAGGGGTGGCTAAAACCCACCTATTTGACTCCTGGACCAGCATCACGGCAGCCCTCGGAGTCTCCTCCGGTGCAGCCAACCCCCAGCTTCACGTTGCCGGGAACGCAAGAATATCCGCCCTGGGACGTTCCGCAAACTCGACTGATCGATCCAGGGCAAGCACCCACCGATGCGCTCGAGCTTATTCGCGATGAAGTGGATAAGGGAAACTACAAGGAGGCAGAACGCCGGTTGATAGCCCTCTCTCACAAACGGCTGGATAAGCCCAAGACCAAACGGTACATCGCAGCGCTCTGGAACAATCTTGGTGTGCAACAGGAAAAGTTCGGCGGGAGCGCACTCTCTGTCAAAGCCTTCAAGAAAGCCGTCGCGTCCGACCCCAACAATCCGCTTGCGTCCATGAACCTGACGCAAGCGTACTGGGAACTTCGTGACCCCGCGATGACCTTTCAATTCCTTAACAGGGTGATTCGGCTGAATCCCGCCGACCCATTCCCGCATCTCGCACTCGCCGAACTCCTATTGGAGCAGGGCGACAAGACCTCGGCGATGGCCCATCTCAATCTCGCGCAGCCACAAATCCAATATGATCCCCATCTCCAATCCTATCGAAATAAGCTCGTCGCGAAGACGGACATGGCACTCACTGCCCCATCCACAACAGCAGACATAGTCGCCAGACCGGTTCCGGAGCCTCGTCAAGGCCTTACACCTGCGCCCTCAATTCCATCCGCCCATCCACCGGCCCCTTCCACCGCTACTCAGGAAGAACAGCCGCCGAGGCCGTTTGTTCCGCGCGACACTGCTCATTTCGTCGTTCAATTCGATGGGCCGGACGATCAAGCGACGTGGCTGCGCATCCGGGCCATGCTTGAATACGCCTATGAGGAGATTCCCCCGAAGTTCGGACAGGTGCCTGCCGGACCTATCAAGGTTGTCCTCCACACAGGTCAGAAATTTTCCGGTCCGGCGGGAGTTCCCGATTGGGCCGATACATTGTTCGAACACGCATCAGGATCGATCAATCTCCCCACTCAAGGCGCGCTCGACGATCTCGCATTATTCAGCCGCGTGGCCCGTCATCAGTTCGTCCATGCGCTCTTTCATGAACAGGCCAAGAATGGAAGCGCACCTCCTCCAAGATGGCTCGTGGAGGGTCTGGCCATCCATCTGACGGAAGACCCCTGGCCTGACATGGAAGAGTCCCGACAAAAGAACCATCCCCTCATACCACTGACCTCGCTTCACGGATCGTGGGCTCAGCTTCCCGCAAGGTCAGTATCGACCGCTTACCTCTCGGCAAACGTTGCCACTCAGCACCTCATCGATCGGTATAGCCTGTCTACTGTTCGTCAACTGATGAAAATGCTCATGACCGGACAATCTCTTGAAACAGCGATGCAACAGAAGATGTCCATGTCGTATGAGCAGTTTCAGCTCCAGTGGGCGCAAAGCCACAAACCGCACATGAGTGAGCGGGGTTCATAAGCGCGAGATATGCGTTTATTTTACCTTGGAGAAGTCGGCGACGATTCTCGCCTCAGTTCCGTCCTGAAGATTCACGACGAAGACGGACGATACCGTGGGGTCGAATTTTTCATAGGCAAACAGTGCGGTAAACCGTGACCGATATACCGGCCCACTTCCCTCATTCTTTCGGCCACGTTCGGCTTTTCCGATGTCGACGGGCTTGATCTTCTTCGAGCCCTGCTGTAACTCGATCAAGGCGCCCTCGGCAAAGTATTCGTCGTCGCCACAAAGCTGAACCTCAATCTCCATATTGGGCATGTCCATGACCTTTTTTATGAACTCCTCGGGCATGCGCACTTCCGTCTTCCGCTTCTTGGACTCTGCCGCTTCCTGCCGGCCAAAGGCTTCAAGCCGATAGCGTTTGGTTCTGAGGATGGCGCTGGCTCCGCAGGGATCTTTCTCAGGATCGGCGCCCACGCGCGTGATCATGGAGGCTTGCTGAAGGACCTTCTTGACCTCCTCCGGGGTGTTGGCCTTCTCCAATGGCGCCCGCCCAGCTCCCAAGGCTTTCTGCGCCTCTTCCACCGAGAGCTTCACATCAATCGCAAAGACCGGCTGGAGACCGACGACCGTCAACAGACCCGCGATCGCACAAATGGCAACGCCACCGATTCGCGTCGCCGATGTCAGGCATCGCACACTCATGACCCCTCCGTATACAAGACAAAGATTGATGGGGCGGCATTGTACGGAACCCCCTACCCCTTTGCAATCAGCCTGAGAAACGAGCCCAGTTAGCGTAGGGCTTGACGGCATAAAGCTCATCAAGATCGACCGGCACGCTCACTCCTGCTTGCGTAAGCAGCTGGGCAACAAGGCGGAGCGGCAGGCCGACCACCGTTGGGAAATCTCCATCAATGGAATCGACCAGATCGCCGCCTTCTCCTTGGATCGAATAGGCGCCGGCCTTGCCGAGACTTTCTCCTGTTGCGAGATACCGCTCGTGCGCTCGCTCATCGAATGGCTTCATCCGGACAACAGAGGAGGACAGCGCAACGACATCTATCCCAATCGCTGAACAGACGAGCGCGACCGCCGTGCATACGTAATGATCGCGGCCTGCCAGGCGCCGAAGCATCGCACGGGCCTCCGCTGGATCGGCTGGTTTCCCGAGCACGCCATGATCCAATTCAATCACGGTGTCGCTCCCCAGCACGATCGCCTCCGGCTCTTGTATCGCAACTGACCGGGCCTTGCCCTGCGCGAAGGATTGCACCTGGTCGATCGCCGGGCGATCCGCTACCAGCCGTTCCTCAAAGGATGGGTTCTTGACGTCGAATGAAATACTCAGCAGGGCGAGCAACTCGCGACGGCGCGGAGAGGTGGAAGCCAGAATGAGNNCAGGGATCTCGGTAAGGCTCGCGCAGTGCGCGTGAAAATCGGCGAGCACCTGCTCCAAGTCAGCAACCGAAGAGACTCGGAACATATTGGCTCGAAGCGAGGCAGCATGAGGGAAGCCTTTGCAGTACCAACCCAGATGTTTGCGCATTCGCCGAAATTGGCCCTGCCCACAGGCCGCTTCAAACCGTCGGGCATGATCGAGCAGCATCTCAAAGCGCACATCGAGCGATGGCGCCCACGGTTCCGGCCCCTCCTCATGTCGATGCTGCTGCAGAATGAGTCGCGCCTCCTCTTTCTGCCGAAAGAACCAAGGAGCTCCAAGCGCAGCTCGCCCGACCAGCACACCATCGACTTCGGTATCCCGGACGCGACGGACGATGTCGTGGTAACTATGCACATCTCCGTTGCCGAACAGCAAAGTTCCACTTCCCCGCGCGATCTCCGTTGCCCTGGCAATGGCATTCCAATCCGCTTCCCCCCGATACATTTGTTGCAAGGTGCGGCCATGGAGGGAAATCACTGCCGGCTGCTCCCTGAGAAGCTGTTCAATCCATTGGTCGATCACCACTACGTCGTAGCCGAGGCGTGTCTTGACGGACAGAGGGAGCTTGCGTCGGACGAGCGGGCGGGCGTCCTGCCGCTGCTCGTTCATTCGGTGGATCGCCGCCACTCTGCCAGGCTTGAGGCCCGCTCCCTCAAGGGTCTGACCTGCCGCCCAATCGGTAATCCCCTGCCGCGTAGCCTGCATAATGGCTTGAGCCACATCCGGCGTCCGGATCAGCCCCGCTCCCGATCCGGATGAGGCCACGCTCCGCGAGGGACAGCCCATGTTGATATCCAGTCCGTCGAACCCCAACTCACAGACTGCATGGGCGGCCTGATAGAAGAGGTCCGGCTCTTTCCCATAGAGCTGCGCGACGATCGGACGCTCCGCCTCATGATAGATAAGAGAGTCCAACAGGAACTCCGGTCCCCGGCAAACGTCATGCACATGCGTGAACTCCGTGAAGGAAACGTCCGGCTTCCCGTGCAGGGCCACGGTATGGCGAAACGTCGCATCTGTGACCCCATCCATCGGCGCCATCCCGATGACCGGTTTGGCGAGTGACTCCCAGAAACTCATTTGGTTCGCTCCATCTCCATCATCGGGTTCCCTACTTCATTCGCCTGCGCATAGGCCAGGCGTAAGCCGTCGCATTCCTCTTGTACGCAAACCAGCGCATCCGGCGCGCATTCCGTCACGAATTCGAGAAACCGCTCGATCTTGAGGAGGAAAAAATCATACGACTGCGTGAGCGGACGCGGCGACCGAAACCAGAAGGGTACAAACGCTGTCAGGCAGATGCCCTGCTCCGCTAGGGCCCGACAAGTCTGTGGGAACATCTCTCCAAGGTCTCCTCCCCAATGGAGGATCTCGTGCGGCACATAGGACGTGCAGTACTGTGCTAGACCCGTCGCTTCCGCAGCCGTTTCCTGCCACTCCGGGCCAACGATAGGACCTTGCCCGGAAATGATTTGCGCGTAACGCGCATAGTCGTCGCGCAACCGCTGTCGATCGGACTGGCACACCGGTTCCTGGGCTGAGATTGGACGAGACGTCAATTTCACCGGCTGTTCTATCGCCGCGCCTTTGGCCATTGTCTGTTGAACGAGGATGGCGAAACGCCGAACGGCCTCTGCATACTCCTCCACAATCATCTCGATCGGTTTGGTGTCCACTTCAAGCGCCACAGCCCGGAGGCTACAGAGATTCGGATGCGCCAGAANNCCCACCAACCGACTCATGGCAGGACAACCCCGCTATATGGATTTCTACGACCCGCTCCAGAGGAAATTCGTCCAGGAATTCTCCGACGAATCGTTCAAGCGATGTCCGTCGACAGGCAGCGGTATAGCGATAGACCGTCCAGAGGTGCCCGATATCCAACACAAGACCGCAGGGTACCAACTCGGTGATGAGCCGAAAAAAGTGAGGAATCGGTATCGTGCCTGCGGAAAAATATGTGAGCGGCGGCATCTCCAAGAGAAAGAGCGGCGCAGTTCCATTCGCTCGACGACCCTGCCGATCCATCGCCTGCTGCACCGTTGCGATATTGTCGGCCACCACTTCTGCGCTCAGCGGCGTATAGAGAGGAGGAACATAGGTGCCGAACGAATAGCCCGCCATCTGCTTCATCGCGCATTCATGATTCAGCCAGAGGCTCTGTAGGCTGTTGAGTTGCGTGACCATCTCGCCGACGTCCTGCTGAAAGAACGGAGACGTTTGCACATCCGGCTGGGTGATCCACAGGCCTTCCCCGTGGTACGCCAGCGGTATATCCGGCATAGTCTGTCGAACCGTTGTCAGTGCGGTCGTCGTCGCCTTAAAGACTTCCAGATAGTCCGGCTTGAGGCCTCGCTCCCTGAGTTTGTTCACCAGCTCAAACAGATCGGGAGAATAGACGTCGACTGACAGCCCCGTCCCTTGTGGAGGAATTTCCATAAGGCGACGCTGAAAATCCTGCTGAACAAAATCGAGATCAGGCACCGATCACCCCTTGTGCTGCTCTAAGAATTAGCCTAGTCTATTCGCCGAACCCCTTGTTTGACAAGGGAAGCCCCGGTCAAGGACCGGGGAGCCCCATCTGCTATACTTGGCTTACGTCGCCAGGGGCGGAACCCTCACGAATCGTGCAGGCGCAAATCGGGGGAAGTTTCGAACCCATGCCGATCGACAATGACAGGCCCTTCAAAACAACACGGTTCATACCCACCATGGTTGCCCATATGATGACGCCAGGGGTCGTGCAAATTCCGGGAGATATATCCGTCAGCGAGGCGGCGCTGCTGTTCGAACGGGAACAGACGCCTTGCCTGCTCGTCAAGGATACCGATACGCAGTTCGGCCTCATGACGCCGACCGACATTGTAAAGAAAGTCGTCGCTCAGGGACTCGAACCCCACGACATCGAAGTTCGGACGATTATGACACGTCCGGTGCAGTTCATCGAGTACGATGAGGTCTTGGCAGAAGCCTCGACACTCATGATGGCGACAGGCGCCTTTCTCCTGATTGTCACGAAACAAAACCAACCAGTCGGGGTGCTCAGCGCACAAGACCTGATGCTCAACCCGCCCAGACGTAGCACGAAGATCCCCGTCGTCGTGAGCGTGGTTGGGCGAACCTCGGCGCAGCGACTCAACTACAACGCCATGATCACCCAACTGAACCATATCGGAGCGTCGATCGAATCGGCGGCGAAACTCACACCAAAGGCAAATGTCGTACTGGCATTTTCCATTTCCGGTCAAAACACTCCTCTGACGATTCGGGGGAGGGTGATGGCCAGCAAAGTTCTCGGAGCGGAACCAGCTGAAACCTCAACTGGAACAGGCGCCTGGCATAACGAAATTCAGTTCACGGACCTCTCGTCGTCTGACCTCACGCGGATTAGGGCTTGGACGCTTCAAACGATGCCTCCAGCCCCCAGTCGAGTCTAACCTCGCACATATGCGCATTCTTTTGACCAACAGGCGATCAGCTGATAGAGTTTTTTTGTCTCTCAAGAATGAACCATAACTTCAGATGGATAACCCAATGAAAACGTCCCAGACCCGTTCCCGTCCCCTCCCTTCGAATGAGGAGTTGCTCAGCCAAATTCGCCTCCTGCTCGACAGCCCGGAAGACGACCTGCAGGCCGCGATCATGAAGGAGCTCCTGGCTGGGACGCTTCGGCTTCACAATTCTCATCTTGATATCCTGGACCTCAAGATCGTCAACCGCGCAGTAAAAGAACTGCGTCATGCCTTCCGCGTCTTTCATGACTATCGCGATCGCCGCAAGATCAGCATCTTCGGGTCGGCCCGCACCGCTTCGGATGATCCAAACTACCAGATGGCCTACCAGTTTTCCCGACGGATCGTCGAGGAGGGGTTCATGGTCATTACCGGAGGGGCCGACGGGATCATGCGCGCGTGCCAGGAGGGCGCCGGGCGCGAGAACAGCTTCGGGGTCAATATCATGCTGCCCTTCGAACAAGGCCCGAATGCCACGATCGCCGATGACCCCAAGCTCGTCACGTTCAAGTATTTCTTCACCAGAAAGTTGGTCTTTCAGAAAGAAGCCAATGCCATTGCATTATTTCCGGGCGGTTTCGGAACGCATGACGAGGGGTTTGAGATTTTAACCCTCGCCCAAACCGGCAAGAGCGATCCCCAGCCGATCGTGTGCCTCCAGGCTCCCGGCTGCGACTATTGGGACGACTGGTACAACTTCGTCACACGCCAACTCTTGAACCGCCGACTGATTAACCCTGAAGATCTCAGCCTATTCAAAATTACCACGTCCGTTGACGACGCAATCGATGAGATCAGCCGCTTTTACCGCCGATTCCATTCCATTCGCTATGTGGGACGACTCCTGGCCATACGGCTGAAAACGGGCATCTCCCCGGAACAGGTGGCCTGCCTTCATGACACGTTTGGCGATCTGTTATCCGAGGGTACCTTCGAATTGCGCGGGCCGCTTCCCGAAGAACTCGACGAACCGGAACTACGAGAATTGCCTCGACTGGCCTTTACCTCCAACCGCCGGAGCGCGAGCCGGTTGCGTCAGCTCATCGACCATCTCAACGCCCTCTGACCTCTTCTCACAAAGAGGCTTTAGTCTCGGCGGAGCATCGTGGTATGCTCCGCCACAATGACCGGTTCCCGCATACAGCACCCATTCTCTGAGCCCCCTACCGTCGTGCTCTATCACGCCGAATGTGCCGATGGATTCGGCGCCGCTTGGGCGATCTGGAATCAATTTCCAGCGGCCCGGTTCATTCCCGTCAAACACGGAAATCCACCTCCCACAGGGCTACAAGACCAGCGAGTCGTCATCGTGGACTTCAGCTATGCCCGCGAGACGCTGGAAACCATGGCTGCTCAGACGCAGGCGCTCCTCGTACTCGATCATCACATCACCGCAGAGAAGGCCCTTGCCGGCCTTCCCTATGCCTACTTCGACATGAAGAAGTCCGGCGCAGTCCTGGCCTGGGAATGGGCCCACGATCGCCCGATTCCATGGCTCCTCGACTATATTCAAGACAAAGACCTCTGGACTTGGATGCTCCCATCCAGTCGAGAAATTAATGCAGCCGTTGCCTCCTATCCCTTCGAATATCACCTGTGGAGTCACTTCAAGCAGAAGGAGTTGGAACAGGAAGGCCGGGCCATCCTGCGTTATGAAAACGAGCTCGTAAGCAAACTTGCGGCGCAAGCGATGCTGGTCGACTTTCACGGGGCCGTCGTTCCATCGGTCCAAAGCGCGGTCTTGACGAGCCAGATCGGCGAACGCCTCTCTGCAGAGCACCCATTTTGCCTCATGTGGCACGATCGCGATGGGCGCCGCTATTACAGCATGCGCTCGCGTGAGGATGGGGCCGACGTGGGGGCCATCGCCGCGTCTTTCGGCGGTGGAGGCCATACACATGCCGCAGGGTTCTCAGTCTCTCTTGGCCCTGACGGCTCCCTGCCGGATAACCAGGCACTTCCTCGATCGGTCATCGACCGCCGCAGGCCTCCTGGTTAATCTGGTTNNCTGCACGACGATAACCCAACCGAGCGACCGCCTGTCGTGACGATCGCTTCGATCGCAGCCTGCGTTCTGGTATTTCTCTATCAGGCAAGCCTTCCAGCCGGCTCAGGAGACACGTTCGTCTATCAGTACGGGGCAATCCCGGCCCTCGTATTCGGAGAGGCCGACCCCCCCGAGATGGGCATCGCCATTCCCGCCTACGCCACGTTGATCACGAGCATGTTTCTCCACGGCGGCTGGATGCATCTCATCGGAAACATGCTGTACCTCTGGGTCTTTGGAAATAACATCGAAGACGCCATGGGACATGCGAAGTACGTCGCGTTCTACCTCACATGCGGAANNTCTTAGGCGCTTATGTGCTGTTGTTTCCACGAGCCCGCGTGCTGGTGATGATGCCGGGTCTTGGCGCAACGAGGGTAGCGGCAGGTGTCGTCCTCGGCATGTGGTTCGTGATGCAGCTGTTGAGCGGAGGGATGAGTATCGGAAGCCAGGGCGGAGGCGTCGCATTCTTCGCCCATATCGGCGGGTTTCTCGCAGGGATGGCGCTGATTGGTCTGTTCAAACGCTCAGACGTGCCCTTCTTTGCACCAAGCCGCAGAGGCAACTAGCTCGGTTTATTTGGTTTGTTTCGTTTGTTTGGTTTGTCTTGTTTGGTTAAACAAAACCAACTAAATAAACAAAACAAACCAGATGAACCATCCGTTGCTTACGCATCCAGCAGCTCGCGTACTTTTTCCACCAGCCCTGCTTGCCGGTAGGGACGCCTCAAGAGATACCGCGGGTTGAGGCGATGAGACACCATCGCCTCGTCGTCATACCCGGAGACAAAGAGCGGCTGCATCTTCGGGTGTTGCTTCAACAACCGTCTGGCTAGCTCACGCCCACCGATTTCCGGCATCATGAGATCGCTCACAGCCACATGGACGGCTCCGGAATATCGCTGCACAAGCAGCACCGCTTCAACAGACGAGCTCGCCTCCAAGACCTGATAGCGATGCCGCAACAACGTGGAAAGCGCGAGCTTACGATCGATTTCATTCGGGTCCACCAATAAAACCGTTTCCTGGCCTTTGGCTGCAACCTGTGCCAGGCTCGACGGAGCCGGCGGCCGGCCCTGTCGTACAAGGGGAAGCACCACCCGTACCACCGTACCTTCGCCGGGCCGGCTGACAACATCGAGCTGGCCTGCACTCTGTTTCACAATGCCATAGACTGCGGTGAGTCCGAATCCCACGTTCATTTCCTTTGTGGAAAAGAAGGGTTCGAACATGTGCGACTGGGTCTCTAGGCTCATCCCGCTTCCGGTATCGCTCACCTGAATCAATACTTTGGATTGATGCCCGGAAGACGACTGCTTCGCTTCAATCCGGAGCCGGCCACCCTTCGGCATGGCGTCCCGCGCATTCACCGCAAGATGAAGCAGCACTTGTTCCAGCCCTTCACGATC
>CXWL01024578.1_pt1 | contig 13738 bp, 14 predicted proteins | sample 590931 | NCBI WGS metagenome assembly CXWL01 (sample SAMEA3498368, study PRJEB10139) | groundwater metagenome | biome: water well; material: biofilm material | place: Germany | collected 2015-04-27 | reverse complement strand
CAGCGCCGAGAGCGGCAGCGGCGGGACGATGTGTTAAAGCAACAACGCCTTGACCTTGGCGCGCGACGCGATCGCGGCGGCCTCCTCCGGTGTCGTGTGATAGTCGAGAATATCGTGCATGATTTTGGCGATGTTCGGTTGACCACCGGCCTTTGCGGCCTCGCCGATCATGCCGATGAGTTTTGGCGACAGCGCTTCGTGCACGAGCAGGTCTGCGTCCTTCGCTTGCGCTTCGACCGCAGCCGACGCCTTGGTATCGCCGCTGATGACGGCCATGCGGCCCTTGTAGGTGATGCGGTAGCCGACCGCGGGTTCGATGGGGGCGTGATCCACCTTGAACGCCACAATTTTCAGGCCGCCATCGTCCAGTACGAGCGCCTCGCCGTTGTCGCCGAGCACGAACGGCGCTGCGACGCCGCCGGAACCTGACGGCGGGACATACTCTGGGCCGTGGTGGGCGACACGATAGCCTTTGTCGAGCGTGTAGGCCGCGTTGAAGCCGTCCACCACGCTTTCGACACCCGTGGGTCCGTGTACCGGGAGTGGCGCGGTGTTCGAGGCGCCGACCCAGCGCTGCAGCATCATCTCGCCGAGGCCGTCGATGTGGTCGGAGTGGAAGTGCGTGAGCAGCACGCGCTCGACCTTACCGGGCGGCAGTCTCATTCGCGCCAAGGTGCGCACGCCGCCGGTGCCGGCGTCGATGATCATCAAGCGCTTGCCTGCGACGATCGCGACGCAAGGTCCGCTGCGGTCGGCGGCGGGCATCGGGGCGCCGGCGCCGCAGAGGCCGACATGCAGGCCGTCCGGCAACTCGGCGATCGGATCGGCCGCGAAGTTCGTATCGAGCGTGCGTTTCATCAGAGCGAGCGCGATATCGCCGCGGAATGTGTAGGCGACGCCACCTGCGATCACTGCAAGCGCGAGCAAGCCCAGAAAAAAACGTCGCATGTCCTCACCCCTTGACCTTGTTCGCATATAGTGACACTTCTAGTGTCACTAATTCAAGCCCCCCTTGGAGTTTGCCCATGAAGACCTTGCGCACCCCTGATGGCCGGTTTGCGGGCCTGCCCGATTATCCGTTTGCTCCGCACTATATGACGATCCGCGACGTGGATGGCACTGAGATGCGGCTGCACTACGTGGACGAGGGGCCGCAAGATGCGGCGCCAATTCTTCTTATGCACGGCGAACCGTCGTGGTCGTTTCTCTACCGCAAGATGATTGCGGGGCTAGCCGCCAAGGGACACCGGGTTTTGGCGCCCGATTTGATCGGCTTCGGCAAGTCGGATAAGCCCACGGAACAGAGCGACTACACGTTCGAGCGGCATGTCGGCTGGATGAGTGATTGGCTCACGCGGCTCGACCCGAAGCAGGCGACGTTCTTCGGGCAGGACTGGGGTGGGTTGATCGGGCTTCGCTTGGTGGCCGCGTTTCCGGATGGTTTCGCGCGCTTCGTCGTTGCGAACACCGGACTGCCGGTCGGCACCGGGATGACCGATGGTTTCAAGCAGTGGCTCACGTTTAGCCAGTCCGTGCCGGAGCTGCCGATCGGCGAGATCGTTGCGATGGGGACAAAGAAGGGTTTGACCGACCCCGTGAAGGCCGCCTATGTCGCGCCGTTTCCCGACGAGACGTTCAAGGCAGGCGCACGGCGCTTCCCTGCCCTCGTTCCCGTGACGCCGGAGCATGCTTCCGTCGCCGAGAACAAGGCCGCTTGGGAAGTGCTGGCCAAGTTCTCGAAGCCGGTGTTGACATTGTTCAGCGACTCCGACCCCGTCACGAAGGGCGGCGAGCGCGTCTTTCAGGAGCGCGTGCCGGGCGCGAAAGGCCAGCCGCATACGATCATCAAAGATGCGGGGCACTTCCTGCAGGAAGACGCGCCGGACGAAATGGTCGCGCATATACATCGCTTCATTATGGAGACACGGTCATGAAGGTCGAAAATGCGGTTTATCCGAAAGGCGAGCAGCTTGGAGAAGTTGTCGCGAAGGGCTCGAACGGGCCGATCGTGATGGTCAATTTGTTGAAGTTCAAAGATCGCGCTGCTTATAAAGACGGGCGCACGGACACTGCGACGGGGCGCGAGGCCTACGACCGCTATGCGCAGGAGATGCTGCCGTTCGTGAAGGCGCACGGCGGGCGGGTGATCTTCGTCGGGCCGGTGAAGTCGCTCGTGATCGGCAATGTCGAGGAGACGTGGGACGCGGTGGCGCTGGTCGAGTATCCCTCGTCCGAGGCGTTCGTGAAGATCGCCATGTCGCCCGACGTCGCCAAGTTCGGCGTGCACCGCGAGGCGGGGTTAGCGGGGCAGCTTTTGATCCAGACGGTGGCGGGGGCTTGATGCTGCACCATGCTTCGCGCGAGGACGGCCGGCGAACGCGTGGGGCCGACAACCGGCGCAAGATCGTTTCGGCGTTGCTGAAGCTCGTCGAGGGCGGAATTGTCGGTCCGAGCGCCGAGCAGGTCGCGAAAGAGGCCGGCGTCGGGCTTCGCACCGTGTTCCGGCACTTCGCGGATATGGATAGTCTGCACGCGTCGATCTCCGAGCGGATGACCGCGGAGATCCAGCCGATCATCGAGCAGCCGTTCGCGGCGGCCAATTGGCGTGGACGGCTCGACGAATTGATCGACCGCCGGGCGCAGATTTTCGAGCGGCTTTTGCCGTTCAAGATCGCTGGCGACGCGCACCGGCATCGCTCGCCGTTTCTGACCTCCGAGCACAAGTCGCTTGTGCGAATGCAGACGCAGGCCTTGCGCAGCGTCCTACCGGCGAAGATTGCCGACGACAAGGCGCTGCTTGCGGCGCTCGATCTCGTGCTGAGCTTCGACGCTTGGAAGAGACTCCGTCATGATCAGGGTGTGGCGGCGCGTGATGCGCGCTCGGCACTGCGTTTGGCAGCCTCCGCGTTGACCTCCTCCGAGCTTGGTCGATAGGGCCTGCAACGCGCCGGCACCGGCGGCAACGCGGCGTTCGGCAGGCTGCTAAAGAAACCGCGCATGTCGCGGTCGCAAAGGATCGCGTCGCGACCTGCTTGAACCAGCGCGTCGACGTTCGAGTCGGCGATCGTCAGGCCAGTCGGGATTGCGGCCAGTTCCTTGCGGCTTTCGTCGTCCGCGAGGTCGGCGAGCGAGACGTGCGCGAAGTGCGGCTCGACCTTGCGGCAGGCTTCGGGCTTGCCGTCCGCGCCGAGAGCGCAGCTGCGGCGGGCGAAAGCGGCGGCTAGGCGGCTCGTCATTTCGCGGGCGTGGATCAGCGTTTCGAAGCCGTAGCGATCGATCGCGGTCGACGTCACCGCGCCCAACACGCGGAAGACGCTGTCGAGATAGGGCACGTCGGTTAGTTCGCGGTCGGGTTCGGCTTGGCCGTCGACGCTCACGATCAGGACGTGTTGGATGCGCTTCATGCGTTCGTCTTCGGCGGTGCCTTCGCTAACCGGGGCCAGGAGTTGGATGAAGCCGCGGAGCGCCAGGTTGTCGGAGACGCCGCCGTCGAGCAGATGAACGTAAGCGCTCTTACGTTTGTCGAGGTAGGACGTGGCAAGGTCCGCCAAGTGGCGCCGGCGCGACAGTTCGTCGTCGATGCCCGCGTAGCTTTCGACCCATTTCGGCCGCGTGCAAGACTGCGTGTCGTCATAGGCGTAGTTGCGCAAGCTGATCGGCGAGAACAGCACCGGGAAACCGTTCGACGCGGCGACGGCGCGCGCGACCGGATACGTCGTGATATCCGAACAGATCCAGTCGAACGTGTCTTGCGTGAAGATGAAGGGGGCTTCGTTCGCGAAGTCGGTCGCTTGGACGCCCAAGAACGGTCGACCCAGCTTTGCAAGCTCGCCGTAGTCCGTACCCTTGAACAAGAGATCGTCGTAGATGCGCGCCATCTCGTCGTTCGTGCCCCAGTTCGGATTGAACAACCAATCCCACCGCCATGGCAGCAGATAGATCCCAAAGATGTCGCTGTTCAGATCGTATTTCAGGAACTCGTCGACATAGCTCGTGAAGAGCGCGTCGCGTTTGAGCGCGAAGGCCGAGGCCGTGAAGCTGCCGCCGGAGACGCCGGTTACGACGTCGACTTCCTCCGTCAATTTGCGGCGGCCTTGGCCGAAGTCGACCGTGATTTCGCGCAACGCGGTCAGCGCGCCATAGCCGAACGCGGAGGAGCGCTTTCCGCCGCCCGAAAACGACAGCACGACGAACAGCTCTGCCGACGTGTTGTCGGGGATCGCGTCGATGCGGTAGGCGGGGCCGTTGATCGCGGTCTCCAGCGGCCGGTTCGTTTGCGCGCTGAGCGAGGCGCACGCCGCCAGCACCAGCAACGACACGCTCACCACCCCTGCACGAAGCGCTGTCATGGTCCCCTCCCCGGTCCCCGCCGGTCGAATCACCGGCTCGGTTCGGAGTCTGCACCGCGGCGGCGCTTCGCGCTTGCAACTACCACTTGTTGAAGACGAAGAACGCGCCGCCCGCGATCATCGCGAAGCCGACCGCGTGGTTCCATTTCAACGCCTCGCCCAGGTAGAGCACCGAGAACCCGGCGAAGACGACGAGGGTGATGACTTCTTGCATCGTTTTCAGTTCGGCCGCCGAGTAGGTGGCGTGGCCCCAGCGGTTTGCCGGCACTGCGAAGCAATACTCGATGAACGCGATCCCCCAACTGGCCAAGATGACGAGCCAGAGCGCCTGGTCCTTGTATTTCAGATGGCCATACCAGGCGAACGTCATAAACACGTTCGAGATCGCGAGCAGTAGGATGGGCATGACGCTGGCGGGCATCGGTTCTCTCAAAGCCTTGGAATCGCGAGGCTTTAGCGTAACAGCGGCTCTTGTTTTCGTGGAATCGCAAACCGAATCTGTTTGATGCGTATGCACGGCTGATTTCTGCGGAAGTATCGTGTGGAATCCGGGTGGGAAGCGTATTCAGTCCGCCTGCACGTGCGAGTCTACAAAATCGTATCCGTTATATGCGTTATTTCCGCGGAAAACTGCGACTTTTGGTGTTATAAATGCGTTAGATAAGCGTTCGGAAGCGTTATGTGCGACAGCTTGCGATCTGAAAAACGGACGCAACTCTCCCGAAAGCCCCACCAGCTGCGTCGTCGGCCGGGGCGATCTTTGGATGATGGGTTCAAGTTGCAGCCGCGATCGAGGTGTCCAAAACGGGCTCGATCGGGGAAAGAACAAACATAGAACATGTTAATGCAAAAGTCAATCGGTTCGGCGTGCGACGGTGCGTCTGCTACGATGTGTCTCGCCGTACGGCGCGAGCATCCGCAGCCGCCCGAACTGACGCGAGCGTGACACGCCCATGCGCATCAATTGGACTGAAGTTTCGAAATTCCTCTCCGGCGCCTTCTTCGCCGGTGGGATCGCGAACGCGTATTTCTATTTCGCGCAGATCGACGCCCCGTTCCTTGGCTACACGATCCCGTATGGGCTTCTCGGCGTGCGGGCTGTGATTCATTTCGTGCTGTTCGCTGTGTGCTTCTATTTTGGCTTTCTGCGAAAAACGCGGCAATAACCCGCGCATCATGAAAACCTTGACCACCACGTGCTGCATCGCGGGCGGAGGACCGGCTGGGCTGGTGCTCGGCTTGCTTCTTGCGCGCGCGGGCGTCGAGGTGGTCGTGCTCGAAAAGCATGCCGATTTCCTGCGCGACTTCCGCGGCGACACGATTCACCCCTCAACCTTGGAGGTCTTGCACGAGCTTGGGCTGCTCGACGAGTTCCTGCTGCGCCCGCATCAGGAGACGCGCCAGATCGCGGCACAAGTCGGAACCAAGCGCTACATCGTTGCCGATTTTTCGCATTTGCCGACGCGCTGCAAATTCGTCGCGTTCATGCCGCAATGGGAGTTTCTCGACTTCATCGCCGTGCATGCGAAGCGCCGCGCGAACTTCCAGATGTTGATGGAGTGCGAGGCCACCGGCCTCCTTGAGCGCAATGGCCGCATCACCGGTGCGCGGGCGCGCATGGGAGGAGAAGGGCTCGAGATCGAGGCCATCCTCACCGTAGCTGCGGACGGCCGCCATTCGGTGCTGCGCCAAGCGGCGGGGCTCGAAGTGATCGACCTCGGTGCGCCGATGGATGTGCTGTGGCTGCGCGTGTCGAAGCAGCCGAGCGATCCGGCGGAATCGTTCGCCCGCTTCGATGCCGGCCACTTACTCGTGCAGATCGATCGCGGTGAATACTGGCAATGCGCGTTCGTGATCGCCAAGGGTTCGTTCGACGCCGTGCGCGAGCGCGGGCTTGACGCCTTGCGAGCCGAGGTTGCGCGCCTTGCGCCGCATTTGGCGGGGCGCGTGAGCGAACTTAAGACTTGGGATGACGTGAAGCTCTTGACCGTCGCGGTTGATCGCTTGACGCGCTGGCACCGGCCGGGGTTCTTGTGCATCGGCGACGCGGCGCACGCGATGTCGCCGGTCGGCGGCGTCGGCATCAATCTTGCGATTCAAGATGCGGTCGCCGCCGCGAACATCCTCGCACGCCCGCTCGCGCTCGCCCGCCTGCGCAACGAGGACCTTGCGCGCGTGCAAGCCCGACGGTCTTTTCCGGCGCGCGTGACGCAAGGCGCGCAAGTTGCCGCTCACACCCGGCTGATCGCGCCGCTCTTAGCCGCGAAGGGCACGATCAAAGCACCCTTCCCGCTCCGCCTCTTGCAGTGGATTCCTGCGCTTCGTCGGATCCCCGCCCGCATGATCGGGCTCGGCGTTAGGCCCGAACACGTGCACTCGCCTGAAGTGCGATGACTCTCATTTCCCGTCCAATTCCCGGTTGCCGGAGCGTGTCGCTCCTGACGCTTATTGTGAATTGCACCGGTTAGCCGTTTGAGTGTCGGCTCTGGACATCGAAGGGAGAACCGCGATGCGAATGACAGGTCTTGCCGCTTCTGCACTGAGCGTCGCAGTGCTCACGGCGCACGCGGGAACAGGTTACGGTGAAATCACGCTGGTCAACCAAACTGGCCAGCTCATCGATCTTTATGTGGACGATTACTACGGCTGTCGCGCACTGGCCGGATTGATCTGCTCGACCAACGAACGCGCGGGCGGTCACACTCTGACCGCCAAGGCCGCCGACGGGCAAGCGACGTCGCAAGTGATCGAGCTCGACGACGGCGGAACGTTCACCTACACGATCTCGGAGTCTTAGGTCCGCCGTCCGAGATCGCAAGGCACGTATCTCAATAGGCGTAGAGGCTGTCCCAACTTGTTGGCATACCGCGCGTGGTTTCGCCTGGTGCATGGAAGTGGCCGAGCCGCTCAGCGTCCACGATCAGCGTGCCTCCACCCGGTGCTAGGCCAAACCGTCCAGCGAAGGCCGGTGGCTTGCGCGGGCGGGATGCAGTTGGCGGCGTTACCCACGTATAGGAGACCAGTTTGCGCCACGGCTGAATACCTCCCTCAGAAATCCACCACGTAAATTGCCCCGTCCATGGAACCGGCGCCGATGTGGGAACCGCCGATGGTGTTCGGCGGTTGGGAATCCAATCGCCTTCAAGCTTGAGCGCATCCTCCTTGTTGTCGTTGTCGATGTCAGCGAAATAGAGCCGCGACACGGGATCCGCTAGCGTATTCAACGGGCGCCAAGGTGAAGACGCCCCTTCCGAAATTCTCCAGCGACCCTCAACCACCGCAAGCACGTCGGTGACGCCGTCGTTCGTAAAATCTGCGAAGGCCAATTCGCTCATCGGTAGGTCGGAATGTTGCACACGCTTCCAGTCTGCGGAATCATCGCGTAGCGGTTTAATCAACCAGTCCCCGTTCGCTGCGCGGCTGCTGTTTGCCGCTCGCCAGAAGGCGTGCGTTGTTTGCCGGGTGGCGCCCGGAATATGGTCTCGATGGCTCATGTCGAACCGGCCGAACGCGACGTCGCGCAGCGGCGCCCCTCCGGTCGCACCGATATCTTGCCAGGCACCTGTTCCCCCGCTCGACATGTACCAGCGGGCACCCCTTTCGATCAGGACATCGCAGCGCTTGTCGCCGTCAAAATACCCCAGACGGGCCTGGTCGAGGCGTTCTCGCCGATCGCTCAGAAATGTCCATTGGAACTCGCCAAAGCTCGCGTACCACCAACTTGCTCCAGTGGGTTGGAACAGATCATCGATCCCGTCGCCGTCGAAGTCGCAGACGCCAAGGGTACCAAACGTGTCAACGTCCTTGAGATTGTTCTGCTCAAAGACCTGATCGTGCGTATTCAACGAAATTGCGGGATTTACCGCGGCGTCATAGATGCCGTAAGTGCCGTACACATTCTTTAAGCGACCGTGCGCAAACACGTTGTTCGAAATCGTCGCACCCTTCCTCGGCCTGCCGCGTAGTTCGATCGCTGCGCCGTTCAAGTACTGGAACGCATTCTGCCGAATCCAAAACTCCGTCCCTGCCGTGCCGCAAAGGTCGTCGCTCCAAACGCACCCCGTACCATGCACGTCGACCTGGTGCGTGCGCTCGCTGTACCATGCACCGTGGTAACCTCCGCCCTTCAAAATTAAATTGCGATCGGCGACATATCCGCCTGACGCCGCGCCAGCGGCAATTGCGTGCCTGTTGAAATCGAATGCATTCTCAATGAATTGCGCCCAGGCACCCGGGCCAATCACCACGCCGTAGCCGGCAGCACCGTCGCGTTCGGGGTGTTGATTGTGATGAATGAAACTTTTCAAGACGCGCACGTCTGCGAAGCCGGCAATTCGACCCCAATGCTCAACCGGTGCATCGTTAAGCGGCTCAAAATAGCCAGGTCGGTCCTCGACCAGTCCGCCATCGACGACGACAGCTGGATAATCATCTACACCGACCCCGGAGCCTCCCCATCCTGCAATTTCCATGTTGGAAATTTCGATGTCCAAGCAACGAAACACTCTGACACCGGTTTCAGACGTCACCTGTTGGCCAAAGCTTGGCCCAAACAATCGGAATCCCGAAACGCGGACGTGATCATTTGCCTCCCAGCGGCAGGTCACTTCGAAGAACGGTCCTTGCTCGTCCCGCCGTGAGGGTCCGTACCGCAGCACAGGCCCCGTTCGGCTAGGCGCCCGTGCTTCCACCAATCGCTCAACCCATGCGGCATTCCATTGCGCTCCCACCGGCGGCGACGCGTTGGCGTCCGGTGCACTATTTGCTTCAGGTTTGCGGTTGGTGACATTCGCTTCCGAGCCGAGCCGCGTGTGGCGCTTTCGGGCCGGAGGTTCGCGCTCCGCTTCCGCCTCCGTCGCAGGCGGCGCCGCGACCTCAACGCTTCGCAGTGTTTCTAGGTTGGCGACACTGGTAAGGCGCACGCACCGGGCAAGATGGATTGGGAGCATGCGCTGACCGTTCAGCATCAGAGGTAGTGGCGAGAAATCCAGATCAACGTCGGGACCCAAAATGACAAGTGTGTTGGGGGTTCCGAGGGCGCCGATAATGCTCTTGAGATACAGGATGTAGTTGCGCAAGTCATTGCGAGGGATGTCAGCCTTGCGGACAACGAAGAGCGGACCGCTGGACGGGCAACCAACGGGCACTTTCGTGGATTGCGCGTGAACTGGGCATGTGGCGATCAGGACTAGCGCTGCAGCCAGGAACCGTTTCATCGCCGCACTCCATTCCACAGTATCAATTCGAGCAACGCGCCCGTCACTGCTCCTGCACGCACATACTCACTTGGCTGCACCAGCCGCCTTTGCAACTCATTTCAGAGGCCAGGAATTTTTGGCCTGCCTTGTCGAAATTGGGGTTGTCGAGGACCGAGATGGTCTTTTGTGCGCCAGCGCCGGTGAAGCGCGTGTCGACGCACGTCCCCGCGCTCGCGCTCGGGATTTCGACGCAGTAGAGCGAGACGTTGTCACACCAACCTTTTTGGCAGGCGAGCCCGGCGATGAAGTGCTTGGTCGGACATTTGCCGCGGGCCGCGCCTTCTTCGGAGAACCACGGTGTCCACTGCGCGCGGCCTGTTGCGACGCCGGGGCGGGGCTGGCAGGTGATCGCAATGTTATCGCAACGCTCGCCAGTGCAAGTCACCTTTTCCACGAACGAGCCCGGGTCGCAGCTGGCGGGCGGCGTCTCGTCCGAGATGGGACCGAGGGAGGCCGCTGTGGCAAGGATTGGTGAGAACACCAGTGCGATGGCGGTGAGCACAATGAACGTGAGGCCGCGCGTGGACATGTTGAGTCTCCGCGATTGGGGACCGCAAGCGTAGCGCGTCGAGCGGTGGCGTTCACGCTTCAACTGAGACGACCGTGCTTGCGGTCACACAGGCGTCCTACCGCCCCACTGGGGCGGTAGAGACCAGTGAAGTGTTGGCTAGTGCGCTTTTTCCAACACCGCGCGGAACGTCGCGCTCGTCCCCGCACTGACGATGCCGGCGGCGGCTTTCGGGTCGTTGCGCGCTTCGTGACGGCGGACGGAGCCGATGCGGAGGAACTGCCCAGGCTTTGCTGCTTCGGTCGCGGCGATCACCTGGCAGGCGCCGGTGAAGTTGACGTTCTCGCAGATCTCCCAGGCGCCATAGCCGACCACCGAGATACCGGCCGCGACGTCCTTCCCGGTCAAGGCCGGGATGTTGGCCGTATTCTGTGCGATGGCGTGGGCGATGCCATCGAAGCCGGGAGCCGAGAATAGCGTCAGCACCGACGGCGTGCTGTGCGGACCCTGGACCAAGAGCTCATTCACGCGCGGTTCGAACGAGGCGAAGACTTTCTCGAACGCGGGGCTCATCAGCGGGTAGGCGGCCTTCGCGGCGCTGCATTGCACGAAATACAGGCTGCCCGGGACGACGTGGACGACCTGTTTACTGGTCGCTTCGAACACGCCATCGGCGTCCTTCACCGTAGCGGTGGCTACAAAGTAGTAGATCTTGCGGCCGCGCTGGACTTTTTGTCCGGTGTCTTGAACGACCACGTCCTTGAGGCCGCCCGCGGCCAGAGAGCGTGCCCAAAAATCGCCAGTCAGGATTTGCCCGAAGGCTTCGTCGAGTTCGGCTTGCGGCGTGTCTTTTGTTTGCGGCGTGGGGTCGGCCATCACCATGCAGACGCCGCCGATCTCTTTGTTGGCCTCATCGCGGGGCGAGGCCATCAGCACGGCGAGCGAACCCTTCTGCTCGGGCGTTGCAGTTTGCCAGCCCGTGGGAACGTTGACGGTGAAGCGGCCCTCGCTGTCGCGGAACTGCGTGCCGTCGGCGAACGCCGGGGCAAGGCTGAGCGAGAACAATACGGCGGCGGACAACGAACGGCGCATCGGGGGCTCCTACACGGGGGACTGAGCCGTCAGCGTCTCGCGCAGGTGCGACGGTTGTCAATTCGATACATCCCGCGGGTGTTCGGCGTGCGTGGGTGCACTTAGAGGTTCGTTAGACGAACCACGTCACTGCCACCAGAACGAGCAGCGCTATCCACAGCGTCTCCATAACCATAAGGCCGACCGGGCGCCAACCGACGGCGAAGAGATCCTTGAACGAGGTCTTCATCCCCAGTGCAGCGATCGCCGCGACCAGACACCAGCGGGAGACATTCGTGATCGCGTCAATCGCGGGTTTTGGCACGACGCCTGTCGAGTTGACGGCGACCAACAGGGCGAATGCGATCAGAAACCAGGGGACAAGCGTTGCCGTACGGCGTTTGTCCCCTTGGCTGCGCGTGAGGAGCACCGCGATTGCCAACACCACGGGCAGCAGCATCGCGACGCGCAGCATCTTCACGTAGGTCGCGATGTCGCCGCTTTCGGGCGAGATCATGTAGCCGGCGCCTACCACTTGCGCGACGTCATGGATCGTACCGCCGAGGAACACGCCGGCGTGACGGTGGTCGAAGCCGAGCGCACCGACCAAGATCGGATAGACGATCATGGCGAGCGTAGAGAGCGCGGTGACGCTGACCGCGGTCAGGATCGTGTCGCGTTCGCTTTCGCGCGTTCGCGGCAAGACGGAAGCGATGGCGAGCGCGGCCGCGACGCCGCAGATCGCGACGGCGCCACCGGAGAGGACGCCGAATGTCCAGTTCAGTTTGAGAGTGCGCGCGAGGCCTAGGCCGATAAGCACTGTCGTCGTTACGCCAACAACGACCATCGCGACGGGAATGATCCCCAGACTTGCGATTTGGTCGAGCGTGATGCGCGCGCCGAGCAGTGCGACGCCTGTGCGCAGCACGGTCCGCGACGTGAACTCGATCCCGGCGACGCAACGGCCGCTCTCATGCAGGAAGTGGAAGGCCATGCCGATCAACAGCGCGAACAGCATGACCGGCGCGCCGTAGTGGTCGGAGAGGAACGTTGCCGCGAGGCCGATCGTGGCCGCGACGAGCACGCCCGGGTAGATCGCGTGCAGCAGCGCGCCGCGCGGCAGGTAGCGTAGAATCGACGGTGGGGCGGACGGTTCCGCCCGCGTGATACCTTCCATCGAGTCGAGCGAGGACAGGCGGAGCAATTCCGCGCCGGCGTCGAGGTTGGGGTTCGCCACCTATGCGTCCTTGAAGTTTGGTGCGCGTTTTTGCAGTTGGGCCAAGACGGCTTCGACTTGGTTCGGCGAACCACCTAAGACCGTTTGCTCCCGCGACTCCGCCATCAGACCGTCGGCGTCAGTCGCAAGGGGTAACGCGTTGAACATGCGCTTAGCGGCGCGGATCGCATCGGGGTTCTTGCCCGCAATCTCGCGTGCGGTTTCGAGCGCGGCAGCGCGCGGGTCGGTAATGACGCGCGTGACGAGGCCAAGGCGTTCGGCCTCCGGCGCTTCGAAAATGCGGCCGGTGTAGGTTAGTTCGCGGATGACATCGTCGCGGACCAGGCTTCGCATCAGGATCGTGCCGGCCATGTCGGGCACCAGGCCCCACTTCACCTCCATCACCGAGAAGCGCGTGTCGGGAGCGGCGTAGCGGACGTCCGCGCCCAGCATCACTTGGAAGCCGCCGCCAAAGGCGACGCCGTGGACAGCGGCGATCACGGGCACCGGCACTTCGCGCCAGACCCAGGCCGCATATTGCGGGCGGTTTGCGATGCCGTTCGTGCGGGCCATCAAGCGGCCTTCGGCGCGGACTTCGCGGCCGGCGGCGGCTGTGCGCTGAAAGTTGCCCATGTCGAGCCCGGCGCAGAATGCGCGGCCCTCGCCGGAGATCACGACGGCGCGCACGCCGCGCTCGGTCTTCAAGCGCGTGCCGGTTTCGATGATCGCGTCGAACATAGCCTCGTCGAGGGCGTTCATCTTATCGGCGCGTACCAGGCGCACATCCGCAACGCCTTGGTCGATGGACAGTGTGACGCGGTCATTCATGGGGACTTGGTCTCTCGAAATTGCGTTGGCTCAACATTTCGCGGCTCAACATTCCGCAGAAATCGTTGCCCGGCAAGGCCAGACATCCAACGCCAGCACGACAACCTGTTGGCGTTCCAGGTTTGGCACTAGAAAAACGGGGTGCGGCACTCTAATTCGATCATGCAGAGAAAGGACCAGACCATGGCACTCGAGACCCCTATCGACATCGGCATTTCGGCTTCGGATCGCAAGCAGATCGCGGAGGGGCTTTCGCGGGTTTTGGCGGACACCTACACGCTCTATCTGAAGACTCACAATTACCATTGGAACGTGACGGGGCCTCAGTTCAACGACCTACACGCGATGTTCATGGTGCAGTACACGGAGCTTTGGAATTCGGTCGACTTGATCGCGGAACGCATTCGCTCGCTCGGGCATTTTGCGCCGGGCGGGTACAAGGCGTTCACGTCGTTGTCCGCGATCAAGGAAGACGAGAGCGTTCCGGCGGCGACGCAGATGATCGAGA
>CXWL01005083.1_pt1 | contig 13759 bp, 16 predicted proteins | sample 590931 | NCBI WGS metagenome assembly CXWL01 (sample SAMEA3498368, study PRJEB10139) | groundwater metagenome | biome: water well; material: biofilm material | place: Germany | collected 2015-04-27 | reverse complement strand
AATTCACCGATCCCGTAGAAAAAAAGTCCCGCCACAACCACAGCGAGGCCCCACCATGAGTTTACAATGCCGGCGTCAGCGATGCGATGACGCGCTTGCCAGATCAAGAACAGACTAATCACAGGGACAAACAGCCCATGGCCATAATCTTCACTACCGATCCAAGAACCGAACAGAATGCGAAGGCTGTCAGAAAATAGGTATCCCAGGAGGGCAATGGCCAGGGCCGCGCTAAAGATAAGTGAGAACTTGCTGGTCATAAGAAAATGCTTGCCTATAAAAAATGGTGTCGGAACCTTAAGCATGAAATTACGCAGCCGGCGCCATAAGACGCCGGCTGCGTTGTTACGAAAACTGTATCGCTCTACCTATGCGAGGCTGGGGCTGGTGTTGTTCCTCTTCCTCCAGCTCCCGGCGCCAAGACCGACCAGCGCGATGAGCCCTGCCCCGAACAAGATCACCGCCGGTGGCAAAGGCACCGCCGTGAGGGCGGTCAAAGAACCGCGGACTTTCGCAATTCCACTTCCATTTTCAAAAACAATTCGAAAGCGGTCCGTTGCAAAGCTGCTGAGACTCGGTGCAGTCGTGAGTGTCGGCAACGATGTATCGCCGAATACCGCACCGCTGGGATCCTTCAGCGTGATCCTGAAGTAAAGGGCGTCATTGGACCCCACCGACCCGGTCAGAGGCGCTCGCAATTCAAACCTATCCGTGGAAGAATCAACTATTTTGACAACGTTGTTGCCTGTACCTGGACCTTCACTCCCCAGCGTCCCCGCGAATGGACCCAGGTTGACGCTCAATAAAGTGATCGCGTCATTGTACCGCCCGATGCTGGGTGAGCCGTTGCTGTCGGGAGTCGCAGTATCGTAGGTAAAGGATCCTGAGAGGGTTTGTCCGGCATTGAGTGCTGGGAACAGCGGTGTGCTGACATGGCTCACCGCTCCCGAAAAGTTGAACTGCACGAGATCTGCCATGGCCTGGTTAGCCGGCAAACCTCCCCACAGTAATCCCCCCATGACAATTCCAAGTCCGATCCGCACAATAGATCTATTCATCGTAGCACCTCTCTTTACTCCGTTATGGTTTACCGACGAGAATTGTTTCATCGCACCACCATCCTTTCTCCGCTAAGGTTTACCGACGAGAATTGTTTTATCGCATCACCGTCCTTTCTCCGTTATGGTTTGCCGAATGGACTATTGTCGGTAAACCTATCCGATAAGCAAGATTTCAGTCTGGTCAAGATTGCTCATATTTGAGGAAAAGAGATGGTGGTCTGAGGGAAAGAAGGTTTGAGGTTGGAGGCGGGAGAAAGAACGTTGAAGGTTAGAGGCAGGAGGCCGAGGCGGCTTGAGGCGTGAGACCTCAGGGGAGAGGTTAAGGCTCAGGTTGAGGGGCAAGATTGTTGGAGGTTGGAGGTTTGAGGTAAGAGGCCGGTCGAATTTCAGAAACCTCTAACTTCCAACCTCAAACCTTTCCCCCCTCAACCTGAACCTCAACCTTTCTTCCCGCCTCTCCCCCTCAGCCTCAGCCTTAGCCTTTTCCACTTGCCTCACCCTCTCTTCCCGCCTCCAACCTCAGAGGATGTCCGCTTTGGTCCAATCTTGAATGCGCAACTCAAATGGCGTGTGGTTCAGCATGGGGAACGCGAGCCGATGGAATGTCTGATCGTTCGTGACCAACGTGGCGCGCAGATGGATAGCATGAGCGGCAATCATCAGATCCAATGCCGAGAAGACAATCCCTTTCTTGGTACACCAGGCCCGAACCTGCCCATAGGTGTCGGCCACATGCGTATCCCACGGTAACACCTCAACGCGGATGAGAAAGCCTCGTATCAGCTCAACCAGCTCGTTGGGCGCATCCTTTCGATGCAATCCGTAGATCAATTCACCCTGCGTCACGGCAGAAATACCGATGCCATGTTTCTTGGCCGCTCTCGCCAGGTGAGTCCTGACCTGCGGATAGTGCCGCTTCATCGCAAAACTCGCCATGTTCGTATCGAGAAGGAACAGACTCACGAGAGATCCCGTTCTTCTGCTGGCCTGGTGTCACGATCGCTCAGAAAGTCGTCGGGCAGTTCAGTACGATCGACCAGGGCGCAAAATTCTTTCCACGAATTTTTAGGCACCCGTGAGAGAATAATGTCTCCTGTGCTTTCATCTCGTCGGATGAACACTTCAGAACTGTCAATGCGATATCGCAAGGGCAGTCTGACGGCTTGGCTTCGGCCAGAAAAAAACAGTTTTGCCGTGTCTTTCGTGTCCTGCTTGACAGTGTGTGCCATACGCCCCCTTTCTTCAAAGATTATGGTGCTACATACCGAAAGATATGCCATGGAATGTACCAAGTTTCACGTGGAATATCAAGTGGGGTGATAAAGCCTCGTAAAAGAAGTGTAACTACTCAGGTGTTCATGCTGGAGGCTTGAGGCCGGATTAGCCATGATGCTAAATCTGCTCGAAAGGTTCAGGTCGAGGTTAAGGCTGAGCGGCAAGATTGTTGGAGGTTGGAGGCGAGAGGCCTGAGGTTGGAGACGGGAAAAAGAACGTTGGAGGTTAGAGGCAGGAGGTCAAGGCGGCTTGAGGTTTGAAGCAGGATTAGAACTCCAGAGCCTCTTCCCTCCAACCTCAAACCTTCTTAACCCTCTACCCTCTAACTTTCAGCCTCCAACATTCCTCCGCCCCCTCCAACATTCCCTGTCATTGTATTGTCAGTGTTCTCGGGGCAGCGGGATGTGCTTGGGTTAAGGTCTTCATGAATTCCTTTGTGATTTTCCACCAAGGGGCATTCTCATCCCACTCTATGAAATCGCTTTTCACCCCATCCCATCCTCCCCATATCACAACACCATCTGCATTTTGTAGTACAGTCTCGAGTTGTAATTTCCAGAAGTCTGGTGGTAGGTATTGGTGGGCGAGCAACGGATTACTTTCCGAATATTGAGGCCAGATGAAAACGTAGCTTTTTTTCCCGTATCGCTTGGCCTCCTTCATGTTCTCCGTTGCGAATTTGACCCAACCTTGTTGATCTGTGTAGTAGGTGTAGATGGTTGGAAAAAGAGCATCGACAGATTGAGCGAGAGGAATGATACGATCGTTCTCTGCTTGCCACCCTCGATAACCCCCACTTCCAGGTAGCATGGTTGACCTGTCATAGTCTTCTATAGGTGTCTTGCCAAAAATACCGGCGGTTATCCCCGGCATGGCTTCGTGAATCCATTCCATAACGGTTACATATTTTCGCACCTGGTCTGCGACTTGCTGATCTGTCCCGTGCAGGCGCCACCGTTCAATATCCATTACAAGCCAATGGCTGGTTCCCAATTCTCGGACAATTTGCTGAACTCTTGCCTTGGAGGGCAGATTATCCGCGGGCGTTCCCTTTTCGAAAATGCGCGATTCATAGACGACGTTTATTGGTTGGATACCAAATTGTGATAGGTCTGGCTTGTTGCGATACATAGTCCCATCAAGAACGAGGAATGGTTTAGGGGATGGAATGGACTGCGCTAGCCCGGTCCCTCCGAAAAACGCAACCCATGTTGCCAGCCCCACGGCAAAGAAGCCCCTTATTACCAGTTTCATGTTTACCACTCCTTTACATGTGTATAGGTAACGACACAGAAAAATCGGATTCGTCGTTGCCACGATCATTGTCTTTCACACTTGCATGGCATGTATCATATCAAACCGCTGATTGAATGGTGTATGTACAAGCGTGCCTAGGTCAAGATGCAAGCGACTTTTCGTCCGCCACGAAACCACAAAAATTGCTGGGCATACTGAGGCCATGCAGCGCGGATTGCAGCGAGATGAAATGCACATCTGGAACTGTCAGACTAATGGCCAGTTGCCCCTTGCTCCGCTCAACTAAAGCATGATCCATACCGGCTTGGCCCTACTCCCGAAAAAGAGGAAAGTGCTGTCTTCTGTCTATGAGTGATGTGTTTTACGTATGTATGATAGAGTCTATGCCGCGTTCAATATTGTCTCAACCCCATGGGCTCTCCCCAAAGGACCGTAACACCTATTGGCTGGTCAGGAGAGAGAGGCTATTGTTTGTGGTGTGCGCCTTCAGCGCCGGATGTCCAGCGCTTGCTCGGCCACCATTTGCTTCAATCGCCGGTTTTCTTCTTCCAGTTGGCACAGTTTCTTCACATCGCTGACTTCCAAGCCCGCGTATGTCGTCCGCCACTGAGAGAAGGTGGCATCCGAGATGCCGTGTTTACGGCACAGGTCCTGAACGCTGACCCCGGCCTGGGCGTCCTTCAACACGGGGATGATCTGCTCCTCCGTCGCCACGATCACGGTTTCCCACACTTGCATGGCATGTCTGGTATTAAACCGCTGATCGAACAATACACGTGCATTCCTGCCTAGGCGAAGACATGTCTCTTTGTCGTCCGCAAGCTCCCGGATTACTCGACTGGCTTCTTCGGCCTGGCCCTTCTCGATTGAAAACCCACATTGTGCCTCCCGAAGAATGCACGGGATTTCCCCATTCTTGCTGCCAATAAAGATGGTGGGCCGTCCAGCCGCCGCGATGCCATAAAATTTGCTAGGGACAATGAGACCTTCCAGCGAGGGTTGCAACGAAATAAGATGCACATCTGGAACTGTCAGACTGAATGCGAGTCGTTCCCTCGGCTGATAGGGCTTGAACATGATATTCTCAAGACCTCTCCTCCGGGTCTCTTCCTCGATCCGATCCCGTTGCGCGCCACCACCGATAAAGAGGAAAACAATGTTCGCAGCACTGTTCAGCTTCACCGCGGCGTCGAGAATCGTATCAAACTCGTGTGCTCGTCCGATATTGCCCGAGTATCCCACGACAAAGGCATCCTGAAGGTTCCACTCTCGTCTGAGATCATTCTTCTCTCGATCGACAGGCTGGATCGCATAACCATCTGCCCAATTATGGATGACCTGTATAGCCTCCGGCTTGATTCCTTCCTCTGCAAGCTTCTTCGCCATCCCATCGCCAATGACGACATTCTTAGAGGCAGTCCGAAGAGACCAATTCCTCATCGAACGCAACAGGCCTTCCAGCCCCTTTATTCCCCCTATACCAAGCACTCCGGCCACTTCCGGGAATAGGTCCTGAATCCAATTGATCAGCTTCGCTCCCCGACTCTTCACCACCATCGCCGCCACAACCGAAATAAGGGGTGGATCGGTCTTGGCAACGACGAGATCCCCCAGCTTGACCAAGGAGAACAGGCTCCAGGCTGCACTGAGATAAAACGTCAGGTAATCCAACATGCGTCCCGGCAAGTTCTGACGCCCAAACCCTGTGGTCCACACGCGGATCACGCGAACCCCTTGTATGAAGTCATCACTTGCGAGAGTGGAATCCGGATCGTCGTGGACTTGCCTACTCGTCACAACATGAACGGATACTCCGGTCTTAGCCAAGTGAAAGGCTAAATCGGTCAGTATCTGGCTGGTGGCTGACTGGTCAGGATAAAAAAACCGGTTAACGAATACGATCTTCATTCAGACTGACTATCCATTTTCCCGACGTTGTAGTTCCATGTCCTTCAGCCTCTAACCTCCAACTTCCAGCCTCCAACCTTTCGCCTCCAACCTCAGCCGCAGCCTCTCTTCCCTCCATGGAGTGCCAGACGCAGCCGATTATGAACGCTTCCATATGCTCAAAGATGTCTTATATTGAACACTTCCCTAGCAGGCTGTTGACAAAGTCCGCCAGCGGCGTTCTCGCGGCGCTCAGAGGCTCAACGTACCGAATGAAATTCTCGGAGGCCGGAAGCACATGAGGGGATTTTCCGTTCGCCAAGATCCACTCTAAGGGCGAACGGCCCACACGAAGTGCGGTCTGTACCTCTTCGCTTGCTGCGGCCTTGCTGGACGGCCTTTGTGAACAGCCTGCGACCTATTGTGAGATCATCCGTGACCTGCTCCGTGTTAAGTGCCGAAGCGCTTAGGAGAGTTTGTCAACAGACTGCTAATGGTCTTGGCCCGTATCCCTTCGCCAAGCGTGAGCCGTACGATGGGATTTCGCCGACACCGTGCCCCTCATGAGACCGAGGCGGAAATTTTCAGCGGAGTACAAGCGGGATGCGGTGGCGATGCTCCACACTCCCAGTGTGGCGATAAATCAGATCGACGCAGAAATGGGGTGAGGCGGGGAACTTAGTCGGCTGGCAAGCAAACTTTTGGGCCCGGTCAGGAAAATATCGCAGGAGCGGTCGCATTTCAAATAGGAGCTGGAGACGTGACGATCGATACTTCATGTGAGCAGACGCTTTCCAGTCCGTTATAGGCGCTGACCGTAAAATAGTACAGGGTATTAGGGGCCAGGTTTGTGACTGTGGCTGACGTGGAGTCCACGAAGATGGAGTCTTCGTATAGGCAACTACCCATTTGGCCCGTTGATCGCCGGCCGTAATGGACGAAATAAGCAGAGACTGAGGGGTATACGACCGGGTCCCAAGCGAGAGACGCACTCCTACCGGCAGCCGATTGGTTTCCGGGCTCTCCGCTGCCGCATCCTGTAAAGAATGGCATCATCACAAAAAAAAGCCAGTAACGAGGGCGCTTAGGTATAATGGCTTGCGAGCAGTCTCTGTCCCTCTCCCTCTGCTCCATCGTAAGCAGTCTGGTTGTACGGCCGTATTGCTCATAGGTTGCTCCAGTCGATTGGAGCCTGAGCAAGATATTTGCCATGTTGATTATGCCTTCAACTGGTTAATTTATTAGATAGTTTTATGTTTCCCCTGGTATCACAGGCTGCAGCGACATGAAGGCAAAATCATACAAGTTTACAGTCTTATGGGAAGAGCATCGCGCGATCCCAACCCCCATGTATCCATCTGTGAATGTCTATAGGTACACAGGGAGAGTCCCCCCACTTTTCCGGACACCGAGTTAAGGCTCATCATGAGCCAGGAGGGGTGTCATGGGACCAGGCTAAAATTTTCAATGGAGTATATGCGGGAAGCGGTGGCGATGCTCCACGCTTCCTGTGTGACGATAAATCAGATCGCCGCAGAAATGGGGATTGGAGCGACAGTACTTGGGCGCTGGCGACCAGAGTTGCGCCGGGAGTTAGTCGCGAAGGAACGGGATTTTTTTCGAGAAGCGGCAGCGTGCTTCGCGAGCGCGTCGCGATGAAGTATCGGTTGATCACACGATGCAAAAAACCGGTTAACGAATACGATCTTCATTTAGACTGCCTGTCCATTTTCCCGACGTTGTAGTTCCATGATTCTTAAGACAATCATGTATTCATAGATCGCCAGTAGCCGACAGTACGTGAATCCTGCACGACCGTCGAGCATGCCGAGCCTGAACAAGTACATGTATAGGAATCGTAGGGCTGGGCGAAAAGGCAGTCGGTAAGAAATTGACTTCAGGGTGCGCCGATAACGAACTGGATCTTGCATGGCGAACAGACCTTTCCAATCAATCTGTCCGCTACGAGAATGTTGCAGGCTTTCAAGTGCTTCAAGCTCGGCATACCGAACGTGCTTTCTCATCCAATCGCCAATGCCTTTATTGAAGCTTTGATGCATTAAATGCCCTTGCAATTCTCCAACCTTCCCGGAAACCGTCGGATATTCGTGGACAGTGCGTGGTTCATAAAGGATGCGGTCAGGCTTATAAAATCGAATAAACCATGACGGGTACAACGTCGAATGCTTAATCCATTGACCCATAAAGAAATCTTTGCGCCGCATTCTAAATGCATTAACAGCGCTATCCGGCATAGCAGCAATTTTCATCATCTCATCGATTAGTTCCTGATCGGGAACTTCATCAGCATCCAGCGCAAGCACCCAGGGATACTTGTAGTTGATTTCGATGCGCGCCGCTTCACGCTGGCTACCATAATTGTCAAACCGTCGTTGCAGCACGCGCGCGCCAGCAGCCCGTGCAATCACTGCCGTCCTATCAGTGCTGAATGAGTCGAACACGACAATGTCATCGCACCACTTTACTGTCTCTAAGCATGTTGGTAGATTGACCTCTTCGTTCAGCGTGAGAATCAAAATAGAAACGCTCATTTGAGAGGCTTCCTTGCAATCGCGATCATGGACTTGGCGAGAACAGGGATTCGTCCCACTCGGCAGAATTCAATATTCACGAAGCTAGCCTCCCTAAGGAGAGAATGAAGCGTATGGAAAGACCAAAACTTGATATGGCCGTGATCCCACAATGCAGTGAAATGCGCATCCATTGTTCCTGTCAAAGCCATTGCCAGGTTTTTCCAATACCCATGATAGGGCGTCGATATGATGGCCGTCCCTCCACCCTCTAGCAAATTATAAATCGTCTTGGCGAATTCGCGGGGAAAGTACAGATGCTCGACGACCTCCAGGCTGATCACAACCGGAAACTGACCGAATTGGCTTCTAAGATCGTCGTATGCCGATCCTAATTGGAGGTTGAGGTCTGGATAGGATTGATGAGCTTGTGCAATCCCCTCCTTTGATGCATCAACTCCAGTTACCTCAATGCCAAGCGTTGACAACGCATTGGCAACCGATCCATTTCCGCACCCTAGCTCAAATATCCGCTGGCATGAAGGGAATTGGTTGGCAAGAATTGCCTTCACTGCAGGCAGGAGATAGTCATGGGATGCGTTCAGCTGGTTATCGTCATACCGGTAGCCAGAAAGGTTGTCTGTCATAGTCTGTTCGATGACTCCCGTTTTTTGATCACTCTGGCAGGATTGCCGGCCACGACCGTCCAGGGTTCGATGTTTCTGAAGACACTCGACCGGGCACCGATCACTGCACCATCCCCGATCACAACCCCCGGTCCAACAAACACGTCAGCAGCGATCCATACTCCTTCTCCTATCACGATGGGCGCTGTGATTAAGGGCATAGAAGGATCTGTATAATCATGGCTTGCTGTGCACAAATAGCTGTACTGACTGACGGTGGAATGGGGGCCTATTTCAATCTTGTCTACACAGTAACAGTCTGTGTGGTCGCCAAGGCAGCTATGACTGCCCATTTCGAGATTCCAAGGGGCCCATATTCTTGTTGAAGGATAGGGATGCACTCCCTGTCCAATCTTTGAGCCAAAGAGACGCAATAGAAATCTCCTCCATCCATGCAGAACTTTAGGGCTTGGGCGGTAGAGGCAAGACCAGACAACCGTCCAGAGCACTCGCGCAAATCTATTGGAAAAGGAATGCGGACTTAGACAACTTGAAATGTCCACATTCATAAAGGGCATCTTGTCATTTTGTTAAGACGCAGTCCGGTTTTACGCTATCACCGAGCATCCATTGATAAACCGAATACATATCTCTCGCAATCTTGTCCCAGGAAAATCTTCTTTCAACCAACTGTCGGCCCCTTGCGCCCATCGACTGCCGCTCACTATCTGTCATGGCAAAGAGTCGGCTGATCCCAGCTGCTATGGTTTCAGATTCAGTTCCTATTCGAATCGCCGCCTCTGCGTCGAAGCCTTCAGGCATATTGCATTCTGGAGTGATCAGTACAGGAAGGTTGTACGACCACGCTTCCAAGACCGCTACAGGAAGCCCTTCGCTCAGGGAGGGAAGGATAAAGGCATCCGCATTTCGATAAACAGAGTCTTTATCGAGACCAAATAGCGGGCCGACAAAATGCACGCTCTCATCGATTCCTGACTTTGCGCAGAATTGTTGCAATTCTTCTTGATAGCCACCCTGACTCCAGCCCGCGATTGTGAGACTCCATTCTCCGGTTCTTAACTCACCTTGGTTTTTCAATTGATGCCAGGCCCGAAGGAGGTTCAGAAGGTTCTTCTTGGGGTGCAGCCTCCCAAGATACAACAGACTCATTCGTTCCTCATGGGCTGCAGCAGGCGTGGCCATGATCTGGGGAGCCAGATCGATTCCATTCGGAATAACACAGATTGGATTTGTTAGCCCATAAGCTCGTATCGAATGGGCTTCAGAATGAGAAACTGCATGGATACATGCAGCGCCCCGAAGATGAGCGGCTTCGAATAGAAGGCTTGCCACCCATTTCTTCCATCCACTATTGCGCAACGCCCAAGGGTCTAGCATGCCGTGAGTAGTTACAAGATAAGGTTTCCGTATGAGTCTCGCCCATGTGCTGCAAGCAATCGAAGGGTACATCCAGAGACCGTGATCATGCACGAGATCGAGTTTGGCGTCTTGTAGCGCCGCAACAAGACGTGGGGAATAACCAAAGCTGGTCGGACCCTGCACCGCGCAAGCTGTCACATGCAATGGATCCCAGCTAGTCAAGTCTTGCTGCGTAAGTTCATCCTGCAACCCAAAGACCTCAATGCTTATATTGAAAAAGCGATGCAAAGCCTTATTCTGGCCGACCATTACTCCAAATACGCCACCAGCTTTGTTTGAAACAGACGCTGTTAGAACTCCTAGATTCATAAAATGGTTCCGTAATTCTCAGCCCTCTATGAGAAGGCTACTACTTGGTTAGACGCCGTGAGGCATGTTGCTGAAAAAGCGTTACATACCAGGAATCAACATATGTCGCAAGGGACCCAGCCTGCTTAAGCTTTGAAATAGCGTGTGCGATCCGCTGTAAGTACTCGCCATCCTAAGGGGTGTGCCCTTCATCAAACTCTATGCAAAGAATTGATGGGAGAATGCCATCGAATAATAATGAGTCTATGATCTTGTACTCGGCACCTTCCACATCAAGTTTTAACAAGCTGATTTGGGAATGCTTCAGTTCCAACATTAAGTCTTTGATAGCTCGACATTCAGCATCAAAGTAATCCTGAGTGCCTTGAAGGTTTACAAGCGAATGAGAAACATGGGCTGGATCTTTGGGCGCATAGAAGCGCATTGCCTTTGATTCGTGCCATACACCATAGGGAAGGAACTGCAAGTGTGACAAAGCCTCAGTGTTGCAGTTGTAAAAGTATTGCGTGCCCAGCATAATCGAAGTGCGTGCTCCCTGGATTGTGTTCCCTCTTAGGAGTTCATAATGTTTAAGGGCTCCTGGGGTTGGATCACAAATATAGACGTAACAATTAAACTAATTGACGAGTTCAACATCAAAGCTAATATCTTCTCCCGCCCCCACGAAGAAGCTGTAAAACTCAAGACTTGATTTGTCGGACAGTGTTGGTTTGACTCAGAAGCCTGACATCGTAAAATCAATCAAGCCGACTCTTCCCATTTTCATAGTGGCCCACTCTATTCTGGTCTGAATTATGGGCGTTGTAATGTTTGCGGTCCCCCAGAGAAAAACCGGCGACACCGAAATTGAGACAGCTGGAATCATCCAGCAATCAGACACTGTCCGAGAGATAGAATTCTAACCTTTGCAGAGAAGCACACCGACGTTGAGTTCAACACCCCTGTTGGAACATGCCACCCACCATAGGTAGAACCTAATTTCTCATGAGTAATACAGTGGCTATCTCGAAACCGACCGATATGACATTGTGCTATCTCACTTCGGCATCGTTTTAATACACGCGCTAACATTTTCGAGACCTTTATAACAGCGACTAGAGTACTAATAGCTTTTTATTGAGGAGGCTCCTGCCCTGATATCCGTCTCACCAAGTTCACGATGGTTTCTACCTGTCGATTCGGGTTGTAACGCGCTCTGATAATCGATTGGCAGGCCTCTGACATTTGGACTTTGCATGAGATCGGGAAGAGCGCTTGTTCGATCTTCAGGCTCAGATCATGCACATCATCATACTTATAGAAGAATCCCGTGATTCCTTCTTGGATCGCTTCCCATTCTGGAAAATGCTGGTCTACTCGATCATGAATGATCACCGGTGTGCCGAATGCCATCGCATGGATAATCGAGAGACCTGCCCCTGATGGGACAACCGATATATCACTTGCGCTCAGTACTAACCCAAGAAAGTGTTCATCGTAATGGGCTCCTAAGAAATGGACATAAGGCTCTATTTCCAGTCGCTCTGCTAATCGTTGCAGGCTTTCCTGTTCCGAACCTTCCCCTACCAGCAAGAGATGAACTTGTTGTCCTCGTCGCGACATTTCCGCTATCGCCTGAAGCAGTAAATCAAGCTTTTTTACAGGCTGAAGACGGCCTGTAAAAACTATGAGCCGTTTCTCCGATAGACCTAATGAACGGCGAAACTCTGTAATATCTTGCGAGGAAATCTCTTTCGCGATACTGGCTTGCTGATCATAGTTTAGAGAATTGTAGACAACATGAAGTGTGTCAGGAGCAAATCCGCTCTCGACGAGCAGCTTCTTGGCATAGTCTCCGTAAAGCATCTGACCAGCAGCAAGCTTAAATAACATCTTTCGAATGAACCATTTCGGCCCCGATCCCCGTTCAAGGAGACCATGTCCCCAAAGAAAGGTTGGTATTCCCCGAAGGCGGCCTATGAAGAGGAGTACCCATGCAGTTAATGAGTAGGGGTTACCCAGAGTAATGACGAGATCAGGTTTATCCCGGGCCACAATGGCTATTGCCCCAGGTTGCCAGAATAAAGCTGGAATCAGTGCTAGTTTTAGGATCTGAGTTCTCGCGTATCGGCGTCGAATTCGAGAGGCATCCCATTCCACCACTTTCATAAAGGGGGTGTCGGATTTTGAATCCGCAATGATAGTAAATTCTATTTCCTTGTTTGATGAAAGCAGCTCAAACACTGCCTCTCGATAATGAGCAATACAGTTTTGCTGAATATAGACACGAATGATATTACTCATCGGTTGGTCGTCCGGACTAGTATTTTCCTATTTCTTTAAGGAATTCCATGGTCGCCTCCCACCATGGGGCCTTATCATCCCACTCTAAAAAATCTCCTTTCTTCCCGTCCCATCCTCCCCATATCACAATACCATCTGCATTTTGCAGCACAGTCCCTAGTTGAAGTTTCCAGAAGTCTGGTGATAGGTATTGGTGGGCTAGCAAAGGGTTACTCTCCGAATATTGAGGCCAGAGAAAAACGTAGCTTTTCTTCCCATATCGCTTGGCCTCCTTCATGTTCTCCGTTGCGAACTTGACCCAACCTTGTTGATCTGGGTAGTAGGTGTAGATGGATGGAAAAAGAACATCGACAGATTGGGCGAGAGGAATGACGCGGTCGTTCTCGGCCTGCCACCCTCGATAACGCAAAATTCCAAGGAGTGTTGACCTGTTGTAGTCTTCTATTGGTGTCTTGCCAAAAATACCGGCCGTTATTCCAGGCATGCCTTCGTGAACCCATTCCATGACTGTTACGTACTTTCGCACCTGATCTGCGACATACTGATTTGTCCCGTGCAGGCGCCACCGTTCAATATCCATTACAAGCCAATGGCTGGTTCCCAATTCACGGACAATTTGTTGAACTCTTGCCTTGGAGGGCAGATTATCCGCGGGCGTTCCCTTTTCGAAAATGCGTGATTCATAGACGATGTTTATTGGTTCGAGTCCAAATTGTGATAAGTCCGGTTTGTTACGATACATCGTTCCGTCAAAAACGCGAAACTGAGTCCGCGACTTCATGGTGTTCTGACTCATCGTCGCTGTGCGAGGGATAGTTGGCAGCCCGGTCTGCACCCCATCTTGCATGCCCACTGCATGTACCTTTGATGTACACAAGAGCGTCATAAGAATGCAGCTGGTTATCATGATTCGATGTAGTAGATGCACTTCTCCTCCCTCGGGTAAGTTTTTTGTTGAGATAGTGGCTATGAGAAGGCGAGAAAATCTCTTGTTAGCATGATGGCTTACATCTGTTCCGAGTAGGTTTGACCTTCCCCCATTTCCGTGGACACCCGGTTAAGCCACCGCCGTTCTCGCTTCGAACTCGGC
>CXWL01011828.1_pt1 | contig 13762 bp, 13 predicted proteins | sample 590931 | NCBI WGS metagenome assembly CXWL01 (sample SAMEA3498368, study PRJEB10139) | groundwater metagenome | biome: water well; material: biofilm material | place: Germany | collected 2015-04-27 | reverse complement strand
GGTACGACTTGCCGCTGGGGCCCGTGGGTAGCGGCGCTCCGAGCCTGACCATTCCCGCTCCGGTGGCGAGCTTTGGCGTCGGGTTGCGCATCAGCATTTAGCGCACGGCGGTTGTGGCCCTCTCACTTCAAGTCGATTAAGCCGCGCTTGCCGTGACCGTGTTGGGTGTCGTCAGCGTGGTGCTCCTTTCCATTCCGCCCGTCGGCGTTCGGCTCGACGCCGGGGGCGGAGCAACGTTGAGCAGCCCGCAGAACGAATATTTCGGCCTCGGCGCGTCAGGCGCGCTGTCCGCCGAAGTCGCGTTGCTGCGTTATCTCAAGGCACAACTGCAGCTGGGGTACACGCGGCTGGAACGAACGAGCTCTTCTCCCCTGCCGGGCGCTGGCACCTTGCTGACGCTGGGGCCCGGAATTCGCGTGCACCGCCCACTCGAAGACGCACGCGTTGTGCCCTGGGCCGAGGCGCTGATTCAGTGGGGGTTCTCTGGCGGCTCGCGGCTCCCCTTAGGCGTCGGAGTGGGTACGTCGCTGCGCCCCAACCCGAACCTGCCGCTGTGGTTCGGGCTCTTCACCCGGCTGACCTACGTGCTGGGCCTGGGTGGCGACGAGCCGGGGTTCAAGACGTATAACGCCACGGTGTTTTCCTTCGGGTTCTCGGTGGAATACCTGCACGGTCAGGGCAACGCTCCTTTGCTGACGCCGGTGGCGCCCAGCCCAGTCAGCACAACCGAAACGCCACCCGAAGTTTCCAGAGATGGCGGCACACCGAAGTCATTCGACCGCGATGGAGACGGCATCGCCGACAACGACGACATCTGCCCTGCTGGCGCAGAAGATTTCGATGGGTTTCAAGACACCGATGGTTGCCCCGAGCCCGACAACGACAAAGACGGCATTGCCGACAGCGCCGATGCCTGCCCCAATCAAGCAGGGCCACCTGACTTGAAGGGTTGCCCAGACACCGACGGAGATTTCCTCGCCGACAAAGACGACCCCTGCCCACGCGTGGCGGGGAAGACGGGGAGCCAAGGCTGCCCGAGCTACAAGAGACTTCGCGTCGACACCGCGGGCCTTCAGCTGCGCGGCAAAGTGCAGTTTCCCCGTGGGAGCGCCAAGCTTTCGCCCAGCTCGATACCGCTCTTGAGCGAAGTGGCGCAGGCGCTCATCGATCGCCCGGGCACCTGCGTGCGTATCGAGGGCCACACCGATAACCAAGGCACCCGCGACGCCAACTTGAGACTCTCGGCGGCGCAAGCCAACGCGGTGCGCACCTATTTGGTGCGCTACGGCATCGCCATTGGGCGCCTGGGGGCCCAGGGCTTCGCTGACAAGCAGCCGCTCTATGGCAACGACACCGCCAGCGGCCGCGAGAACAACCGCCGCGTCGAGTTCGTCTTCGTACCCTGCGTTTCGGAGGCGCCATGAAACGTAGGCTGTGGTGGCTGGCCTTTTCGTTTTGCCTCACCGCCTGCCAAGAATCACTCAACCGGCTCCCGGTGCCCAATTGCGGCGCCGGCACCACCCAGTGCGGCAAGAGCTGCGTTTCCACCCTGCTCGACGACGCCCATTGCGGCAATTGCGGCACCGCTTGCGCGGCGCAAGAGAGCTGCGCCGGAGGCACCTGTTTTCCCAAGACCTGCGCTGACACGCCGTGCACAGCGGCCCAAGTTTGCGTGGCGCAAGCCTGTGTCGAGAAGACGTGCGCGGGCATCGTCTGCGGCGCGGCCCAGGTGTGCGTGTCGGGCAGCTGCCAAGACGAAGCCTGCGCGAGTACGGGTTGCCCTTTAGGGTCAGCCTGCCTGGGCGGGGTCTGCACCGATGTCGCCTGCCAAGGCATCACCTGCGCCGCCGGGCTCTTCTGCGCGCGGGGTATCTGCAGCGCACCCAGCGCGGGCCTGACCGCCACCTTCGCCAGCGGCAGCTCGTTCGGAGGCGAGGTGCAGAGCAACGCCACACACAAACATTTTGGAATTCTCGGCGAAGCGCTGCCGGCGGGCGAAGTGGTGCTGCAAAACAACAGCTCTCACCAGAATCACGGCGGGTTCATCTCGCAGCTGCGAAACCCTTGAGGTGATGACGATGCGATTTTCGACATGGCGAAACGGTCTATGGGCGGCGCTGGTTTTGCCGGTGCTGGCTGCCGCGCAAGCACCCGACTTGCTCGGCTATCAAGGCCGGTTGATTCGAAACAACGGCATGCCCGAGACCGGCAGCACGGAGCTGAAGTTTGGCTTCTACGCCGCCGCCACGGGTGGCACCGCACTGTGGGAAGAAGAGCAGACCTTGATTTTGGCCGACGGCTACTACGCCACCTACCTGGGCAAGGTGACTGCTTTGGGCCCTGCGCTCTTCGACAGCGGCACGCTGCACCTGGAGATTGCGGTCAAAGCGCAAGGCGATTTTTCGTTCAAGACGATGACGCCCAGACAGCGCGTGGGCTCGGTGGCCTTCGCGCTCTCGGCCAAGAACGTGAAGGGCGGCACCGTCGATGCCACCAGCGTCACCATCAGTGGTAACGCCGCGGTGGCGGTCAACATCAGCGGCTGCACTTCCGGGCAAGTGCTCCAATGGAACGGCGCCTCGTGGGTCTGCGCGACCCCGGCCAGCGGCGGGTCCAACTACACGGCGGGCAAAGGCATCTCCATCGATGCCAACAACGCCATCTCGGTCAGCTCGGGCGGCTGTACCGCGGGCCAGCTACTGCAATGGAATGGCACCAACTGGGTGTGTGGAACCGTGTCAGGCAACGGCACCGGTAGCGTCGCCTCGGTGGGCACAGGCTCTGGCTTAACCGGTGGGCCCATCACCAGCATTGGCACCATTTCGGTGGCCACCGGAGGCATCTCGAGCGCGCACCTCGCCAATGGAGCGGTGACCGCGGCGAAGTTGGGTGGCAACGGCTGCGGGCTCAACGACGTCTTGCGGTGGAATGGTGCGAGTTGGGTTTGCCTCAATTTGGACTACGGGCGAACCCCGGCAAACCCCGGCACGAGCTGCCGGGACATCAAGCTCAAAGCCCCTTGGTCGATGGACGGGTTGTACCTGGTCGACATCGATGGGCCGGCGGGCACGGTTCCGTTTCAGGTGTACTGTGACATGACGCGTGACGGCGGCGGGTGGACTTTGATTATGCGCAACTGGTACCAAAGTGGCATGGCTGGGCGCGCTGACGGGTTCGGTTCTGCGCACGAAGCAAACATGCCCAAGTACGAGCCGTACAAACTGCCCGACCTCACCATTCAGGCCATCATCGGCAGCGACAATAACTTCGACCTGCTCGCTGATCAGCTGTACCACAACACCCTGTACTCGACGGGAAACCTGGAGTTCATCGTGGTGCGCAACTACACCGGTGTCTTCACGTACGCGGCGCCGATGCCTGAGAGCACTACCGAGACGGTCTTCGAGTCTTACCGCGCCAATGACAATGGTTTGATGTGGCGCGGGCGTTTGGGCTGCGGCCCTACTGCGATGGGAGCGCCCAGCGGTGGCTACGGCATCAACTGCGACTACTTGCTGACCACGCCCAACCCCGTCGGTGACGCCAACCCTCAAGGTGGCGCCGGTTGCATGGGAGAAAACGCGTCGACAGACCCGAGTTGGCATACCCTATTCATGGGCCACACCAACACCGACACGTATCAGTACATCTGCAACGGAGCTCAGCACACGTCGGCCTACGCCAACGTGCACCGGTGGTGGGTCAGGTAGCCGCTGGTGGCTTTTCCTTCCACCGCCGATGGAGCCACAACCACTGTTCGGGGTATCGGCGCACATAGTGCTCGACGATTTGAGTCATCTGCGCCACGTGCTCTTTGACGTCGCGCTGCTCGTCGCCGGTCGACGGAATCGACACCGGGCCTTCCACGTACATGCGTAAGCGCGAGCCCTCTCGCACCGCGCAGACAAAGAAGAGCGGCTTGCCCGTGCGCACCGTGGCGACGCAGAGCGCCGGCGTGGTGGAGGCAAGACGCCCGAAGAAGGGAACGAAGACTCCCTTGTTGCCAGGCACCGATTGGTCGACCAACTGCACCACGTTCTCGCCCCGAGACACCGCTTGGGTCACGCTCGCGACCGCGCCCTTGGGCAGAATCAATTCGATGCCTGCCTTCAAGCGGCTCTCGATGATGTGGGCGTTGAAAGCGCCTTTGAGTGGCCGCACCACGGCGGAAAGTGCGTAGCCGCGCCGGCACATCACCTCGGCGAAGAGCTCCCAGCTGCCCAAGTGGGCGGAAGCGAGGAGCACGCCCGTCTTCGCTTTAAGCAACGGCTCGAGCGAGCCCCAGTCGTCGACCTTCACCGTCTCTTCGAGCTGCGCATCGGTCACCAGGTCGCTGGTCACGCTCTCGAGCGCGGCACGGGTGAGACTGACGTACGCTCCCCGGGCGATGGCGCGCCGCTCGGCTTCTGACTTCTCGGGGAAAGCCTGGCCCAAGTTGTCGAGCGCAACGGCGCGCCGCAAACCCAGACTCCACGCCAGCGCCGCGACGAAGCGCGCCAGAGCGTCACGGGTGGAAGGAGAGAGCCAGCGCAGCCACGCGATCAGCAGCGCGACCAACGCAGTGGCGATGGGCCCGCCCGGTTTGATGTGCGGGTGCGGCTGCTTCATTCCAGACTGTCGGGCAGCTTCGCCGCAGTGCAGCTGCTGAGCCCTACTCTGGCGTCGCGCACTTTGTCGTTCAGCAGAATCACTTTCTTGAAGAGCGGTATGGCCTGGACGCAACGACCCCCGGCGGCATGAGTCTGGGCTTCACGCAACGTCTGCTCGATGAGCTTGATTTGGCTCTCGATCGCATCGGCTTCGAACCTCGAGCGGCTGTTTCGTGGAATGGCTTCAAGGCGTGTCTTCGCTTCGTCCAGATTTCCGTTCTTGAGCTCCGTCTTGGCGCGGCCCAAGCCCTCAATCGCGTTCTGTTCTTGCTGGTTGCTGAGCGTGTCAGGAATTTCCGCGATCACCGGCTTGCGCACCGGGTCAGGTTTCAGCACCGGCAATTCCGCCTTCTTCGTCGTCTCAGCCGCGGGCACGTCGGGCTTGTTCATGAACATCCACCCGCCTACGCCCGCCACCGCCACCAGCGCGCCACCTATCAGCACCCACGGCGTCTTGCTCGCAGGCGTAGCCAGCGGCGGGGCACCCATCTTCAGCGAACGGTTGAGCGCGACACCCGCGGACTCGGTCGAGCCTCCGGCTTCGGGAGCGACTTGCGTGCCCGAACCCGGTGAAGGAGTCGCTACCGCCACCGCGCTCGCTCCGCGCATCAACGTCGCCGAGTGGCCGTCCAAGTCCATATCGGTGAGCGCGCCCGGCGTGGCCACCTTCGGCGGAGGCGAGTACGCCGCCACCTTTCCGGCCTGAGTGGGAATCGCCTTCGACAGCTGCGAAGCGAACTCGAACATGTCGTGAAAACGCTCGGCCGCGGCCTTCGCGCACGCCTGCTGAATAATGCGTTCGACTTCGGGGTAGTCCAAATCGGGCGCGGCCATCTGCAAAGTCGGCATCGGCTTGCTCACCTGCGCACGCAAAATGTCGCCGATGGTCGCGCCGTCGAAAGGCTGAACGCCGGTCATGCACTCGTAGAGCACGATGCCCAGCGCATAGATGTCGGCGCGGGCGTCGACTTCTTTGCCTTCCACCTGCTCGGGCGCCATGTACCGCGGCGTGCCGGCGATGGCCCCGGCCATGGTGAGCTTGGTCGACTCACCCAACAGCCGGGCTATACCGAAATCGAGCACCTTGGCGTGAACGCCGCGCATGCCCTTACGCAACATGATGTTCTCGGGCTTGAGGTCGCGGTGCACGATGCCCTTGGAATGCGCGTTGGCGAGCACATCGGCCACCTGCAGAATGATGTTCGCCGCTTCACTCAAGGGAATGCGCCGCTGTTCCTGAATGTGCTTCTTCAAGTCGATGCCGTCCAGGTATTCCATGGCGATGAAGAGGTTGCCGTCTTCGTCTTGCCCGAAGTCGTGAAACGTGACCGCGTTGGGGTGCGCCACCAACGCGTAGCTCTTCGCTTCGTTCATGAAGCGCCGCGCGATCTCGGTGTCATTCGAGAATTCGGTCTTCAAGAACTTCAGCGCCACCTGGTGGCCGATACCCATTTGCTCGGCCAGGTACACCGCGCCCATGCCGCCCTGCCCCAGCTTGCGAACGATGCGGTACTTGTTCTTCACCACCCGGCCGAGCATGCGATCGGCGCCGCCCTGGTTGAGCGCGATGCTCTCGGTGTTGCCGCAGTCAGGGCACCGCCCATTCCACTGGGTGTGCTCGACGCCGCAGCGTTGGCAAATGTAGAGAGACATGGGGCCCTACTTGTCGAACGTGTACCGGGCGTTGAAGAGCAGCTTTTCCAGCTCGGCCGCTCCGTTTTCCGGCGACTGCGATACCGCGAGCGATACCCGTAAGACTTCGGTGCGTGGGTCGGCCTTCAGGTTCTCGTCGAGCACCTTGAGCGCCCCCACTTTGTCGCCCGACTGGAAGAGCGCGAGGCCGCGATAGAAGTGGTATTCCTTGTTCGAAGGAGACGCCTTCGCCGCCGCGGTAAACGCCACTTCGGCCTTGCGGTATTCCTTGTCTTGCAGGCCCGCCAACCCTTCCAAGAAGTCGCTGCGACCGCCGTCGGGAATTCTGCCCAGCTCTTGCACCACTTTGTAGAGCGGTTGCGCTTGCCGCAGTCGCTCGGTGGCCACTTTCTCTTTCATCGCCTCGTTGTGAATGGCGTCGGCCTGAGCTGACGCGGCATCGGCGAGCTTGCCCGCCATCTCGCCCAATTCAGGGCCCACGAAGCCGTCTCGTATCAACGCGCGCAGCGCTTCGGAGGCGCTGTTGGGCCCCAGGAGCTCATTCTTCTCGAGAGCAGCGAAGAACGTGGCCTTGGTGTCGACATATTTGGGCCCCAGGTCGACCGGCTGGCCTTTGGCGCTCTTAAGCTGCCGCTCGCACTGCTCTGATTCGGCCTGCGCCTTTTTGCGGTCAGGCGTTTCGGGCGAGGCCTTCAAATACACGCGGTACACGTAACAGGCGCGTTGAACCTGCTTCGCGGCCAGAAACGAGCGGGCCAACTGCAAGTAGGGGCTCAGCGGCGCGGGGTTGGCACGGGTGGCCTTCAAGAAGAGCTCGGCCGCCTTGGGGTACTGCTTCTTGTTGTAGAGCTTGGTCGCTTCCGACACCAGGGCATCGGCGTCACCCACGCCACGGCCGACCAGCGACTCGGCATTCGCCACCGTCGCCAGCAACACCGCGACCAGAACGAGCTTAGAAGCCATAGCCCACCCCCATGTCCAAACCGTGTGAGCTGCCGCTCTTGCCGCCGGCGGCATTGGTCCACCCGAGCAAGTACTGCGAATAGTAATACGAGCCATAGAGATAGAACCCCGCGGCAACGTAGAAGCGCACGTTGGCGCGGCCCGAAACGAGCAAGTCAGTGATGAAGAAACCGTTTTCGTAGAAGAGCGGTACGCCGGTATCGACGATTTGGCCCAGGCGCACATCGAGGCCCGCCTGCAGCGAGAACATGAACCGCCACGCCGCGAAGCGCAGCTGCGGCTGCAACACGCGCAGATTGAGCAGGTGAATCTTGGCGTCAATTTCGGGGCGCATTTGAAGCGCGCCGTCTTGTTCATAGCCGTCGCGGCCCACGTCCCAGTTGGTGCCCATGTGCCACTTCGAGGTGTTGGTCAGATACGACATGCCGAACACGGTGACGCCGAAGTACTTACCGAAGATGCCGTACTCGATGCCGGCGCCAATCAGCATCGGGTCGCCGTTGGTGTTGATGATGTCGTGGCTGCGGCCCCATTCGGGGTTGGTGCCGCGGCGGCCGATGAGAAAGCGGTTGGTAAGCCGGCCGGTTTCCACCCCCACCTGGAAGTAGGAAGTGCGGCCGTAATTGAGCTCAGTGTCGGTCGGAGGCGTGACCGGCTGCTGCGGTATCGCCACCACCACCGGCGCAGATTGACCCGGTATCTGCACCACCACCGCCTTCATCGCATCGGGGTTGATGGGCTCCAGCGCCTGGTTGACGATGAGTTCCTGGTCAGGCTTGACGTCGATGCGCTGCTCGAAGGCCTTGTGCTCGTCAGCGGACAACCGCAAGGTGTGTGGCCCCGGCTGCACGCCCCGGTCAACACGGTCTTTGCCCAAGCTTTGCCCGTCGAGCTCAATCAAGGTGCCCGGAGGCGTGGCCGAGACCACCAAGCGCGCCGCCACCTTCTCGAGCACGCGGTCGAACCGCGCCGCTCCCCGCACCGGAATGGTGATGGTCTCTTCGAGCCCGGTGTGGAGCTTCAAGTTCAACCGCACCACGTGCTCACCCGGCAAAATCGAAGCGCCGGTTACCGGCGTCAACCCAACCTTGAGACCATCGACGAACACCGTCGCACCCGGCGGAGTGCTGCGTACATCGAGGGTTGAAGCGAGCGGCACCACCTTCACCAGCGCGCCGAGCAACGCTTTTTCCAAGTTCGAGCCCGAGCCTGTCGCGGGGTTGGTTTCTCCCGTCGCGGGCTTGAAGCTCACCACCTGAAACTTGTACCCGTTCTCGTCTTGGCCGCCCTTCACCAGCACCACGCGCTCAAAACCCAGGTTGCTCACCAGTGAGCTGATCGGGTCCGCGCAGGGGGCGCTCCCCGACAAGCACGGTATCTCGTCGACCTTCTTGCCCTTGAGCGCCGCGGCCAATTCTTTGCGGCCGATAATTTCAACGCCGCGCCCTTCGGGCGGTATCAGCTTGTCGAGCGCTTGCTCGGTCTTACCGACCAACGCCTCTTGGCCCGGGTACAACGGGCGCACCAGCCAGAGGGTTTTTTCCGCGGAAAGCGCCTCGCCTGCGAACAGCAACACCAGCAGGCAACACATCGAACGAAGAACTGCCAGGTGGGTCATAGGGGCCCCAACGTCTAGCGTGACGAACCTCTCGAGGCCACATATTCCTCGAGCTCCTCGAGCGTCTTCGGCCAGTCTTCCTTGAGCAGCCGCGACAGTGAACGGTCGGCCAAGAGCTTGCCCTCGTTTTGGCAAGTGGCGCAGTAGTTGGTTTCGTTGTCAGCACGAACGATTCGCTGCACCGGTGAGCCGCACCCCGGGCACGGTTGCTTGTACCGGCCATGCACCGCCATCTGCGGCCGAAACGCGGTTACCTTCTCGGGAAAATCGTCACCCGCTTCTTTCATCAAGATGTCGGTCCACAAGGTGAGCACCGCACGCGTCGACTCGTAGAGCCGCAAGATTTCGTCATCGCCGAGCGAGCGGCCCAGCCTCACCGGCGACAGCTTGGCCCGATGCAGAATCTCGTCGGAATACGCGTTGCCGATGGCCGAGAACAACCGGGGGTCAGTCAAGGTTCGCTTCAACGTATGGTTCTCGAGTACCAGCCGGTCACGAAACTGCTCGAAAGTGGCGCTCATCACTTCCAGGCCGCCGCGTGAGAACTGCGCCAGGGCGGCTTCTCCCTTCACGACATGAATCGAGGCGCGCTTCTTGGTGCTCACCTCCGTCAGGGTCAGCGTGCCCTCGGCGAAGTCGAACGCCGCCAGCGCGGCGCGGCCTGCGAGCTTCGCTCCCGCCGGTTTCCAATGCAGCCGGCCCGCCACCATCAAATGAATGACGATAAAGAGCTCGCCCTCGAGGCCGATCACCAGCCGTTTGCCGATGCGCCGCAGCGTCTGTACTTTCTTGCCGTGCACGGCGGACATCGGAGGNNCCGCCGAGCGCACCACGAAGGGGCTGCCTAAACGCACTCCCCGAAGCACGCGGCCTTCAACCCGCCGCGTCAGCGCTTCTAGATAAACGGTCAGATCGGGAAATTCGGGCATCGCGGGTGACGTTTCTAGCCTTCAGTCTCTACGGGCGGTTAGCCAAAGCGAATGAATAGGTCGCCCTCGACCCCGTCCTTTTAGGCGTCGTTCACTTCGAGAGGCCACCATGTTTTCCAAAGTCGGTATCGGGTTGTTGGTAGCCAGTGTGTTGTTCGGAACGCCTGCGAATGCGGCTGGCCGGTTTGGTCAGCGCGCTCAAGCGACGACGCCCGCGCCGTCGGCGACCGTGTACCCGGCTCCCATGGTCTACGAGAATAGCGCGCCGACCGCTCCTCCTTCGTACGCGCCGCAGTATCAGGAGCAGCCCCAAGCCGTGACGGCGGTTCAAGATTCAGCACCGGGCCGGGTGATGGTGGGGCTCGAAGGTCACATTTTTTCTCAGGGAGCCAACCTGGGTGCGACGGCCAGCGTCGAAGACTCGCACTGGGGTTTCATCGCGCAGGGTTACCTCTGGGGGCTGGGCGCGCTCGATGGCATTGGCGGCACCGACACCATGCAGACCGCTTCGGCCCGCCTTACCTACGCGCTGCTCTCGGGTACCAACGGCCGGTTCCGCCTGGAAGCCGGCGCAGACGTGGTGAACACCCATGACGTGATGATGGTGGGCCCCAGCGTGGGCGCCTCGGCGCTGCTCAAGCTGTCGATCGTGAGTCTTGAAGCGTCAGCGAACTGGACTCCGGTACCCTTTCAGCAGCTCGACGTTCGCGCTGGCGCTGGCGTGAGCTTGGGCATCGTGACGTTGCGTGGCGGGTGGAGAACGCAGTTCTTGAGCGACAGCGGCGTGATGGATGGGTTGGAGCAAGCCGAATCGTTCTCAGGTCCCTACGCCGGCATCGCGTTGGTTTTCTAAGCGAGGCGAGAGTGCTCTACGCCGGAACGGGAACAGCTCCCACCCGGCGCGCGAGTTCAGGCTTGCGCAACTTCCAGATGACGCCGTCCAAGTAGTAGTGCGACAGCGTCAGTGAAACCCACACCACGCCTGCGAGGCTGTTGAAGTCCCACCGGGTGCCTTGGGTGACGAGCGAGCCCAAAAAGATGAAGCCGTAGACAACCCCAGCGAGCGCGAGCAGAAACGCGAAGTACAAACCACCGCGCGCCATGCCCGGTTGCGAGAGCCAGCTGATCACCCGCGCCTGCGGCACCACGCCGTCTTTCCAGGTGCTGCGGTGGTAATGGCGCACGATGCCCAGGTACTGAAAGCCGTGCCAGCACGCGGCGGCGGCGAAGGCCGAGGTGTCGTCAGTGGTGATGAGCTGAAACGGCACGAAGAAGCCGATGAAAGCGCAGGCCAGGAAACCGGCGCGCAACAAGGCGGCCTTCGCGTACGGCTCACGGCGGGTCTTCCACCGGTGCTGGAGGAATACCGCCACAAGAAACAGAATCGCTCCCCACAGGCCGTGAATGAGCGGCAACGGGAGCACCACGTGAAAAACTTCGGTGCCAAACAGGGTGTGCGGCCCCGTGTACATTCGGTACAGCAAGCACCAAAGGACGAATAAGAAGAGCATCCACCGTTCGACGCGCAGCGCGGGGGAAGCGAGCGGCTCGCCGGAGCGCATTTGATAGATGCGCAAGATGCCCCAGTTCTGCGCCACGAAATGCCAAGTGGCCCAATAGAGAGGCGCCGAATTGAGAAGGCGCGTACCGGTGTAGCCGAGTGAAAGGCTGATCGCCGCCACCGCGCCACCGATGAGCAAGGGCATTCCAATCAGCTTCAATGGGCGCGCCTTCCACTCGCGCGAATCGAAGTACACCCGGGTCCAGGTGGAGATGAGGTGAGGGCCGTTGGAGACGAGCGCCACCGCGCCCAGAATGTAAAAGCTGTTGACGTGGAAGACCGCCGCGCTCACCCAGGCCACCAGCACCGCGCTCACGCTCCCAAAGAAAAAGAGCGCGTCTTTGGCGGGTGACATGATGAACAAGCTCGGAGCGCGTGGCCCCGAAGCGGCGACGGAGGCAGCGGTCATCTTCCCATGGCCCGGCTCATCACCCCCATCGCCATCAGGCCGCCGAGCACGATGCCGGCCACCAGGCCCAGCCAAAACGATTGGTTGATGAGCTTTCCACCCGAGGGAAAGGCGGCGGCCAGATCTGCCGAGGAATTCGACGGAGCGGGCGCCGAGGTCACCACAGAAACGGGAACGGGCGCCGCTGCGGCTTTCGGCTCTTCGAGGGTGATCGCGATCTGCATCACCGTGAAGTGCTTCTGAACGCGCTCCAAGAACTTCACATACTCGGCTTCGACGAGTTCGAAGCCTCCGCCCGAGCGCTGCTCATGCATCTGCTTCAAGCAGGCCCAGGTACGCAGCACGCTCTTCTTGGCGCTGGTGTCGACATTGCCCATCAGCAGTGGTGCGGCGCCGGTGGGTGAGAAGAGTCGAATGTGCTGCAGCGCTTGCGCGCCTCCGCCGGTGGAAGGGCCGGAAGGCGTGGTCATGTCCACCCGGTAGCCCGGCGTCATGCGAATTTCAGCGTAGAGTTGGTTGAATTGGTCGGCGAGCGAGACGGCACGCTGCGCGACCATGGTGTGCACGGGGGGTCTGGCGGCCAAGGGGGTTGCTCCCAGGAAAGAAAGGCGAGAGCACTTTAGACCATTTGTTAGAAGCACACCAACCATGAGCACGCTTCGAATCGTTCTCTTGCGGCCTCGCAACGCCGACAACTTGGGCGCCATCGCCCGGGCGATGAAGAATTTCGGCTTGAGTGACTGGGTGGTGGTCTCTCCCAACCCCAAACTCCTGGAGGCTCCCGGCATGCATCGGCTGGCAGTGAAGGCCGGCGATTTGCTCGAAGAAGTGCGCCAGGTGGAAACGCTCGAAGAGGCGGTTGCAGACTGCCACTGGGTGGTGGGCACGACGATGCGGCGCATCGAGGGGCAGCGCAGGCTCACCGCGCGAGATTTCGCGGTTCAAGCGCGCGAGTCAGACCGGCAGGTGGCGCTGATTTTCGGCGATGAGCGCAGCGGCATGAGCAACGACGACTTGCGGCAGTGTCACGCACTCTCTTTCATTCCCTCGCATGGAGATCAGCCGTCGCTCAACCTGGCGCAGGCAGTGCTGACGTATGTGTACGAGTGGAGCGTGGCGGCGGAAGGTCCGCAGTCTCCTCCGGGCCCGGCGCTGGCTGATGACGCGGCGCTACGGCAGCTGGAGAAGATGCTGGCCGAGACGCTCACTGCTTCTGGGTTCTTGCGCGGCGGAGACCACAACGGCACGGCTCCCCTGCTCTCGCCCTTGGTTCGCGGCAAGGCGACGAAGCATGAAGTGAACCTGTGGGCGGCCGCCTTTGGCTCGGTGAAGAAAGCGTTGGGCCGCCGGGGCTAAGAAATTCCGTGAGCGGCCCATTGGCGAGGCCGCGCGCGGCGCGATATTCGTAACCCTATGGTGAAAAAGGTTGGCGAAGGACGCAACATTGCGGTTTCAGCCCAGGTTCGAAAAACGCTCCAGGCCAGCGGTGAGAGGCTCAGCGACATCGCCGAGCACGTGAAGTCAGGCGTTCAGAAAATTCGCGCCTTCGTTTCCATACCCAGCGTCGCGGGCAAGAAGATGTTTATCGACGCGGTGCTCGCGGGGCACCACAAAAGCAAGCTCGATGCCGCGGCCAAGATCAAGGACCCGGCCCTAAGAGAACAGGCCATCGAGTACGCGAACAAAGACCTGCAGATTATCTTGGCCCGCATGGCAAAGGCCGAGGCCGAGTTCGTCGGCACCTACAAGCTTCCCGACGGCGAGCAAGCGAAGGCCCAAGAGCGCATTCTCAACCGCCACTTCGAGAGAGAGCCCAAATTCAAGTCGCTGGCCGGCGATTACTTCCGCGCCAAGCTGCTGATCGCTAACATCAAGTAGCTAAAGTGGCCGCGTAGCACTTCCTTATCTGCAATCGATGAATCGTCTTCTCTGGGCTCTTCTCACCGCTTCGCTGTGCAGTGCCGCGTGCAGATGCACGGG
>CXWL01011504.1_pt1 | contig 13766 bp, 14 predicted proteins | sample 590931 | NCBI WGS metagenome assembly CXWL01 (sample SAMEA3498368, study PRJEB10139) | groundwater metagenome | biome: water well; material: biofilm material | place: Germany | collected 2015-04-27 | reverse complement strand
TACATGAACCGCGGCGAGCTCGTGCCCGACGATGTCACCGAGGCGATGGTCGAGGAGCGTCTGGCGCGGCCGGACACGCAAAACGGTTTCATTCTCGACGGTTTCCCCCGCACGTTGCCCCAGGCCGGGGCGTTGACGGACATGATGGCCCGGCTCTCGCGCCGGATCGCCGCCGTGCTCTACATCAAGGTGTCGGATGAGGCGCTGGTCGGCCGCCTGTCGGGCCGGATGATCTGCCGGACCTGCCAAGCCCCCTACCACCTGCAGTTCAAACCTCCGCGCCAATCCGGCATCTGCGACTCCTGCGGCGGGGAACTTTACCAGCGGGCCGACGACAATCCGGCAACGGTGCGGACCCGGCTGGTGACCTTCCATGCGCAGACCGAACCGCTTATTGCCTATTACCGGCAGGCAGGCCTGCTGCACGAAATTGACGGCGAAGGCCCGCTGGCCGAGGTCAACGCTCGCAGTCTGGCCGCCCTGCGTTCTATTCTTCCGACGGCAGCCCCGCCGTTAACCTCAACCTGAACCCCGGAGCCCCCCATGCTCACCGCCGCCGAAACGGGTCACACCGTGACGCAGAAAAATTATGACACGGCGCTGCCGAAACTGCGCACCCGCCTGCTCCAAGCTCATTTCGCCCTGCGCCGCCGGAAATTTCCCGTCATCATCATCGTCTCCGGCGCGGATGGCGCCGGCAAGGGCGAGCTGGTGCACCGGCTCAACGAGTGGCTCGACCCGCGCGGCGTGGCGACGCATGCCTTCTGGGATTCGAGTGACGAGGAACGCGAGCGCCCGACCTACTGGCGGTTCTGGCGCGCCCTGCCCGGCCACGGCCGCATCGGGATCTTGTTTGGCTCGTGGTATACGGAACCCATCATCCGCCGGGTCTACGGCAAGATCAAGGGCCGCCGTTTCGAAGGCGCGCTCAACCGGATCGTCGTCTTTGAGAACATGCTCACGGCGGACGGGGCTCTGATCATCAAGCTGTGGCTGCACCTGCCGAAAACTGCCCAGAAAAAGCGTCTCAAGAAACTCGAGCAGGCCGGCCGCCTCGCCCCGAACGACTGGAAACACTACAAGCTCTACGACCGGTTCACCAAGGCGTCCGAGCGCGCCCTGAGCCACACCCACACCGCCGCCGCGCCCTGGCAAGTGATTGAGGCCACCGACCGCCGCTACCGGGAGCTCGCCGTGGGCAAAATCCTGCTGGCCGAACTCTTGCGCCGGCTGAAGCAGAAGGAAACGGCCGAGCAACCCGCCGTCCCCGCCCCCGTCCGGCCGCAGAAAATGGCCGGCTCCTGGCTCGCGACGGTCAATCTGAGGCAGAAACTGACCGACACCGCGTATGCCAAGGCCCTCGAGTCCGCGCAGGCGAAATTGAGCAAGCTGGCCTGGGCGATGTATGAGAAGAAGCGCTCGATGGTGCTCGTCTTCGAGGGCTGGGACGCCGCCGGCAAGGGCAGCGCCATCCGGCGGGTCACCCAGGCGATGGATCCACGGCTCTACCGGGTCGTCGGCATCGCTGCACCAACCGACGAGGAACGCGTGCAACACTACCTCTGGCGGTTCTGGCGGCACCTGCCGCGCGCCGGCGTCTCCACTCTGTTCGACCGCTCGTGGTATGGCCGCGTCCTGGTCGAGCGCGTCGAGGGTTTCGCCCCTGCCGCTGACTGGGGCCGGGCCTATGGTGAGATCGTCGATTTCGAGGACCAGATGGCTGATCACGGCATCATCGTGAACAAATTCTGGGTGCACATCAGCCCGCAGGAACAGCTCCGGCGGTTTGAGGAACGGCAGCGCATCGACTACAAGCAATACAAGATCACCGAGGAGGACTGGCGCAACCGCAAGAAATGGCCCGACTACGCCATCGCGATCGATGACATGGTGGCGCGGACCCACACCGACTTCGCCCCGTGGACGCTGGTGGCCGGCAATGACAAGAAATTCGCCCGCGTGCAGATTGTGCAGACCCTGGTCCGCCGGCTCGAGGCCGAACTCTGAACCCGGTCACGCGGGGATTGCCTCCGCCCACAATTCCCCTTTCGCTTTTCGAATCCGGTTCTCCTGAAAGCCGCTCAGGGGCCCATTCGTCTTGAGCACCAATTCCAGTTTCAGCGCGCCCGCCACGTCTCCCGCCGTTCCCTTGGCCGGTGAACTTTGGGGTGGCTTCGCCGCCATGCTGGTCGCTCTGCCCTCGTCGATCGCCTACGGCGTCGCGGTTTATGCCCTGCTGGGAACGGAGTTCATCGGTCACGGCGTGCGCACCGGCATCGTCGGCGCGATGGTGTTGGGCATCGTGGCTACTGTCTTCGGCGGCGCGCCGCGGGTGATCTCCGCGCCGTGCGCCCCGGCGGGAGCCGTGCTTGCTTCGCTCGCCGGCGGTTTGCTCGCCGCACCGGGTGCCGCGCCGGCCTCCGCCCACATCGTCGCCCTCCTGCTGCTCCTGGCCCTGATGTCCGGCGCCTTGCAGATGCTCTACGGCCTGGGCGGCGGCGGACGGCTGATCAAATACATCCCGTATCCGGTCGTGTCGGGTTACCTGAGCGCCGTGGGCGTGCTGATTTTCCTCAGCCAGCTGCCGAAATTCCTCGGCGTGTCCGCCGCGCACCTGCGGACTCCGGCGCAGTGGTCGGGGCCGGCCCTCATCGTGGGAGTGGTGACCGTCGCCGGCGTGCTCCTTGGGCCTAGGCTCACGCGCGCCGTGCCGGCCACCATCCTCGGCTTGCTCGCCGGCCTGCTCGCCTACTTCGCCACCGCCTGGTTCCGGCCGGAGCTGCTTGTGCTGACCAACAATAAATTGATCATTGGACCCGTGGGTGGCGACGGCGGGATCTTTGCGGGCATGACGCAGGTCTGGCCGGCGCTCGCCGGCTTGCATTTTTCCGACCTGCGCCTGCTCGTCATGCCCGCCCTCACCCTGTCCGTGCTGCTCTCCGTCGATACTTTGAAAACCTGCGTGGTCGTCGATTCGCTGACCCGCAGCCGGCATGACTCCAACCGCACGTTGATCGGCCAGGGCGCCGGCAACCTGGCTTCCGCGCTCGTCGGCGGCATGCCCGGCGCCGGCACGATGGGTGCCACCCTGGTCAGCGTGGAAAGCGGCGGCCGCACGCGGTGGTCCGGCATTTTCGAGGGCGGCTTCGTGCTTCTGGCCGCGCTCCTGCTCGGCAACTGGATCGCCTGGGTGCCGGTCGCGGCGCTGGCGGGCATTTTGCTCGTCGTCGCGATCCGCATGTTCGACTGGGGCAGCTTCCAGCTGCTGCGGCAACGGTCCACCGTGCTGGATTTCGCCGTCATCGCCACCGTCGTGATCGTGGCGGTGACCACCAACCTCATGGCCGCCTCCGGCGCGGGCGTGGGCCTGGCCATGCTGCTGTTCATCCGGGAGCAGATCCGCGGCTCGGTCATCCGGCGCAAGGTCGCCGGCAACCGCATCTCCTCGACCCAACACCGGCTGCCGGCGCAGCAGGCCCTGCTGGAACAGCACGGCGCGCAGACCGTGGTGTGCGAATTGCAGGGCAGCCTCTTCTTCGGCACCACCGACCAGCTGCGCACCGAACTCGAGGCCGACCTGAAGCAGTGCCGCTGGCTCATTCTTGACCTGCGCCGCGTGCAATCGATGGACTACACCGCCGCGCACCTGTTCCGGCAGTTTGAAATGACGCTGGCGGAGCGCGGCGGCGGTGTGGTCTTCAGCCGGCTGCCGGCCCGGCGCGACCTGCAGGAATATTTCACGCAGGTCGGCACTCTCAAGGGGCACGCCGGCCTGCGCAAATTCGAGACGCTCGACGACGCCCTCCAATGGGCGGAGGACCAGATCCTGGCGGAATTGGGATCCGCGCATCCCTACGGGGAAACCCCGCTGGAATTAATGGCGTTCGATCTCTGTCGGGAGTTCACGGCGGACCAGACCCTCGCCGCCCTGGCCGCCTGCGCCGAGGCGCGGTCGTTCACCGCCGGGCAGGTGATTTTCCAGGCCGGCACGCCGTCGGACGAACTCTACCTTATCCGCCGGGGCGTCGTCCGCATTGTCCTGCCGCTCGGAGGCAGCAATTACCACAATCTCGCTTCGTTCGGGCGCGGCGATTTCTTCGGCGAGATCGCGTTTCTCGACCGTGGTGTCCGCACGGCCAACGCCATCGCCACGACCCCGGTGGACTTGTTCGTCATTTCCCGCGCCCGTTTCGACGAGGCTTCGCGGACCCATCCGCTGATCGGCGTGAAAGTTTTTGCCCGCCTCGCCCGCACCCTGGCGCTGCGGCTGCGCCATTCCGACCGCGAACTCCGCACCTTTTATGATGCGTGAGCGCGGGTGCTTCGGCCGCGCTCACAGCGTCCGGACAAACCACGCGACCGTCACCTCCAACGCGCGCGCGGCCTGGCCGAGTTCGGGTTGGAACACGTGAAAGATGTGGTCGGCCCCGCCGATGAGCACCGCCTCGGCCGGCCCGATCTTCGCTTCCGGCTTCGCCGCGCCCATCCGGCCGGCGGCGATCTTCATGAACTCCGCCTCGTGCGGCGGCAGGAAATCCTCCGACCCGCGCACCGACAGGAACGCGCCGGGATATTTCGCGAGCGATTTGTCGAGATCAATGCCGCGGAAGCTTTCGTAGAATTCGCGCTTCGTCGTGATCTTCTTCCAGCCGGGCACGTCCTCCGCCGCCATGCCGTCGCGCAGCGCTCTGCGCCCTGTTTCGGTCGCCGCATACATCGCGAACTGGTCGCCGCTCGGGCTTGACCACACCGCCATCGTGCGGAACCAGCCGGGGTTGCGCCCTGCGGTTTCGATCGCTGTCGTCGCCCCGAGGCTGAAACCGAGCACACCGACGCGTTCCGCCTTCTCCCCGGGCCGGGCCCGCAGCCACGCCCGCGCCGCCGCCGTATCCTCGAGCCGGGTCGCAAAGGTCGACTCGATGTGGGTGCGCTGCTTGTCGCCTTCGCCGCGAAAATTGATGCGCAGGCTCGCGATACCTTGAGCGGCCAGTTGCTCCGCCAGGCGCTTCACAATGTCGGCCGGGCCGTCCATGTCGTCGGCGAAACCATGCAGCAGCAGCACGGCGCGGCCATCCCATGCGCTGTCGGGTGCGACCCACGTGCCTTTGAGCTCCGGATTGATTGTGACCGGGGTTTCGGCGGCAAAGGATGGCGGCAGTTGCAAACCAACCGCGACCAACAGGCTGCCCCAGCCAAGCGGGTTCATAACCTGTTCACTCCTCGTGCTTGCCCGGCTTCACTTTCGGCGGCGTCTCGTCCTTCTTGGCCTTCATGATGACGATGATGAGCACGGCAATGCTGATAAGGATGCCGAGGGCGGAAACAAACATGAGCAGGCGCATGAGAATTTTCTCCGGTTGAAGGTTATTTGGTCGTGGCGGGCGCGGCCGGGACGGCCTGCCGGAGGATGGTGCCCATGAGGGCGTCGGTGGTGCCGTTGCCGGAGGCGCCGGAGACCATCACCTGCGGCGTGATCTGGACCTTGCCCTCGACGACGAGCTTGAGGAGTTCAAGCTGCGCGACCTGCTGCTGACCGAGCGTCTCGACGAGCAGCTTGTAGGCCTTGGCGCGCCCCTCGCCGATGATGATCTGGGACTCGGCCTCGCCCTTGGCGCGGGCGACCTGCGACTTGGCGTTCTCGCCCTCGACACGGACCTTGTATTCCGCGGCGGCGAGCTGGCGCTGCTGCTCGGCCTCCTCCTGGGCGCGGACGAATTTGGCGCGGGATTCCTCGGCCTGCTTCTGCTGGTCATAGAGTTTCTGCTGGTTCACGGCGACCTCGCGGTCGGTCTGCGTGGCGAGGAGCTGCTGGCCGGCGGGGCTGGCGTCGAGGTGGATGTTGCCGACATAAACGCCGTCGCAGCTCACGCGGTAGCGCGCGAGCTCGGCGGTGATGCGCTTCGTGACAATGGCTTCGATCTCGCTGCGGCGGTTGACGAATTCGAGCGCGTTCATCGTCTCGGCCACGTTGCGAAGGATGGCACGAACGGACGGCAGAATGATGCGCGCCTCGAGCACCTCGAGTTTCTCGTCCTCCTGTTCGTCCTGCACGACGGCATCGGGGTTGCCGAGCAGGGCCACGAGATAAGGCGCGTTCTTCGCCTCGACGGCGCAGGCCACGCGCACATCCACCGGGAAGGAGAACCCGTCCTTCGAACGGACGGAGACGGACCAGTCCTCGCCGCTCAAGCTCGCCGCGGCCGAGATGTTCTTGGCCGGGGCCGCGCGCTGTGCCGGGGTGGCGGGCTTGTTGGCCGCCTGATAGGTATAGGTGCGCTGGGTGGTCTTCACGATAGTCGGCACATAGGCATTGGAGTTCAGGTAGTAGCCGCCGGGCGTCAGCGGTTCGGCCCAGACGCCGATGTGATCGCGGGGAACCAGGGGCACGCCGTTGACCAAGTCGCCTTTCCCGTCGGTGGCCGTCCAGCGCGCGCCGGAGTTGCTCTTGATGACCGCCACGGTGCCGGCCGCGACCTGCAGGGCGGGTATGGCTACAACCTCGTGCAACGCGGTGTTATAGCGGTAGGTGCCGGGCGAGAGGATGGTCGTCTGCGGGCCGCGGCGTCCGCCCTTGGCGAAGAAGGTCACGGGATTGAGCATGTCCTGCGCGCTGGCCCAGGCCGGCGCGAACATCTCGTTTTCCGGCAGCGGCAGGCCGTCGCGTGCCGTCACGAAACCGACCTGCCCCGACGGCACCGAGATGACGCGGTCAATGCGCACCTGATAGACGAAGGGATAATAGCCGAAGTGCCAGCCGGGGCCGAGGATCTCGGCCTGCGGCCCCATCTCGCCGTCGCGGGCGATGATCTGGCCGGTCGGAAGCGGTTTGCCGAAAAACTGCTTGTGGACGATGCCGACCTCGTCCTGGTCAATCACCACGGACGAGCCCACCACGAGGCCGAACCCAAACAGGGAAAACGCGAGGACGATCAGCGCGCCGCGGGCGGCGGAGGGCAGCGTGAGGACAAACGAGGCGCCCAGCGCGACAATCGCGAGGACCGTGAAAAAGAGGATAAGAGCCATGGGGGTGCGAAGTTGAAGTTGTTGCCCGTGACAGGACAGGCGGTGTCTGACTTCCGGCAGCAAAGCGCACCCTGTGCGGGCAGTCCAGCCCGGACCGGTCCCAAGCGAAACGTCCCGCGGATTTGTAACACTCGGTTTACTGGCTCGCGGACCGCACCGCTTCCAGCTCTTCCCAGCGCGCGAAAGCGACCGCGTGTTCTTTCTCCACGGCCTCAAGCCGTTTCTTCACTTCGGCAAATTTCGCGGCCTCTTTCTTGTAGAACGCCGGGTCGGCGAGTTTCGCCGTCAATTCCGTCTGCTCCTTCTCCAACGCCTCGATTCTCGCCGGCAGCGCCTCCAGTTCCTGGCGCTCTTTGTTGGTGAGCTTCTTCATAGGTGGAACCCGGCCTCCGGACAGGTTTTTGCCCGCTGCCGCAGAAAGCCCGTCCGGAGGCCGGGCTCCACCTTTGGCAGGCTCGATCTTCCTTGCCGCCTGCTTCTGCTTCTCGTTCTGCCAGTCGGTATAGCCGCCGACGTAGTCGCCGAGTCTGCCGCCGCCCTCGAACACCAGCGTGCTGGTGACGACCTCGTCGAGAAATTCGCGGTCGTGGCTCACGAGCAACAGCGTGCCCTGGAATTCCACGAGCAAATCCTCCAGCAGGTCGAGCGTCTCGGCGTCGAGATCGTTGGTCGGCTCGTCAAGCACGAGCACGTTGGCGGGCTGGGTGAAAAGCCGCGCGAGCAGCAGGCGGTTGCGCTCGCCCCCGGAGAGCACGCGCGCCGGCGTGCGGGCGCGGGCGGGCTCGAAGAGGAAATCCTGTAGGTAGCTGATGACGTTTCGCGTGTGGCCCTCGATGGTCACGGTCGGATTGCCGTTGGCGATGTTGTCGGCGACGGTCTTGTTGTCGTCGATCTGCGCGCGCAGCTGGTCGAAATAGACGACCTCGAGGTTCGTGCCGTGCGGGATGAGGTGTTCTTCTTCGGCGCCGTTGGGGCCGAGGATGCCGATCTTTTCGCCGCGCTGGATGACGGTCGAGAAGTCGCGCAGCACGACCTTGCCGTCCGGCCACGCGTAACTGACGTTCTCCGCCTCGATGACCTTCACCCCCGTGCGCTCGGCCTCGGTGACCTTGATGGTGGCATTGCCGGTGCGGGCACGGCGGGCGCGCGCCGCGGCGCGCATGGCCTCAAGCGCGTGGATGCGGGCGGTGGCGCGGGAACGCTGGGCTTTTACACCCCGGCGGATCCACTCTTCCTCCTGCGCCAGCTTCTTGTCAAAGAGCGCGCGCTGCCGCTCCTCGGCCTCCCGCACGTCCTGTTTGCGCACGAGGTAGGTGTCGTAATCGCAGGACCAGCCCGCCAGCCGTCCGCGGTCGAGCTCGACGATGCGCGTGGCGATCTTCCTCAGGAAGGCGCGGTCGTGGGTGATGAAGAGCAGCGTGGGCTTCTTCTCCAGCAGAAATTCCTCCAGCCACAGGATCGACTCGAGGTCGAGGTGGTTGGTCGGCTCGTCGAGCAGCAGCAGGTCGGGCTGGGCGGCGAGCGCGCGGGCCAGCAGCGTGCGGCGCTTGAGCCCGCCGGAGAGCGCGACAAACTCCTGGGCCGGTTTCAACCCGACGGCAGCGATGAGATCCTCGACCCGGACATCGCGCTGCCACTCCTCCTCGTGGTGGTCGTCGTTGGGCCGCAGGCCGGCGGCGACGATGTCATGCACCGGGCCGCCGATATCTGTCGGGATTTCCTGCGTGAGCCGGCGGTATACCCCGCCCGCTGGCCGGAAAACATCGCCCGTGTCCGGCTGCATCTCGCCGACGATGACCTTCATCAGGGTGGACTTGCCCGCGCCATTGCGCCCGAGCAGGCAGACCCGCTCGCCGGTTTCGATCTGGAAGTTGATTTTTTCCAGGATCGCCGGGCCCCCGAAGTGGAGGTTGACGTCAAGCAGGTTGAGCAAAGAAGCCATGGGAACGGGAGAACGTAGACTGCCAGCCCGCCGGTGCAACCCAAAGCTGGCTGCGTCGGCGGATTGACTTGGCCGCCCGGCTCCCCGCACTCTCCGCCCGTGACCGCCACCCCCCAGACCCCGCTGCAACAGACCGTCCGCTGGCTGGCCGCGCACACCGGTTTCCCGGCCCGGCGCCTGCCCGACAAGGCCGAGTTGCTGGTGTTAATTGCCACCGCCGCGGCTAACGAGGAATGCAATGCGACCGGGACACCCGCCAACGTCACGCTGATCAAAAACAAGACTTTCGCCGCCCAGATGCGCAACTACACGGCCATGCGCCGCCGCGCCCACATCAACAGCGACAACAGCGCCAAGACGTAGGCAGCGCGCGATCCATCTCCGGGGTTATCAACGCCTGCCGGGTGGCCGTCACTTCTTGTCCAGGCTGAACTTGCCGGCACCGGCAATGAACAACACCACGTAGCCAACGAGGTAGATCCAGGCCAGCTCGCCGTTGCCCAGGCCGCTGAGCTTGGCGCCATGCACCAGGAAAAACGCCACGCCCAGGGTGACGCCAAGGGCCAGCGCGGCCAGCCGCGTGCCCAGGCCCAGCACGAGCAGTGCCGAACAGCCCACCTCGGCCAGGATGGCCAGCAGGAAGCTTGGCAATTCTCCGATGCCCAGCGGATCGGGAAAGGAGGTCTTGCCGGCAAAGAGGTCCATCAGCTTGCTCCAGCCGTGCAGCCACAGCATCGAGATGCCGAGCCAGAGCCGGAGCACGAGCAGGCCGAGGTCGGGGCTTTGAGCGATAAATTCGAGCCGGAGGATTTTTTGCATGGGTGTGGGACGCACGATTCACAAATTTGAGTTTTGGGCAATCCTGTGAAACGGTCCGCGCCATGCCCGTTTCCTATCCACCCATCGCCGCCGGCACCCGCATCGGCCACGTTCACCTGAAGGTCGCCGACCTCCCGCGCGCCCTCGATTTCTACGTCGGCGTGCTGGGCTTCCAGCTGATGCAGCGCTATGGCGATCAAGCGGCGTTCATCTCGGCCGGCGGCTATCACCATCACCTCGGGCTCAATACCTGGGAAAGCCTCGGCGGCACCCCTCCGCCCCCGGGCCACACCGGTTTGTTTCACACCGCCATCCTCTACCCGACCCGCGCCGCTTTGGCCGACGCCTTGCGTCGGCTCAGTGCCGCGGAAATCCCGCTCGACGGCGCCTCCGACCACGGCGTGAGTGAGGCGCTCTACCTGCGCGATCCCGACGGGAACGGCGTGGAGCTTTACTGCGACCGGCCCGAGGCCGAGTGGCCGCGCGATGCCTTGGGCGGCCTCGCCATGACCACGGCGCGGCTGGACCTGCACAGCCTTCTCGCGGAGATACCCGCCGAGGGTTAGTTCCGCCCCAGTTCGGCGAACGGCGCGGTGTGGACCTCGCCGCCGCCAAAGCGCCTGAGCAGTCCGTCGGCGGCGGTTTGCAGCCGGTCGCGCCGCCGGGTGAAGGCCGTATCCGATTCATCCGCCCCCTCGATCACCAGGAAGCTGATGAGGGTGCGGCGGGTCGACAGCGCCACGACGCGGATGGGCAGCAGGCGGAACCGTTCGGGCGACACCCCGGCGCGGAGGTCGATCACGCCGGTGCCGGCGCTCGTCTCCATGTCCATCACCTGCTCCCCTTCGCTGGTCAGCGCCCACCACCGGCCGCGCTGGAGCGCGAGGCGTTCGCACCACGCCCCGGCCCACTTGGGCAGATTCTCGATGTCGGCCAGGAAATTGAAGACGAGGTCCCGCGGAGCGGACACGGTGACGGTGAGCGGATGGATGTTCATGGAAGGTTATCGCGTCTGAGGGCGGGGAAGAAAATCAGACCGGGGGCTTGCGGTGGTGGAAGTAGAGGTCGTTGCCGTCGGGATCCTTGATCGCGAAGCAGNNGTGATCGCGAGCGCGGCCGGTCCGCCGGCGTCGTATTCGATCCACCACTTGCCCGGGGCAAACTCCATTTCCATGCAGGTCTTCAAGCCCAGGGTTCCTTCATAGAATTTCCGGGCGCGGGCCACGTCGGTGATGTGGTAGAGGGCAAAGGCAAGAGCGGTGATGTTGATCATGGAGTGACGAGGGTGGAGATGGCGGCGTTCAGCGGACCGCCTTGGGATCGAAGCTAGGATTGTGGATCAGACCGAGGATATTGCCGAAGGGGTCGAGGACGGACGCCACGATGATGCCGCCGCCCACTTCCCGGGGCTCCTCGTGCATGGTGGCACCAAGCGCCTGCAGGTGCGAGCAGGCCGCCCGGATATCGTCCACGCCCCACAGTGCCACCACGCCGCCGGGCGGGCGACTGACCGGCGCGTCGGGCACAAGGCCGAGTTCGAAGCCGCCAATGTTGAAACCGACATAGAACGGTTCGTCGAAGTAAGGCGCCACACCGAAGGCCTGCGCATACCAGGCTTTCGCGCGGGCGAGATCGGGGGCGGGATAGATGGCGGTGCGGAGTCCTTTAAACATAGCCGTATCCTACCATCCCTTCCTGACAGCCCTATGTCAGGAGGATTTCAACGCGGTCAATCCGCGTGCAAACGCGCGATTTTGGCGGCCTCGGCGCGCACCAGGGCGCGCAGTTTGACCGGGGCCAGCGCCTCGGCGCGGCCGCCGAAAGACAGGAGCCAGTGCGCCATCCATTCGAGCGACCAGGCGTAGAGCGCGAACTCCGCGCCGCCGTCGCGCGTCTTCTCCTCGATCAACGTGGCGAAGCTCTCGCGCTGCGCCCGTTCCTGCGCCGTGCGGTGGAACCAGACGCGCACCGGCAGGGTTTTCTCCCGGGCGGATGATTCCTCCATGTGTTGTTTGAACGAAAAACCCTCCCGCATTTCGAATTTCTCTGCCGTCAGTTCCAACCGGCGGATGCGGTCGATGCGGAAATGCCGGTGATCCTGTCGCAGCCGGCACCAGGCGACCAGATACCACGCGCCGCCATAGAACACCACGCCGAGCGGTTCGACGTCGCGTTGCGTTTCCTCGGTGCGTTCGCGTCCCTGGTAGGTCATCCGCAGCACCCGCCGCAGCACCACGCCCTGTTGCACCGGCAATAGCCAGCGTTGGGCCGCCGCTTCCGGCGCGGTCCGGCGCGAGGTCTGGCCATAGATCAGGGTGCGCGCCACCAATCGCTCGACGTGGTCCTGCCGGTCGCGCGGTAGCACCGCGCGCAGCTTGTCGAGCGCCGAGGCCATCGGCGCCTGCAACGAGGCGTCCGTGAACTGCTTCACCAGTTCGCCGCCGACGAAAAGCGACACGGCTTCCTCCGCCGAGAACATCACGGGCGGCAGCTGGTAGCCCTTCAACAAACTATAGCCGACCCCCGCTTCGCCCGCGATGGGCACGCCCGCCTCGCCCAGCGCGGCGATGTCGCGATAGACCGTGCGCTCGGTGATGCCGAAGTGCGCGGCCAGATCGGACGCGCGCACGACGCGCCGCCCTTGCAGATGCAGCACCATCGCGACGAGCCGGTCGGTCCGATTCATGGGCCGCCAGCAGAAACCACCTCCGGGCCGGCCACAACCCCGATTCGCGCCCCCGGTGCCTCGACCGAACGCCCCGGACGGTAAACGCGATCTTAACCCGTCCATTATCCGGCCTCATGTGGCGGTCGTGGCCGGGCTTTAGGTTGCACCCGCCCGGCATCCTCGCCAAGATTGCAGTTTCTCTGTGAACACCGCCGTCTGCTCCCCTGCCGCCACCACGAACGCCGCGCCGGTCTTTCACGTGCGCGGGCTCACCAAGGTCTACGGCACCGGCACGGCCGAGGTGCGCGCACTGGCAGGCGTGGACCTCGATCTGCACGCGGGCGAGCTCGTCGTGCTGCTCGGGCCCTCCGGCTCCGGCAAGACCACGCTCCTCAACCAGCTCGGCGGCCTCGACATTCCGACTGCCGGCGAGCTGCGCTACCGCGACATCGACCTCACCCACGCCACGGAGGAACAGCTCACGAACTACCGGCGTGCGTCGGTCGGTTTCGTTTTCCAGTTCTATAATCTCATCCCCAGTCTGACCGCCCGCGAGAATGTCGGCCTCATCACCGAGATTGCCCGCGATCCGCTCAGCCCCGAGGTCGCCCTGCAGATGGTCGGGCTCGCTCCGCGTCTCGACCACTTCCCCGCGCAGCTGTCCGGCGGCGAACAGCAGCGCGTGGCCATCGCCCGCGCCATCGCCAAGCGCCCCGAGGTGCTGCTGTGCGACGAGCCCACCGGCGCGCTCGATGTGAAGACCGGCATTGTCGTGCTTGAGGCCATCCAGCGCGCCAACCGCGAGCTCGGCACGCTCACCGTCATCATCACCCACAACGCCGTCATGGCCGACATGGCCGACCGCGTCATCCGCTTCTCCGACGGCCGCGTGCAGTCGGAGCAGCGCAACCCCGCCCCCGCCGCGCCGGACACCCTCAAATGGTAACCTGACATGCTCCCGCACCTCGACCGCAAGCTCCTCCGCGACCTGAAGCGCCTCAAGGGCCAGGCGGCGGCGGTGTCGCTCGTCATGGCCTGCGGCCTCGCGATGCTCATCATGGCGCGCAGCCTCATCCATTCGCTCGATTCGACGCGCGCGCAGTATTACCAGACGAACCACTTCGCGGAAATCTTCGCCTCGCTCAAACGCGCGCCCAATGACCTCGCGGCGCGCATCGCCGCGCTGCCGGGCGTCGCCACCGTGCAGACCGACCTCGCCGTGCCCGTGACGCTCGACCTGCCGGGTCTCGCGGAACCCGCCGGCGGCCTCGTGCGTTCGCTGCCGGACTTCGGCGCGCCGGAATTGAACCGCCT
>CXWL01000954.1_pt1 | contig 13766 bp, 11 predicted proteins | sample 590931 | NCBI WGS metagenome assembly CXWL01 (sample SAMEA3498368, study PRJEB10139) | groundwater metagenome | biome: water well; material: biofilm material | place: Germany | collected 2015-04-27 | reverse complement strand
GGCATCGCACCACATGTGGGATGCTAATGGATTGACATCCAGACGAATATCCACTCTGGCGCCGGCGACGGCATGGGCGGCCAGGGTCAAGGCATTCAACATCAGGGCTTCCGTCTCCTGGCGTTCTCCATGGGAACAGTCTGGCTTGGTATAGAGCAGCAGGTTCGTGAGGAGACGATTCATCATGTGGACCGACGACGAGATGTGTTCGGCATAGCCGCGCATTGCCGGCGCATCGTGTAAATCTCGGCGCAGCATCGACGCGAACAGTTCGATGCTGCCGAGCGGATTCCGAATTTCGTGGGCGATCCGTCCAACCATTTCGCCCATGGCCGCGAGACGATTACGGCGTTGCAGCCGATCCTCTAGCTCTCGCATGGCCGTCACATCCTGAATCAAGGCCAGGCTCCCCGCCTGGCGTCCATCGCTCGTCTGCAAGGCACGTTGCGAGAGAGACACCGCGGCACCCTGTTGCGTGGTCAGGGGATAGACATCACCGTCCAAATGCGCGTCTTTGAGGCAGGTGGCCAAGGAACGTCCGATGATTTGTTCGTGCGCCAATCCGAGCAATTGTGTGCCGGCTTGGTTACAGCGCGTAATAGTGCCGGCTTCATCCATGACGAGCAGACCGGTCGACAGAGACTCCACGATCGCCGTCAAATGCTCGCGCAACTCTTCATTGACACGTAAATTCTTTCGCAGCGCCTCGTTGCGGTCGGCGAGTTCGACGTCGAGCTGCTCCAACCGGGACGTCAACGTCTGATAGGACTGTTGGAGCGTCGCCGCCGCATCGTCGAAGCTTCGAAAGGCTTCGTGCAGCAAATCGCTATCCATCTGTGCCGAAACCGGATGTCCATTCATCACATCATCCTCCTTCTTTGTCGGTGGTGACGCGGATACTGGCCTGTATCGCTTCCGCTGCCCGATACAAGAGCGGATCGCCAGTCCCGGCGCCTGGCGTCAGGACCGCGCGCACCGGACCATGCAACTTCTGCGTGGCGAGATTTCTGACGATCTGCAAGCGCGCCCATTCGGCCTGATCAGGCGCCGGGTTCGACGCCAGAATTTTCTGATACAGATCGACGGCCTGCTGATGTTTTTTCAGGGAGGTCAAGAGGTCCGCTAACAGGAGTCGATCCCCTTGCGACTGCATAAATTTGTTGCGTGCCGCCTCTTCGAATGCCGCCACGGCCTCGGCCGGTTGATGATCGGCGGCCAGCGTTCTCGCCAAGGTCAGTTGCATCCACCCCCGCTCCTGCGCCTTGGGATGTGTCCGGAGCCATTGCCGCATCAGTCTAATCGCGCCGGGACGGTCGCCTTGCTCAAGCATAGCCGTGGTCAATTGCCGCAGCACCGGCATCGTCTGTGGACTCTGCGGGTATTGCAGGCGAAAATTCTCGAACACGTTCCGAGCGGCGGCATACATCCGCTGATCCACATAACTCTCACCAAGACCGATAAGCGCCGCCTCGTGCAGCGCGGCTGCCTTTCGATCCCGCACCAGCAATTGATAGAGGCGCGATGCTTGGCTGGAGAAGCCCAGACGGCGATGGGTGTCCGCGACGGTTAACAAGGTCTTCGTCCCGGCATATTGATGCTCCGGCGCATGTCCGTGGTTGTGGAACAGAGCCACCGCCAGAACATCTTTCCCGGCTTTGAGTGCGGCTTCCAATTGGGGCTTCAAGATGCCGGTCAGATGACGTCCCGCCATCTGAGGCCATGGATCGTCTTGAATGGTACCAGCCCGTCTCGCGACGTCTTGATAGACCTGGATGGCACGTAACGGATCGCCTCGCAACTCGTAATGTTCCGCCAGATGGAACAGCGCTTCACTCCCGAGGACATCTCCCTGATAGGTCTTGGCAATCTCCTGGTAGACCTTCACGCCATTGGATGCGTTCACGGACTCGTCGCTCTGGCTTACAGTCCCCTTGTCGCTGTTCGGCACGGAGCCCTTCTCGGACTGAACAGGCCGCTCCTCCATCTGCGCCAGGCGCATACGAGCAAGCACGGCGGCCGGCATGCCCACGTACCGCTCCTGCGCGACGTGGTAGAACAGCTCCGCATGGGTTGACTGATTCTGCTGGCGGTGACTGTCGCCGAGGCGCACGAGGGCCGCGCCGGCATACTGGTGCGACGGATACAGGTTATACAGCAGGATGTCGATGGCACGGGCGCGCTGCCGCTCGTTCGTGCCGACGAGCACATCGCCATACTGCTGCAAATACTGCGGTTCATTTTTAAGGAGATCTGGCCAGCGTTGGTAGAGCATGTCGTAGAGGGGTTGGGCCTCTCTCTTGCGCTGGAGCGCGTACAGGGCGTTGGCCAATCCCAATGTCGAACGTCTGAGGACTCGATCGTCGCTCGTGCGCTTCCGGACCGACTCGAACGCCCGTTCCGCCTCCACCCAACGTTCTCGTGATTCAAGAATGACGCCCAAACTCAACAGGGATCGGTCTGCATCGGCTCGAAGCTGTACATGCGATGTGGCATATTCATAAGCGATAATGGCCTCCTGCAACCATCCCATTTCGACATACAGATCTCCGATCCTCCAGAGCGCACGGGAGGTATTCGGATCTTTCGGATACTGACGAACCTGAGCTCGATATTGGAGAATGGCTTCGGACCGCCCGCGAGTCGTCGGATCTTCACGCAACGCGATCTCTGCCAAAAATGCCTTGATCGATGGGATCAGTCGGCTATCAGTATCCTGCTTGACGAGTGCGGAGAATCCTTCGCGGGCCAGGGCATATTCCCCATGTTTAAATGAGGCAATCGCCTCTTGAAACTGCAGCGAGTTCGATCCTTCTGCAAGATAGTCGTAGCGGGGCCCTTCATCGGGTAACGTGAGCCGTGAGATCGCTGCTGGAGCAGTCGCCTGAACCTCTCCCGCCTGAAGAGGCAATGCTGCAGCAGAAGAGGATTGACTCTCCGTTGCCGCAGCGGCATCCAACGGGAAACCCTGCGTAAGCAGACAGGCGAGCAACCAATGGCAAGATGTCGTGATTTTCATAGACACATGACGGGTTCAGCAATTTCTGTGCCCTTTGCAATTGGTGCGCAAATATCCATTCTGCGTGGGAAATGATGGCGGTAGCTGCTGCGCCATCGCGACGTTCGTCAAATCGTCAACGCGTCGGCCGTGAGATGGGTCAAATGATTGACGGACACAATCAGAAAGAAGAAGAGGAATTCGACAGGAGTGATCCAGTCACGTTGTAACAACGGTGCAGCACACTAGTCTCTCTCACGCCGGGACATCTGCCGTACCACATTCGATTCCCGCTGGGAGACGATGCGGCACACTGATAATCCATTGGTCAGATCTAGCAGGGCGGGAAATAGTACGGTGGTATCAGTGGATCATGGAAAGTGGAAGCGTCGAGATGGCCACAGACTAGCCATCCAGCATGGTGATAAGGAATATAAAGAGGAAACGGACCTTTACGGCAGATGGACTCACTGCGCGATGCAGGCACAGTCCTGGCAGACGCGCGCAACATCATGCTTGTCAGGCCCGTTGCTAAAAGGCAAGGCAGCTCTGTGCTTTCATAGCAAGCCCTTTTCGCTTCAATTTCTCGACAAGCGTCGTGCGGTTGACCTGAAGCAGCTGGGCGGCTTTACTGGTAATCCCGTTGGCTCGGCGAAGCGCTCCGACGATGAGACGATGCTCGAGCTGCTCGAGTTCTCGTGACAGACTCACCCCCTGGTCGGTAAATCCAATGAACTGCTCCTCAACCTGATCCGACGGCGCCGGTCGCGGAAAGACACGCTCGGGAAGATCGGAGACCTCGATGGTTCCCGATTGTTTCAGTACCACCAGACGCTCAATCATGTTTTCCAACTCACGGATATTTCCCGGCCAGTGATGTCCCATCAGACAGGTCATCGCCTCTGGGGAACAACCGGTAATGGCTGTCTGCTTGGTACGATTCAACCGCTCCATGAAATGATTGACCAACTGCGGGATGTCGCTCCGTCGCTCCTTCAGGGAAGGCGTCGTGATGGGAATCACATTCAGACGGTAATACAGGTCCTGCCGGAAACGCTTGTGCTCGACGGCCTGTTCCAAATCTTGATTTGTGGCAGCGACGACACGAACATCCACGTCGATGGTTTTCGTGCCCCCCACCCGCTCAAAGGAACGTTCTTGCAAGACGCGAAGCAGCTTCACTTGTAACCCGAGGCTCAACTCACCGATTTCGTCGAGAAAGATCGTCCCGCCATGCGCCAATTCAAAACGCCCGATCCGCGTGTGGGCGGCGCCGGTAAAGGCTCCCTTCTCATGGCCGAATAACTCGGATTCAAGAAGATTTTCGGGGATGGCACCACAATTGACGGGCACGAACGGGCGGTCTTTCCGGATACTGTTAAAGTGCAACATCCGCGCGACCAACTCTTTACCGGTCCCGCTCTCGCCCTGAATCAACACCGTGCTGTCATGGTCCGCTACCTTCGAGACAAAATCCAAGACGCGCTTGATCGGTTCACTGGTGCCGACCAACTGTTCAGCCCGATAAGGAACGCGCGCAGATTTCCGTGAACCACGAGTATCCAGACCACGACGATGCGCCTCCAACGCTTTATTGATGACGGCAATCACCGACTCATTCTCGAATGGCTTTGTGAGGAAATCGAATGCGCCGACCTTCATCGCCTTCACCGCACCGTCGATCGAGCCATAACCGGTCATCACGATACCGATCACCTTCGAATCGATCTGCAGAATGCGCTCCAGGACGGCCAGACCATCGATATCGGGTAGCTTCAGATCCGTCAGCAGCACATGAACGGAAATCTCTTGGGCGACTCGAATCGCATCCTGTCCGTTCCCGACCACCGTGACCTGATGGCCCTCTTGCGTCAAGAGCCTGCGAAGCAAGCTCTGCACCCCTTCATCGTCTTCAACCACAAGTATAGACAGCAGACTCATAGCGTACTCCTCATGAAAGATAATGACAGATGATGGCGAAGGCATGTTCTCGTACCGAACTCTCACAATGTCCGCACAACCGCTGCATGCGGGATCTGCATGGGCATTTTTTGCCGAGCTGAGTTGTCATGTCATACAAGAAGCGCATCGATACTAAGCGTAGATGAGATTCCTATAACGGAAAGTGCCTAATAGCTCATACGTTGAACGCATTATGCCCCTAGCTATATAGAGCTATGCATTCCAAACAATGGGACCATACGACCCTAAGCCCTATCGCAATAGAGCTATTCACTGCTAGGCAAATACTACTCGGCCCTATAAAAATGGCATCGCACTCTGCCGATTGTCAGAATTGACACCTGCGAGGCATATGGCCAGCCTACGGCAACAAGAATGAGGACTCCGACTCATGTGCAGCGAGATTGAAATGCCTATAGCTTAAAAGAAGGAGGGTAGCTGAGAAAGGGGATATCAATCACTAGAAGGAGTCGATCGCTGGATGGACGGCATCCCAAAACGACACGACGATGAGGAGTGCAGGCAGAGCTGCCTCGAATCGTACCCTCGATGTCAGTGGATTTTCTCCATCATCAACGGTGAATGTAAACCAACCTGCTTCTCCGGGTGAGAATCCCGAATAAAAAAGGCAGCCGCTTGAGCACGACGGGTCACTTTGAGTTTCTGGAAAATGAACCGGATATAGTTTTTGACCGTCTTATCGCTCAGCTCAAGCGATGAGCCAATTTCCTTGTTCGTTTTTCCCTCTGCCACAAGCGCGAGGACACGCTGCTGTTGGGAGGAGAGTGTCGCCCGTGGTTCGGGAGCCTCCTCTCGTTGTGACCGCATACGAGTCAAGAGAGGCTGGGTAATGGCTGGGTCGAGAATCGACTGGCCCTGGGCGACGGCATGGATAGCGCGCAGTAACGCATCCACATTGACTTGCTTCAACAGATAACCATGTGCGCCCCCGATGACTGCGGCGAGCACCGCTTCATCGTCCTGGTAAGACGTAAGAAACAGCACTCGCGTGTTGGGGCAAGAACTGCGAATCGCTCGACAGGCATCCACTCCACTCCCCCCAGACAGGCGAACATCCATGAGCACCACGTCCGGCTTGAGGTCGCAGGCTTCACGAATCGCATCCTCGACCGTAGCGGCTTCGCCAACGACGTGGATACTACTCTGTCGGCTCAGTACCGTCTGCAATCCCACTCGAACGACTTCGTGATCGTCCACGATCAACACTTTGACTGGGATTGTAGTCGAGTTAATCACCGTGCCCCCCTTTGTACAGGTTATCGAGCATACGGAGAACAACGCCAGCCACAGCCGTTCTCCCTACGTCCAGCATTTCATGCAGAAAAATCGACGAGATATCTTGAACGGGGCAAACGGAAACGACGCGACTACACTCTAGTTGAGAAGGAGAGAGCAAGGAAGGTTGCCGATACACCGGTGAGCCTCACAGTCCGACTACGGCGTCATTGCTCAGGAATCATAAATCCCTTTACCATCTATAGCAATGATGCTAATCGGCTCTAGCTGAACTGACATAGACGTTAGTTAGGCTAGCAATTATGTCCGTGTAGACCGACATCTGCTGACTTACGTATGATTGCTGGTCCTCGGCTCGGCATTGATACGCCGGTGAATCCTGCCGCAATAGACACAGCTATCAGGCCCTTGCAGATCGAACGCCCCTTGGAGGCAGAGCGTTCACGACGGGATGGTCCACACTGCCCATAAATCCCCCTCGCGATGCGGACCAGGAAATTAAAGTTCCACATCTTTCTGCCGACAAGAGACTGTACCAAAACACAGTGGTCACAAACCGCTCTCAAGGACCACCGACAGCATGGCGACTGAAATAGATCGATCGACGAATATCGACATGCCGGAGCAGGTCGAACAGGCCTTAATCGAACGGATCGATAAGGACAAAATCGAACTGCCTGTGCTTCCGCAAGTCGCGGGTCGGGTCATGGCCTTGGCCAATGATCCATCGGCAGACGCGGCTCGTCTCTCTACCCTCATCCACCAAGACCAGGCATTGGCGGCCCATGTGCTGAAAATTGCCAACTCTCCAGCCTATATGCCCAGAACTCCGATTATGTCGCTCCAGCATGCCGTCGCAATGCTCGGGGTAAACCAACTGTCGGAGATCGCCGTCACGATTTCGCTCAAAAGCGCAGCCGTTAAGATTCCAGGCTATGAAGCGGATATCAAACAGCTTTGGCGTCACGCACTGGCGAGCGGGGCCTATGCCAAAGAAATCGCACGCCTCCGCCGCTATAATGTGGAAAGCGCCTATCTCTGCGGGCTCTTGCATACTGTCGGGAAATCGGTCGTCCTCAAGACAGTCACGACGATTGCCACGGAGCTGCATGTGCGGCTCGAGCCCAACGCAATCCTCGCCTTCCTCGACGGGTACCATTCCCGCGTAGGTATTTTGATCGCCACTGAATGGGCCCTGCCCTCCCAAGTCGCCGAGGCCATCGCCTATTATGCGGTCTATGAGCAGGCGCCCACACATAAGCACGAAGCGATGATGACCTGCCTAGCCGACCGGCTAGCCACCTATATACTCGTACCCGATTCCTTCGATGACAGCACCCTACGCGACCACAGCGTAATTGCCGATCTCAACCTCTATCCCAACGACGTAGACACGCTACTGAGTCTCAAGGACAAAGTTCTCAGCCTGGTGGACACCATGACGCTATGAGTGATGCTACACATTTTGACATTGTCGTAATCGGAAGTGGTCCCGCCGGCCAGAAGGCGGCCATCCAGGGCGCTAAAGCAGGCAAACGTGTGGCCGTGATCGAACGCGAGCCAGGCGTCGGCGGTGGCTGTGTCTACCGTGGAACGATCCCGAGCAAGACGCTTCGTGAGAGCGCCCTGCAATTGGACCGATCCAAACGATCATCGACCACCTTAGACGTTCGTATGCCGCCCAATATTCTCGTCGCCTCACTGATGCGCCGTGTGGATGAAGTGGTCACGGCACATGGCGTCTATATGGAGAAACAGCTTAAGCGCAATGGTATCTCGTTTTTCCATGGACGCGTCAAGTTTTGCTCCGCCACCCTGCTCGAAATGCTCTCAGTCGATGGGGTGAAGCAACTCTTCACTGCCGACACGATCGTCATTGCCACCGGATCACGGCCTCGTGCACCGGTCGAGATTCCTATCGACCACGAACATATTCTGGACAGTGACTCGATTCTCTCCATGATCTATTTGCCACGCTCCCTTACCGTGCTCGGCGGAGGCGTCGTGGCATCGGAATATGCATCGATCTTTGCCGCGCTTGGCGTACAGGTGACCATTATCGATCGGGCCGATCGTCCGCTTCAGTTTCTGGACGCAGAACTCGTAAAGATGTTTGTGCAGAGCTTTGAGCAACAGGGCGGTCGCTATTGCGCAGGGCAAGCCATCAAGGACGTCCGGTGGGATGGGATCTCTCAGGTCGTGACGACACTCCAAGACGGGCAGGTCATTACGAGCGATAAGATGCTTGTGGCCATGGGGCGACAGCCGAACCTTGAGGACCTCAATCTGAGCGCCACAGGGTTGCCACTCACCGAAAGGGGGACGTTGTCCGTCAACGAACATTGCCAAACGGCCCTTCCCCACATCTATGGGGTCGGCGACCTACTCGGCCCCCCGGGCCTGGCCTCTACGGCTATGGAACAGGGCCGGCGAGCCGTCTGTCACGCCTTGGGTCTCCCCGAAGGACGCTCGTCCGACATTCCAGTCGGCATTTATACGATCCCCGAGATGGCCAGTATCGGACTGGACGAAGCGGCCGCGCGCGCACGCTATCGAGAGGTCCTGATTGGCCGTGCGCGATTCGACGAAATTGCCCGAGGCCAAATCTCAGGCATGTCCAACGGCTTGATGAAGCTGGTGGCCGATCCGACCGGAGTATACCTATTGGGGGTTCAGATCATCGGAGAAGGGGCAACAGAGCTGATTCATGTGGGCCAGATCGCGCTACAACATGCAGCCACGATTGATTCGTTCGTGGAGAATATTTTCAACTTTCCCACGTTGGCTGAGGGCTACCGCATCGCAGCGCTTGACATTGCAGGACAACGGCAAAAACGACTGACTTCACAGGCCGCATGAACCGGCAAGAACGGCATGGTGCGAGACGATTCGAGACGTCAGGATCTTCGAAACTGGAACTCCACATCGCGCATCACAGAAGCCAGGCTCACCCGTTTGATTCGAAGGCAGAATAGGCGCCAGACTCCTCCCCTGCCGGATCCACCACAGACGATTCCTGTCTCTCCGAACGTACCAATAATCCGGATGCGAGAAACCGCGCATCGATCACGCCCAAAATATGCTGCCGCAATTCATCACGAAAGGGCGCAAGACTTTCATCATGAAGATAGCGATCAACCGTGCGAGGCAACCGCCGTCTCCAGGCCTGTGCAGCTTGTCGCGCACCGTCAGCCGCAAGCCCTCCACGACTGAGTATGGCACGGACCTCCTGCTCGAAAAATCCGACATGCACCTCTTCATCTTCCATAATCGACGTCAGATCAGGTCGCAAACCCACTAACAGCCTTGAGAACTCCAACCCCAACGTTTCGTATCCATAGAGATGGACCGCAAGGACCCTCCATTGATCGGGCACACGTGGAAGCGCGGTCTTCCCGTGCGACTTCGTTCCCAACAGCAGTTCAAACTGCTTGAGATGTTGGGCCTCCTCTTCCTCATGCCGACGCAAAAACTGCAGCACTCCAGGAGGAACGTCCTGCGCTTGCGCAGAGCGTACCGCCCACAAGGCCATCGCCTCTGCTTTTAGGAATTGTTCGAGGATCGCATGTTCGCAATTGGAAGGAAGCGGGTGGATCATGCGACAGTCTACCGGAATGGATAGGTTGGAACCAACAGGCGGGTGAAAACAAAATATATCGAACGCGATAAAACACCGCAGATTACACTAAAAATACTGCTGCACGCTGTAGACACTCTCCAAATCACTCCTGTATTATATCGCCCAGTTACGTACCATCGATTCTGGCGGTGTAGCTCAGTTGGTAGAGCAGCGGACTCATAAGCCGCGGGTCTCCCGTTCAATCCGGGACACCGCCACCACACCGCACTGCGTGCGCGCACACACGGCCCCCTCTTCATACTGATCGCCTCAAGACAGTTGTACCAGCACTCTTATCCGCAACAGCCTCCTGCAAACACCTGCAGCTGCTGAGAGGCACTCCAGCAGCGTTCGCAAAGTTCGACCGTAGAATGAGTCATTCCATCCACGCAAACAATGCGCCGCTGAACCGCCGTCCCACAGTCGGAGCAAGCGCCTGCAATGAGCACGTCCCTGCTACGCTCTTGGGTCAGCAAGAGACACCATTTTAGTGTTCGGGCGGTAGCGACGATTGCAGACGTCTGACATGAACTCCTGCCCTCCCTTGAGATGGACAAGATTTCTCCACAACCGAACTGTAAACGGTTTTGCCTTGGCCCGACAGAGTTCCCATTGCATCTCACGCAATTGGTCATTCAGGGTGTCTACCGTGCGCTCTAGATCAACGAGCCGATCTGTCCCTACGAGTCTTCCTGCTGTGCTCATCATGCCCTCCATTTTTGATTACACCGCACAATGCCGAATCACGCCGATGAGAATGCCTTCGATATGAAACGTGTCTGACGGTCGTACGATAATCGACTGCATCGCTGCGTTCGCAGGACGCAGCTCAATGTGTGAATCCCTATTGAAGTAGGTCTTGATCGTAGCCTCGTGATTCACCAGTGCGACGACTGTTTGCCCGTTCTGCGCTGTCGCCTGTTTTTTCACCACCACAAGATCGCCAGGGAGAATGCCATCCTCTTTCATCGACTCCCCTTTGACACGGAGTGCAAATGTATCTCCACCCCGCAACATGCTGGGCGGGACATCGATGAGTTCGGACTGGGGGACCGGCTCAATCGGTACGCCAGCCGCCACCACCCCTGCCATGGGAATTTCAGACGACCGCCCCAACCGATCTAATACGACTTGGACCATTCCAGGAATACGGCGCATACCAGATTCGTAACGTGCAACCGACACACGTGTCGTCTGCAACGCATCGGCAAGTTGCTGCTGGGTCAGTCCCAGCTGTTCTCGAATTCGCTTTAGGTCGTTCGGCTTCATAGTGTAACCAATGGTTACACGCCGTACATCAGACTGTCAAGCCCCTCCCTTGATCTCCCAATAATGATGGAGAAAACCTAGTCCAGGAGAGAAGTCTGTGCATAACTCGACGAAAACCTCGCTCCCAGCGCAGCAGTCCGTTATGTTGCTGCGTAAAATGCCTGTCTTTCACTAGGCTTTGTTGTTTCTGACTTATTTTTCGAAAAGTACCCCTATACCTTGTGGTGTTACGTCATTGCCCATCAATGCCTATTTTTTAGGCAAAGACGTGTCGAGGGTAGATAAATGCGCAGTATTTGGCAGACAAGTGGATCTTATGAACAGACTTATCCACAGAAGTTGGGGAGAGGGTTTCGTGAACATTTTCCTTGACCTTTGTATACAAATTTTCACTTACACCCTCAGATGTGCCTGCCGCCCGTCGCAGGATGAGACCTGAGACAGGCGCGCAATGCGCGATATGGACAGAAGAGGTTCCCACCTTAACAGGCTTGTCACGCGCGCCAGAGTCTGCCGAGAATCAACCAGGATAGGATGAAGGCTTGATGTTGATGCAGTGCGAATAACTGGACGAGAAGGGGGCTAAATTCCGTCGTGCTGAGGCGCTAAGAGAAGTACCCATCAAGGGCAGTGCAAGAAGACAACAAAGCCCTCTTCCACTCACAGGAGGAGAGAGGTCAAGCCATAGCCCTCTTTTGTCTGGCAGGAGACCATTGCCGGTTTCTTCGGAGTCTGCAAAATATGCCCGCTGGCGCAAAGCATTCTCCAGCAGGCACTCGCAACGCTCAATGACGGAAGAATACACCAGGCCCAGTCGCAATGAAGGCACCAAACTGCGCGAAGCCGCCATTGACTGGGTGACCGTCATCGACTCGCTGATCACCGACTATCAGTGCCGCTAGTACCAGTCTCTTCTGCCCACTCTGATCTCAGCACTGGGCACGTCCCAGACCTAGTCTTCTTCCGGGTTAATGATATGCAGACCAGCAGAACGACAGGCCGTCAGCAATTGCTGATCGGCACTGACGACAGTCAAGCGTAACGGCTTGAGCTCCAACGCCAGCGCCAAATGCAAGACCTGCGGTGAGCGGAGGGCCGGATACTCCAGGGCAAGTTCTTTGGTCGCCAAATAGGTCTGCATCGTCGGGGCGATGAACTGGAAGAGACCCTCCTGCGACTCTTTCTCGAACTTATGAATCACCGAGTAACAATCGTCACGGGTGATATCTCCGTGGTGGGCTCGATTTGAGAATGCCGTATAAAAATCGGTGACGGACCACGTTGGCACAATCGCGACCATGCCCCGCTTCACCATCAGCTTGCCGATGATACGTGTGCCGCGCTCCATGCTGTACCGTTTCACCAAAGCCGTTGAGTCGAAATAGTAGTACGGCATGCGATCAGATCCTCCCCTTCAGAATGATGGCAGCCAAGGGGCCCGGCATTTTCGAGAGCCGATCTTGGATTTCATCCAGCGGCAACTCGTCATACCCCTCTTTCCGAAACTTATCGGCCAGATTCCCCTGGTTGAACGACGCGGTGTCGTTCTTGAGGCGATCGCCAAGCCGGCGTTTCGCCAAACGGCTGGGGACTCGCTGATGTGTGACCGTCAACCCGCGGCCACGGCTCCGTGGTGCACGAGTGGTTGTTTGTCCTGCTCCTGATTTCGCTTTGGCCATACTTCCCTCTCTCTCTGAATTAATGGGGTGCTGACGCCGGCATAGAGACCTGCCCGTCCTGCGGACATCCCGCAAGCTGGCTTGATAATGCCGGCAATTCCGCCTCTCCATACACATGCGCCGCAATGGCCTTCGCCACATCGGCAGAAAACTCATGCTGCATGACACGCACAACTTTGGCTGTCGCCTCACGCTCAGACAAATGGCCTTCCTTCCCACCCTTTGACAAAGCGCCGACCACTCGCTGGCTGGCGACATCCACAACTTCGAAATCGCTACACCAACGCACGAACTTGAACTGCGGATCGCGCACGTCGATGGGCCATACCCGTACCATACCCCTCACCAACAGCTCTGGAGATGGACCGTTAGTATCACCGCCCATCGATCGATCTCCACCCCCAGGACGACTCGTAACCTGCAACCCTTCCTTCAACAGACCCTCCGTCAAGGCACGTTGAACCGGTTCAGCCTGATCGCCGGTCACCACCACCGCGATCACAAGATTCGTCGCGAGGAATTGCTCGAGCTCACGCGTGAGCTCACTCACGCGGTAAGCCGCGGCTGTACCCTGCCCACTCGGGCGAATCACACGGAGGTCGGCATTATAGGTCTCACGCAGCACCAAATTTCTAGCAGCCCGTCTTAATGCTCTGGCTTTGGCCAACTTATCGGAGGGGTGGCGAGCCTCACCGACATCGTCTCCGATCGATCGATCAAGCTCGGTGATCTTTTCCATGAACGAGGCCTCTGCCTGCGACCGCTGCATCCCCGCCAAGACATAGTGGAGGCCGCTGTGCCCATCGACCCACCGATCGACGATCTTGACGTTCTCCAACACTTTGTCGGTCGACACACTCGTCAGATTGTCGAGGGTCAGACGCCGTTCAGCGTTGCTCTGCCCCCGCTGTTCGATCAGCAGATACGACTCCCAATCTTTGGCTTGCGCACTCACCTCGGCTTTAAAAATCCTGGCCACTGCGGC
>CXWL01116935.1_pt1 | contig 13768 bp, 13 predicted proteins | sample 590931 | NCBI WGS metagenome assembly CXWL01 (sample SAMEA3498368, study PRJEB10139) | groundwater metagenome | biome: water well; material: biofilm material | place: Germany | collected 2015-04-27 | reverse complement strand
TCGGCGAAGGCCTTGCCGTCGGCGGTCTTGAACTCGGCCGGGAACGGCAGCAGCGCGGTGCCGAACACGTTCGGCATCAGGTCGGGGAAGTCGGCCGCCATCTTCGGCGTGGCGAGCGACCAGACGCCGACCATCGCCTTGACGCTCGGCTTGAGCACGCGCGCGGCGCGCAGGATGCCGACGTAATCGTTCTCGTAGCCGACCATCGCGATCACTTCCGACTTGTCCTGCAGCTTGACCTTGTTGATGATCGGCTTGAAGTCGGTGATGGCCGGATCGAACGAGTGCATCGCTACCTTCACGCCCTTGGCGGTCAGCGCTTTCTCGACGTCCTTGGCCAGGCCCGAGGTNNGAGTTATTGATGCGGAAAAAATTCTTGCGCCCGGCGTTGACCAGGCTGTCGTCGACGCCGCCCGAGGTGATGTAGACGAGGCCAAGCTTGTTGGCGGCGTCGGAGGCCGGCGAGATGTTGTTGCTGCCGTAGCCGCCGGTGATCGCGACGACACCGTCGCTGGCGAGCTTTTCGACCGCGGCGATGGCCTTCGCCGGCGCCGATTCGTCGTCGATCGTGATGATCTTGATGGTGTGTTTGCCGCCGTGGGTCTTGTTGAACACCTCGGCCGCGACCATGATCCCTTCCTGCATGCCGGCGCCGACGCGCGCCAGCGACCCGGTCAGCGGCAACTCCGCGCCGACCTTGATTTCTTCGGCGCCGGCGCTGCCGAGGAATGCTGCCGAAACCAGGGCTGCCAGCCCGATGCGCTTGAATGTTGTCTTCATTATTTGTCTCCTATGGTTTTTTTACGGTCATGTCTTGCGCCAGTGTTTTCAACTGGCCTTTCAAAATCTTGCCGGTGGCCGCTGCCGGCAGCGCCGTCATGATCACGATCTCGGACGGGCACTTGTAGGGCGACAGCCGTTTGGCCAGGTAGTCGCGCAGCTCCTGAACGCTGGGCGGATGCTGCGGGTCCGCTTCGACGAACGCCACCACTTCCTCGTTGCCGCCGGCGACCGCGCGGCCTACCACCGCCGATTGCGTCACGCCGGGATGGGCGTTCAGCGCCGTCTCCACTTCCAGCGGATAGACGTTGAAGCCCGAGCGGATGATCAGCTCCTTGGTGCGGCCGACGATGAACAGCGCGCCGTCCGGATCCTGGCGCGCCATGTCGCCGGTATTGAGCCAGCCGCCGTCGCGCATGGTCGCCGCCGTGAGCGCCGGTTCACGATAATAACCCTTCATCACGTTCGGGCCGCGCACCCACAGTTCGCCCGCGTCGCCCGGCGCCACGTCGTTGCCGCCGGCGTCGACGATGCGTACTTCGACGCCGGGGATCACGGTGCCGACCGAGGTGTCGGCGCGCGGCGCGTCGAGCCGGGTCTGGCTGATGGTCGGCGAGCTTTCGGTCATGCCNNCATCGCCGATCGCGCGCAGCATCGCGGCGGCCGAAAAGCGCGGCGCCAGGAACAGGCATGCTCCGGCATACAGCGTGCCGAGCATCACCGACGCCAGGCCGTACACGTGCGAGATCGGCAGCACGCCATAGGCGCGGTCTTGCGGCGTCAGGCCGCGCAGCGTGCTCGATACGGCGGCGATGAACAGCAGGTTGCGGTGGGTGAGCATCACCGCCTTCGGGTGGCCGGTGGTGCCGGTGGTGTAGATCAGCGCGGCGACCTGGCCATTGCCCGCTTCGACCGGCTCGGGGACGCATTGTTCGTTGAGCGCGCCGGCCATCAGCGCGCCGTGCGTTTCGGCGCCGTCACGCAGTGCGTGCTGGTGCGCCTCGGGCGATGTGGCGACGGTGTACAGCACGCGGCGCGCGCCGCTGTGCTGGCGGATGTTCGCCACTTCGGCCGCCGAGAGGCGCGCGTTGACGTTGACGGTCCAGGCATCGAGTTCGGCGGCGGCGAAAATCAGCGCCACTTGTGCGACGCAGTTTTCGCCGACCACCATGACGCGGTCGCCGGCGCGCACGCCGAGCTGGCGCAGCAGGGCGGCATGCGCTTCGACTTCGGCCGCCAGTTGCGCGTAGGTCCAGAAGCGTCCGCCCTCGTGCAGCGCCGGTGCATCCGGCGCACGCGCGGCGCCGTCGCGCGCGATGGCGCTGATGCGGGCGGGCAGGGCGGCGAGCAGCGACGCGGTATCCATTACTTCTGCGCCGCCTTGATCATGTTGCGGGCGATGACGATCTGCTGGATCTGCGAGGTGCCTTCGTAGATGCGGAACAGGCGCACGTCGCGGTAGAAGCGTTCGGCCGCGTATTCGGCGATGTAGCCGGCGCCGCCGTGGATCTGCACCGAGCGGTCGGCCACGCGGCCGCACATTTCGGAGGCGAACAGCTTGCAGCAGGACGCCTCGGTCGAGATGTCCTCGCCCTTGTCGCGCCGTTGCGCCGCGTCGATCACCATGCTGCGCGCGGCATAGATTTCCGCCTTGCTGTCGGCCAGCATGGCCTGGATCAGCTGGAATTCGGCGATCGGCTGGCCGAACTGCTGGCGCTCCATGGCGTAGCGCAGGGCGTCGTCGAGCATCCGCTCGGCGGCGCCGACGCAGACTGCGGCGATGTGCAGGCGGCCCTTGTCGAGCACCTTCATGGCGGTCTTGAAGCCGACGCCTTCCTTGCCGCCGATGACGTTCGCGGCCGGCACGCGGCAGTTTTCGAACACCACGTCGCAGGTGTGGGCGCCGCGCTGGCCCATCTTCTTGTCGATCTTGCCCAGCGTGAGGCCGGGCGTATCCTTTTCGACGATGAAGGCGGAGATCGCGCCGGCGCCGCGTTTGACGGGATCGGTGCGGGCCATCACGGTGAAGATGCTCGCTTCCGGTGCGTTGGTGATGTAGCGCTTGGTGCCGTTGAGGATATAGAAGTCGCCGTCGCGCACGGCGCTGGTGCGCAGCGAGGCGGCGTCCGAGCCGGAGCCGGGTTCGGTCAGCGCGAACGAGCCGATGATGTCGCCGGCGGCCAGTTTCGGCAGGAAGTAGGCTTTTTGTTCCGGCGTGCCGTCGATGACGATGCCCTGCGAGCCGATGCCGTTGTTGGTGCCGATCAGCGAGCGGAAGGCCGGCGACGTATGGGCGATTTCGAACGCGACCCGCACTTCCTCTTCCATGGTGAGCTGAAGGCCGCCGTACTGCTCGGGGATCGACAGGCCGAACAGGCCGAGTTCGCGCATCTGCTTGACGATGGCGGCCGGGATCTCGTCGGTTTCGGCGACCAGGTTCTCGTTCGGCACCAGCACTTCGCGCACGAAGCGGGAGATGCTGTCGAGGAGGATGTTGAGGGTTTCTTCGTCACGGATCATATTATTTTTTTGCGCGCTAGCCGCGGCCTAAGTTGGTTTCGATGTTTTTGACCAGTTGCACCAGGCGCGGGCCGAGGTCCTCGACCAGCTTTTCGCGCGACAGCAGGAAGGCGGGGCCGCCGCAGTTGAACGCCATGACCTGCTCGCCGTCGGCGCCGAAAGTCGGCACGCCGACCGCGTGGACGTCGGTCTGCCACTCGCCGGCGGAGATGCAGAAGCCGAGGTCCTGGTAATCCTTGTACCCTTGTTCGACGCCGGCCTTGATTTGCGGCCAGCGCTCGGGGTCGTGCTGGCGGACGTGGTCGAGCAGGTAGTCGCGCTCCGCCTCGGGCAGCACGCACAGCAGCGCCTTGCCCATGGCGGTGGTGGCGATCGGGATGCGCGAGCCGACGTCGAGCCGGAGCGTGACGTTGGCGCTGCTGCGGCAGGTTTCGATGTAGACCATGCTGAGGCGGTCGCGGGTGCCGAGCGAGACCGAGGCCTGGGCGTATTCGGCCAGTTCGGCCATCGGCCCGCGCGCCATCGTGCGCACGTCGAAGTTCGACAGCATGCGGTAGCCGAGTGCCAGCACGCCGGCGCCGAGCTGGTATTTGCCCTGCTGTTCGGAGTAGGCCAGGTAGCCCAGTTTGGTCAGTGTATAAGTAAGGCGCGAGATGGTCGGCTTCGGGATGGCGGTGCGCTTGGCCAGTTCGGCGTTGGCGAGGAACTGCTCGCCGGGGCGGAAGCAGCGCAGCACTTCGAGGCCGCGCGCGAGGGCGTTGACGAACTGGCGGTCCTTGCTATCCTCGTCATCAAACGTTTCGATTTCCGCGTCCATCGCCATCCTCGTTCAACATGTCGGCCAAGTTTGCCGATCCGCTGTCGTGATGTCAATCGTTTTTTCGAAACGCCAGTTTGCACAGCGAAACATCGCAACGCTGGTGTCAGGTCTGACATTCGGACATTTCGCCGGTGTCAGGTCTGACATTCGGACATTGTGCCGGTGTCAGGTCTGACATTCGNNACAGGCCTTTCTCGAACTGCTGGACAGCGCGACTCACCGTCCTGTAATGCACTGAAAAGTGTTCGGCGATTTCCGCCATCGTGTAGGCCCCATCGACATAGGCGTGGGCCATCGCTTCGGATCGGTCATCGAAGCCGCTTCGGTATTCATGCAATGCCAGCGCGACCCCCTTTCGCTGCGGACGCGACATTTCGGTCCTGTCCGCCACTATCTGACCGACCTTGAGACGTTTCACGAACTCATCATCGCCGAGAACCATTTGGTGTCGAAGGTTGGTCATCGGACTTTGAAGGCCTCGCCCTGCGGCCACGAACTCGCGATAGGCATGGACGGCTGCGCCACGCTGTGCGGAAAACTGGCTCAGGAGCCAATCTGTTTGCAGCCAATCGGGAGCGGGCACATCGCTGCACGTCATCCCGTAGCTACTCCATGGCCACGCGTCCGGTGTTGCGACCATTCCTGCTCTGACTGGATTGAGCACGACATACCGACTCAGCTCAAGGAGATACGATTGGCGTTGCACCAAGATCGCCTTGTAGCGCCCTTGAAACACGTGTCCGACCGTCCCGTTACGAATATTGAAGCGTCTGGTGTATTCGCCGTTCAACTGGCGCATCCCACGGCAGAGGGTGCATGAGAGTGTCTCTACCACCACATGGTAGTGGTTTCCCATCTGGCAGAACGCGTGAATATGCCAGTTGAATCTCGCGCAAACCGAGGCGAGAATCCGTTGCCATGCATGCCGATCGCCATCATTGCGGAAAATCGCCTCTTGGCGGTCGCCCCGCGAAGTGACGTGATAAATAGCACCTGCAAATTCAAGTCGAAGCGGCCTGCCCATGATGGTCTCCCTGGTCACGATTTGTCCTTGTTGGACCGCTCCGAACTCCGATCAGTTCAAAATGTCCGAATGTCAGACCTGACACCGGCGAAATGTCCGAATGTCAGACCTGACACCAGCGCGATGTCCGAATGTCAGACCTGACACCAGCCTTGAGCGCTGGATCAACTCCAGCCGGCCGCTTGGTCGAGCCCAAAAATCCTCCCCGTATCGCCGGCATCATATCCGGGGAGGGCGTTGACCACGGCGTGATAGGCTGGCTGCTGCAGCACGCCGAGCAGCTGGCGCATCAGCGGATCGTCGAGGGCTGCGCTCGGCAGCGCAAAGTAATAGCGCTCACGCACCAGGGGGATGAAGTCGAGGTTGAAACGCTCGGCGGCGGTGCGCACGCCGATGCCGACGTCGGCCATGCCGCTGGCGATGTAGGCGGCAACCGCGGAGTGGGTGAACTCGGCGCTGTTGAAGCCGGCGATGTCCGCGCTGGCGATGCCCTCCTTGGCGAGCATCATTTCGAGCAGCATGCGGGTGCCGGAGCCGGCCTGGCGGTTGACGAAGCGTACCTTCGGCCGCGTCAGGTCGGCCAGTCCACGCAGCCCGAGCGGATTGCCGCGCGCGACAAACAGGCCCTGGTGGCGGTCCGCCACGTGCACCAGGCAGTGCTGCGCCGGGTCGAGCCAGCGCTTGTACCACGCCACGGTCGGCTGTTCGAATTCGCCCATCGGGATGTGAAAGCCGGCCAGGTCGCATTCGCGCCGCGCCAGCGCCGCCACCGCATCGGCGCTGTTGCGGTAGCGTAGTTCGACCGGCAGCGCGATTCGCCCCAGCGTCTCCATCAGCGCCGCCACCGCGAAGCCGTGGCTGGCGTCGATGCGGATCGTGGCCAGCTTTTCGGCCGCCATTTTCCCCAGCTCGCTTTCCAGTTCGGAGGCGAGGCTGTCGAGCGTCGGCGACAGGCGCGCGGCGATGCGGCGATCGGCCCACACCAGCTTCTCGGCCAGCGGCGTGAGCCCGGTGCCGCGCCCGCGCGCCGTCTCGAGCAGGTCCTGGCCGAACAGCCGCTCGGCATCGCGCAACAGTCCCCAGGCGTAGCGGTACGACAGCTTGGCCAGCCGCGCCGCGTGGGCGATCGAGCCGGTGTGTTGGACACCTTCGAGCAAGCCCAGCAGGGCGTGGGTGTCGAGCGGCGCCTCGGCACCGACGCGGATCTCCCAGTGGGGACGGATGCGGATTTTGAACATATGTAGAAAATAGCCTATTTTTATCTTTTTTGCATCATGATAACCTTGCCCAACAAAAATAAAGTTCCGCGCAATATGTTCATATTGGCATATTGTTGTATCAAACAAAAGAGGAGTGAGACAATGTCTTTTCTGGATAAAGAACGCACGATCGCGGGGCCCGGGTTCAATCGCTGGCTGGTGCCGCCGGCCGCATTGGCGATTCACCTGTGTATCGGCATGGCGTACGGTTTCTCGGTATTCTGGCTGCCGCTGTCGCGCGCCATCGGCCTGACCCAGGCGGTTGCCTGTCCCGCCACCATGGGCTTCTTCGATCGCATCCTGTCCACCACCTGCGACTGGCAGATCTCGATGCTGGGCTGGATGTTCTCGCTGTTCTTCGTCTTCCTCGGCCTCGCCGCGGCGCTGTTCGGCGGCTGGCTCGAACACGCCGGCCCGCGCAAGGCCGGCGTGGTCGCCGCCATCTGCTGGTGCGGCGGCCTGGTGATTTCCGCCTTCGGCATCTACACCCACCAGATCTGGCTGATGTGGCTCGGCTCCGGCGTCATCGGCGGCATCGGCCTGGGACTGGGCTACATCTCGCCCGTCTCCACCCTGATCAAGTGGTTCCCCGACCGGCGCGGCATGGCCACCGGCATGGCCATCATGGGCTTCGGCGGCGGCGCCATGATCGGCGCGCCACTGGCCGACAAGCTGATGAAGTTCTTCGCCACGCCAACCTCGGTCGGCGTGTGGGAGACCTTCCTGGCGCTGGCGGCGATCTACTTCGTCTTCATGATGGCCGGCGCGCTCGGCTACCGCGTGCCGGTGTCGGGCTGGAAGCCGGAAGGCTGGACGCCGCCAGTCAAGGCGAGCAGCAACACGATGATCACCGATAACCACGTCCACGTGCGCCGCGTCTGGGGCATCCCGCAATTCTGGCTGCTGTGGGCCGCGCTGATGCTCAACGTCTCGGCCGGCATCGGCATCCTGGCGATGTCCTCGCCGCTGCTGCAGGAAGTGTTCGGCGGCCAGCTGCTGGGCGTCGACGTCGCGTTCAATGACCTGACGCTGGCGCAGAAGGGCCAGATCGCCGCGATCGCCGCCGGCTTCACCGGCCTGCTGTCGCTGTTTAATATCGGCGGGCGCTTCCTGTGGGCGAGCAGCTCCGACTACCTCGGCCGCAAGAACACCTACTACGCGTTCTTCATCATTGGCCTGGCGCTGTACGCGTCGATCCCTTCGTTCGCCCACAAGGGCCACCTGGCGTTCTTCGTCGCTTCGTTCTGCGTGATCCTGTCGATGTACGGCGGCAGCTTCGCCACCATCCCGGCCTACATCGCCGACCTGTTCGGCACCCAGAACGTCGGCGCCATTCACGGCTGCATCCTGACGGCGTGGTCGACCGCCGGCGTGATCGGCACTTCGCTGGTGAGCTACATCCGCGAATACCAGATCGCCCACGGCGTGGCCAAAGCGCAGGCGTACGACGTCACGATGTATGTACTGGCCGGCCTGATCATCGCCGGCTTGATCTGCAACGCGCTGGTCCGCCCGATCAACGCCAAGTACTTCATGAACGAGACCGAACTGGCGACCGAACGCCAGCTCGCCCATGACCGCAGCACCGCAACGGCGGTGGGCGGCGGCCACCATGGCGGCAGCACGGTCGCGACCAATCCGGCGCTGGTCATGACCGCCTGGGCGGCGGTCGGCATTCCGCTGGCGATCGGCATCTGGATCACGCTGCAGAAAGCGGCTGTCCTGTTCAAGTAATCAGGANNCACCCGCGGTTGCAGCGAACTTGACCCCGGCTAATTTTGTGAAATTTGTCCGCCTGCCGCACCTGCCTCCAGAGGGTGGGTATGGCACAATACCGGGCATGATGCCATCCTTTCCACACCGTCCGCAGCTGTCGCAAGCGAGCGCCATGCTCACCCACGACGTCGAAGTCGTCGATGAGCGCGGCCGCCGTTCGGTGATCGCGATCCCGGCCGAGCGGCCGCTGACCGTCTACGTCGACAAGCGCGAGCTGGTCACCTTGATGACGCTCGGCGGCGCCCCTGAGGCGCTGATCCTCGGCTACCTGCGCAACCAGCGGCTGGTCAAGTCGATCGGCGAGATCGAATCGGTGCAGGTCGACTGGGCGGTCGATGCGGTCGCGGTAATCACGCGCAACGGCATCGCCGACGTCGAAGAGCGCACCTCCAGGAAGGTCGTCACCACCGGCTGCGGCCAGGGCTCGGTGTTCGGCGGCCTGATGGACGAGATCGACCAGATTTCGCTGCCGGCCGACGCGCGCCTGTCGCAATCGGTGGTCTACAAGATCGTCGACATCATCCGCACCCAGAATTCCATCTACAAGCAGGCCGGCTCCGTGCACGGCTGCGCGCTGTTCTCGAACCAGGGCGAACTGCTGTACTTCTTCGAGGACGTCGGCCGCCACAATGCGGTCGACGCCATCGCCGGGCGCATGTGGCTTGACGACGTGGCCGGCGGCGACAAAGTGTTCTACACCACCGGCCGGCTTACTTCCGAGATGGTGATGAAGGGCGCGCAGATGGGCATCCCGTTCCTGCTGTCGCGCTCCGGCACCACGCAGATGGGGCACATGGTGGCCGAGCGGGTCGGCATGTCGCTGCTGGCGCGCTGCTCCGGCAAGCACTTCCTGCTGCTCACCGGCCAGGACCGGCTCGAGTTCGAGCCGCAACTGCTCGAACCCGTGCCCCGCCAAGCCTGATGCCGCTGCTCGATGCGATCCGCGGCGCGTTCGCCCTGTTCCTGTCGGGCGACGCCGCGCTGTGGCGCATTATCTGGATCTCCCTGAAGACAAGCCTGGTCGGCCTGGCGCTGGCGACCCCGCTTGCGGTGGCGCTTGGCTACGCGATCGCGGCGCACCGCTTCCGCGGCCGCCGCATTGCGATCTGGCTGGCGCAGGCGGCGCTGTCGTTGCCCACAGTGCTGATTGGCCTGCTGCTGTACCTGATGCTGTCGCGCCAGGGCCCGATGGGCGGCCTGCACTGGCTGTTCTCGCAGAGCGGCGTGATCGCCGGCCAGTTCGTGATCGCCTTGCCGGTGCTGGTGGCGTTCACGCTGGCGGCGGTGCAGGCGGCCGATCCGCGCTACGCCGAAACGGCCATTGCGCACGGCGCATCGGGCTGGCGCGTGATGACGACGGTGCTGTATGAGGTGCGCTTCGGCGTGATGGCGGCGATCATCAGCGGCTTCGGACGCGTGATTTCGGAGGTCGGCTGCGCGCTGATGGTCGGCGGGAACATCGCCGGCGAGACGCGCACCATCACCACCGCGATCGCGCTCGAAACGAGCAAGGGCGAGTTCGCCCAGGGCATCGCGCTCGGTATGGTGCTGGTGGCGATCGCGCTGCTGATGAACGGCGCGCTGATGCTGCTGCAGGGCGACGCCCACATGGCGCGGGGGCACACGTGAGCGCGCTGCTGGTCATCGAGTCGCTGCGCAAGCGCTACGGCGAGCGCCTGCTGTTCGACATCGGGCGCTTCACGCTGGATGCGGCCACCGCTTACGTGCTGACCGGCGTGAACGGCGTCGGCAAGAGCACCTTGCTGCGCGTGCTGGCCGGCCTCGAACATGCCGAGGCGGCGTCGCTGTCGTTCGACGGCAAGGCGCTGGCGCTGGCACCCTATCCCGCCGCCATGCGCGCGGCGGTGGTGTACGTGCACCAGCACCCGATCATGTTCTCGACCAGCGTCGCGCACAACATCGGCTACGGCCTGCTGGCGCGCGGCGTTTCGAAAGCGCTGGTTGACAGCGAAGTCGCGCAGGCGATGGCGTGGGCCGGCGTCGCGCACCTGCACGGCAGCGACCCGGCCAGCCTGTCGGGCGGCGAGAAGCAGCGCGTGGCGCTGGCGCGCGCCAAGGTGCTGCGCCCGCGATTGCTGCTGCTCGATGAGCCAACAGCGAACCTCGACGGCACCGCGCGCGAGCAGGTGATCGCGCTGATCCCGACGCTGATCGCCGCAGGCAGCACAGTGGTGATGGCCTGCCACGACCCCGACCTGATCGGGCTGCCCGGGGTGCGCCGCCTGAAACTGCGCGATGGGCGTATAGAATACAAATAACCAGGAGAAGCCATGAAACGTCGTACCCTCTTAGCATTCGTGATCGCCACCTCACTCGCTGGTGGCGCGGCTTGCGCCGCAGACGTACTGCGCATGTCGACCACCACCAGCACCGAGAACTCGGGTTTGCTCGGCTGGCTGCTGCCGACGTTCGAAGCGAAGACCGGCACCAAGGTCCATGTGATCTCGGTCGGCACCGGCAAGGCGCTTGAGCTGGCCAAAAATGGCGACGTCGACGTCACACTGGTACATGCGCGGTCGATGGAGGACAAGTTTGTCGCCGACGGCTTCGGCATCGACCGGCGCGACGTGATGTACAACGACTTCATCGTCGTCGGTCCCGTATCCGATCCGGCGCATCTTCGCGGCGGGAAGGATGTGCTGGCAGGATTCCGCAAGATCAACGCGAGCGGCGCCAAGTTCATTTCGCGCGGCGACAATTCCGGCACCGACGTCATGGAGAAGAACTACTGGAAGGCCGTCGGCATCCAACCTTCGGGCAGCAATTACATTTCGGCTGGCCTGGGCATGGGCGAAGTGCTGAACATGGCGGCCGAGCTGCAAGCCTACACGCTGACCGACCGCGCGACGTACGGCGCCTACAAGGCCAAGACTGGGCTCGAGATCGTGGTCGAGGGCGACAAGTCGATGTTCAACCCGTACGGCATCATCGCAGTCAATCCGGCGCGCCACAAGGACATCAATTACAAGGGCGCGAAGCTGCTGATCGACTGGATCACGTCCAGCGAAGGCCAAGCGCGCATCGCGGCGTTCAAGCCGGCCGGCCAGCAGCTGTTCTTCCCGTCGGCCGGACGCTGATCATGAATGTCCTCCTTTTCGGCGCCACCGGCATGGTCGGGCAGGGCGTGCTGCGCGAGTGCCTGGCCGCACCCGACGTGGAGAAGGTGCTGACGGTGGGCCGCACGCCGACCGGTCAGCAGCACCCGAAGCTGCAGGAACTGGTGCATGCCGAGATGTGGGACTACGCCAACGTGGAAACGGAGTTGTCGAATTTCGACGCCTGTTTCTTCTGCATCGGCGTGACCTCGTCCGGGATGTCGGAGCAGAAGTACACGCACCTCACTTACGACATGACGCTGTCAGTGGCGACGACGCTGGCGCGGCTCAATCCGCAGATGGTGTTCGTGTACGTGTCGGGCGCCGGGTCCGACAGCAGCGAAACCAGCCGCATCATGTGGGAACGCGTGCGCGGCAAGACCGAGAATGCGCTGCTCAAGCTGCCATTCAGGGGCGTGTATATTTTCCGGCCCGGGATGATCCAGCCGGTCGGCGTGAAGTCGAAGACGACTTCGTATCGCTGGTTCTATTCGCTGACCAAGCCGCTGCTGCCGATGCTGCGCTCGATGCTGCCGGACCAGATCCTGAGTACGCCGCAAGTGGGCCAGGCGATGCTGGCGGCGGTACGCCACGGTGCGCCGAAACGCGTGCTGGAAAGCCCTGACATCAACGCGTTGAGCAAACGGGCGCCGAAATAGCCTAGTTGTACTCGACGATGACGGATACTTTGCCGGCTTGGTCCGCACCCCGGGTCCGCGTCAATGCCGGGGCGCCCGCGCCGGCGCCGAAGTTGCCGGATGCCAGATCTGCCGATTTGGTCACGGAGACCGGCTCGACCACCACGCAGCTCACGTTTGCGCCAGCGGCCGCGGCGACACCGCGGCCGCTGGCGAGAACAGCGAACGCCATCAGCGCGAGATTGAGGCCACGTCGGATATCCATGCGCGGGCGGAAGCAAAATAAGTTAATGTAATAACAATGATCCGTTCATTCCCGGACATGTTGATATTTGCATCACTTATTTCGTGTTCTCAACCGCGCGCGTTCAGCCAGGCCAACGCCGCTTCGGCGGCCGGTCCCGACGAGGCGGGATTTTGCCCCGTCATCAGGTTGCCGTCCGTGACCACGTACGGCGCCCAGTCCGCGCCCTTGCTGTATTGGCCGCCATTTTCCTTGAGCATGTCTTCGACCAGGAACGGCACCACGTCGGTCAGCTGCACCGCGGCCTCCTCAGTGTTGGTGAAGCCGGTGACCTTCTTGCCTTTCACCAACGGCGTGCCGTCGGCCGCCTTGGTGTTCTTGAAAATGCCCGGCGCATGGCATACCGCCGTCACCAGTTTGCCGGCCTTGTGCATCGACTCGATCAGCTGGATCGAATCCTTGTCGCCGGCCAGNNACGCTGCCCAGCTTCACCGTGTTGGCGAGCGCCTTCTGCGCCTCGGCGTCGCCCTTGAAGCGGCGCGTGGCGTCGGTCTGCGCATCGGCTTCGTCGCTCTTCGGGTCGAGCGGCGGCTGGCCGCCCTTCGGCGAAGCGAGCGTGATGGTGGCGCCGGCATCCTTAAAGACGTAATAGGGGGCGGCGAATTCTTCCAGCCAGAAACCGGTCTTCTTGCCCGTGTCGCCGAGCTGGTCGTGCGAGGTCAGTACCATCAAAATATTCATCGTTGCTCCTAAGCGGGGTGCGCCGCGGACTGCGGCAGGTTCACCACTCAGTCTACGCGGATCGCCAAAATCGAGTCGCACCGAAGCTCGCCCGGATGGGCCAGCGTTACGCCGGCTTCTTCATCAGCGCAAGCATCGCCGTGACGGTGGCTTCGACGCCGGTGCGCACTGCCGGCTCGGGCTCGATCTTGAAGATCGCGCTGTGGTGGCTCGGCACCGGTGTGCCGCCGGCCGCCGCCGCATCGAGCGCGGCCTTGCTGGTGCCGCCGACGGTGAAGTAGACGCTCGGAATATACGGCTTGGTGGTGAAGAACGGAAAATCCTCCGCGCCCATGCCGGCGCGCGCGTAATTGGCGTCGAAGATGCCGGCGCCAAGCTTGTCGCTCCACGCCTGTTTCATGCGGCGGGAGAGTGCCGGATCGTTCAGCGTCGGCGGCGTCTCCTCGTCGAGTACCGTTACCTCGGGCAGCTGGTTTTCCGCCACGCCGTTGGCGCGCGCGGTATTGAGCGCCACGCGCCGGATCGCGTCGAGCAGCATCTTGCGCGTCGTCGCGCTCTCGTTGCGCACGGTCAGCTGCAGCTTGGCCGTGTCGGCGATGATGTTGGCCTTGCTGCCGGCATGGAAGGAGCCGACGGTGATCACCGCCGCCTCGTGCGGCTCGCGCTCGCGGCTGATGATGGTCTGCAGGGCGACGACGATCTGCGCGCCGAGCATGACCGGGTCCTTGCCGCGGTGCGGGCTGGCGCCGTGCGCGCCGACGCCATGGATCAGGATCTCGACGGTGTCGGCGCCCGAGTAGGGCGAGCCTTCGGTGACGAAGATCTTGCCCGCTTCGACATCGGACGAAAC
>CXWL01001396.1_pt1 | contig 13768 bp, 11 predicted proteins | sample 590931 | NCBI WGS metagenome assembly CXWL01 (sample SAMEA3498368, study PRJEB10139) | groundwater metagenome | biome: water well; material: biofilm material | place: Germany | collected 2015-04-27 | reverse complement strand
ATCGGATGAACCTTTGCCGCGCGGCGGATGGTCTCCGGCCCGGCCTCGGACAGCGCGATGTGCCGCACTTTTCCTTCCTTGACCAGTTCGGCCATGCCGCCGACTGTATTCTCGATCGGCACATTGGGATCGACCCGATGCTGGTAGAACAGGTCGATCGTGTCGATGCCCAGCCGCTTGAGCGAGCCTTCGACCGAAGCCTTGGCGTTGGCGGCACTGCCGTCGACGCCGGTGATCTGCCCGTCCTGGAAGCTGAATCCGAATTTGGTGGCGATAACCAGCCCGTCGCGCTTCCCCTTGATCGCTTCGCCAAGCAGCTCCTCATTCTGGAAGGGGCCGTAAATCTGGGCCGTGTCGAAAAAGGTGACGCCCAGTTCGATCGCGCGGTGGATCGTCCTGATCGCTTCTTGAGGGTCGGCCGCGCCCCCATAGTTGATATTGCCATCGCGGATCATCGGCATGCAGCCGACGCCGATCGCGGATACTTTCAGGCCGTGGCCCAGCGTACGGTATTTCATGGCATCGACTCCATTGACGTTTGAACCACGTTACCGCGGGGATGCGCGGTGCGCCAGTCCGACGGGGCAATGAAACTACCCCGCCAAATGCCTTTTTTTCCAGTCTTTGCAGTCGCTTGCGCTTCTTCATAGACCGCACTTCCGCGTTCGGCCGGGCTGATTGCCAAACCAGCTTCGACCATTGCGGCTGCCAGATCGGGCACCGTCGCTGAACTGCATTTCGCAACCTTGCGGCCATATTTGTCCTCGGCCCTAGGGGCGCAAGCGATGCTGCCCGATCTGGCGAGGTCGGCGAGATGAAGCCGTGACACTTTCCCGCATTCCCAGTCTTGCCCACTCTCATCCTTGCAAATCTGGTGATATTCGGGTGCGTCGATCCCGTGGAGGCGGAATACCACCTTGCCGATTGTCAACGTATCGCCATCACTGATCGTGGCGCGCTCGGCCCGGATAATCTCCGGCGGGAACAAGCGGTCGCCGAAAGCCCAAAACCCGATCAGGCCCGCGAGCAGCGCCCAGAAGAACAACCGCCGCATCATTCCCGGCTGCGTTCAGCCACCGTTGCCGTCACGGCCATGTCCATCGTGACATTGCCGAGAGTGCGGAAAATGTCCGGAAAGGTCTCAACCGCGATGAGCAGGCCGAGCGGTTCGACCGGCACGCCCATCGCCAGGCAGATCGGGGCAATCGAGCTGACAAAGCTGACCGAGCCCGGCAGGCTCACCGCGCCCAGCGTGGTGGTGGCACCCGCTGCAACCCCGATGACGATTTGCGTCGGGGTCAATTCCATCCCGAACCAATAGGCGATGTAGAGCGCGACGCCGAGGTTCATCGCCGGGCCGGTCGCGCGGAAGATTGCGACCGCCATCGGCAGGACGACATCTGCCTTGGCCTCAGCTACGCCAAGCGCCTTCACGCCCTTGAGCATTGCGGGCAACGAGGCGAGCGAGGATTGGGTGGAGATGGCGACCGCTTGTGCCTCGGTCGAAGCCTTGAAAAAGGCCGGAAGGCCGCGTCGCGCACCGAACACAGCCAGCACGAACGAAGCCAGCCAGATGATCACGCCCAGCGAGGAAAGGATGAAGACATAGTGCGCCAAGGCTCCTAACGCCGCCGCCCCCGCCTTCGCTCCGACGCCGAAGGCCAGCGCGAAGACTCCGATGGGCGCGATGGCCAGCACCCAGTTGATGATGATCACCATCGCATCGGCAATCGCTTCGAACAGCCCGGTGATCGATTGTCGTTTGGCGGGGGGCAGGCGGAGCGCCGCGAACGCAAAGGCAGCGGTGAAGATCATCAGCGGCAGGATCGCGTCGCTCGCGGCGGCCGCAATCGGGTTAGTCGGAACCATTGCGCGGACGAAATCGCCGAATGGGGGAACATCGCCCGGCTTCATCGCACTTCCCATGGCGGCCTTGAGCGCATCGGCCGCACCCTCCGGCATCGGGAATACTGCCAGCAGCGCCGGGATCATCACCGCTGCGAGGATCGCCGAACTCCACAGTATTGCAAGCATCGTCAGCACCGCCCGGCCCGCCAGCCGTCCGGCGCGCGCGGCATCCGCGGTCTGGGCGATCCCGGTAATGAGCAGCGCGACGACCAGCGGCACCACCGTCATCCGCAAGCCATTGAGCCAGAGCGTCCCGATCACGTCGGCCACCTCCACAAAGCGCGTGCCCGAAACGATGCCGAGCAGGATGCCGCCCACAAGTGCAATCAGGATGATGATGGTTTTCGACATGGGGTTCCCCTCTTTGTGGTGGGTGATACACAGGCGCAAAGGAGAGGCAAATCATGACTTCGAAACTTTGCCGGCAGCTTGGCATCGAGTTTCCGCTTTTCGCGTTTTCGCATTGCCGCGATGTGGTGGCCGCTGTCAGCAAGGCGGGAGGCTTTGGCGTCCTTGGCGCGACCGCGTTCACTCCTGAACAACTTGCAATCGAGCTCGACTGGATCGACGCACATATCGATGGCAAGCCCTATGGCCTCGATGTCCTCATCCCCGAAAACATGGCGGCCAAGGCCGAAAAGGATCTGACCTCGAAAAAGCTCACGGAGCGCATTCCGCAGGGGCATAAGGATTTTGTCGATAGTCTTTTGAAGGAACATGGCGTCGAACCGGCGGGCGATCATGCCCGCGCACGCAATGATGAGGCGCCGCCCTTCTGGCCGGAAGAGGCGATGGAGCAACTCCGCATCGCTTTCAAGCATCCGATCAGGATGATCATCAACGCGCTGGGTGTGCCACCCCCCGAAATGATCCAGATGGGCCGCGATCACGGGGTTCCGGTGGCGGCGCTTGCGGGCGCGAAGGAGCATGCGTTGAGGCTCGCGGCGGCAGGCGTCAATATTATCGTTGCGCAAGGTGGGGAAGCGGGCGGCCATTGCGGCGAAGTTTCGACACTGGTGCTGATCCCCGAAGTCGTCCGCGCCCTGAAGGCGGAGGGTTATGACTGCCCCGTGCTGGCGGCGGGCGGGATCATGACCGGCGAACAGATGGCGGCTTGCATGGCAATGGGTGCTGCAGGCGCGTGGACGGGTTCGGTCTGGCTTGCGACGCTCGAAAGCGAAACCAGCCAGATATTCCGCGAGAAAATGATCGATGCCCGCTCGCGCGACACCGTGCGGTCCAAGGGTCGCACCGGCAAATATTCGCGCCAGCTCAAATCGGCCTGGACCGATGCGTGGGAAGGCCCGGACAGTCCCGGCGCATTGCCCATGCCGATGCAGTCGCTGATCGCCGAACCCGCGATGCACCGGGCGACCAGGGCAGCCGAAGGCGGGAACGTCAAGGCGCGCGAACTGGTGAGCTATTTCGTCGGGCAGGGCGTCGGGCTGGTCAGCGACATTACCTCCGCAAGGTCCGTGGTGCAGGATTTCATGCAGGACTATGCCGAAGCGGTCGAAACGCTGAACGCCGCGTTCGATTGACCAAAAAAAATGGCCCGACGATTTCCCGCCGGGCCTAGGAAGGGATTTGCGAAAGCATTCCCTCGGGTCGCAAGGGTGCTTCTAGGCGCATCGCGTTTAGCTTTTGTGACGCGGATCACTATTCGGAAATAAAGGGGGGCGGAGCCCATGCTGTACCTTGCGATCAAAGCGATAATCTCGGGCATCATCATCGCCGCCGTGTCCGAAATCGCCAAGCGCAGCCCCGGATTCGGCGCGCTGGTCGCCTCGCTGCCGCTGATTTCGGTGCTGGGGATTTTGTGGCTGTGGCGCGACACGCATGATCCGGTGCGGATGGCCGATCATGTCGGGGCGACATTCTGGTACGTCCTGCCGTCGCTGCCGATGTTCCTCCTGATGCCCGCGCTTTTGCGTAACGGCTGGCCTTTCTGGATCGTGCTGCCAATCGGCTGCGGGCTGACTGTAGCACTCTATCTGGCAATGACGTGGATTGGCCCGAGGTTCGGGTTGAGGCTTTGAGGGGGGCGGGGCGAAGCATGAGCTTTCGACGGTGGCCTCAACCGGCCGTTGCGTCGGTTGGATATTTTGATCGGGGCCTCGATTTTTTTTATCGACGTTCTCATGCGAGCTCGCTTTGGCAATACGCTTCTTGACAAATAGGATTTAGCCTATCATTGGGAGCGGATGAATTACAACATGCGCATTTGGCCACGTCTTCCACAAGGGCTCCCGCGTGTCGGCGCGAAAGCGCTGATCCGTTCGTTCATGAAACAGCGATTCCGTGTGGACTTTGTGAACTTCGCTTCGGGCAGTCCCGCATGCCCGGGATCGGCCAACCACAGCACCAACCTCAACCCGTCGCCACAAATCGGGCGAGCCCGGCCCGCAAATCCTCGATCAAATCATCCACGTCTTCCAGACCGATCTGGAGACGGACGACCGGGCCTTCAGCTTCCCACTTTGTCACGCTGCGGTATTTTTCCGGATCCACCGGCAGCGCCAGACTTTCATAACCGCCCCAGCTATAGCCGATGCCGAAATGGGCGAGGCCGTCGATAAGGGCGGCGCGACTGGCTTCGTTGCCGCCATTCAGGATGAAACTGAACAGGCCGGACGCGCCTTTGAAGTCCCGCTTCCAATGCTCATGGCCGGGGCAACCGGGGAGCGCCGGGTGGAGGACGCGGGCGACTTCGGGCTGTTCGGCCAGCCAGTGCGCGATCTTGAGGGCGCTCGCCTGATGCCGCTCCATCCGCACGTCGAGTGTCCTCAGGCCACGCGCCGCGAGCCAGGCATCATCGGGGCTCATCACCTGACCCAGTTGCTGCGACGTGTTGCGCAGCGCGGGGAAATGTGCGGCGTTGGCCGTCACCGATCCGGCCATCACATCGCTATGGCCGACAATATATTTGGTGCAGGCGAGGATCGAGAGATCGACGCCGAACGAAAGCGCGGGGAAGAGCAACGACGTTGCCCATGTATTGTCGATCAAGGTGACGAGGTTATGCGCCTTTGCCACCGCGACAATTGCGGGCACATCCTGCACTTCGAAGGTCAGGCTGCCCGGGCTTTCGAGGAATATGGCGCGTGTGCGGGCGGTCACCAGTGCTTCGATGCCCGCGCCAATCAGCGGATCATAGTATTGCGTCGTCACACCAAACCGTTTGAGCAGCCCTTCGCAGATCCCGCGTGTGGGATCATAGGCACTATCGACCATCAGCAACTCGTCGCCGGGGCCAAGCACCGAGAGCAACGCCGTAGCCGTCGCAGCGACGCCCGAGGGGAAGAGCATTGTCCCCGCCGCTTCGGGCTCCATTTCGGTCAGCGCATCGGCGAGCGACCATTGGGTGGGGGTGCCGCGCCGTCCATAGAACAGCTTGCCATCCTCATTGCTGCGAACCCCCGCGCGCAGAGCCGCTACATCGTCGTAAAGGATTGTGGAGGCGCGCCAGACAGGTGTATTGACAACACCTCCCTTGCCTTCGCCAAGATGCGTCCATTCCTTGCGGCGCCCGCCCTCAATGACCTGTGTGGCCGTACGCCTGGGCGTCTTCGAATCGCTCACGCCGCCCCGATGGCCTTGGGCGTATCGGCCTGCGCGCCCCATTCCGCCCAGCTGCCGTCATAGACCGCGACGTCGCTCTTGCCGAGAAGGTGAGCGCCAAAGGCCAAGGTGGCTGCCGTAACGCCAGAACCACAGGTTGCTGCGAACGGCTTGTCGAGATCGATGCCCGCCGAAGTGAAGGCCGATTTCAGCGCATCGCCCGTTTTCCATGTGCCGTCTTCGTTGAACATCTGCTCATAGGGCAGGTTGAAGCTGCCGGGGATATGGCCGGGATTGACGCCAAGGCGCGGCTCGGCCTCGCGGCCTTCGAAGCGGGGCGCCGCGCGGGCATCGACGACCTGTTCGGCCTTGCTATCGAGGTTGGCGGTCATCTGGTCGATCGTGCGGACGGGGCCGTCATCGCGCCAGACGGTAAAATGGCGGTGGCGCAGCGTGACCTTGCCGCTCTCGATCGCACGACCTTCGGCTTTCCATTTGGCGAGGCCGCCATCGAGGATGGAGACGCCGTACGCGCCAAAGACGACGCTCAGCATCCACCAAGCACGAGCTGCCGATTTGAACGGGCTGTTGTCATAAAGGACGACGCGGCTGCCATCGCCAAGGCCCAGCGATTGCATGCGGCTGGCGAATTTTTCAGGCTTGGGCAGCATCATCGGATAGAGGCTGGTCGCGTCCGCGAGGTTCGCGAGGTCCATAAAGACTGCACCCGGGATATGCTCTGCTTCATATTCGGCGCCGGCATCCCGGCTGTCGAGGAACAGCGTCGCGTCCACCACGCGCAGATCGGAAGCGCCGAGTTCCTTGGCAAGCCATTCGGTTGAAACCAGCGCATCCATAGTCAGTCACTCCCTTGATCTCGCAAATGCTGTCCTTAAAGGCCGCTGCCGGATTCGTCGAGCCTCAGCGAGCCCGGATGAAGGCACGTATATCTGTCGATAATTTGTGCAGGTCGGTATCGCGCACATACATCATGTGGCCCGCGCCATAATAATGGAACTGGACACGATCCGCCGGGAAACCGGGCCGCGACAGGGCGTATTCCGCGCCGAAAAAGGGTGTCGCGAAATCATAATAGCCCTGGGCTACGAACAGCTTGAGTCCGCTATTCTCGCGCAAGGCCTTGCCCAGATAGGGGGCGACATTGAAGTAAAAGCGGGTGTCCCCACGCCCGCCGAGTTTCCAGTCCCAGTCGTTTACTCCGCCGATCGTCACATAATCGCGCTCGGGCTTGAAGTTGAGCGTACCGCGCAGATAGGTGTTGAGCGCGGCGCCATATGCGCCGTCGATCGCATAGAAGCTCGGATCGTTATCGGGTTGTTCGCCCGCTGAATCGAGATCCTTACCGGTATAGCGCGTATCGAGGCGACCAATGGTCAGCCCGCGATCGCGGAGCAGCTCTTTGTAGAACCGCCCCGGAACGACTCGCAGATTGGCCCGGTCGAGAAAGGCTTCGCTCAATCCGGTGAAACGTGAAAGTCGCTGGCGGACGCTGGCGCGCTCGGTGTCGCCCAGTGCGCCGCCCTTGACCAGCGCGGACAAATAGTCGCCGACGGCAAAGCTGCGCGCTTCGGCGGTGAACTCCTCGACCGTCCCTGGCCTGTCCGCGACCTTGTTGTGGAACCAGGCGGTCGCCGCCATTGACGGCAAGGCTACGACATAGACCATCTCGTTGCCCTCAACCTCGGCCTGCGCGCCGAAATCGAGGATCGCCGAAATCAGGATCACGCCGTTGAGGGCAACATCGTTATAGCCGCCCTCCAGTTCGTTGGCGACAGCTGCGGAACGCGTCGTGCCATAGCTCTCTCCGCCGAGGAACTTGGGCGCATTCCACCTGCCATTCTCGTTGAGCCAGATGCGGATGAACTGCGCTACGGACTTGGCATCTGCCGTCACGCCCCAATAGTCCTTGGCCTCGGTCTTGCCGAGCGCGCGGCTAAACCCCGTGCCGACAGGATCGATGAAGACGATGTCGGTCGCATCGAGCAGCGAATCGGGGTTGTCGATAATGGGGTAGGGCGGGGCACCATCGTCTCGCGCATCTGAAGGGATTGCAACGCGCTTGGGCCCGAACGCCCCCATATGGAGCCATAGCGAAGCCGAACCCGGGCCGCCATTGAAGAGGAATGTAACCGGGCGCTTGGGGTCGGCTCCATCCTTCACGTAGGATGTCGAAAAGATGCTCGCCTTGGGCGTACCGTCTTCGGCCTTGAGATATGTTTCCTTCGCCGTCGCGGTGTAACTGACCGAAACCCCGCCAAACTGGCCGCTATGCCGCGTGACCGAAACCATCGGTGCGGGGATGTCAGCGGGCTTGGGCACCTCGGCCGGTGCATCGGGCTTCTTGTCGGCGGCCCGCGCAGCCAGCGGCAGGATGGCGGCCAAAACCGTCATGGAAAGCAGAAAGCGACCGCGCATAAATCCCCCAGCTGTCATTCGAGAGGCACATAGTGGCAAGGGAAAGGCTTCACCTCAAGCGATGCTTTGCCTAGAGGGATGGAATGCGAACCCATCTTGGCCAGAACAGCCCGCTTCCCGCCTCTCCGGATGAGGCCGTGCTCGACTATCCGGCAAACCCGCGACCCGGCGCCCCATACCTTGTGCGCTTTGCCGCGCCCGAATTCACATCGCTATGCCCCGTGACCGGCCAGCCGGACTTTGCGCATCTGGTGATCGACTATGTGCCGGACGAAACCATCGTTGAATCCAAGTCGCTGAAGCTGTTCCTCGGCAGCTTTCGCAACCATGCGGCGTTTCACGAGGATTGCACCGTCGGCATCGGCCAGCGGCTGTTTGCCGAAATGAAGCCGCTCTGGCTCAGGATCGGGGGATATTGGTATCCGCGCGGCGGCATTCCGATCGATGTATTCTGGCAGTCGGGGCGGCAGCCCGCCGATGTTTGGATCCCCGAACAGGGCGTTTCGGGCTATCGCGGACGGGGCTAACACCCTCTTAACCTGAATTTCAGGAAATCGCCCTAGTATCACGGACTTATAACAAGATACTGCGTGAGATAGGGTTGTTATGGTCAGCAAGCGTCAGCGGCTATCTGCGGTAATACCGGCGGGCTTGGAAGATTGGGTCGCGAACCGGCTTGTCAGCGCCCATTTCCGGATCCTCCGCGCCCTGGTTCTTGGTCATTTGCTCAACGCCGCAGTAATCGGCGTGGCCTTTTATGGCGTGATTCCTGCGACCTTCCTGGCAGGTGGCGCCTTTGTAATGATCGTTGCCTGCGCGCACCGTTTCTGGCTGGGAGAGGGCGAGCGCAAAAAGGCCGCGCGCAGAAATCCCCGTGCGCTGATGTTGCAGCTTGAACTCAATACGGTTGCCCTGGGTGCGCTTGCGGGCGCAGTATTGGCTGCGCTGATGCCGTTCGGCGGCTCGACCCACCAGGTGCTGTTGGCGATTGTTGGATCCACGCTGCTCGCTGCGGCGGGCTTCACAATGCGGACGCTGCCGCGTTCTGCCATGGCCTATGTAATTCTCATCTCGCTGGGGTTGATTGTCGGTTTGCTCAGGATCGCGTCGCTTCCGGCGGTGGCAGCGTGTTTGCTGGTGGGCGCGACCGCTCTGCTGCTCTGCCGCATGGTTGTGGTCGCGCACAGGCTTTTCGTGGTCCGTATCGTGCGTGAGCGCGAACTCAATGCATCGATCGACACCGTCAGGATGCTGCTCAACGATTTCGAGGATCAAGGATCCGACTGGCTGTTCGAGCTTGACCGGGATGGTCGCATCCTCGGGGCGTCGAAACATTTTTCGGACGCAACCGGGCTGGAGCCTGAAAATCTCAATGGCCGTCCGTTTGGAAACCTTTTCCTCGACACGCCGGAAAGAGTGCAGTTGACGGATCACCTGGCCAGTCCACGCGCATTTCGTGGCCTGACTTTACAGCTCGCTGGTGAGGTTGGCTCGGCGACCCGTTGGTGGTCCGTGAGCGCCCGTCCAGCCCACGCGAGCGCCGACTCTGCAGTCCATTTCCGCGGCGTCATCAGCGATGTGAGCGCCGAAAAGCAGGCCGAGGAACGCGTGCGTCACATGGCGCACTATGACGGGCTGACCGGGTTGCCCAACCGCCTGATGTTCAACAACGCCCTGGCACGCATGGTCGCTGACGAAATCACATTGAGCCGGATGGTGGTGCTGCTGATCGATGTCGATCATTTCAAGTCGGTCAACGATACGCTCGGGCATCCGATCGGCGATCAGTTCCTGAAGGGGGTTTCTTCGCGGTTGATCGAATGTGTGACGCGCAGTGGGTTGGGAGGAGAGGGGAAGATCGTTGCGCGGTTGGGTGGCGACGAATTCGCCGTGCTGATGGCCGGCGAGGATGTCGCCGATCACGCCATCCGCCTTGCGCAGCAGATTGTCGACAGGATGGCAGAGCCGTTTCTCGTCAACGGCCACCAGATCCCGTCCGGCGTCAGCATCGGGCTGGCGATCGCCCCATTCGACGGCGAAACCGCCGAAACGCTCCAGCGCAATGCCGATCTCGCGCTCTATTGCGCCAAGGGCAACGGCCGGTGTGGATGGGAGCGATTTGAGGCGGGCATGGATGTTGCGGTGCGCGAGCGCCATGCCATGGAACGCGACCTGAGGGCAGCCCTTGGGCGTGCGGAAATGCGGCTCTATTTCCAGCCGCTCGTCGATCTGGAAAGCGGCGACCATAGCGGCTTCGAAGCGCTCCTGCGCTGGGAGAATGAAGAGCGTGGCATGGTGATGCCCGACGAATTCATTCCGCTTGCTGAAGAAACGGGGCTGATCGTTCCGCTTGGCGAATGGGTGATCCGCACGGCAATGGCCGAAGCATCGCGCTGGCCCGAACCGCTGACCGTCGCTGTCAATGTTTCGCCTGTGCAGATGCGGAGCCCCAATCTATTGCCGACCATCATCAATGCGCTGGCCGAAACCGGGCTCGATCCTGCCCGCTTTGAGATCGAGATCACTGAGGGTGTGTTGCTGCATGACAGCGAAGCCAATATGGCGCTGCTCCACCGGATGCGCAGTCTTGGTATCAAGATCGCGCTCGACGATTTCGGCACCGGCTATTCCTCGCTCAACTATCTTCGCACCTTCCCGTTCGACAAGATCAAGATCGATCGGAGTTTTGTAAGCGACCTCGATCGCCGCGAGGATTGTCGCGCGATCGTCAGCGCCGTGATCGGCCTGGCCCGCAATCTGGGTATGGTCACGCTTGCCGAGGGTGTTGAGGACTCGGCCCAGCTGGAGCGGTTGCGCAGCGAGGGATGTTCAATGGTTCAGGGTTGGCTGTTTGGAAGGGCGATGCCAGCCGAACACTATGCGGCGCTACGTGGGGCCGCAGTAACTCCGCCAGAAACGTCGCCAGTAGCCAAACCAAAGGCTGCAAATCGACGAAGGGCGGCCTGAGCGCACATTTCGCGCTGAAGTGAGAGGCGCGTGTCTCGCAATGTTAACGCATCAACACTATGTATCGGTGCATGAGCGAAACGATTCCCCATTATTACCCGATCGGCATTGTCCCCGGCGATATCGATTTCATGGGGCACGTCAACAATGCGCGTTATCTCGGATGGGTGCAGGACGCGGTGCTTGCGCACTGGAACAGCATCGCCCCGCCCGATGCGGTCGCCAAATATCTCTGGGTCGCGCTCAAGCACGAGATCACATATCGCAAGCCTGCCTTCCTGAACGATGAAGTGATCGCCACGGTCATCCTTGAAAAGGTGCAGGGTGCCCGCTCCTTCTACGAAACGCTCATCAAGCGCGGCGAAGAGGTGCTGGCCGAAGTCAAGTCAAGCTGGTGCTGTGTCGATGCCGACACGCTGCGCCCGGCGCGGATTGCACAGGATATTGCGGAGCGGTTTTTTCCGAAGAAGGACTAGGCCGCAGCTACGATCCGGCGGGTGTAGCCGTAAAGGCCCGCGATCGCTGCGATGAACAGGGCCAGTCCGGCAAAGATGCCAACCGTCTCGAAACCGTTTCCGACTACTGCCAGTGGCGCGTCGCCGCCCGACCAGGCGACGATTCCTGCAAAAGCAACACCAAACAGGCTTTCACCGACAATCAGCCCGGTTGCCGCGAGTACGCCCATGCGCTTTGCAAACTCTGGATTGCGGTGGTTTTTCACCTTGCCCTCGTACCAATGGCCGAGCACCGCGCCGACCGGGATAAGCAGGGTCAGCGCCATCGGAAGATAGATGCCCATCCCGATGCAGAGCGGGGGCAGCCGCATCTTTCCGGCCTTGCCCAGCGCTTCGTCGAGCAGTATGGCGCCGACGCCAAGCAGCCCGCCGAAACCGATCAGGCCCCAATCAAGATCTCCCCCCAGCACGCCCCTTGCAAGGGCTGAAATCAAGGCGGCTTGCGGAGCCGCGAGCGCATTCGGGCCGACGTTCGGGGCACCGGCGAAGCCAAAGGCGATATTGAGCAGGTCGAGCACTGGCGGGATGACCAACGAGCCGAAGATCACGCCGAAAACCAGCGCCACCTGCTGCTTCCAGGGCGTTGCTCCGACCAGTTGGCCGGTCTTTAGGTCCTGAAGATTATCATTGGCGATAGTCGCGATCGAAAAGACAATGCCGGTCGTGAAGATCGCATAGGCAATGAGCGCTTGGGATTGTTCAGGCGTACCCGCCCGGCCATAGACCAGCACGAGGAGCAACGCCGCGCCGAGCACCGCGAGGATGCCAACGCCCGAGACAGGGCTGTTCGAAGCTCCGATCAACCCTGCCATATAGCCGCAGACCGCCGCGATCACGACGCCGATGACTAGGACATAGACCAAGGTTCCAAGGATCACGGGCGCAATGCCGTCTGCAATCACGGTGCTCGAAGCGAACACCCAGAGCAGGCCGGCAATTGGCAATAGCAGGGCGGCGATCGTGCCGCCGACAATGCCGATGGGCAAGTCGCGTTCGGTCAGGTCGAGCACACTCCCGGCTTTGCGCGCGTCGGCCGCCGCCAGCGCCGCACGGATGCCGCGAACGATGGGGCCGAGAATGCGGAACAGGCTCCAGAGCGCTGCGACACCGATCGTGCCTGCGCCGATGAAGCGAACCTCATTGCGGAAGGTGTTGTTCACGAGTTGGGCAATATCGCCGCTTGCGCCATGCATCGCGGTTAGCGCAGGAACCAGTCCCGCCCAGGCGATCAGCATCCCGATCAGCATGGCGACGCCGACCGACAGTCCGACGAGGTGGCCCACGCCGATCAGTGCCATCGAAAGGCTGGTCGAAACACCACTTGCGCCCGCACCAACGCGGAAGGTCGTTGCGACTTCGGCAGCTGCCAGCTTCATCGCGGCGAGCAGCGCAAACCCCGCCGACGCGAGCGAGCCGAGGACGATCATCCTGAGGCCCTTGGCATTCTCCTCAGCACCTTCGGCCGATCCAAAGCCAACCTTCAGCACTTCGGCAGCGGCAACACCTTCGGGGTATGGCAGATCCGATCCCGTCACCAGCGCGCGACGCAAGGGCACGGAGAACATCACGCCCAAAATCCCGCCAATCGCGCAGACCGAGGCCGTGATCCAGTAGGGAAAGCCCTGCCACCAGCCGATCATGACAAGGCCTGGCAGCACAAAGATGATTGCGGCAAGTGTGCCGGCTGCGGATGCAATCGTCTGGACGATGTTGTTTTCAAGGATGTTCGAATTGCCAACGATCCTGAGCAGGGCCATCGAGATCACCGCGGCGGGGATTGACGTGGCGAATGTTATGCCGACCTTCAGGCCGAGATAGACATTCGCTGCGGTGAACAGGAGAGTGATGAATCCGCCCAGCAGGACGCCCCGGAATGTCAGTTCACGCATCAGTTTGCCTCGAAACGGATCGGCAGGCGCTTCAGCCCGCCGACAAAGGTCGATTCCACGCGCGCCGGTTCTCCGGCCAACTCCAGTGACTTCAGCTGCGGCAGCAACTCTTCCATCAGGATGCGCATTTCCATCCGTGCAAGGTGCTGCCCAAGGCAGACATGGCCGCCAAAGCCGAAGGCGATCTGGTTGTTGGGGGTGCGGTCGGGGTTAAAGGTAAAGGGGTCTTCGAACACCGCTTCGTCGCGATTGCCGCTGGCATAGCAGAGCATCAGCCAATCATTCTTGGCAATCTTCTGCCCGCCGAGTTCGCAATCCTCGGTCGCTGTCCTCAGGAAATGCTGCACCGGCGTCGTCCAGCGGATCGCTTCCTCGATCAGTCCGGCCGTATCGGCCGTCCCGTCCCGATAGCGCTGGAACAGCGCAGGGTTCTTCGCCAGTTCCATGATCGCGCCGCAGGTTGATGCCGATGTCGTGTCGTGTCCGGCCGTC
>CXWL01018437.1_pt1 | contig 13769 bp, 16 predicted proteins | sample 590931 | NCBI WGS metagenome assembly CXWL01 (sample SAMEA3498368, study PRJEB10139) | groundwater metagenome | biome: water well; material: biofilm material | place: Germany | collected 2015-04-27 | reverse complement strand
CCGGCGTCCTCGCCGGCGAGAGGGCTTGCGAATACGCTAGCGCCGGTTTGCACAGAACACTGTCGTCGGCGAGGACGCCGGCGGTCCAAGGGGGTGGCGCTCCCACGGCGCTAATCCCTGATCCGCACTTCTTCCGGCTCCGCAATCGCCAACAGCGGCGGAAAGCTCGGATCGGGTGCTGCTTCGCTCAGGGGCGCGCCGGCCACCGACACCCCGAGCGACAGAAACGAGCCTTGCCCCCCGCGGGTCGAGCGATTGTCGCGCATGACGATGCGCACGCTTTCGTTGCGAGGGGTCCCGCGCACGGAGAACAGTGTTGCGCCGTCCCACAAGACATCGGGAAACGCGACGCCCATTTGCGCCAGCCCAGCCAGCTCGCCCGCCGGGGCGAAGCCGGTATTTCCGAAGCGATTGTCGCGGATCATGATGTCGCGCGGCAGCGGGTTGTAGTTGGCGTCCTGGAACTCGTTGCGATAGGCGGTGATCAGCACATTGGCCGTGCCGTTGTCGCCGATGTCGTTCTTGAACACGTGCACGCCGCGATTGGCCATGATCAGCACGCCGGTGCCGGCCGGTACGCTGGCGACGATATTGCCTGCGGGGGCGAAGTTCGGCGTGTTGTTGTTGGAGATGGCGTTCTCGAACACGCGGATCGAGTGCCCGCCCTGTTGCGGCAGGCCCGGCAGGTCGAACACCAGGATGCCGCCAGTATTGCGGGTGGCGGTATTGTTGAATACGTCGGCGTTGTAGCTGTTCTCGATCTCGATGCCGGCGACGTTTAGCTCCGCCACATTGTCGCGCACGATGATATTGCGCGACTGGCCGACATAGATGCCGGCGTCGGACGCCCCGCGTGCGATCGAATCGCGGATCAGCACATTGGTGCAATTGACCGGGTAAAGCCCGTAGGCGCCGTTCTCCGGATTGGGCCCGCGGGTCCATTCCGCCCGCACGCCGCGAAAGGTGATGCCGTTGCAATCGCGCACTTTGATGGCGTCGCCGCGCGCGTTCTCGACCGCGAAATCACGCAGCATCACGCCGTCGGATGTCACCAGCAGGCCCTCGGCCCCGCGGCGTTGGTTGGTGAAGGAGAGGATCGAGCGGGCTTCGCCTTCGCCACGGATGGTGACGCGATCGATATCGAGCGAGAGCCCGGAGCTCAGTTCAAAGCGCCCGCGCGCGAGGTGCACGGTGTCTCCAGGCCGCGCCTCGATTAACGCCGTCTGCAGCGCTTGCTCGGCGCCAGGGCCGGGGCGAACGCGCCAAGTGCGGGCCTCGGCCTGGCCGACCATGCAAAGCGTCGCGGCGAGCGCGGCGATCAGGATTTTCATATCCACCTCCAATTTGGCGCCAGCATCACGTCCCAATCGCCGCCTGTAAAGGCGCCGCTGCGGTCAGCTGGAGACCTGCGCACGAGCGGGTTTGGCGCTTGGGTACAGGTTGCGGCCTTCGACAAACTCAGGCCGACGAAGACTGGCGTCAAGCTGAGCCTGTCGAAGCGCGACGCCGGGGCGCCGCGCCGGACAGGGCCTACCCCAATACCAATTGCACCAGTTAGTCGCCCGCGCCGGACAGGAGCATTTTCCGTGCCGCCTCGATCACGCGCGCGGTCTCACTCCATAGTTCCGCCATCACCAATTCGTCGGGGCGGAAGAACCGCGCCTCGCGCGCGTCGTCCCCGGCCTTGGGCTCACCCGAGATCCAACGCGCGGCGTAATCGATCAGCACGTAATGACCCCAGGGTTCGGGGCCCGGCGCAGCGCGCGATTCGAGCACCGCATCGACCACGTCAATGAGGCCGACGATCTCGGCTTCGCAGCCGGTCTCTTCCTTCAACTCGCGCAACGCCGCATCGCTCGCGCGCTCGCCCCATTCGATGCGCCCACCTGGCAGCGACCACTGATTCTCCAGCGGCGGCGCGCCGCGTCGAATTAGAAGCACCCGATCGCCATGCAGGCAGACGATTCCAGCAGCGGCGATGGGGCGGCGTTCGCTCATGACGGCTTCAGCGCACCCCAGAGCATGAGCGCGCCGATGGCGATGAAGCCCGCGCCGGCGACGATCTTCAGCATAGGCCCCTCGACGAACTCACGCGCGATCGATCCGGCGATCGTGGCGACGCCCGCGGAGGCCACCAGGGCTGTAGAAGAAGCAAGAAAAACCAGCCACTTGGAGCGCCCCTCGTCGGCGGCGAACAAGGCGGTGGCGATCTGGGTTTTATCGCCCAATTCAGCGACAAACACGGAGAGGAAGATGGTGAGGAAAGCGGTCATGCCGCTTGCGCTAGACCAGCATCGGCGGCTGCACAAGCAGCGCCCCCAAACGAAGATGCGCGACGCTTTCGCGCCGCGCATCTGGTGGGCTTGAGCCCTTGTTCTTTGGAGCGCCCCGCTCTTGCGTGGCGCCCCGCGGCACTTACCGCTTCGCTGCTTTCTTCTTCTTTGCAGCTTTACGCGGCGCCTTCTTGGCGGCCTTCTTTCTCGGAGCGGCCTTCTTTGCCTTCTTCGCAACCTTCTTGGCTGCCTTCTTTGCTTTCTTAGCCATGCCCTGGCTCCTCTGTTGTCACGGCGACGCGCCGCAGTACGTCGCCATAATGTCATGCGCAAGTAGAATTGCCACAGAAAAAATCTCGCGAGGCGAATCTGCAACAATGAGTCGCGTGCGAGTCGACGTGTACGCGCGCATCGCGCGATGTGAATCCGCGCGCCCGATCAGCTCAACAGTACGCGCGGGTTCATCAGATTGTTGGGGTCGAATGCGCGCTTGAGCGACCGCATTAGCGCAAGTGATTCGGCGTTCTTGAAGCGGGCGAGGTCGCCTTTGCGAGCGACGCCGATGCCGTGCTCGGCCGAGATCGATCCGCCCAGCGCGACGGCGACCTCGAACACCGCGTCGGTGAGCGCGGCGCCCGGGAAGGCCTCCTGCGTCATGCCTGGAGGGGCGAGGATCGTGTAGTGAAAATTGCCGTCGCCCATGTGGCCGAAGGCGACCACGCGTGCGCCTGGGCAGAGCGCCTCCATGCGGACGTTGGCGCGGTCAAGGAATGCGGGCGTCTGCGAAACCGGCACGCTAATGTCGTGGCTGACCTGGGGGCCTTCCGGCTTGTGGCCCGCCGACATCGCCTCGCGCAAAGACCAGAAATCCCTTGCCTGGCTTGAGTTTTCGGCGATCAGGGCGTTCTCGATCTCGCCTGCTTCCAGCGCTGCCGCAAGCGCCGCCTCGATCGCGTGGCGCAGCCCGGGTTCATGCGCCGCTTCGAACTCGATCAGCACCAGCAAGGCCGCGCCTGGGATCGGATCGCGCATCGCTGCTACGTTCTTGACAGTCAGGTTCACGCCCAAGCGGTTCATGACTTCAAACGCCGACACCGCGCCGGTCGCGGCCTTCAGTCGGTGCAGCAGAGCAAGCGCATGCTGCCCTGAAGCGGCTGCGGCGACCGCCACCTCGCGCACAGCCGGGATGGGGACGAGCTTCAAGCTGGCGGCGGTGACGACGCCCAGGGTTCCCTCCGCGCCGATGAAAATCTGCTTCAGGTCATAGCCGGTATTGTCCTTGCGCAGCGACTTCAATCCGTCGAGCACGCGCCCGTCGGCGAGCACCACCTCTAGGCCCAATACGAGCTCACGCATCATCCCGTAGCGCAGCACATGCACGCCCCCCGCATTGGTGGAAACGAGGCCGCCGATGGTCGCGCTGCCCTCGCTGGCGAGGCTCAAAGGGAATCGCCGCTCCGAATCGGCGGCCGCTTGTTGCACTGCCGCAAGCACCACGCCGGCCTCCGCGATCAGCGAATCATTGGCGGCGTCGATGACGCGGATGGCATTCATCCGTTTGGTCGAGAGCAGCACCTCGCCTTGCGGAATCTGGCCGCCAACGAGCCCCGTATTGCCGCCCTGCGGCGTGATCGCGACGCCGGCTTCGGCGCAGAGCCGAACAATAGCGACGACTTCCTGCGTGGTGGCGGGCATCGCCATGAACGGGGTGTGGCCATGGAAGCGCCCGCGCCATTCTTGGAGATGCGGGGCCAGGGTGTCAGCGTCGGTGATATAGCCTTTGGGGCCGAGGAGGGTTGCGAGCTTAGCGAAGAGATCGGACATCAGGCCACCATAGCGACACGCGAGAGACCTGCCATACTTGGACCGCCGGCGTCCTCGCCGGCGTCTTTGTGATCCTCATGGTGCGGTGCTCGCCGCCGCGGAAGAAGCCGGCGAGGACGCCGGCGGTCCAAGAATTCAGCGCGGCGCGGCGGCGCGGGCGAGGCGGTCGTTGATGGCTTCGCCGAGGCCAAGCGCGGGGATTGGCGCGACTGCGATAGTTTCAGCGCCAGCGGCGTCCAGGGCGCGCAGGTGCGCGTAAAGATTGGCTGCAGCCTCCACGAGATCGCCGGTTGGCGAGAGCGAGAGGCCGCCGACAGGGGCTTCTGCGCCGAAGGCGAGGTAGGCTTCTCCTTCCCGCGGCGCTTCGGCGTTGAGCCTCAGCCGCGCGCGCGGCGCATAATGGCTTGCGAGCATGCCCGGGGCCTCGACGCTGCCCAAATGGGGATCGGCGACAGGCCCAATCAGCTTTTGGATGGTTTCGCGCGGCGCCGCGCCAGGGCGCAGCAGCACTGCGCCGCCGTCAGCGGCAATCGCGACGATCGTAGACTCAAGCCCGAGCGCGCTGGCGCCGCCATCGAGGATTAGGTCTACGCGCTCGCCCAACTCCTCGCGCACATGAGCGGCGGTAGTCGAGCTCACTTTTCCGGAACGATTGGCGCTGGGTGCGGCAATGGGCTTGCCGAACACCCCAAGCAGCTCACGCGTGATTGGATGCGCTGGCGCGCGCAGGGCGATGCTTGTGAGCCCGGCGCAAGCGAGTTCGGCGACGGTGCTATCGGCGCGGCGCGGCGCGACGATCGTCAGCGGCCCGGGCCATAGAGCCTCCGCCAACGTAATTGCCTTGGCATGAAGATGGGCTTGGCGCAGCGCCGCGTCGAGATCGAGCACATGCGCGATCAGCGGATTGAAACGCGGCCGACCCTTGGCTTCGTAGATGCGCGCGACGGCGTTGGGGCTGGTTGCATCCGCGCCCAGGCCGTACACCGTCTCGGTCGGGAACGCGACGAGGCGACCCGCGCGCAGAATGCCCGCGGCGCGGTCGATCTCGGTCATGGCGCCCGCTGCGCCTCGACATGCACGCGCACGGCGATCTCGCGCGAAACGAACTCAGCGTCCGGATCGGACGCCATACCCAGATTGGCGTCGCGGCGGTCGATGCTGATGGCGCCGTCCATGGTCGCTCGGTTGCCGGTGATGTCCAAAGTGAACGGCAAGCGCGCTTCGATCGGGCGTCCCTTGATGGTGAGCGTTCCGCGCGCCTCGTAGGCATTGCCCCCGCGCGAGCGGATGGAAGACGTGCGGAACACCGCTGTCGGATGGCTGGCCACATCGAACCATTCCTGCTGCGGCAGGCTTTGGTCGTGCAGGGCGACGCCGTCCGAGGCCGACGCCGTGCTGATCGTCACCAGTGCTGAGGATTGCGCGAGGTTGTTTGGGTCGAAGCGGATGTCGGCGCTCCATCTTGTGAAACGTCCCTCAAACGCCGCGCCGGCATGGGTCCCGCTGAAGCGGATAGCGCTCGCGCCAGCGGTCACGGTCCAAGCCGGCGGCGCGCCCGCGGCCGCAGCTGTTCCTCCATGGCTGTGGCCATCGGCGTAGTGATCGTCCTCGGCTGTTGCTTCTTCGTGTTCATCAGCTTGGTGCTCAACCTCGCCGTCGTGGGTATGCAGCACTTCAGCGGGCGGTGCGCCGGCGCCGGTCGGCGGGTTCTGAAACACCCACAACGCCGCGAGCCCCGCCAGCGCGATGGCGGCGAACCCGGCTGCGAGCGCATAAAAGCGCGCTGATGATTGCGGGGCGTCCCTCTCCAGGCCTGGAACCATGCGCGCCAGCACGCCGTCCTTGTCCACGAACTGGTGTTTCAGCGCCGCGGCCACATGAAGCGCGGTCAGCCCGATTGCGCCCCATGCCATCTTCGAGTGCGCATTCTCGAACACGCCCGCGAGCATGGCGCGCGCCTGGTCGGCAAGGTGGGATAACCCAAACAGGTGCGGAACCTGGAACAGCCCGAAATAAAGAGTAGGCACTTCCAACGGGCGGTCGTCGTGCACCGACCAGCCAGTCGACACGTAGAGCCAGCCGCTGAGCGGCATCGCGATGATGAGGAAATAGAACGCCCAATGCGTGGCGGTCGCCGCCAATTTCTCCCAGGGCTTCATCGCCTCGGGCAAAGGCGGTGTGGGGTGCGTCAACCGCCACCCGAGCCGTGCGATGCTTAGCAACAGCACGGTAAGCCCGATCGATTTGTGCAATTGGAACGCCGCGATCGCTTGCGCTTGCGTCGCCTTGTCCTCAAGCGCGTCGCCCATCCACCAGCCGAGTGGGATCATGCCGAGAATGGCGATGGCGATCGCCCAATGCAGGACGATCGCCACCGCGCTATAGCGCGAGGGTGCTGTGCTCGTCATTGGGTCGGGTTTGCCGGCGCCGCTGGTTGGGTGAATTCGGTCTCGATCTGGATCTCAATTTCATCGGAGACGCCAGCGCCCCCGGTTGCAAGCGGCAACAATACGGTCATGCCATAATCCGAGCGCTTTATGGTTCCGCGCGCGGAGAACCCAAGCAACGCCATCGGAAACCCCATCGGGTGCTGGCGATAGCCTTGATTGAAAGTGACGTCGAAGGTGGCCGGGTGTGTGATCCCGCGAATGGAAAGATCGCCGGTCATGCGCCCGGTATTGGAGCCGGTGAGCTCAATCGCCGTTGACGTGAACGTCAGCGACGGATGCTGCGCCGCATCGAGCCATTGCGAGTTTTCCAGCTCTTCGTCGAAATCGCGCTGTCCGACATATTCTGTCTGCACCGAGTCCGATGCGACGCTTGCGGTTACGGTGGACTTCGCTGGGTCTTCAGCGTTGAAGTTCAGCTGTCCAGACAAGCCGGTCAGGCGCAATGTATAGTGCGAGAGGCCGAAATGGTTGGCCCGCACGACGATGCTGGAATGGGTGGGGTCGAGCGCATATTCCCCCGACGGCGCATCGATGGCGACCGGCGTTGGGGGGCCTTCCGGCGCTTTGGTCTGCGGTTGCTGGTTGCAGGCGGCAAGCGCCAAAGCTGCGACGATGAGGGCAATTCGCATGTGTTAGGCTCCTTAGTCCTTACGGAATTAGTCCTTACGGAATTCTGCGGCGATCAGGATCTCCACCTGATCGGTTGTGGTTCCATCGACGATTGGGTTGCCAAAATTGGCGCCCCATTGCGAGCGTTCGATCATGGTGCGGGCAGTGAAGGCAATCACATGCTTGCCCGCGAAGGTGACGAACCGCCCGCCCTCGAAATAGGCTTCCAAAGTCACTGGATGGGTCTGACCGCGCAGCGTGAGGTCGCCGGCGATAATCCCAGTGGTGGGCCCGGTGATTTGGATCGAGCGCGACACGAACCGGATATTGGGGTTGGCCTCCGCGCCAAGCACGCCGTTCGCGATCTCAGCGTCAAAGGCGCGCTGGCCTTCGCGGTTGAGCACACCGGTGCTTACTGAATTGGCGGCGATGGTGACATCGATGCTGCTATTGGCGGGGTTGGCGGCGTCGAAATTGAGCGACCCCGATATCGTGTCGAATCGTGCCGCGAAAATGCCGAGCCCCATGTGGCGCAAGCGCCAGGTGACGCTGGCGTGGCGGCCGTCGAGCGTATAGGCGCCGGACGGCGCGTCGGCGGGGTTGAGCGAGGTGCTTTCGCCGTGGGGAATTCCCGAAGCTGTCGCCGCGCTGGGCTGAGCGGCTGTCGCTGGCGCGGTTGGCGCTTCCATGGATGCGCACGCGCTTAGAAGAAGCGCCGCTGCCAGAACCGAATATCGCATGCTATGTCCTCACTCGGTCGCGCCCCCAGCACGCCGTCGCCGCCTGTAGCACGCGCCGTCGCGCGTGTCGCGGGGCGGAACTTACATGGAACGATTGCCGCATGTCCTATCGCGCTCCCACTGCCGAAATGCGCTTTGAATTGCTCTATGCGGCTGGCTTCGAGCCCTCCGTGTCAGGGCTCGACTCGGACACTCTGGAAGCGGTGCTGGACGCTGCCGGAACGATGGCAACCGACCAATTGGCGCCTATCAATCGTAGCGGCGACCGGGCGGGTGTGCGCCTCGCAGACGGAGAGGTCATCGCTGCGCCGGGGTTCCGCGGCGCCTATCAGGCATTCTGCGCCGGCGGCTGGCAGGGGTTGAGCGCCGATCCCGATTACGGCGGGCAAGGTCTGCCGCGATCTTTAGCGCTTGCCGTGTTCGAGATGATGCACGCCGCCAACATGAGCTTCGGTCTGCTGCCGATGCTGACGCTCGGCGCAATCGAAGCGATCCAGCTGCACGGCGCGCCTGACCAGAAACAACTTTATCTGCCGAAGCTGATCTCCGGCGAATGGTCGGGCACGATGAACCTGACGGAACCGCAAGCCGGGTCCGACCTGGGGGCGCTCACCACAAAGGCGTCGCCGGCGGCCGACGGTTCTTATCGGATCACCGGGCAGAAGATATTCATCACCTGGGGCGAGCACAACCTCGCTTCCAATATCGTCCACTTGGTCCTCGCGCGCATTGAGGGCGCGCCAGCGGGTTCGAAGGGCCTGTCGCTCTTCATCGTGCCGAAGTTTCACGCCAGCGACGGCTCGCGCAACGGAGTTCGATGCATTGGGCTCGAAGAAAAAATGGGCATCCATGCGTCGCCGACATGCACGATGGCGTACGAGGGCGCGACAGGCTGGCTGATTGGAGAGGAGAACCGGGGCCTCGCGGCGATGTTCACGATGATGAACGCGGCGCGGCTCAATGTCGGCGTGCAGGGGGTCGGCGTGGCCGAGGCGGCTTACCAGAAAGCGCTGGCTTATGCGCATGAGCGCAAGCAGGGCGGGACGCTTATTATCGACTACCCGGATGTTCGCCGGATGCTTGCAACCATGAAGGCCAAAATACAGATCGGCCGCGCGCTCTGTTATGCCTGTGCGGTCGCCGCCGACGCCGGCGACAAGCCGCGCGAGGATCTGCTGACGCCGCTTGCCAAGTCGTGGTGCACGGACATGGGCGTGGAGGTCGCCAGCCTGGGTGTACAGATTCACGGCGGCACGGGCTTCGTCGAAGAGGGTGGGGCGGCGCAATTCTATCGCGACGCGCGCATCGCGCCCATCTACGAAGGGACCAACGGCATTCAGGCGATCGATCTTTACGGGCGCAAGCTGCTAGGCGACCGCGGTAAGGCTATGGGTATTTTGATCGGCGAAACAGAGACGGCGGCGCGCTCGTTTGAGGGCGCGGCCGGCGCGCGGGTTTCGGGCGCGGCGTCAGCATTGCGGGAAGCGACAGAATTCATGCTCAACGCCGCGCGCGAGGACGCGCTTGCCGGGGCGAGCGCGTATCTCTCGCTCGCCGCCGAGACCGTGGGCGCTGCCCTCGTAGGCGCTGGCGTAGCGCGCGCGACTGAGCACGGGTTTAATGCGGCGTGCGTCAGCGACCAACGAGCGTCACTCCATGTCTTCGCCGAAACCACGCTCTCCAATGCTCCCTCGCTGCTGGCGTCGATCAAATTGGGGTCGGCTGCGCTCGGTGGCGCTTCGCTTCAGGCTTTTCACACATAGCTGTCGCAACGGCGCCTGTCGCAGTGCGTTTGCGTCCGCTAGGCTCGACCCAGGAGACAAGCCCCGCATGTCCATGGACGGCCTGGAAGAACCGCATACGGCGCGCGCGACGCTGGTTTATCCGCTCGGCGAGGCGCCGGCGCCGGGAACGGTGCGCGAGGTCGCGCCCGGAATCTACTGGTTGCGCATGCCGCTGCCGTTTGCGCTCAAATGGATCAATCTGTGGCTGCTGGAGGATGGCGACGGTTGGACCATCGTCGACACCGGCCTCGCCATGGAGGAGACCAGAAATTACTGGCGCACGATTTTTGACAGTGCGTTGAACGGCAAGCCGGTCAAGCGCGTCATCTGCACTCACATGCATCCCGACCATGTCGGGCTCGCGGGCTGGATTTGCCGTAAGTTCGAGGCGCCGCTTTGGATGAGTCGGCTGGAATACGTGACCTGTCGAATGCTGGTCGCCGACACCGGACGTGAGGCGCCTGAGGACGGCGTTCAGTTTTTCCGGGCGGCGGGTTGGGACGAGCAAGCGATCGCCCAATACAAGGCGCGTTTCGGCGGCTTTGGCATGGCGGTGTCGCGGCTTCCTGATTCTTATCGGCGCATCAGCGACGGCGATGGGATCGAGATCGGCGGCCTCACCTGGCGCGTGATCACCGGTCACGGCCATTGCCCCGAGCACGTGTGCTTGTGGCAGGACGAACTGAAGCTCTTCATTTCAGGCGATCAGGTGCTGCCGCGAATATCCTCCAACGTGTCGGTGTTTCCCACCGAACCGACCGCCGATCCGCTGTCGGACTGGCTGCACTCGTGCGCCAAACTGAAGGCCGCGCTCCCCAACGACCTGCTGGTGCTGCCGGCGCACAACGAGCCGTTCACCGGCCTGCACGAACGCTTGACCGCTCTTATCGAGGGGCACGAGCGCAGCCTCACACGCCTGCTCAAGCGGATCGAGGAAGAGCCAAAACGCGCATTGGACTTGTTTGGCGCATTGTTCGCTCGAAAAATCGGCGACGATCTCTTGGGTATGGCCACGGGCGAGACAATCGCCCATATGAATTGCCTGATCGGACGCGGTTTGGCGCGGGCGGTCAGGAACGATGAAGGCGTGATTCGCTATGAACCAGTCTGAAGCAAAGAACCCCGAGCATCGCGCCAACAACGCGATTCTGTGCTTCTGCCTCGGGATCGCGCTCGCCGGGGGCTCTTATTTTCTGGGCGTCGGCGCCGTGCTGGCGGCGGTGTTGTCTGGGGGCGATCCGGGAATCGTCGTTGGCGGCGTGCTGGCGGCGTTCGGTCTGGTGCTCATGGGCGTCGCCGGTTTTATCATGATGCTGATTGGCGGCGTCTGGATGGCGCTGCGCGTTGTCGCCGACCAGAGCAGCGACGCTGAAGAAAAACGCTATCGCAAGATTGATCGTTAGCTGGAGACACCATGATCATCTCAACTACCTTCGACGTACACAATCGCCCCATCACTCAGCACCTTGGCCTGGTGCGCGGCAACGTCGTGCGCTCGCGCTTTTTCGGCCGCGATATCGTCGCTGGCTTGCGCATGATCGTCGGCGGCGAAATCCACGAATACACCAAGCTCTTGGCTGAGAGCCGCGAGCAGGCGCTCGATCGCATGGTGGAGCACGCAAAGAGCCTCGGCGCGGATGCGATTGTCGGCGTGCGATTGGAAACCACCGACGCCGGCCAGGGCCAAGCCACCGAAGTGCTGGCTTACGGCACCGCGGTTAAACTGGGTTGAGGCAGTGCGGCGTGGATAAGCCGCCAGGCTGCGAGCGCCACTACGCCTGCGGAGAGATCAAAGCCTAGGCCGAACGCCATCAGGAACATCGCGTGGTGTGCGGCGAGAAATGCAGCCGACCGTCCATCAAGTTCGCCTAGCCGCCATTGCGCAGCGCAGCGCAACGCCCAATCGAACAAAGCTGCGCCCGCGATGCACGCAGTCGCGAGCGGCGCCCAGAGAGGGAGATGCGGCAGATCGAGCGGTAGGCCAACGACCAGGTGCGGCGCGGTGTACGCCGCCATTGCAATGCCGTGCGCAGGGCTGGTCCAGGCGTGCCACAGCTTCTCGCCACGGGCGCCCAGGCTCTCCGCGTGCGCCACGCTCCAGCGCACATCGGCGAACACGCGCCACACAAACACAACGCCGATGGCGCCGTCCAGGCCGACAAAGGCGCCGACGAGCAGCGCTGCTGCCGCGGGGCCGATCAGCGGGCGAAGGTCGAACGAAGGCGCGCGCAGCAGCGCGCAGCAGCCGAGCGCGGCCAAGCCGAGCAACCCAAGCTGCGGCCAAAGCGAGGACGCTGCTCCCAAGCCGAGAGCAGCAATCGCTGCAAGCGCAAAGTAACGAAAGGCGCCGCCATCCATGCGCTTGTCATGGCGCAAACGTTGTGAATTGCACGTAAACGCCCAATTATCCAAGCGTTTACGTTGCTAAACGCGCGTCAACGATTAGGCGTTGGCGCCGGTTGAGGTTGCTGTGCCGCTGCGCGCGCGGCGATCTGTTGCTCCGCAGATGCACGGAAGGAAGCGTCGTCCGGGTGCGCCATCGAGCGGAGTGCGGCGTCGAAGGCAGCCATCGGCGGCGTCCCTTCGTAGCTGAGGCATAGACCCAGCATTTCGACCCCAGGCCTCATTTGGAATCCGGCAAAGACGTGGCGCCCCTTGGACGGGGAGTCGAACTCCGCCCGTTGCAGCGGCCAAAATCCGCTGTCGTCGCGCGTATGCGAGATCAACACGGCCGAACTGTCAGGAAAGAGGCGGGGAACCGAATTTCCTTGCGCCAGCCAAAACGCATCATTGAAACGCGTATCGTCGCCAAGCGTGCGCCAGATGCTGTGCGGTGTCGCCCCCGCAGTGGTAGTGCTTGTCCGAACAATAAAATGGCATTCGTTGTCGTCGTTTCCCGCAATGATGTAGCTCATGCCTTCGGGCGCGCGGAGTGGGCCAACCGGCCAATTTGCCGGGGTGTCAAACACAATTCTCCCCGCCGGGTCGGTGTAAACACGGGCGTCCGCCGCGCTGGCGCACAGGCCCAAGCCAATAATAGCTGCAAGCGCAAACACGCGCATATGAACTCTCCTTGCCCTCTGGGCTAAAATCTCGCCTCGGCGCATGTCTCGTCAAGCCCCGGGCTGAAGATTGGCGCCAGGGGCCCCCCGGCTCGCGGAAACAGGCTGTGCACAAGTCGGAGCTGGCCTAAAGTCCCGTGGAAATCGGAGCAAAACCATGAGCCTTGCCGGAAAAACCCTGTTCATAACCGGCGCCAGCCGTGGCATCGGCCTCGCCATCGGCCTGCGCGCCGCCCGCGACGGCGCCAATATCGTGATCGCCGCCAAGACCGCCGAGCCGCACAAAAAGCTCCCCGGCACGATCTATTCCGCCGCCGAGGAGATCGAGAAAGCCGGCGGCCAGGCGCTGCCGCTGGTGGCGGACGTGCGTGAGCCCGATAGTGTGAACGCGGCGGTGGAGGCGGCCGTCGCGCGTTTCGGCGGCATCGATATTTGCGTGAACAACGCCTCCGCCATCCAGCTCACCGGCACGCTCGCCACCGATATCCGCCGCTACGATCTGATGAACCAGGTCAACGCGCGCGGGACGTTTATCGTCAGCCGCGCCTGCATTCCGCATCTGAAGAAGGCCGCCAACCCCCACGTGCTGATGCTGTCGCCGCCGCTGGATATGAGCCCGCGCTGGTTCGGGGGCCACGTCGCCTACACCATGGCGAAATACGGCATGAGCATGTGCGTGCTCGGCATGGCCGAAGAATTCCGCGACGACGGCATCGCCTTCAACGCGCTCTGGCCGCGCACCGGGATTGCGACGGCGGCCATCGAGTTCGCGCTCACCGGCGGGGAAGGCATGAAGCATTGTCGAACGACGGATATCATTTCCGATGCCGCCTACGCGATCTTCAACAAGCCGGCGCGGGAATGCACGGGGAATTTCTTTATCGACGATGTGCTGCTGTACGCCGAAGGCGAACGCGACTTCGACAAATACCGCGTCGATCCGAGCAAGGATCTGATGCCGGATTTCTTCGTACCGGCCGATTGCGCGCTGCCGCCGGGGGTGAGCATGGGGCGGGTGGGGTAGGGG
>CXWL01125337.1_pt1 | contig 13772 bp, 12 predicted proteins | sample 590931 | NCBI WGS metagenome assembly CXWL01 (sample SAMEA3498368, study PRJEB10139) | groundwater metagenome | biome: water well; material: biofilm material | place: Germany | collected 2015-04-27 | reverse complement strand
CTCCGCAGCTGAGCTCGTGTCGCAATGGGGGACCTGACCCCGGGGGTTCCGTCCCGGAAAAAGTGGTCTGACCCCGGTGTTTTTTGGGTGTTTTTTTTGTGTTGCGGGCAGTTTTATTTCATGTACAATTCTCTGAACGGTCGTGCTTTTTTCTGGCGGCGATAACGAGGAGAATGAATGGACCTGAATTACACCAGCGAGGACCTGGCCTTCCGCGACCAGGTGCGCGCCTTTCTTGACGCTCACTTGCCGGCCGACCTGCAAGACAAGGTGCGCCGCCACCTGCGCCTGTCCAAATCCGACTATGTTCGCTGGCATAAAATTCTCGCCGCACAAGGCTGGGTCGCGCCGGGCTGGCCGGCCGAATTCGGCGGCCCCGGCTGGACGCCTGTCCAGCGCCATCTGTTTGACGAGGAATGCGCGCGCGCCGGCACCCCGCAAATCCTGCCGTTCGGCGTCAACATGGTCGCGCCCGTCATCATGGCCTTCGGCAACGACGAACAAAAAGCCCATTTCCTGCCGCGCATCCTGTCGTGCGAGGATTGGTGGTGCCAGGGTTATTCGGAGCCGGGCGCCGGCTCCGACCTGGCGTCGCTGAAAACGAGCGCCGTGCGCGATGGCGACCATTACCTTGTCAACGGCCAGAAAACCTGGACCACGCTGGCCCAGCACGCCGACATGATCTTTTGCCTGGTGCGCACCGACAGCGGCGTGCGCAAGCAGGAGGGTATTTCCTTCCTGCTGATCGACATGCACGCCCCCGGCGTCACGGTGCGGCCGATCCTGATGCTTGACGAAGACCACGAAGTGAACGAAGTCTTTTTTGATAACGTGCGGGTGCCGGTGGCCAATCTGGTGGGCCAGGAAAACCGTGGCTGGACCTACGCCAAATACCTGCTCGGCCACGAACGCACGGGCATTGCGGCGGTCGGCCGCTCCAAGCGCGAGCTGGGCTTCGTCAAGCGCTACGCTGCGGCCCAGCAGCGCAACGGCAAGCCGCTGCTCGCCGATCCCTTGTACGCGGCCAAAGTCGCCACGCTTGAAATCGAATTGATGGCGCTTGAAATGACGGTGCTGCGCGTGCTGGCCCAGGAACACAAGGCCCCTGGCCCCGAGGCGTCCGTGCTCAAGGTGCGCGGCACCGAGATCCAGCAGTCGCTCACCGAACTGATGGTCGAAGCGGCCGGCCCGATGGCGCTGGCCTTCGATCCGGCCTACCTCGAGTCCGACAGCGCGCACAGCGTGGCCGGCGACGACGATGCCGCGCCGCTGGCTGGCTACTACTTCAATTTCCGCAAGACCTCCATCTATGGCGGCTCCAACGAGATTCAACGCAATATCATCACCCAGATGATCCTGGGCCTGTAAGGAGAAACCATGGATTTCAACTTCAAGGAAGAACAGCTGGCCTTTGCCGATGCGCTCAAGCGCTGGGTCACCAAGGATTACGCTTTCGAGGCGCGCAACAAGATCGTCCATTCGCCGTCCGGCGTCTCCGACGCGGCCTGGAGCATGCTGGCCGAACTGGGCATGACGGCCTTGCCGGTGCCCGAAGCGCAGGGCGGCTTCAATGGCAGNNCCCTACCTGGCCACGATGATCGCTGTCGAAGCGCTCAAGACCGGCGGTGGCCATGACGGCCTGCTCGAACAGGTCGCGTCGGGCGAGCTGAAACTGGCGTGCGCGCTGGCCGAACGGCAGTCGCGCTACGACCTGGAGAACATCGCCACCAGCGCCACCGCATCGGCCGCTGGCTTCGTGCTCAACGGCGCCAAAAGCATCGTGCTGCACGGCGCCCAGGCCCATAGCCTGCTGGTGTCGGCGCGCAGCGCCAGCGGCATCTCGCTGTTCGTGGTGCCGGCCGCCACCGAAGGCGTGGCCATCACCGATTTCCGCACGCTTGACGGCCTGCGCGCGGCCAATATCGTCTTGAACAATGTGCAGCTGCCGGCTGCGGCGCTGGTTGGCGCCGAAGGCCAAGCCTGGCCCATCATCGAACACGCGGCCGATTATGGCGCGGCGCTGCTGTGCGCCGAGGCGCTGGGCGCGATGGAGGCGATCTTCGCCGCCACGCTCGATTACCTGAAAACGCGCNNACGGTGTCGGCAGCCAAGTTCCGGATCGGCCAGGCGGCCAAATTCGTCGGCCAGCAAGCGATCCAGCTGCACGGCGGCATGGGCGTGACCGACGAAGTGCTGGCCTCGCACCACTTCAAGCGCCTGACCATGATCGAGCTGACGCTGGGCGACGCCGACCACCACCTGCAGCGCTTCATCGCGCAGCCGGGGTTCGCCACGGAGCGCGAGCTATGAGCTGGTACTTCGAAGACTTTTTCGCGGGCCAGGAAATCGCGCTCGGCTCGCGCACCGTGAGCGAGGCCGAGATTATCGCTTTTGCCACCCAGTTCGATCCGCAGCCGTTTCACGTTGACCACGACGTGGCCGCCAAATCGATCTACGGCGCCGTCATCGCCAGTGGCTGGCATACCTGCAGCATGATGATGCGCATGGTGGTCGATGGCCTGATGGCCGGCTCGTCGAGCATGGGTTCGCCGGGCCTGGAAAAAGTGCGCTGGATCCTGCCGGTGCGCGCCGGCGACACCATCAGCGTCAGCTACCTCACTACCGAGGTCAAGGCGTCGGCCTCGAAGCCGGACCGTGGCGTGGTCTGGTCGACCTGGCGCGCCGTCAACCAGCACGGGGAGCTGGTGTGCACCATCGAAGGCATGGGCATGTTCGGCCGTCGTCCGGTGCAGGCCACCAGTGCGTGAATTTGCCACGCTGGCNNTTGCCATGTTCGCCGACGCCACCGGCGACCATCAGTGGATCCATGTGGACGCCGAGCGCTGCGCGCGCGAGTCCCCGTTCAAGACGCCGGTGGCGCACGGCTTTTTGACCTTGTCGCTGCTCTCGACGCTGTTCGAGCAATCAATGACGATGCTGGACGCGAAAATGGTCGTCAACTACGGCATGAACAAGGTGCGTTTTCCGGCGCCGGTGCCAGTTGGCAGCCGCGTCCGGGCGCGCCTGACGCTGCTCAAGGTGAGCGACCTGGAAGACGGCGCCCAGCTCGAGTGGAGCGTGCTGATGGAGCGCGAAGGCGCAGACAAACCGGTCTGCGTGGCCGAACTGCTGCTGCGCCGCTACCCTTAGCTATTTGGCCGGCACCAGCAAGATCTTCAGCTCTGCCGCCGCTTCCACCGCCGCCTTTGAATACACCAGCGGGAAGTAGTCGCCGCTGGCCCACATCGGCGCCAGGTCGCGGTAGTGCGGGCTGTCCGGATCACCCGACTGGCCCGGCATGTTCATCGCGCGCGAGTTGTCCCAGTTGCCCACATCGATGACGACNNGGCCCCACATTCAGTTTTGCGCGCAGCTTGGGGTCGGAGGTCCCGCCCAGCGCATGCATCGGATACAGATAGTGCAGCCGGCCCCACTGCCAGCGCGAAGCATCCGCGCCCTGCATGCGCTCCATGTCGGCGTATGCGGCGCCCAGGCTGGACAGCATCAGCGCGTCGCGCCGGGCCAGACCATCCTTGCCCAGCCGCGCCAGCGGCTTTTCCAGCGTGTCGATCAGCACCGTGGCGTCCGGCGTGGGCACGCTGGCGGCATCTTTTCCCAGCACCGCCTGGGTGTAGGCCAGGCCCAGATAGCGCGACCACCACACTTCGAACAAGGCGGCGGCGGCCGAGTCGCCGCGTTCGTGGTAGTCCCAGTCCTTGAGCAGGCGCAGCGCCGCGGCGCCGCGCGCGTCCATCGTCACCAGCGGCTTGAGCAGGGCCACCAGACGCCGCGCGGGCACCGAATACACATCGTTCTGCAAGCGCATCGAGTCTTCGATGCTGCTCTTGCTGTTGGCGGTGAGCTGTTCGCGCAAGCGCGTGTAGCGCGCGTCGTGCGGCCACTCGAAACCCAGCTTGTGCTGGCGGTAGGGATAGGCGGCGGGGATGTTCATTTCGTTGGCCGAGGCGAACCAGCCAGCTTTCGGATTGTAGGAGAACGGCAGCTGGTCGCCCGACAGGAACCCGTTCCACTCGTGGCTGCCGTCGCCCGGCACCGGCATCAGGCCATCCCAGTTGGGACGGATTGGCACCAGTCCGCCCGGCACCCAGCCGATATTGCCCTTGGTGTCGGCGTAGACCTGGTTCTCGGTGGGCGCGCCCCAGTGCTTCATGGCGCGCTTGAACTGGGCAAAGTCGGTGGCGCGCATGTAGTCGATACTGCCGAAGTAGGGCGCCATGCCGGGCGCCATCCAGCCGGTGCGTACGGCAAAGGCGCGCTGCTTGCCCGATTCGGAAAAAATCAGCGGACCGTGGCGCGTGAACACCAGTTCGGCGTTCACGCTGGCCTGCCCGCGCACGGCTATCGCCTCGCGCAGCACGGTCATTTTTTCCCAGGCGCCGCGGTATTTGTACTGGCGGGCGTCGGCCGGATTGAGCTGGTAGACGTACAGGTCTTCCTGGTCGATGCTGAAGATGGTCAGGCCGAAGGCGATCTTGCCATTGTGCCCGATCGAGATGCCCGGCAGGGCAGGCTCGCCCGCGCCGATCACGTCCAGCCCCGGCGCCGACAAGTGCGCGATGTAGCGCAGCGACGGCGCCGAATAGGCGCGGTGCGGATCGTTGGCCAGGATCGGGCGGCCGGTGCTGGTGCGCTGCGGCCCGATGACCCAGTTGTTGCTGCCTTCCTGCTTGCTCTCCGGGTCAGCCGCGGAGAGCGCCGCCGGCGCCGTGACGCCGTCCAGTGCGACCGACTGGGTAGCCAGCGTGAACACGTCGAGCAGGCCGGGCGGCAGGCACGGGTCCAGCCCCTGCGGCACCTTGGTCACCCAGGCCGGTTTCAGGCCGTAGCGAATCTGGTCGGCCGCCAGCCCCGACCGGCATACGGTGTTGGCGCGCGCGACTTCGGAAGTCAGGTTGCGCGTGAGGCCGTGGCTGCGGATGCGCACCACGTCAGAAGCTTGCCAGCGCGACGGCGCATAGCCGAGGCGGCGAAATTCGACCGGCATCTGTTCCGGATGCGCTTTCAGGTAGTCGACGTAGGCGTTGATGCCGGCCACGAAGCGCGTGGTGACCTCCTGCGCGCCCGGACCGTAGGCGCGCCACTCCGGCGCCATGTCGCCGCGGTACAGGAACAGGCGCGCGGCCTTGTCCTGCTCGACGAAGCGGGGCCCGAACACGGACGCCAGTTCGCCCAGCCCGCGCCGGCGCCACAGGTCGATCTGGAACAGGCGGTCGCGGGCGGCATTGAAGCCCTGCGCGAAAAACAGGTCGGCTTCGTCGGCGGCGTAAATGTGGGGCACGCCCCAGCGGTCGACGATGATGCTGGCGTTTTGCTTGAGGCCCGATACGGCAATGGTGCGCGATGGCGGGACGGCGGCGCAGACGCTGCCGGAAAACAGTAAACAGAGCAGGGCGGCAGCCGTGCGGACGCGAGAAACCATGCAAGACACTTTCAACGAGAGGTTGGGGCGGACGCGCCAAGGCGCATCGGCGGAAACTGCCAATAGGTGATGGCGCGCCACAGCCATTCCATCGGACCATAGCGAAAGCGCGCCAGCCACCAGTGGCTGAACGGAATCTGAAACGCCACCATCAGCACCACGCAGCCGAACTGCCAGATGCGTTCAATGCCGAAGTAGCCCAGTCCATAGCCGTAAAAAACGGTGGTCAACACCAGGCTGTGGGTCAGGTAGTTGGTCAGCGCCATGCGCCCGAACGGCCCCAGCACGCGCACCCGCGCCAGCGCCGTGCCACTGTGCAGCATCAGCACGATGACGCTGACATAGCCCAGGCAGGCCGCCAGGTTGCCCAGCATGAGCAGGCCGAAGGCGAACTCGAAGCCGTTCTCCACGCCCGGGGTATCGTAGGTGGCAATCAGCGAGCCAGCCAGGCCCATGCCCAGGCCCAGCGGCAGCGCCCGGGTGGCCAGCTTGCGAAATAGCGGCAAATGGGCGGCCGTATTGGTCATGATGCCGGCCCGAACAAACCACACGCCCAGCAAGAACATGGCGATGAGCAAGGTGGCAAAGGCGAATTGCTCGGGTGCGTGCTTGACGAATTCCTTGGCGCGCATGGCCACCGCGTCGGCATAGCTGCCGCGGGTCAGCACCCGTACTTCGTTTTCCATTTCGGCCTTTTTCTCGGCGCGCATTTCCGTGCGCTTCCTGTGCCGTTCGGCCGCCCGTTCCAGGTCCGTTTTCGGCTCTTTGACGGGCGCGGCGATGGCCTGGCGCGCGACGATGGCGTCGTTCGGGTCGGGAAAATAATACTGGGCCGCGCCGAAGGAAGTCATGATGCTGATGCCGAACAAATACAAGGCCACGCCCATGCGCCACGGACGCGCATCGGCCGGCTGGTGGTAGCGCGCCATCAGTACGCTAAGCACGAGAATGGCGCCGCCGATGATAGGCAGCGCCATGCGCGCTTCGTGGGGCATGCCAGGCGCAAACAATCCGGCCAGCAGGGCCAGCGTGGACAGCGTCATCAAGGTGCGCGTGACCACCTTAAACACAGGAACACTGCGCCCGAACACGGTGATCCGCTCCGGGCAGCGCAGATACCACGCGCACAGGCCATAGTAGGCCAGCGAGCCGGCAATCACGAACGGCCACTCCCAGCCGCTGGCAGCGCCGGCGCCGGCCAGCAGTAGCATGGCCAGCAAGATCAAGGTGCCGCGCCCGTACAGGACCACCAGCAGTGCGAACGCGCCCACCGCATAGCTGAACAGGATGTCGCCCGGCCACAGCAGGATGAAATGCAAGGCCCCGAACAGGGCCAGCGCGGCGATCCGGCGCGCATACGGCACCAGGAAGCTGCGCTGGGCCGCTTCGGCGCGCGTGAGCATGACGGCAAAACCCATGCCGAACAGCAGCGAGAAAATGGTCCAGAACTTGCCGACGACGAAATACTGGACGAACCAGCTGAACCAGTAATTGGCACCTGACAGGCCCGGCTGCAAGCCGGTGCCGATGTCATTGGTGGCGCGGTTGAAATATTCGATGTTCATTAACAGGATGCCGATCAGGGCAAACCCGCGCACGACATCGAGTGCTTCGATGCGTTCGGCCCGTGCCACGGGCGCCAGACTCATGCGGGAGTTCCCGTCATGACCGGTGTCGCGGCCGCCACCCGCATTGGCGGCACCTTCCAGTAGGTGACGGCGCGCCACACCCATTCGGCGGGACCGTAGCGAAAGCGCGCCAGCCACCAGTGGCACAGGGGAATTTGCAGCGCCACCATGGCGATCACGCACGGCAGTTGCCAGATCCGCGCAATGCCGAAGTAGCCCAGGCCATAGCCGTAGCAAATCAAGGTGAACACGATGCTGTGGGTCAGATAGTTGGTCAGCGCCATGCGCCCGAACGGGGCCAGCAGGCGGATGCGCGAGCCGCCGTGCAGCAACAGCACCACCACTCCCACATAGCCCAGACAGGCGGGCAGGTTGCCCAGGCGCAGCAAGCCGGTGGCCAGCATGTGGCCGTCGTTGGTGCCCGGCACGGCATGGGTGGCAATCAGTCCGCCCAGCAGTCCCAGGCCTATGCCCAGCGGCAATCCGATCCAGGCCATGCGCCGGAACAGGGGCAGGTGGGCGCCGCTATTGGCCATCACGCCCGAGCGTACGAACCACAGTCCCAGCAGGAACATGCAGACAATGATGGTGGAAAAACCGAACTGGCCGGGTGCGCGCGCGACAAACCGTTCGGCGCGCATGGCCACCACCTGCGCATAGGTCCCCTGGCTGAGCAGCTGCGTTTCCTTGGCCAGCTCGGCCTTGTGCTCGGCCACCCGCGCCGCCGTCGCGGCAACGGCCTTGGGCTCGGCGTTGGCCGGGTTGGGCACGTAATACTGCATGGCGCCAAAGCCAATCCCCATGGCGGCGCTAAACACATACATGGCCACGGCAATGCGCCACGGGCGGGCCGCCACCGGCGCGTGGAAGCGCACCATCAATATGCTTAGCAGCAGCAACAGGCTGCCGACGACCGGCATCATGAAGCGCGCTTCGTGCGGCAGCGTGGGAATGACGACGCTGGCAACGATGGCGCCGGCGCCGGCCAGCATCAGCACGCGCGTGACGATCTTGAACAGCGGCAGGGTGCGTCTGCCAACGGCCAGTTGCTCGGGGCAGCGCAAATACCAGCCCAGCAGGCCGAAATAGAACAGGCAGCCGGCGATGGTGAAGGTCCAGTTTTGCTTGAAGACGGCGCCCGCGACTGCCAGTAGCACTATGCTTAACAGCAACCAGGTGGCGCGTGCGAACAAAACCACCAGCAGGCACAGGGCCGCCACTGCATAGCTGAACAGGATGTCGCCGCCCCAGATCAGGATGTAATGGACGGTGCCGATCAGCGCCAGGCCCGCAATGCGGCGCAGATAGGGCACCAGGAAAGCGCGCCCGGCCGCTTCGGCGCGCTCAAGCATGACGCCAAAACCCATGCCGAACAGCAAAGAGAACATGGTCCAGAACTTGCCGACGACGAAATACATGACAAACAGGCTGAACCACAGATCGGGGCCGGACTGACCACTTTGCACGCCGCTGCCCAGGTCGGAGAGGGGGCGGTTGAAAAATTCTATGTTCATCAGCAAGATGCCGATCAGGGCAAAGCCGCGCACCACATCGAGCGCTGCAATACGGGCGGGCGTCGTAACGGAATGGGCGGCCAAGCTCTCCCCTTTCAAGATGGGTTGTATTGTCAGTTCGAATAGTACGTAAAGACGGCGAAAGTCGGGGAACTTTCGCCGTCGTTGAGGCTTTTTTGGGACAGTGCGCGCTGCCGGTCAGGCCGGGTGCGGCATGGCGCCGGTCTGCTCGGCCGGGGTCAGGCGCATGGCAGGGAGCTGCCAGTAGGTGATTGCGCGCCACAGCCATTCCATCGGACCGTAGCGGAAGTGGCGCAGCCACAGGTGGCACAGCGGCACTTGGACCAGCACCATGGCCAGCACGCAGCCCAGTTGCGTGATGCGGTCAATGCCGAACAGGCCNNCTTGATGCCGGAGAACATGCTGCTGTTGAGCATGAGCACGATCACGGCCACATAGCCGAGGCAGGCTGGCAGGTTGCCCAGCATCAACAAGCCGGACGCGAAGCCATAGCCATTCGGCGTGCCAGGAATCGAATGGGTGGCAATCTGCGAACCGATCAGCCCCAGGCCCACGCCGACCGGCAGCGCGATCGCGGCCAGCTTGCGAAACAGCGGCAAGTGCGCCCTGGTATTGGCCATGATGCCGGAGCGGACAAACCACAGGCCCAGCAGGAACATGGCGATCAGCACGGTGGCAAAGCCCACTTCGCCGGGCGCACGTTCGATGAAGTGCTTGGCGCGCATGGCCACGCCGTCGGCATAGCTGCCTTTGGTCAGGATGGCGATTTCACGCTCGCGCTGGGCATTGCGTTCGGCCAGGCGCACGGCGCGCTTCTCGCCACGGTCGGCGATGCGTTCGGCGTCGGTTGGCTTTTTGGCCTGGTCCGCTTTTGGCTTGTCGGCCGGCTTGGCGCCTTCCGGTGCTGCCAGCGCGGCCTTGACGGCGGCCTGGGCGCTTGGCGTTTGCGAGGCGGCGCGCACCAGTGCGTCTTCCGGATCGGGGAAAAAGTAGCCGGTGGCGCCCATCGCGGTCATCATGAAAAAGCTGAACGCGTACAGGCCGACACCCATGCGCCATGGACGCGATTCGACCGGGTTGTGAAAGCGTGCCATCAGCAGGCCCAGGACCAGGAAGGCAAAGCCGGTGATCGGCAGGCCGAATTTGGCGTCGCGCGGCAGCGAAGGAATGGCCAGGCCGGCCACGATGGCGCCGATGGCGCCCACCAGAATGATGCCGATGACGATTTTAAAGATCGGCACGCTCTGGAACTTGAAAATGCGAATCCGTTCCGGCGTGCGCAGGAACCAGGCCGAAAAGGCGAAGAAGGCGATGCCGCCGGCAATGCCAAACGTCCAGTCCATGTGGGGGATGAAGCCGATGCCGACCAGCGCGACGATGCTCAGCAAGATGAACAGCGGCCTGCCATACAGCACGATCAACAGCGCCACCGCCGCCACCGCATAGCTGAACAGGATGTCGCCGCTCCACAGCAAGATATGGTGCAGTGCGCCAAAAACGGCCAGCGCGGCAATGCGGCGCAGATAGGGCTTGAGGAAGGGGCGCTTGGCGCTTTCGGCGCGCATCAGCATGACGCCAAAGCCCATGCCGAACAGCAGCGAGAACATGGTCCAGAATTTCCCGGTGACAAAGTACTGGACGAACACGCTGAACCACAGGTCAGGACCCGACTGGCCCTGCATGATGCCGCTGCCGATATCGGTCGTGGCGCGGTTGAAGTACTCGATGTTCATCATCAGGATGCCGATGAGGGCGAAGCCGCGCACGACGTCGAGCGCTGCGATGCGTTCGGTGCGGGCGATGGGGGCCAGTGGGGCTGCCACTGGCGAATTGAGGTCTGTAGTCACGTGGTCCGCCTTCCGTGTTGTGTAATCGGGTCAGCGTGGATACTACGTAAACACAAGGGGGGATGAGCGCGCTATGCGACGAAATGCAGATTTCCCGGATCAGGATGCAGAACAGCGAGCACCAAATGCCGCTGTATGCATGTGCCGGCTAGCCGACCAGGTAGCGGTTGCGCCCCTGCGCCTTGGCCTGGTACAGCAAGGCATCGGCAGCCTTGATCAATGCCGATGCTTCCACCTTTTCATTCGGCGTCACGCTGGCCACGCCCATGCTGACCGTGACGTTCGACCCGGAACTGGAGCAGGCATGCGCAATGCCCAGCGCGGCGATCTCGTCGAGCACGCGGCGCGCCACCGCTTCGGCGCCCGAACTGTCTTCTTGCGGCAGCAAGATCGCAAATTCCTCGCCGCCGNNTTTTCGTCAAAGGCGCGCCGGTTGGCGACCCCGGTCAGGCCGTCGGTCAGCGTCAGTTCGCGCAGCGCGTCGCTCTGGCGCTTGACGGTGAGCTGGGTGCGCACCCGGGCCCGCACCACTGCCGCATTCACCGGCTTGCTGATGAAGTCGGCCGCGCCGGCGTCAAGCGCGCGCGTTTCGTCTTCCGGGGTCTTGAGGGCGGTCACGAAAATGATGGGGATGTCGCGCGTCACGGCCGAGGCGCGCAGCGCCGCGCAGACCGCATAGCCGTCCATGTCGGGCATCACCGCGTCCAGCAAAATCAGGTCCGGCAGCTGGTTCTGGGCAATGTGCAGGGCCTTGGCGCCATTCATGGCAAACACCACGTCGTGCTCGTCCTGCAGCGCCTGGTGCAGGATCTGAATGTTTTCCATCGCGTCGTCGACGATCAGGATCCGCCCTTTCTGCGCTATGTCGTTCCACTTCATGCACGTGCCTTTCGATTCAGTAAGTCCCGCAGCAGCGCGCCGGCAGCCGGGAAGGCCAGCGTGGCAATCGCGTCCGACAGCGCCGTCATGGCTTCGGTCGAGGCCACGGCGGTCAGCTCGGCGCGCAGCGCATCAAACTCGGCCAGGGCCTTCAGGTTGTTATTCTGAAGCAATTCGAGCAGATCCGCCACCCTGCTGGCAAGGTCGCGCCCGTCAGCCTGGGGCGCGGCGGCGGTTGCGGCCGCGGCCGGGGTGTCGAGCTGGCGCGCGGCGACCATCAGCTTGGCCAGCTCCACTTCCAGCACGTCGAGCCGTTCGATCAGGTCGGCCATGGTGCCGTTGCGCAGCGCGTGCTCGAAGTCGAGCGCCAGCGCCGCAAAGTCGGCCGCGCCGAGGTTGGCGGCGACCCCGCGCAGCCGGTGCACCAGGGCCAGCGGCGCTTCGCGCTCGCCTTTGCGCAGATGCTGGCGCACTTCGGCCAGGGTGCCGCCCTGGGATTGTTCGAAACGCTTGAATAGCGTCACAAAGTTGCCGAAGTTGCCGCCAAAGCGGGGCAGCGTCGAGCGCAGGTCGATCCCCGGGATGCTGGCCGGCAGCGCCGCGTCAACTGCTGGCGCATGCCGGTGCAGCGCGTGCGCGATATCGCGCCACTCGTGCGGATCGCCGCCGGACGTCACGCGCACCAGCGCTTCGACCATGTTGTCGACGTCAATTGGCTTGGAAATGTGGGCGTTCATGCCCGCGTGAATGGCGCGCGCGCGGTCGTCTTCCATCACGTTGGCGGTCATGGCAATGATCGGCAAGTCCGCCAGGCCCATCGTGCGAATCGCCTGGGTCGCTTCGTAGCCGTTCATCACCGGCATCTGGATGTCCATCAGCACCGCGTCGTAGCGGGTCGGGGCGGCCGTCAGCATCTCGACCGCAATCTTGCCGTCGGCGGCAATGTCGACCGCGGCGCCGGCGTGCAGCAGCAGATAATTGGCCACTTCCTGGTTGATCTGGTTGTCTTCGACCAGCAAGACGTAAATCCCGTCGAGGCTGCCGGCCAGCGGCTGGGTCTGCCCCTGCGCCGCCTGCGGCTGGCCGGTATGCAACTCGACCAGCGTGGCAATCAGGGCCTCGCGCGTGACGGGCTTGCACAGCGAGGCGTCAAGCTTGAGGTCGTCCGCCAGCAGCGCCAGCTGTTCGCGCGTTTGTTCGGCCACCATCAACGCCGTGCGCGGCAGCGCCACGCCGCGGTCGGCACGCGCATAGGTCAGCACCGATACGCCGTCCAGGCCCGGCATGGCCGCGTCCAGCAGCATGTAGTCAAAGCTGCGCCGTCCCTTCGCCGCGCGCAGCAGGTCGAGCGCCGCGTGGCCGTCTGCGGCCGTTTCCACCTCCCAGCCGAAGGCGGCGCACTGGGCCGCCAGCGCGTCGCGCGAACTGGCGTTGTCGTCGACCACCAGCAGGCGCCGCTCTGCCATGCCGGGCAGGTCGGGCAGGGCGGCCAGCGCCGGCGTGGCGGCCACGCCGAAGCTGGAACTGAACAGGAATTGCGCGCCCTGGCCCAGTTCACTATTAACGGAAATGGCGCCGCCCATCAGCGTCACCAGGCGCCGGCAGATGGTCAGGCCCAGCCCGGTGCCGCCGTATTTGCGGCTGATCGAGCTGTCGGCCTGGGAAAAGGCGTCAAACATATGCGCCTGGTCTTCGCGCGCGATGCCGATGCCCGTGTCGCGCACCGAAAACGCCAGCGTCATGCGCGTCTCGTCCACGCTGGCCACGCCGATCGTCAAGACCACTTCGCCGCGTTCGGTAAATTTGATGGCGTTGCTGATCAGGTTGAGCAGCACCTGCTCGAGCCGCATCGAGTCGCCCGTCAGCTGCAGCGGCACCTCGGGCGCGACCGCAAACACCAGTTCCAAGCCCTTGTTGACCGCATTCGGGGCCAGCAGCACCGAAATGCTGTCGAGCACCTGGTCAAGCCGGAAAGGCGTGAATTCGAGCGTCAGCAAGCCCGCTTCGATCTTCGAAAAATCGAGCACGTCGTTCAGAATGCCCAGCAGCGAACGGGTCGACATCTTGATCTTGGCCACATAGCTGCGTTCGCGACGCGCCAGCGGCGACTCTTCCAGCAGGCGCGCCAGGCCCATGATGGCGTTCATCGGGGTCCGGATCTCGTGGCTCATATTGGCCAGGAACTCGCTCTTGGCGCTGCTGGCCATTTCGGCGCGGTCCAGCGCGTGCGCCAGCTGTTCGTTGAGCGACTGCAAGCGCGCCTCGCCGGCGATGCGCGCGCTGATGTCGCGCACCGTGGCCTGGATCACGCCCTTGCCGCCAGCGTTCAGGCTGGTCAGGAGGGTGTCGGCGTGGAACAGCGTGCCGTCGATGCGCCGGTGCACCCATTCGAACTGGTGGCTGCCCCGTTCGAGCGCATAGCGCATGAACTGCTCGGCCTTGG
>CXWL01002425.1_pt1 | contig 13774 bp, 13 predicted proteins | sample 590931 | NCBI WGS metagenome assembly CXWL01 (sample SAMEA3498368, study PRJEB10139) | groundwater metagenome | biome: water well; material: biofilm material | place: Germany | collected 2015-04-27 | reverse complement strand
CGGACGAACCAGCCGTTGTCGGGCGAATAGAACGAGGAATAGTCGACGCTGCCGAACTGGCGGTCGGCGGTCTTGACGCCATTGTCCTCGGCGCGCTCGGCGGCGAGCGCGAAGATGAGTTTGTCCTGCGCGCCGGCGAGGGTGGCCTTGAAGCCGACGGCGGCGCCGAACTTCTCGCTGACGCCGCTGCGGCCGGCGATCGCGACCGAGGCCTCGTAAGCCCACTTGCGCTGGGCCTTGGCCGCCATGTCCTTGGCGGCGCGGGTCTCCGGGCTGTCCGCGCCCGGGCGCCAGACGGCGGACACCCTGCCGGTGGCGGTAGCCATCCGGCCGTCGTTGGCGACCACCGCGATGCCGGTGTCGGTCACCGCGACTTTGCCGAGCACGGCGCTACCGGCGGCGAGCTGGACGTTCACCGCCTCGTCGGTGCTGAAGCTCTTGACCTTATCCTGCGCGATTTCGATGGTGCCCGCAAAGGTGGTCTCGACCTTGAACTTGCCGGCCTCGGCGGAGACGAGTTTGCCGAAGACAACGGAGCCGTCGGTGAGTTCGATACGGTCGGCCGCCCGGACGGAACCGGCCAAGGCGACAGCCAGCATCAGGCCGGAGAGGATTTTGATCCGCGGATTTTTCATAAAAAGTCGGCGGTTGAAACAAACGGGCGGGGGCAAATCAACCACCAAATTGCTCCGCCGCACGCCTGACGGCGGCTTCCGGGTTGCGCTTTCGGCCCCCAACCCGTTGCCTGTCCGCATGCCGACCCGCGCCTGGTTTCCCACCTATATCTACCATGAGCCGCTCCTGCGTNNCAAGCTCACGGCCCACGTGAAGAAATTTGCCGCCGCGCTCGACATGGATCTGCGCGGCCGGACCATCGTGATGACCGATTTCTGGGTGAACATCATGCCCGAGCACGCCGCGCACAGCCTGCATCTGCACCCGCTCTCGTTCATCAGCGGCACGTATTACGTCGTGACCCCGCGCGGCTGCCCGGGGTTGAAGTTCGAGGATCCGCGCCTGGGCAAGTTCATGGCCGCGCCACCGAAGACCGCCCGTGTCCGCCCCGCCAACCGGCCGCATATCACCTACCCTGCCCGGGCCGGCCATGTCATCCTCTTCGAAAGCTGGCTCCGGCACGAAGTCGCCGCCAACCGGACGAAAGCCGAGCGCATCAGCGTGAGTTTCAATTACAATTGGAGCTGAGCGGTCCGCTCCGCGCCCACCGCAGTCGGCCGAACCCCGTGGTTGAACGCTAGCCGCACTTGGGGCGCAGCGTGCTGCGGCCGCCACAGGGTCAACCTTGCATACCTGAGACTCAAGCCACCTTTGCCTCCGGACGGTAGGCTGATCGTCTGGGGACGCAAGGAGCGGGGTTCATGTCAACTAATAGTTGACATCGGCGATTCGCCCGCTGCGGCGGCCGGTCCCGCCTTCACGCGCCGAACCCGCCCAAGTCCTGAATCTCGTCCGAGGGGAAAATCAGCACGCCCTGATCCGACCGACCGAACGAACACCGCAACATCGCCCGCGCCACCACTTCGGCTTGGATGGCACGGTATTTCCGCAACCGCCCAAGCAGCAGCGGCTCAACCAGCCAGAGCAGCGCGGCCAGCACGCGTTCACCGGGCCGGGCGGTGGCGCGACGCCCCAGCAGCAGGCTCGGCCGGAAAACCGCCAGGGTGGCAAAGCCCATCACCTGCAACGCGTCCTCCGTCTCCCCCTTTACCCGGTTGTAGAAGACCCGCGATTCCACATCGGCCCCGAGCGCCGATACGCTGAAGAAACGCCGCGCTCCGGCGCGCCGCGCCGCCCACGCAAAAGCCAGCACGGCCGTGTGGTCCACGGTGCGGAAAGCCGCCCGGGAGCCGGCCCGCCCTGAGCTTGTCGAACGGGCCGCCTTGATGGTGGTACCAAGACAGCAATAGGCGTCGTGACAGCCCAGATCCGCCGATATTTGCTCCAGCGCCGTAAAATCCGCGATCACCTGCACCAGTTTGGGGTGCGTCACCTCCACTCGCCGGCGGCCCAGCGCAATCACGCGATCATACTCTGCCGCCGAGAGCAGTTGCTGCAGTAACTCCCCGCCGACCAGTCCGCTGGCCCCCGCAATCAGTGCCGTGCCCATGCCGCCACACGTTGGATGAGCTGCGGGGAAAAAGCACGTCAAAGAACCGCCCTCCCGTATTTGGGAAAAGGGGGATGAACGCATGGCCCAGCCTTTGGTCCCAGAATTCGGGTGATTCATCGATCTGGAGTTGCGCGGTCTCAATCCGCAGTTAAATTGCGGCTATGAAAAAGCTCGTCGAATTGAACGATGAGACTTACGCGGCCCTGCAACGGCTCGCGGCGGCCAAGAATCTTTCCCCCGCCGAGGTTATCGCCGCCATGGTGGACGACGGCCGGCCCCCGCTCGGCGGGGACCACCTGCTGTTTTACCTCACCAGCACGGACTTTCCCGCCACGGCCGATCCGATTGAACGCTACCTGGCGCTTCTCGCCTGGTGCGCAACGAACTATGCTGCGGATTTTGCCGACTTCATTTCGCACCAAGAAAGCGGGCGGCGCTACCTGATGTTCAACCGCGACGAGATCAACGAGGTGCGCGCCCACAACCACGCCCGGCAGATAGATGGCACCCAGTTTTGGGCCGTGATGACAATCGACGACGCGACCAAGCGCCGCTTTGTCTGCCGGCTGCTGGAGTTCATCGGCTGCCATGATGAAACCGTGGTGCTGGCCTGCCGTTCGCTCGGCCTGTCGGCTGAGACCCACGGCTTCCGGCTGTTGAGCGCCTGAGGCGCGTTTTGATTTGTCCGGCTGCCGTCCTCCCGTTGGACTGTCGGCGTGAACCCGGAACCCGTCACCACCAAGCGCCGAGATTTCCGGAATTTTCTCCACTCGCTGCGTTTCGCCGTCGAGGGATTCTGGGCGGCGGTGCGGCACGAGCCGTCGTTCCGCGAGGATCTCATCTTCGTCGCCATCCTCACCCCCTTCGCCGTCATCCTGCCGGTCAACGCGGTGTCGACGGCCGTGATGATCACCGCGCTATTTCTCATTGTGATCGCCGAGCTCCTGAACTCCGCCGTCGAGTGGACGATTGACGACATTTCCCTGGAAAAACGTCCCCTGGCCAAACGCGCGAAGGACATGGGGAGCGCGGCGGTCTTCCTCGCCTACATCAACTGCCTTGTGGTTTGGGGCGTCATTCTATTCTCCAACTGGGACCGAATCGCCAAGCTCGAGTTTCTCCGCTGGCCCCCGCCGTTCCTGCCGTAGCCCCTACCGCAACCGGCCGAAGAAGTAGGCCGCCAGACCGATCATCGCCAGATTCGGCATCAACGCCGCCCAGATCGGTTCCAGATAGCCGCGCCCGCCCAGCATGGTGGCCAGGCTGGTGAGGATATAATACAGGAAGAAAAGCCCGATGGATTTAGATACACCCACCGCCGGGCTCACCCGCGTGCCGGAGGCCGCAAAAGGAATCGCAATGGCAATGATGAGGAGCGGGCCGATCGTGTCGAAAAGCATGCTGTAGTAGCGCACCTCGTAGGGAATGAGCTTCGGGTTGTTCTCCGCGGAGAAATACTCGACGATGCGCCCCAGCTCGTTGAAGGAGAGTGTGCTCGGCCGGCGGTCGATGAGGAGCATGAGTCCCGGATCCTCGTTGAAATGCGCGACGGTCTTGGTGACAAACGGGACGGTGCGCACCAGTTCGCCCTGCTCGGTGTCGAATCCCATCTCGCGACCGTCCCTGAAAGTCCATTCGTGCCGGAGGGCGTCATAGGCGCCCTCGCGCGCCATGAGGCGGGATTTTTCCCGGCGGGAGTGGTCCAGTTCCGAGACGGTAATACCGTAGGCCGTGCCGGAGAAGCGGCTGTAGCGGTTGATGAACCACATGCGGTTCTGCCGCTGGTTGTCGAAGGTCACGCTGGACACCACGCCGAGCGTGCCGCCGGGCATGGCCTTGGCCTCGGCGCGAAACTCAAAGCTCTCGAGCAGGCTGCGCGAGGTCTCGACCGACCACGGCACGACGCGGGCATTGAGCAGGAGCGACACGCCGCAGAGCACCGCGCCTGCCACCCAGAGCGCACGGGTGGTGGCAAAGATGTTCAATCCGGCGGCCCGCACCGCCGTGAGCTCGTTGTTGCGGTGCAGCTTGCTCAGCACGAAGAGGAGCGAGAGCAGCATCGACAGCGGCAGCACGATGGACAGGTAGCTCGGCATCAGCGTCGTGTAATACAGCAGCATGTCCCCCATGCCCGCGCCGACCTGGATCAGGTCGCGGAAGTTGTCATACAGCGCCGCCATCACGAGCAGGCCCATCGTCGCCGCGAGCAGCAGCCCGAGCATTTTCAGCCATTCGCCCAGGAGGTAACGGTCGAAGAGATTCAAGCGCGGACAGTCAAACAGCCGCCCCGGGCGGGGCAAAGCCCAATCGCGCCCCGGCGGCCCGCGCCTGAGGGAACAAGCCCGCGGGCCACCGCTCTCATATTGCGGCAGTTGCGGGTTGAAAGCACCGCCCGGCTGCTTTTAGGTCACCTCCTGTTTCCCCCTTCATGCTAATCCGTCGTTTGTCCCCCGTTGTTCAGCTCGCTGTCAGCGCCGGCCTGCTGGCCGCCAACCTGACCGCCCAGGAAACCATCAAACTCGGCGAGTTCGCCTCGCTCACGGGCAAGGAGGCTTCCTATGGCCAGAGCGTCCACCAAGGTGCCGTCCTCGCCGTCGAGGAGGCCAACGCCGCAGGGGGCGTCCTCGGCCGGAAACTTGAGCTCATCACCGAGGATAACCAGTCCAAACCGGGCGAGTCCGCCACCGTCGTCAAGAAGCTCATCTCCCGCGAGAAGGTTGTCATCGTGCTCGGCGATCTCACCTCCGGACGCACCCTCGAGGCCGCCCCCATCTGCCAAAACGCCCGGATCCCCCTGCTCTCCCCCGGGGCGACCAATGTTTCCGTCACGACCAAGGGCGACTATGTCTTCCGCCTCTGCTTTATCGATGATTTTCAGGGCACCGTGATGGCGCAATTCGCCCTGGAATCCCTCAAGCTCCGGCGCGTGGCGGTGCTGTCCTCGGTGTCCTCCGCCCAGAGTGTCGGCCTGGCCAAGTATTTCCGGGAAAAATTCACCGACGGCGGCGGCACCGTCGTCCTTGAGCAGAAATACGGCGAAGGAGACAAGGACTTCCGCGCCCAGCTCACTGCGATCAAGGCCGCCGGAGTCGAGGGCGTCTTTGTGCCGGGCTATTACGCCGAGGCGGCCCTCATCTGCAAACAGGCCCGTGAGCTCGGCGTCACCGTGCCGCTGCTCGGCATCGACAGCTGGGAATCGCCCGAATTGATCCAGATTGGTGGCGCGGCCGTGGAAGGATCCTATTTTTCCACCCATTACTCGGCGGAGAACCGGTCGCCCGCCGTCGTGGCCTTCAACCAGCGTTTCCGGCAACGCTGGGGCGTGGACTCCAACGCCATCTCCGCCCTCGGCTACGACAATGCGATGCTCGCCGTCGACGCCATCCGCCGCGCCGGCACCACGGAAGGCCCCCGGCTGCGCGACGCTCTTGCCGCCACCAAGGACTATCCCGCCATCACCGGCCGCATCACCTTCGACGCCCTGCGCAATCCCACCAAGTCCGCCGTCGTGCTGACCGTGAAAAACGGCCGCTACAGTTTTGTCCAAGATGTCCACCCCTGACCTGCTTGCTTTCCCCATGAAAAACACCGTCCTGCCCTTCCTGTTCGCCGCCCTCACCCTCGGCACCCACGCCGCCGACCCCATCAAGCTCGGTGAATACGCCTCGCTCACCGGCAAGGAAGCCGGCTTCGGCCAGACTTCGCACCAAGGCGTCGTCCTCGCCCTCGAGGAGATCAACGCCGCCGGCGGCGTGCTCGGCCGCCCGCTCGAGCTCGTCCACGAGGACAACCAGACCAAACCCGGCGAGTCCGCCACCGTCGTGAAAAAACTTATTTCCCGCGACAAGGTCGTCGCCCTCATCGGCGAGGTCTCGTCCGGCCGCTCGCTCGAGGCCGCGCCCATCGCCCAGCAGGCGAAGATCCCCATGGTCGCCCCCGCCGCCACCAACCCCAAGGTCACCCAAACCGGCAACTACATCTTCCGCGTCTGCTTCATCGACCCGTTCCAAGGCACCGTGATGGCGAAGTTCGCCAAGGAGGATCTGAAGGCCAAAAAGGTCGCCATCCTCTCCAGCGTCTCCAACGCCTACAGCCTCGGCCTCGCCAAGTTCTTCAAGGAAACCTTCATCCCCGCCGGCGGCGAGGTCGTCAGCGAAAAAAACTTTTCCGAGGGCGACAAGGATTTCCGCGCCCAGCTCACCGCCGTGAAGGCCGCGGGAGTCGACGCGGTCTTTGTCCCCGGCTACTACACCGAGTCCGCCCTCATCGTCCGCCAGGCCCGCGACCTCGGTCTCACGATGCCGTTCTTCGGCGGGGACGGCTGGGAGGACGAGCAGCTGCTCAAGATCGGTGGCGAGGCGCTCAACGGCTGCTATTACTCCACCCACTTCTCGGCGGAGAACACCGACCCCGTCGTCGCGGCTTTCACCGCCAAATACAAGGCCCGCTGGAATGGCGAGCTGCCCGGCGCCTTCTCCGCGCTGGGTTACGACGCTGTCTATGTCCTCGTCGACGCCATTAAACGCGCCGGCAGCACCGACGGCCCGGCGCTCCGCGACGCCCTCGCCGCCACGAAAGATTTCCCCGGGGTCAGCGGCGTGACGACGATCGACAAAGACCGCAACGCCTCCAAGTCCGCCACCATCATCGCGCTCAAGGACGGCAAGGCCAACTTCCACAAGACGGTTTCACCCTGATGTTACGCCCGGCTGTAACCGCTTTCGCCCTCCTCGTTGTCACCGCGACCGGTCCCGCCGCCGAGCCGATCAAGATCGGCCACTACGGCTCGCTCACGGGCAAAGACGCCTCCTTCGGCATCGTCAGCCGCAAGGGCATCATGCTGGCGATCGAGGAGCTCAACGCGGCCGGCGGCCTCCTCGGCCGACCGGTCGAATACCTCGTTGAAGACATCCAATCCAAGGCCGGCGAATCGGCAACCGCCGTCAAAAAGCTCCTTTCGCGCGACAAGGTGATCGCCATCCTCGGCGGCAATCCCTCCAGCAATTCCTTGGAGGCCGCTCCTCTTTGTCAGAACGCCCGGATTCCGATGATGGCGATCTCGTCGACCAACCCGAAAGTGACGGCCATCGGTGACTACATCTTCCGCATCTGTTTCATCGACCCATTCCAGGGCGCCGTGCTTGGCCGCTTCGCCCGGGAAAGCCTGCACGCCCGGCGCCTCGCGCTGCTGACACCCGTGACGCCCTACGGCATCGGGCTGTCCAACGAGCTGCGCATGAAATTCACCTCGCTCGGCGGCGAGATTGTCGCCGAGCAGAGATACGCCGAGGGCGACAAGGACTTCAAGGCGCAGCTCACCACGATCCGCACCTTTCAGCCCGACGTGATCGCCGTGCCCGGCTACTACACCGAGGCCGCGCTGATATGCAGACAGGCGCGCGAACTGGGCCTCGCCAGTATCATCATCGGCGGTGACGGCTGGGAGGCCCCGCAACTGACCGGACTCGGCGGCCGGGCCGTCGAGGATGCCTATTACTCCACCGGCTTCTCCGCGGATAACTCCGCGCCCCACGTCAGGGAATTTGTCCGCAAATTCCGCATCCGTTGGGACAACGAAAACCCCGATAGCACCGCCGCCCTCGGCTACGATGCCATGATGCTCTATGCCGATGCGATCCGGCGTGCCGGCACGACCGACAGCCCCGCATTGCGCGACGCCATTGCCGCCACCAAGGATTTCCCGGGTGTCACCGGCCGCATTACCATCGACCGGGAGCGCAATGCGACCAAGTCCGCCGTTATCATGCGGGTAAAAAACGGCCGCACTGAGTTCGTCGAGACCGTCGATCCCTGATCAGCCCGGCCGGGTTGATGGGGGCGCAAACGCGGCCATTGACCCGCGCACGCCGAGGCTCCAAACAATCCGGGAACTTCCCGCGCTTGTCCGAATTCCTCCAGCAACTCCTAAACGGCCTGTCCCTCGGGGCCATCTATGCGCTCATCGCGCTGGGCTACACGATGGTTTACGGCGTCCTGCGCTTCATCAACTTCGCGCACTCCGACGTGTTCATGGTCGGCGCCTTCATCGGCTACTACATCGGCCAGCATGTGCCCCAAAACACGGTGGGGGGCGGGCTGGTCGTGATGTTGGCCGCCATGCTGGGTTGCGCCTTGCTGGGCATCCTCATTGAGCGACTGGCCTACCGGCCGCTGCGCGGCGCGCCCACCCTCAATGTCCTCATCACCGCCATCGGCGTGTCGCTGCTGCTGGAGTATTCCGGCCAGGTGTTCTTCGGCGCCACCCCGCGCACCTTCCCGTCGGTGTTTCCCTCCGTCAATTTCGCGTTCGGCAGCCTCGTCATCTCGTCCAACCAGATCGTGGTCATCGTCGTCACCGCCCTGCTCATGGTCGGGCTGCAGCTCATCGTCTATCGCACCAAGATCGGCACCGCCATGCGCGCCGTGTCACTCAATCCCAAGGCCGCGCAACTCGTCGGCATCAACAACGACGTCGTCATTTCCTTCACCTTTGGCCTGGGTTCCGCCCTCGCGGCCGCCGGCGGTGTGCTCTACGCGCTTAACTATCCGTCGATCGACCCGCTGATGGGCGTCATGCCCGGCCTCAAGGCTTTCGTCGCCGCCATCCTCGGCGGCATTGGCAACATCCCCGGCGCCGCCCTCGGCGGTCTGCTGCTCGGCACGGTCGAAACTTTTGTCAACGGCAGCCAGTGGTCCACCTACAAGGACGCCATCGCCTTTGCCATCCTGATCATCATCCTGCTTTTCCGCCCCGCCGGCCTGCTGGGCAAGGCCAGCGTCGAAAAGGTCTGAGCCATGCCGCGCCCGCATCTCTATCTCCTCGTCGCGCTGCTCGCCGCCTTCGGCCTCTCGTATTTCTCGGGCCGGATTGATCCCTATCACCTCGATGTGATCATCGGCATCGGCATCAACATCATTCTCGCTGTCTCGCTTAACCTGGTGAACGGCTACACCGGGCAGTTCTCCCTGGGCCACGCCGGGTTCATGTCCGTGGGAGCTTATCTCGCGGCCGCCTTCTCGCTTTTTCTCGCACCGAGGATTCTTGGCGCGGAGGGCGGCACCACCCTGCAGCAGGGGATGATGTTCTTCGCCGCCCTCGCTGCGGGTGGCCTCGGCGCCGCCCTCGCCGGCCTGCTGGTCGGCATTCCCTCGCTCCGCCTCAAGGGCGACTACCTCGCCCTTGTCACCCTCGGCTTCGGAGAAATCATCCGCGTCATTTTCCAGAATGTGGAGTTCCTCGGCGGGGCCCTCGGCCTGAATGGCATCCCGGCCTACACCTCCATTTTCTGGGTTCTGGCCTTGGTCGCCCTGAGCGTCTTCACCGTCACCTGCCTCGTACACTCCACGTATGGCCGGGGGTTCCTCGCGACCCACGACGACGAGGTCGCCTCCGAGGCCGTCGGGCTCAACACCACGCGCTACAAGATCGTGGCCTTTGTCATCAGTGCGTTCTTCGCCGGCACGGCGGGCGGGCTCTACGGCCATTTCAAGATGACAATCACGCCGACCGGCTTCGACTTCACCAAGAGCATCGAGATCGTCGTCATGGTCATCCTTGGCGGCATGGGCAACACCATCGGCGTGATTCTCGCGGCCATCCTGCTCACCCTGCTGCCCGAGCTGCTGCGCCCGATCGCGGAATACCGGATGATCATCTATTCCTTCCTGCTGATCGTGCTGATGATCGCGCGGCCCCAGGGCCTGTTCAATGTCAGGTTTGGCAAGGTGAAGCTCTGATGGCCGCCCTGCTCCAGCTCAATTCAGCCACGATCCGCTTTGGCGGCCTCATTGCTGTCAACGCCGTGGACTTCACCGTCAATGAAGGCGAGCTTTGCGGTCTTATCGGCCCCAATGGTGCCGGCAAAACCACGGTCTTCAACCTCATCACCGGGGTCTACCCGCCCACCGAGGGCAACGTGACCTTTGCCGGCCGGCCGCTGGCCGGGCTGCGGGTCAACGAGATTGTCGAGTGCGGCATCGCCCGCACCTTCCAGAACATCCGCCTCTTCGGTTCGCTCTCCGTCTTTGATAATGTCCGGGTGGCCTGCAACCTGCATCGCGGGACCGCGGCCATTCACTCCCTCCTTCGTTTCGGGGCCTTCCGGGCCGACGAAGCCGCCGTCACCAGGCGCGTCGAAGAGTTGTTGGAGATATTCAACCTCCGCCGCTTCCGCGATGACGACGCCAAGAGTCTCCCCTACGGTGAACAGCGCCGGCTTGAGATCGTCCGCTGCCTGGCCACCAAGCCGAAGCTCCTCCTGCTCGACGAACCCGCCGCCGGCATGAATCCGACCGAGAAGGTCGAGCTCATCCGCCTGATCCAGCAGGTCCAGAAACAGTTCGGCCTCTCCGTCCTCCTCGTGGAACACTCGATGAAGGTCGTCATGGGTGTCTGCTCGCGCATCGCCGTGCTCGATTACGGCGTGAAGATCGCCGAAGGCTCGCCCGCCGCCATTCAGTCCGATCCCAAGGTCATCGAGGCCTACCTCGGCGAGGAGCACCAGAAATCCCTCTCGCACCACTGAGTCATGCTGACGGTCAAGAACCTCGAGGTCTGCTACGGTGCCATCAGCGCCCTGCGCGATGTTTCGTTCCACATCGAGGCCGGCCGCATCGTCACGCTCATCGGGGCCAACGGCGCGGGCAAGACCACCACGCTCCGCACCATCTCCGGCCTGCTCCGCGCGAAGCGCGGCAACATCACCTTCAAGGGCGAGGACATCACCAAGCTACCTCCGCACCTCATCGTCGCGCGCGGTCTCTGCCACGTGCCCGAGGGGCGGATGGTTTTCTCCAACCTCACGGTGGACGAGAATCTCGCGATGGGCGCCTATCTCCGGCACGATAAGGCCAAGATCGCGGCCACCCGCGACTACGTCTTCAGTGTCTTCCCCCGGCTCAAGGAGCGCCTCACCCAGGCCGCCGGCACGCTCTCCGGCGGCGAACAACAGATGCTCGCCATCGGCCGCGCCCTGATGGGCGAACCGCAGTTGCTCATGCTTGACGAGCCCTCGCTCGGCATCGCGCCCAAGCTCATCAGCACCATATTTGAAAAGATCGTGGAGATTAACCAAAGCCACGGCATCACGATCCTGCTGGTCGAGCAGAACGCCAATCTCGCCCTCGAAATCTCCCATCACGCCTATGTGCTCGAGACCGGCACGGTCGCCATGCAGGGACCGTCCCCCGAGCTGCGCAACAATCCCGAGCTCAAGGCCGCCTATCTGGGCGCCTGAACCGGCTTGGCCAAGCTTGCGAATCCGGCGGGCCCGCCTATAGTGCCGTCATGATCCCGCGATTGCTGGTGCTCCTTGTCTTGGTGCTGGGTGTTCGGGTCGTGGCCATGGTTGTCGAGGTCAACCTGCCCCTCAAGGAGCTGCGGCTGAAGGACGGCATGCTTTTCACCGAGGCTGCCGTCCGGAGTTTCAATACTGCCACCGGCACGGCCATGCTGGTGGTGAACAAGGATCTCATCAGCGTGCGCACCGCGCTGCTGCCGGATGAAATCGCCGCGCGGTTGAAGGAACTGACCCCGGTGATGTCCAGGGAGGAACAGGAAGCTGAGAAGCAGCAGGAGGCCGCCGAACGGAAAAAGGCCGCCGAAAATGCCGAGCGCCGCCAAAAGGTCGCGGAAGAGGAGGCCCAGGCCGCGCGGGCCGCCAGCCGCAGCCTGAACGTGAAGGTCGCCGCCGAAAACGCCACCAAGGCGGATCGTATCGTGGAGGGGGTGGCCAAATTCGCCGAGCAGCGGGTGCAGTCGTATTTCAAATACCAGGATGATCCGCATTCGAACATCGGCGCCGTGGTTGGCTCCGATATATTCCTCGAAAACCCCGAGCCCGTGCCCGGCTGGACCGGACGCTACCGGATCGAGGGCGTCGCTTACCGCCAATACATCAACAACCAAGCCAGCGGCTTCGGCCGGGGACGCCGGGAATTCGAAATCCTGATCCAAACCTCCGAACGGGAAAAGCCCGAGATCGTCGAAATCCGGATCAAATAAGCCCTTCCTCCTCCTTGATTTTTGCCGGGCGGCCAGTAAGTTGGCCGCCCTTTTCCTTTGCCCGGCGACGGCCGGGACAAATCCCGGGCTGGCAGCAGCCAGCAACGGGACCCTCACAACCACCCGCTCTCAACTCCACTCATGTCCACCGCCACACCGCAAAAATTCGAGTTCCAGGCCGAGATCGCGCAGCTGCTCGATATCGTCACCCACTCGCTCTACACGGAGAAGGAGATCTTCGTCCGCGAGCTGGTCTCCAACGCCTCCGATGCCCTTGAAAAACTCCGCCATGCCCAGCTGACCGAAAAGGAAATCTTCGGTGACCAGGCCCTGGAGATCAACGTCACCACCGATGACAAGGCCANNGGCACCATCGCCCACTCCGGCTCGAAGGCCTTTCTCAAGGCCATCGGCGAGGGCACGGCCAAGAACCCCAGCCTCATCGGCCAGTTCGGCGTCGGCTTTTACGCCGCCTTCATGGTCGCGAAGTCCGTCAAGGTCTACTCCCACTCGTTCAAGACGGACGAGCCCGGCCATGTCTGGTCCAGCGACGGCTCCGGCAGCTACGAGATCGAGGAGGCCGCCGACGTCTCCCGCGGCACCAAGATCGTCGTCGGGCTGAAGGACGATTGCGGCGAGTTCGCCACCGACCATCGCATCAAGTCCATCGTCGAGCGTTACAGCGCCTTCGTGTCGTTCCCGATCAACCTCAACGGCAAGCGCGTCAACACCGTCCAGGCGCTCTGGCTGCGCGGCAAGAACGAGATCAAGGACGAGGAATACACCGAGTTCTACAAGTTCCAGTCGCACGCCTATGACGAGCCGCTGCTGCGCCTGCATTTCTCCGCCGACGCCCCGCTCTCGATCAATGCCCTCGTCTTTGTGCCCAAGGAGAACACGGAGAGGTTCGGCTTCGCCCGCTTCGAACCGGGGGTCTCACTCTACTGCCGCAAGGTCCTGATCGACGACGCGCCCAAGGACCTGCTGCCCGAGTGGCTGCGCTTCCTCAAGGGTGTCGTGGACAGCGAGGATCTCCCGCTCAACATCTCGCGCGAAACGATGCAGGACAAGGCCCTCGTCGAAAAACTGAACAAGGTCATCACGAAGCGCTTCCTCAAGTTCCTCGATGAGGAAGCCACCCAGCGCCCCGAGTCCTACGTCAAGTTCTACGCCCAGTTCGGCATCTTTCTGAAGGAGGGCGCCGCCATGGACTTCATCCACAAGGACCAGCTCGTGAAGCTGCTCCGATTCGAGTCCTCCCTCACCGACAAATCCAAGCACACCTCCCTCGCCGACTATGTCACCCGCATGGGCGCCGACCAGAAGGAGATTTATTATCTCGCCGGCAAGGACCGCACCGTCATCGAGAGCGGCCCGTATCTCGAAGGTTTCAAGGCCCGCAACCTCGAGGTGCTTTTCTGCTACGAGCCGGTGGACGAATACGTGATGAACAATGTCCGTGAGTTTGACGGCAAGAAACTCATCGCCGCCGACCACGCCGACGTGAAACTCAGCAACATCCCCCAGCCCGAAGGCGCGCTCAGCGAATCCGACACCAAGACGCTCACCGCCTGGCTGAAGGAGACGCTCGGTGCCCGCGTGGCCGACGTGAAGGCCAGCGACCGTCTCGTGGACTCCCCCGC
>CXWL01010667.1_pt1 | contig 13778 bp, 9 predicted proteins | sample 590931 | NCBI WGS metagenome assembly CXWL01 (sample SAMEA3498368, study PRJEB10139) | groundwater metagenome | biome: water well; material: biofilm material | place: Germany | collected 2015-04-27 | reverse complement strand
AGTTAAGATTTATTGAACTCATCCTTATGAGAACAACCAATAAATGCAAAATATAAGAAAGTTGGTAATGGGTCAAGTTTGTAGTTTGTTGTATTATTAACTGATGTTACGCAGCAATCACAAAAACAGGTTAACCTTACGACATGAAATCTAAAGAATTTGAACTTTATACCGACTATTTGATTGCACAAGCAGCTGCGACTGGACTGGCGGAGGTGCTGTCAAGCGATCAGCCATGACCAAGTAACACGGTTCATGTCCTAGCGTGAATACACATCGAAAGATTTATGGTTTAAAACGAAAGAAACTGTCCGAAAAATTGAGGATGAAGATGGCGTGCTTATTTTTGACGACGTCATTTTTACGACACCATCCAGGAGAAGGAATAGGCCGATGAAAATGACATTATTTGCTGGCTTTTGACCACTGCAAAGTGCGAGGCTTAAATATAATGTTAAACGAAACTGACATCCGTACCAAATTCATTAATCTTATCCCAAAACTGTTGCCATCTATCTGTTGTCTGTACCAAAGCGCGTAAGCTTAAAACGACTTTTGCGCCGCGTGATTTCCAGCGTATTCCCGAGCCACACAGGCGCTGCTTAACTAACGTCTTGCAAGCGGATTCGGTCACGCCAGAGCCGATAGGCAAGTTCTTTTCAATATGATGGGCGTAATCCATGCGCTGTTCGGCAATATTATTTTTAAAATAGGTTATCGTCGTGTCAAGTCCTTCTTTCACCGCTTCTGACAGAATCGATGTTGGTAGTCTCTGCAATTCTTCCAGAATGGTTTGCGCCGCATTTTTATCGTGTCTCAATACCCTGTATCACAGCCAAGACGTCTCCATCCCGGTGGCGTTTGAAATTGTAAAAAAACCGATTCAATTTTGTGATGTTGAGACACGTAAAGTCAAGCGCGCCAGTGAAGTCACCACGGTAAATTTGTTCTAACCCCAGAAACTACGAAATTCAGCATTTTCGGATAACCTTAAAATCATATGATATTGATTTTAAAAAGTTTCATCAGGGTTTATTAGTGATTTTTCGGTGCTAGCCGGAAGTCAACGTAACATTATGTTTTTGAAAGTATTAGTAATCAGAGCAAATTAACCCTGGTGAAGTCACGAAGAATGAACAAATGCGCGCCATGATTCAGACCTGTGTGAATAATTATTCGAATTTTAGTATGTTTTAACGGACAGATGGTTCTCTGCGAAAGAAAATTTCGAATTTATTTTACAGAAAAAGAAGCCTTTTATCGCCGCGCTCAAAGACAATCGGCTGGTGGCGTTGAGCGAAGAAGACAAGAAACAGGGTTGTTTTGTACGGATTAGTTCGCTGGAATTATTGGATCAACAAGCGGTACATGGCTGGCTAAAAGGCTTCGATCGGGAAGTGCTTTTGGTTCGCCGGGTCTTTACAAACAAAGAGGGTAGCACAGGCTTATTGAATCTGGTATGCAGCGACTTGATGTTGAACGGCGAGCAAGTTGCTACGATCTACAAAAAACGGTGGAAAGTAGAAGAGTTTCACAAATCGTTGAAGTCGAATGCCTCATTGGCGAAGTCACCGGCCCGTCGGGTGATGACGCAAAACAACCCTGTGTTCATGTCCATTTATGCCGTATTCAAATTGGAGTGCCTGAATATGAAACACAAAACAAACCATTTTGCGTTAAGAGCAAAGCTCTTTATCAAAGCAACCCAGCAAGCCTATGCCGAACTTCAAGTTCTGCGGGCTGCGTACATCAGTTAATGATATCATGGGAATAATTTTATGGAAACGACCACAGCAATACTGGAAAAAGCGCAACAACGCATTAAGGAAATGGGGCTTCCCTATAAGGGTGCATTGCTTCCAATGGAAGCTTATAGAGTCTTACAAGAATCGGCTGAGGCCCAACTGGTGGATGTACGTTCCCGTGCTGAATTGGACTGGGTTGGGCGCATTCCGGGCGCGACAGAAATTGAATTGCGGTCTTATCCTGGTATGCAACCCAATCCCAATTTTCTGGATCAATTAACAGGGCAAGTTGATAAAACACACCCGGTTTTGTTTTTATGTCGCAGCGGCGTGCGCTCGAACCAGGCCGCTGTAATGGCCAGCCAGGCGGATTTTACCGATTGTTACAACATCCTTGAAGGCTTTGAGGGGGATAAGGATGAAAGCGGTCATCGTGGATCAGCTTCTGGTTGGAAAGCAGCCGGTTTGCCGTGGGTGCAGAGTTAATCCGCATATTTCATCACACTTCTGACCAGGCGATGATCCCGGAATAAGACGTTACCAGAATGATGACGCCAAACACGATGCGGTACCAGGCAAATACGGTAAAATCATGATGACTGATAAAGCGTATTAAGCCACGCACCGCCAGTAATGCACTGATAAATGCGGCCACAAATCCCACGGCAAACATACCCAGATCATCAAATTCCAAAAATTCACGATTCTTGTAAACATCATAAAAAGTAGCGGCAAACATGATCGGGATCGCCAGGAAAAATGAAAACTCGGTGGCGGCTTTGCGGGATAAGCCAAAAAGTAGCCCTCCGATAATGGTGGCTCCCGAGCGCGATGTCCCTGGTATCAGTGCCAGACATTGCGCTAAACCCACTTTCAGAGCATGCTTCCAATCCATATCATCGACTTGTTCCACTTCGATGACATGATCCCTGCGCTCCGCCCATAAAATCAGCACGCCACCAATGACCAATGCCGTGGCGACCGATATGGGATTAAACAGGTATTGCTTGATGATGTCGATAAACAGCAGTCCCATAATGGCAGCCGGCATAAACGCAATCAGTAGATTCAGGACAAAGCGATTAGCTGCTTTGTCTGAACCGATACCTATAGCAACTTCACCGATCTTGCTGCGATATTCCCAGCAAACCGCCAGAATTGCACCCAATTGAATCGCAATGGTGAAAACCTTTCCTTTGTCATCATTGAAATCGAGCAAATCACCGACCAGAATCAAGTGGCCTGTCGAAGAAATGGGCAGGAATTCGGTCAATCCCTCAACAACGCCCAGGATTAACGCTTTAAACAGTAAAATTAAGTCCATATCGAGTGGTTATTATGCCTTTTTATAAAATTAACTGTGCTGGCCATTACTTACAACTTACTGTAAATCTCCGCACCCTTTTCCTTAAATTCTGCCGATTTCTGTTCCATTCCCAGCTTTAGGGCATCTTCTTCAGCAACACCCTGATTGGCGGCATATTCCCGGACATCCTGGGTAATTTTCATGGAACAAAAATGCGGGCCACACATCGAGCAGAAGTGCGCTACTTTTGCGCCATCCTGCGGCAAGGTTTCATCATGAAATTGCTGGGCTTTGTCTGGATCAAGGCTGAGGTTAAATTGGTCTTCCCAACGGAATTCAAAGCGTGCTTTGGAAAGCGCATTATCCCGAATTTGTGCCCCGGGATGTCCTTTTGCCAGGTCTGCGGCATGCGCGGCAATTTTATAGGTAATAATGCCATCCTTGACATCATCCTTGTCCGGCAAACCCAGATGTTCTTTAGGCGTCACATAACACAGCATCGCCGTGCCATACCAGCCGATCATGGCCGCACCAATGGCAGATGTGATGTGATCATAACCAGGGGCAATATCAGTGGTTAATGGTCCTAATGTATAAAAAGGCGCTTCATCGCAATACTTCAGTTGTAAATCCATATTTTCCTTGATGAGGTGCATCGGCACATGGCCAGGGCCTTCGATCATGGTTTGTACATCGTGTTTCCAGGCAACCTGGGTTAATTCACCCAGTGTTTTCAGTTCGGCAAATTGCGCTTCATCATTGGCATCATAGATAGAACCAGGGCGCAGTCCATCACCGAGCGAGAAACTGACATCATAAGCCTTCATAATCTCGCAAATGTCTTCAAAGTGCGTGTACAGGAAACTTTCTTGATGATGTGCCAGACACCACTTCGCCATAATGGAACCGCCTCGGGAGACGATGCCCGTCATACGTTTCGCTGTCATGGGTACATAAGCGAGGCGTACACCCGCATGGATGGTAAAGTAATCGACACCTTGTTCTGCTTGTTCGATCAAGGTATCGCGGAAAATTTCCCAGGTTAACTCTTCTGATTTGCCGTCGACTTTTTCCAATGCCTGATAAATAGGCACTGTGCCAATCGGTACCGGACTGTTGCGAATAATCCATTCGCGCGTTTCATGGATGTTCTTGCCGGTAGAAAGATCCATCACCGTGTCGCCACCCCAGCGAATCGCCCAGGTCATTTTTTCAACTTCTTCCTGAATACTGGAACCCAATGCTGAATTACCAATATTGGCATTGATTTTTACCAGAAAATTACGTCCGATAATCATCGGTTCGGCTTCGGGATGATTGATATTTGCCGGTATGATGGCGCGTCCACGTGCCACTTCGGCGCGCACAAATTCAGGGGTGATCAGTTTGGGCAGCGATGCACCGAAATCCTGTCCCGGATGCTGGCGTGTCAATAATTCATGATTTTGTGCATTGAATGCTTCAACGCGCTGATTCTCACGAATAGCGATAAACTCCATCTCCGGCGTAATGATGCCACGGCGCGCATAATGCATTTGTGTTACATTCAATCCGCTCTTGCTGCGACGTGGTTGCCGTTGTAAATTAAAGCGCATGTCCGCAAGTTTGGGGTCTTTTAAACGTTCCTGACTGTAGGCAGAATTGAGCCCGGATAATATTTCGGTATCGTTACGCTCTTCAATCCATTGTTCGCGCAAGGCAGGCAATCCTGAGCGAATATCAATCTTTACAGCCGGATCGGTATAAAAGCCGGAAGTATCGTAAACCCATATGGGGGGATTCTTCTCTGCACCCATGCTGGCGGCGGTATCGCTCTGCGTTATTTCACGCATCGGAACCTGAATATCCGTTCGAGAGCCTTGTACATAGATTTTTCGGGAATTGGGTAGCGGTTTTACTGCCGCCTCATCGACCTTCGCTGTTTCATTGGAAAATTTTTTTGGGTTTAACACTGTAATACTCATAATATGCTCCTTAAAATGCCATAAAGAGCGGGAGGATTAATCCCAGCTTCCCTACGGCGGCATTATCCGCGTCAGGTAGTAAGGGACTCTCTCACCAAATGGGCACCTCTAAAAATCCAAATTTCGTTACAATACTTCGTTACTCGCAAAAAATGTTTCCTCACATATCAGCTATATACTACGTCACCATTTTTTGCTCGTGCCTTGTTTTGTTTAAAACTTTGAATTTTTAGAGGCACCCAAATCTCAGACAATTCTGAAAACGGACCCCTAGCTGATGCTGTGAAGCTAATGGAAATGTGAAATAATTGCAAGTCTTACATCAATTTAAGAATACGGATCTAGAAATGACTCTTGAAGAAACTCGATTGAATATGGTCGCGCAGCAAATTCGTCCATGGAATGTATTGGATGATAATGTATTGGATTTATTGTACAAAATACGGCGTGAAGAATTTGTTCCGCCCGCAAATCGCGCAATGGCTTTTGTGGATATGGAAATTCCTTTGGGCTATGGTCAGGTGATGCTTGAGCCCAAAATGGAAGCGCGCATGCTACAGGAACTTCACGTCAAGAAAACAGATAAAATTCTGGAGGTCGGCAGTGGCAGCGGATACTTAACGGCACTACTGGCTGAACAAGGCGCTCGCGTTTACAGTATTGAAATCATACCTGAACTAAAAGCAATGGCGGAAAATAATCTTAAAGCGCATGGGATCACCAATGTAACCATCGAACAGGGCGATGCTGCGCGAGGCTGGTCCAAACATGAACCTTATGATGTGATTGTTTTAACGGCATCGACCCCTGTTTTACCCGAAGCTTTTAAGAAAAACCTGAACCCGGGAGGACGATTATTTGCGATTGTCGGAGAAGATCCCGTCATGGAAGCTTTGTTGATTACTTGCGTAGCATCGGGTGAATTCACCACAATCACGCTGTTTGAAACCAGCACAGCATCCCTGATCAATGCACTGCAACCGACAAGGTTTAGCTTTTGAGTATTAAAGAAATTATGCGTGCTGTTAGTCGCAGCAATCAACTTATTGCAGAAATCTCATCAGCTCCGAACCCCTGTCGGAAAAACAAATGAAATTATTGCCATTAGTTTTTGCTATTTCTATAGGTATCCTATTGCATCCTCCTCTGCAAGCCTCAGATTTGATGGGTGTTTATCATGAAGCTTTATCACAGGATGCGCCGTATCAATCGGCGCGTGCTGCCTATCAAGCTGCTCAGGAAAAAATACCGCAGGGCAGGGCTGGATTGTTGCCCAATATCACCTTAACGGGCAGGCGTGACTCCATGGCCGTGGATACCGGATTGGGGCCGGAAAGGACTATTCAGCAAAGTGGCATTGTGTTAACGGCCACTCAACCACTCATCCGTTTTGAAAATTTTTTCATTTATGAGCAGTCCAAAACGGAAGTTTCCAGAGCCGATTCGCAGTTCATCATGACTGCACAGGACTTGATTTTGCGTGTTGCGCAGGCGTATTTTGACGTGCTTGATGCACAAGTGGATGTCGAGGTAGTGGAAGCGCAAAAAGGGGCTATTCTCAAGCAACTGGAACAGGCACGGCGCAATTTTGAAGTCGGTGTTTCAACCATAGTTGATACCAATGAAGCCCAGGCACGCTTTGATCTGACTTTGTCGCAGGAAATTGCCGCGCGCAATGCCCTTGAAATCCGGAAACGTACATTACAGGGCATTATCAACCGTTTTCCTGGACACCTTGCTAGCGCTCGCGAAATTGCATCCGATCTTGCCAGTCTGCGTTATGGCAGCATGGACGAATGGGTCAATGTTGCCGAACAAAAAAACTTTACTGTAAAAATTCAGCAGGCCGCATATGAGATTGCAAGCCAGGAAGTCAAAAAGACCTGGGCGCAGCATTATCCGACATTAGACCTGGTAGCGCAGTATAGCGACCAACAAGGCGTTGGCGCGCAGTTCACAGGAATTGGACGTGACATAACAACCAGAGCCATCGGTTTGCAACTCAGTCTACCTCTATTTCAGGGCTTTAGCGTGCAGTCACGTGTGCGCGAAGCTTTGGCCAACCAGAACAGGGCGCTGCATGATCTGGAAAATGCCCGGCGCAATAATTCTCTGCAAGTACGCCAGCAATATCTGAACGTCACCAACGGTATTGCCCAGGTCAAGGCTTTAAAACAGGCGCTGGTTTCCAGTCAGACCCAACTGGATTCAACCATACTTGGACAAACAGTCGGCGTCAGAACCGAAGTGGATGTACTCAATGCCCAGCAACAAATGTACTCTGCAAGACGCGATCTTGCCAAAGCCTATCACAGCTATCTGATGTCAAGATTACGTCTGAGCGCAGAAGCGGGTGAACTAGACGAAGATACGTTAACGCAAATTAATGCGATGCTGATCAAGTAATGGACAATCCTTTTCAAGAAACACATTCATTGACGGGAGTTTGAAGCCGGATTTTTTAACCTGAATGTTTTACCCCGCCGACGGCTCGCTCCGTGTTTCTTCCCAATGCCTTTCGACCGTTAGCGTCAGGCCGATTGATCTGTCTTCGCTTCTCCACTGATTGCACAGATTGCACAAGGCACCTGGCTGCGGGCCAGTTCCGGGGGCAGATCGCGCACATGCAAATCGAGCTGTGGAAAGGCGATCTCAATGTTGTGCTCGGCAAATAGTGTTGTGATTTGTGTATTGAGCGCGTTCTGGACTTCCAGTCGATGATTCACGCTATTAACGAATACGCGAAGCTCAAAATCAAGAGAGCTTGCACCGAAAGTCAGGAACCAGCACAATGGTTCTGGTTCTGCCAGCACTCGCTCTTCTTCCCTGGCAATCTGCAATAGCAACATACGCACTTTATTTGCGTCAGTGCCGTAGGCAACCCCTACTCGGATGATGACGCGAGTGATCGTATCGGTCAATGTCCAGTTAATGAGTTGGCCAGTAATGAAAGTCTTATTGGGAATCACGATTTCTTTGTTATCGAAATCAAGAACGGTAGTGGCGCGAGTACGAATACGGGTGACTCGACCGGAAAGATCGCCAACTGTGATCACATCACCGATCCGGAACGGTCGTTCAAATAACAGAATGATGCCGGATACGAAGTTGGCAAATATTTCCTGCAGGCCAAATCCAAGCCCAACAGTCAAGGCTGCAGCCATCCATTGCAGCTGCGACCAGCGCATGCCCAGAAAACTCAATCCCACCAGGGTGCCACCAATTACGATAGCGTAGCGCAACACGCTGGTGATGGCATAACGTGAAGCTGCGTCGATGCGGATATGTGACAGCAGGCTGATCTCAATAAATCCTGGTAGATTTCTGGCACCAGCCGTGGTCAGAGCCAGTGCAAAGATACCCAGCAACACTGCTATCAGAGTGACTGGTTGCTGGATCATGGTGCCATCGGCTCCAGTCTCGCTGAAGTGCCATAGTACGATCTCGTCCAGGCGTGTAATCGCTGGCAGTATGGCAACCCAGATCCAGATCAGGCCGAGTGCCAGCAGACTGCGACGCAGTGCCCGTAATAATCTCCGGGTCTGGGTGTTGACTTGTTCCAACGTAATGTTCTCTTCCGGCTCTGGCGTCACCTCGCCGGATTCTTCAGTAGCCTGAGCTGCCGCTAAGCGGTGTTCCTCCAATCGGCGCAGTGCCAGGCGTCGCTCTCCGAGCAAAAACCAGCGCGCAAGCAGTCCCATCGCAATGACAACTGTGACAATCATGCTAAAACTGGCCAGTAGCGACTGCAATATCATGCCGGCAGAGTAAACATAACCGGTCAGCGCCAATATTGCAATGGCCAGTAGCGATGCGGGTAGCAGCAGACGCAATAGCTTGCGCAGAGCCGATGGTTCGCTGATCACTCCTCTAACAACCCAGAGACGACCAGCATCCAGCAGGTGCCAGAGGGCCCAGGCAAGAACCACACAGCTCAGTACAATAGCCAAGCGTGCCTGCACGTCGGTAGCCAGATCAAGCCTGCGAATAAATGCCAGCGAACTGATGAAGTATAAAGGTAGCACCATAGCAGCGATTCCTGGTAACCATTGACGCAATGCGGCGCGACGTTGCCGGGTCCAGCGAAAATGGGCGTGACCAAGACCACGTTCCATGCTGGTCCAGCGCAGCAGTTGCACTACCAATAATGGCAGTACCAGTAACATGCAGGCTTGGCCTACGGAATGACTGAATCGTCCAGGATTGCCGATACCTTGTAGCAGCTGCCCTAACAGGGCTAACGCGACAGGTCCTGGCAGAGAGGCCAGCAAGGTCCATCCTAATGTTTTGAGGGTCGTCTGATAACTGTCTTTGCGAATCTGGTAGGTATCAATTGCCAGGGCTTCGATACGGGCTGGGGCGCGGTACCGAAGTCCCAGCAGGACCAGCACCAGCAGCAGGCTACCAATCCAGGGTATGGGTTGCTGGTGGAAGTTACGCAGACTCAGCTCTACCGAGGTGGTGAAACGCGACGGTTTGATCAAGTCATGCAGCCCTTCTGGCAGCCGTAGTAGCCAATCGCTATTGATGACGTTATGACTGGGAATCCATAACAGGTGGCGATCGAGCATCTGCTGCAGCTCTTGGGTAGTTTGGAGCTGCTCCTGCAGGGTTTGTTCACTCTTTTCCAGCGCCGAGATACGCCGCTGAAGTAAAGGCTCTAGCAGGGCTAACAGTTCGGCGCGTTTCTGCAGCAAAGGGAACAGTAAGCTCTGAGCGTTGCCATCAATGTGTTCATCGTCGCCCGCCTCTGGAAGTGCCTCGGCTAGCGCCCGGGCAGCAGCGTCGATATCGAGCAGCCCGCGTTGCTGTTCACTGAGCACTACCCGCTCCAGCCGTAAATCAGCCAGGTCATTGCGGATTAGTTTCAGGCGAAGCTGAAGACGGGCTGGAGTCTCCAGTCTGCGTCGTTCGCTCCACAACCAGCGACCGACGCGTTCACTGTCTCCACCCACATCAAGCCGGGTGCGGCTATCGCGCAAGGTCACTGCAATATGCTCACGGGCTTGCTCGATGCTGGCCAGAGCGATGCGATCTCGCGCCAAATACTCATTTTGTTGTATGAGCTCTTCACCAATCGAACGATTTGCAGCGGCGGCGGATGCCAGGGTGGCAGTGCCACCTACCAGCTCTTTTTCACGTTTGATCAATTGCTCGATCAGTGATTCCAGCTCACGCCGACCACGGTCGGCAATGCGTTGCTGTAAATGTCCCACCCGTTTTTCATGTAACCCTAGCCGATAACGCAGTTCGCGCAGCGCCAGTTCATGCAGACGCTGGCGCTGCGTGGCGGTGTCCTGCTCGGCAAGGCGTAACTCCAGTGTTGCCTGCAACCGGCGCTGCTCGCTGCTGCGGCGCAGGCGGCGCGCTTCAGATAGCTCGGCAGGATCATCTTTCTGGACCACGAAGGGTGCTGATAGTTCTTCGCTGCGGCGGCGCAATGTGGTGATTTCATCGGCTGCTTGGGCCGGGCGCGATAATGCCAGAGCCAGGTCTGTGCCGACTGCACCGATCTGCGCGTGCAGATCGGTAATGATAGTACGTTCCTGCTCCAGGATCTGTTCAAGAGTTTCTCCATCGGCGTCGGCCGGTATGCGCTTGGACCATTCGAGTAACTCCTGGTCACGGTTTGCCGCCAGAGCTTTATTCAGTCGCTCCATCCGTTTTGGCTGGTCTACAGTTTCGGCACGTAGAGCGGTCAAACGCTCGTTCAGTGTTTCTGTCTCGTGCTCGTCAGCACGCGCGACATCAAGATAATCAATGGCCATCTGCCGCTGAGTTTCTTCCATCTTGCTACGATCGATGGCTGCACGTGCAGTATCGATGGCCTTGAACACAGATGGCTGGGTCTTTGAATAGGCGTTGTCGGGCAACAAGAACAGTAGCGCTAATGCGCCACACAGGAGAATGGAAAAAAGTGATTTGAAATTGAATGAAGGTTTTAACAGCATGAATGTCAATAGTCGTGGTGAAAAGGTCAAGCATCATCCGGAGCTGGAACAAGTTTGCTAGCCGGATAGGGCATGCTCTGCAGTAAACACTGGATCAACGGATAGGGATTGCAGGGCTTCTTTTTAAGGGCATCTCTAAAAATCCCTCATTCCCGTCTTTGCGGGAACAGTCGTCCCCCCTTAATATACAAGCTTTTTTAGAAGATACCTCATTTCTGATCCAAATGACACAGCCTATTTACTAATCTGATAATATTTGGGGAAACAGGTTCAAAAATTTTAGGAAAACGAAATGACTGAACTATCATTCTTGCAAGTGATAGAATATTCGACGAAGCTGGCCAGGCAGTCGCTGCCCGTTGTTCAATTTGAACACAGGGGGAGGAAAGTCCGGGCTCCACAGAGCAGGATGACGGCTAACGACCGTCCACCGTGAGGTGAGGAATAGGGCCACAGAGACGAGCGTATTCAGTTACGGTGAAACGCNNTGCTTGAATGTACAGGTAACTGTGCATCTAGAGGAATGACTGTCCACGACAGAACCCGGCTTATCGGCCAGCTTCAACTAAATTTTTAATTTGACTGCCTAAATTGATTGATTGCAAATATCATGCAGAAGGGATACCCGGTGTATAATTAACGCTGGATACTTTTAGTAATTCTCAATGATCCGTAAATTTCTCCGCAAAGTATTCAGCCGTAAAACTTCCGCTTCCGAATCTATCGCAAAGCTGAGCGTTATTCCCTGCAAACGTCACGGCATCCGGCGTAACCAGATTAGCCCCTGTGCATTAAAAATAACCGTTAACCTACAGCAGGCTGGATTTTCGGCATATATTGTCGGGGGAGCAGCGCGTGATTTGTTGTTGGGGTTAACACCTAAAGATTTCGATGTTGCAACCAATGCGACACCCGAGCAAGTGCACAATATTTTTCGACGGTCACGGATTATTGGCCGGCGTTTTCGCCTGGTTCATGTGATGTGTGGCGCTGAAACCGTTGAAGTATCCACTTTTCGTGGACATTCATCTGCTGATGATAATGATCATGCATCGATCAAATTAACAGACCAACACGGTCGCCTTTTGCGCGACAACATTTTTGGTAGCCAGGAAGAAGACGCTGTCCGCCGTGATTTCACCATTAATGCGCTTTTTTATGATCCTGCCAAAGAAGAGATTCTTGATTACCTGAATGGTTATGAAGATATCAAAACCAAAAAACTGCGCATTATTGGTGATCCAATCCAACGTTATCGGGAAGATCCTATACGCATGTTACGGGCCGTTCGTTTAGCGTCCAAACTGGATATGCAAATAGAAGCGGAAACCGCTAAACCCATTGGTGACTTGGCGCCATTGCTTCAAAATGTTCCGCCATCACGCCTGTTTGATGAAATGCTGAAGTTATTATTGTCGGGGCATGCATTATCCTGTGTTGTTGACTTGCGCGCACGCGGTTTACATCACGGCCTTCTGCCCATGCTGGATGTCATCCTGGAACAACCTTTAGGCGAACGTTTCATCACTATTGCGCTCAGAGATACCGATGAGCGGGTCAGACAAAATAAGCCAGTTTCCCCAGGATTTTTATTCGCCATACTTTTATGGCATGAAGTTCTTTCCTCCTGGAACTCTCTCCAGGCTTCCGGTGAAAAGCCTCTACCTGCTTTATTTAAGGCAATGGACGAAATCCTTTCGATACAACATAAAAAACTTGCTATACCCCGCCGCTTTGATGCTGTCATACAGGAGATATGGGCAATGCAGCCGCGTTTTGAGGCTCGCGCTGGACGTAAACCCTTTCGCTTGCTTGCTCATCCACGTTTTCGTACTGCTTACGATTTCATGCTCCTCCGCTGCAAAAGTGGTGAACTGGGTATGGAGTTGGGTGAATGGTGGAAAACATTTCAATCCGTTGATAATGAAAAACGAGAAAAAATGTTGGTCGAGCAAACATCACCCAAAAAAGGCAAGAGAAGTCGCAGCCGTAAGAAATCTTCGCCTAATCAATCTCTGGATCCAGAAAATTTAATCAAAAACGAAGACTGTTAATCTGTGCTTTCCATGAAAAGAAAACCAAGTCAGGTATTTATTGCTTTGGGTAGTAATCTGGAAAACCCGATTTCCCAGATACAGCAGGCATTTGATGAATTAAAACACCTTCCTGGCACAAAATTAATAAACCAGTCTTCTCTTTACAAAAGTGCGCCTGTTGGACGGCTGGATCAACCAGATTTTATCAATGCAGTTGTATTGGTTAAAACCAACCTTGCCCCCCATGCTTTACTCAAAGCATTACTTGGTATTGAACATTGCCATAGACGAGTACGCGAATCTTTAAATGCACCGCGTACACTTGATCTCGATATTCTGATGTATGATGATCTTGAATATCATGATGAGGGATTGACTTTACCGCATCCGCGCATGTCACAACGCGCGTTTGTACTTAAACCCCTGATGGAAATTGCTCCTGATTGTTATATTCCAGGTCATGGCCACATAGCTCAACTACTATCATTGTGTAATGAACAAAAACTAGAACAGATTAAAACTTGAAACCTTGCTTATCGATTGATACACCCACTATAAGTAGTGTGTTGTCATCATGAAAACAGTCTCTTCCAATATAAAATGAGCGTAGTAATCGGCCTTTGGCCGCAATGCGTTTGAAAGAAACACGATGCGGCGAGACGTGAGGTAAAGTGAAATACCGCGACGGTGAAGACCGAACAGTCACTGGAGCATCCCTGCCCGTAAATGAGCGTGGTCACGGGTCACGTCTGCGACATTGGCGAGGCCGCGAAAGC
>CXWL01018091.1_pt1 | contig 13782 bp, 9 predicted proteins | sample 590931 | NCBI WGS metagenome assembly CXWL01 (sample SAMEA3498368, study PRJEB10139) | groundwater metagenome | biome: water well; material: biofilm material | place: Germany | collected 2015-04-27 | reverse complement strand
ATCGCCGATTGCAGATTCCGTTGTTTCCAGCACGAAATTACTTTCCACTTCCTGTCGGAGACCGTTTTCTTCCTGATAGGTGAACGGCTTGTTTTGTTTGATGTCGCCGTATTCGGTCTTGATGAGCAGATCGCCTTCCTCATCAAGCTCGACCGAATCCGCTCCTTTTACTTCCCATGCGATCTGTTCGGGGTTCGATCGCGGCTCAACGATAAAATCATACTGTGCGCCGCCGTTTCCACGTCCGTGCCACACCATGTCGATCCCCGGATAGACTCCGTCAAACCTTACCGATTGATAATTCGGGATCTCGGTGCGCCAATTTTCACGACTGCCCTTAAAATAGTTCGTCCGATGCTCAAGCTGCGAAAACCCTTCGTCTGCCGCCTCGTCATTTCCACCAACCAAACTCATATAAACGGCTGTCGATCTTGGACTTTGGATCTTGGATCCTGGATCGCGAAGTTCATCGATCTCGCTTTCACCACTTCGCCCTTTCTCACCTTGCTGTTTTTCAGAAAGAACGTAAACCGCATCAGTTGCCGTCAGAAAAAGCGAAAAGCCGTTCGTGCCGCGTGCCAGATACCTGGCCTTTCTGTGGAACTGACCTTGATTCTCCTCAAAATAGACCGGCATGTTCCCAAGGTTCTCAATTACCTCTTGTTTGTCTATTTCGCCTTGCCCGGTCCGTGCCGACACGCTGTTTGACGGAAACAAGACAACGGATGTCAGTAAACAAACAACCAAAAAGAACGCCAAAACACTTGCGACCGCTGTTACCTTTTCCCTTTTCATACTTAACCTCCCCGCCGCCCCGTCCGCCAAAAGATCATAGTTAGCTGCATGTCGGACCGGTTGAACGATATCTGCTCCTCCCGTCATCCCTTTGACCAATAGGGCGTGAAACTTTGCAGAAAGCGCTCACGGCTAATCATCTTTTCTCAATTTCGAAGGATTACCCTTACTGATAATGAGGCAAACTAAAGTGAAAGACCTGGCCAGATAACTCGATTGCTCAACGGGATGAGTTCCAAAAAAAGAGGAAAAGTGAAAAAAACGGAAGCTCAATTACGAACCGCAGATCTCGTCGATGGCTTCGGAGTATTTTTCGTCGATTATGTTGCGTTTGATCTTGAGGGTTGGGGTCATTTCGCCTTTGTCGATGGAGAATTCGCGCGGCAACAGATAGACGCGTTTGACACGTTCGTAGTCTGAGAGTTCGCGCGTTAAATCGACGGCATCTTGCTGGACTCGCTTGATGAAGCTCGGGTTTTCGCAGAGTTCCTCGCGGGTGCCTTCCGTCGAGATGCCGTTGGCTTTCATTTCTTCTTTGAGAGCATCCCAATCGGGCACGATCAAGGCTCCGACCTGTTTGCGGCCCGAGCCGACGACGAGCGGTTGCGAGATGAGCGGGCTTTGCTTTAACAGGCTCTCGACCTGCAGCGGTGCGACATATTTGCCGTTTGAGAGTTTGAAAAGGTCCTTGATGCGGTCGGTGATGAAAAAATGACCGTCCGTATCGACATAGCCGACATCGCCCGTGTGGTAAAAGCCGTCGGCATCGATAGCTGCGGCTGTCGCTTCGGGGTTGTTGTAATAGCCCTGCATGACGTTGCGGCCGCGGACGAGGACTTCGCTGTCTTTGTCGGCGATCTTCATCTCGATGCCTTCGAACGCAGTGCCGATCGAGCCGACCTTATTGTCGTCAGGACGATTCGCACACGTCACACAAGCCTCGGTCATACCGTAGCCCTGGAGGATCGGAATCCCCGCCGCCCAGAATGCGTAACTGAGCTTTTTACTCAGCGGAGCACCGCCCGAGACGAAAAAACGCAGATGGCCGCCGACGCCTTCGCGCCATTTTGAAAAGACTAGGCGACTGGCGAGAGTGTGTTTGGCGGCAAGGGATGCGGAAACCGGGCCGTGATTGTCCTTTGCCGCCCAATACTCCTGGCCGACATCTAGCGACCACTCGAAGAGCTTCGTTTTCAGACCTCCGGCGGCTCTCCCTTTTTTGACGATCTTGTGATAGACCTGCTCAAAAAGGCGAGGCACGGCGGTCATGATCGTCGGCTTGACCTCTTGCAAATGCGATGCGATCTGGTCGAATGCGGCACAGTAATGGATCGACACACCGTTCGCGCAGAGCACGTAAAAAACCGTGCGTTCGAAGATGTGCGAGAGCGGCAAAACGGCGAGACTGCGGTCGGTAGATTTGATCGGCAGGCCTTTTGAAATGGCGATGATATTCGAGACGAAGTTGTCATGCGTGAGCATTACGCCTTTTGGTTCGCCGGTCGTGCCGGACGTGTAGATGATGGTCGCGAGATCATTCGCATCGATCTCGGCAAGCGAGCGTTCGACAATGTCGGCATCGATCTTTCGATGCTCGTCGGCCTTGGCCTCGACCTCTGCCAGCGTGATCGCACGGCTGTCGTCGGGCTTGCCGTCGGTGTCAAAAAAAACAAGTTTCTCAAGCCGCTCAACGCTGCGGATCGCATTTTCAGCGTGCTTCCACAGCTTTTGACCCGAGACGACGAGCATCTTGGCACCGGAATTTTCGAGGATAAAGCGTATCTGCTCGACCGCCTGCGTCGTGTAGATCGGCACGTTGACGGCACGCAGGCTGAGGATCGCGAGATCGACAAACGACCACTCGGGGCGATTCTCCGAAATGATCGCAACGCGGTCACCGGCCTTCACACCCAACGCGGCAAGGCCCATGGCTATACGCTTTACGCGTTCGACGATCTCGTTACCATTGAGGTAATTCCAGGCGTCGCCGATCTTGTACGCAAGGGCATCACGCTTGTTGTGCCGCGCAAACGACTCAAAGCAATAATGCGGGATCGTCTGCGGAATATTTTCGAAGCCTATGAGATTTTCAGCGATCATGGATCAGAGCTGTCACCGATGTACAAACGCGTCCCGGATAGGAACGCGTTCTACATTCTTGCAGATGAGCGAATTCAAGTCCAATTGGCGGTTAACGTACAAGTTTGCTGCCACGCCAGAGCAGAATAGCGCTGACCATGCACGCCGCCGGGCAGACGAGCAGGCCGTATCGCATCATCGCCGGATCCTCGGTAGACCCGAGACGGTCGTTGATGGCGCCGATCAGGTTCGAACCGACGAGATACGCAGCGATGTTCACGCAGAAAAAGAATATTGCGACGCCAAGGCCGCGAAGATTGATCCCGGCGATCTCAGTCACGTCGGCTGCCGCACCACCAACCCAGCCAAGGCCGGTGATCAGCAGGACAAAGCTCGCTGGAACGATGAGGGAGAAATTCTCGGAAAAGATAACTATGAGCCAGACAGGAATCGAGATCAGACAGAACAACACTCCAAAGGTCATGCGGCCCCAGCCCCTTGCCTTGAATCGATCGGCAACGGCCCCCGCAAAGAGCGTCGCCGGAATGCCGGCCACCAAAGTCATTACACCGGCCCAGAAACCGAACGTAGGCAGATCAAGCAGATGAACACGGGCAAAGAACGTCGCTCCCCAGATCGAAAGGGCGTTTGTAGCCAGGCCAAAGAGCGAGTAGCCGAGACAGAGCAGGATAAACGCCTTGTTGGTAAGCAGCTTTTTCCAGTCGTTAGGAGAATAGTTAGTATCAGTTGCTGCGACATTTACGGTACGGCGTGGCTCTTTCAGAAAATAGACCATCACTCCAAAGATCGCCCCGGGGAAGCCGACGATCATAAACGCCGTCCGCCAGCCAAACTGACTAAGCGAACCGCCGAGCAAAGCGGCAAGGCCCGCGCCGATGGCAATTCCCATCGAGTAGATGCTGGTCACCGTCGCACGACGATATGGCGGGAAATAGTCGGCGAGAAGCGAAATGGCAGCAGGGCCGAGCGTAGCCTCGCCGACGCCGACCATTACGCGGCAGGCAAAGAGCGTCCAAAAGTCGTTTGCAAATGCGGTCAGGCCGGAAAAAACGCTCCAAACGATGACGCCAATAGCGATGATCCGAGTACGCGAACCGCGATCCGCAATTCGGCCGAACGGTATCCCTAGTATCGTGTAGAAGATGACAAACGACGTCGTCCCAAGCAGCGCAAGCTGCGTATCGCTAAACGCCATTTCCTTTTTGATCAGAGGAAACAGGATGTAAATGATCGTCCGGTCCAGAAAATTCAGGACGTAAATGATCATCAGCAACGCGAGTGCGTACCACGAATATGCAGGTGTTCTTACCGTCGCATCCGTCATCATGTTTGCGGCAAAACCATCACTACGGATTCGCCCTCGAGCGTGGTTTCACCGTTCTGGTTTCTGCAGATCGTCGACAAGGTAACGATCGGCTTGTCCTCGCGAATATTAGTGATCGTCGCCGTCGTCGTGACAGTGTCGCCGAGGAAAACCGGTGCGGTGAACCTCATCGTTTGCGAGAGATATATCGTAGATAGCTCTCTGAATTCACTGCCGAGCACCGCCGAGATAAAGGCTCCGCTGAGCATCCCGTGGGCGATGCGCTTGCCAAATCGCGTCTTCGCGGCAAACTCATCGTCTAAATGGATCCGGTTAAAGTCGCCCGAAACGTCTGCAAACCTGCGGATCACGTCGTCAGTGACCTCACGCGATGTCGAAAAACTGTCGCCTATTTTCAAGTCCATAATTACTTTGCAAGAAACGCCAGAACCGCTTTGTTGAAATCCAAAGCCTTTTCAAATTGCGGAACATGGCCGCAGCCGTCAAATACAATCAGTTCCGAGCCGGCAATACCTTTGTTAAAGACATAAGCATCAGCGACCGGCAGCAAGCCGTCTTGTTTGCCCCAGATTATCAAGGTCGGTTTTTTGATCTCACCGAGACGCCCATTGAGAAAATCTTCCTTGCGTTTGATCGACTCGATAAGGGCGTTGATAGTGCCGCCGTCGTTGGTCATCACACGTTGGGTGAGAAACTGATCGACGAGCGCCTCGTTGTTTTGTAATGCGGGCGTAGCAAAGATGCGTTTGAGATTAGCTCGTATCTCGTCGCGGGTCGAGTTATTCAATTGATAGATATCAGCATCGTTGAAAGCAGCCGGCACAATACCTGCCGCATCAGCGAGCACAATCTTTTCGACGCGATTCGGGTATTTGATCGCCATCAGGGCGGCAACCCATCCGCCCATCGAATTGCCGACCAACGACGCCTTTTCGATCTTCAGCTCGGACATGAATTTGTCGAGAAAATCGACATACATCGCCACGCGATACTTCATGAACGGCTTGTCCGATTTGCCAAAACCAACCTGATCCAGAGCGAAAACATGATGGCTCGCCGCAAGGGCCGCTGTGTTCGTGGCCCAATTCCCGATAGAACCTCCGAGGCCGTGGAGCAAGATCACTTTTGGCTTCGTGCTGTCGCCGAGTTCTATGTAATTAATCTTCGCCCCGAAAACCATGACGCTCTTTTCCTGGGTCGCCTGACCAAAAACGGTAACCGAGCTGAGCAGAAAAATGCCCAGGACAATTGCTAATTTTCTATTCATACAGCTTCTCCAAAACTTCACTATAATTTGCCGCGACGACGTTGCGTTTCAGCTTCATTGTCGGCGTGATCTCGTCACGCTCGGCGGAAAAATCATCGTCGAGAATCATGAATTTCTTGATCTTTTCCGGCCCCGAAACGCGGGTGTTTGCTTTCTCGACGATCTCGTCGATGGCAGATTGCGCCTGCTCGTCATCCAAACCGCTAGCCTCGACCGGATTCAAGGTGATCAATGCCACACAATAGCTGTGTCCGTCACCGAAAAGAAAACAGTGGCTGATGAGATGCGACTCTTTGACGTAATTCTCGACCAATGCCGGAGCGACATTCTTGCCGGACGACAGGACTATGATCTCCTTCTTCCGGCCCGTGATCTTGAGAAATCCGTCCGAGTCCATCTCGCCCAGATCGCCGGTCTTGAGCCAGCCATACGCGTCAAACATCTCCGCCGTTTTGCCAGGTTCCTTATAATAACCCGAAAACATCATCTCGCTCTTGATCAGGATCTCGCCGTCACTCGCGATCTTTATTTCACACATTGGCATCGCCTTTCCGACCGTGCCGAACCTGTGCTCGGCGACGGTGTTAAATGCTCCGCAGATATTCTCGGTAAGGCCGTATGCTTGCAGAATCGGCAATTCGTGGCGCTTGAAAAAATCCGCGATCTCCAGCGGCAGCGGTGCTCCGCCGGATGTCAGCAACCTTACTTTTCCGCCAAATGCATCCTTCACATCCTGCGACGTAACATTGTCGGCACCTCTTTCGCCGACGACCTTGGCGTGGATCTTTTCAAAAAATCTCGGCAGCGAAGCAAACACAGTCGGCTTGATCTCGAGCATGTATTCGTACAGTTTGCTCAGATCGTCAATAAAATACGCTGGTGTACCGTTGTAAAGCCGGTTGTAAATTCCCGAGATCCGCTCAGCGACATGGCAGCCTGGTAGATACGAGATCGCCACATCCGTTTTAAAGATCGGCACCGAACGCCGCAGCGATTCGACGCTGTTCAGAATATACCGGTGCGACAACATCGCGCCTTTCGGCTGGCCCGTCGTGCCGGACGTATAGACCATTATTGCGGTGTCATCCGAACTAGCCTGGTTAGCCTCCGCTTCGATCTGAGGTATAAACTCTGCCCTGTTCGAGCGGCCAACATTTAGAAGCTCTCTGAAGCCGCCATCCTCGATACAAACGATCTGTTTCACCTGCGGCAATCCGACGCTCTTCAATTTGTGAAGCTGCGCAACGGTGTCAACGATCACAAATTCGGCGTCCGAATGGTTAATAACGTATTCGCACTGCTCCGCCGAACTCGTCGGATATATCCCTACCCCGACACCGCCCGCCGCGATCGCCGCAATATCGCAGATCGTCCATTCGGGAATGTTCCCGGCGAGGATCGCCACGCTCGCACCTTTCGTCAGGCCTTTTACCAGAAAGGCGCAGGCGAGATCGTGGACCTTGTCTTCAAATTCATTCCAGGACTGCGAATCCCAACCGTTTCCACCCCGCGTGAAAAATACAGGCCTGTCGGCGTATTTCGCGGCCTGCGAGCGGAAAAGGCTGTAGATGTTTGGAAATTCCATTTGAATCGTCGTGTAGCGACGCCTGATTGTAGCCGTGGGTTTCAACCCACGTTATGGGGTATCGCATTTTGTTGTCGCGTCAGCGACGGATGAAATCTCTCACGTCGTCGCTACGCGACGGGAGATCTTTTCTGCACTTTTCCGTGGGTTGAAACCCACGGCTACAATCATCCGTCGCTACGCGACGAAGAAACGGATCAATACTTCATCGCGAGACAAGCCATATTCAACCCACCACCAGACGCACAAAATACGATCGTATCACCACGTCTTATCTTGCCGGCAGCGAGCGCATCGTGAAAGACCATCGGAATACACGCCGATCCCGTGTAGCCCCATTTGTCCATGATGGTGTGCGTCCTTTCCCAAGGGATCTGCATTTCTTCCATCACGAGTTTGATGGTCGAAAGATTGACCTGCGTCCAGAGAAAAACATCGACGTCGTCGCGGGTGATGTTTGCCTTAGCCAGCACGTCGTCAACGATCTTCGGCCAGCCGTTAATGTTGACCTCGGGCGGATATTTCTTGGCAAAACGCAGCTTATTAAAATTGTTTTCGGCGAGAACCCCCTCGGTAATGGGCTCCTTTGTCCCGCCGGCAAAGATGCCCATAAAATTGTGATAGCTGCCGTCGGCGACGAGTTTCGACGCCATAAAATGGCTCTCACCCTCGACCGCTTTTAAGACCATCGCTCCCGCTCCATCCGCAAAAAGCGTCGAGGTCTTCTTATCCTTCCAGTCGATGAACTTGCTCATCGCATAGCAGCCGATCACAAGAACATTCTTATAGCTCGTGTCTGAGATAATATACTTAAACGCTGTATCCAACGTGGTTACAAATCCGGCACACGCAGAGTTGATATCGAATGTTCCCGCGTTCACCGCACCGATGCGATGCTGAACAACGACCGAGGTCGCAGGCGAAACATACTCCGGCGTGTCAGTCGCGAGCAGAATGAGATCGAGTTCCGACGCATTCAATCCCGCATTTTCAAGTGCGGCGACCGCCGCGTTTGTCGCGAGGTCCGCCGTGCTCTCATCGTCCGCTGCAATATGCCGTTCGCGGATGCCAACGATGTTCGAGACAAACTCATCGATATCCACGCCCAGATTCGCGCTCAGATCGGCGTTGGTCAGCACTTTTTCCGGTACGTAAATTCCGGTTCCGATGATGCGAGCATCTCTCATGGTGTAGTTATGGTCAGTTGTCGGTAGTCAGTTTAAGATCTGCCGATGAACTTGCTAACGATAGCATTAAATTCTTGGGCATTTTCGACAAAGATCATGTGGCTGCCGTTCTTGATGACTTTGAGTTCAGCGTTCGGTATCTTCGCCGCCAGGTTTTCAGAGTTTTGCATCGGCACGAGATTGTCTCGATCGCCTGTGATCACGAGCGTCTCGTTAGTGATCTCGCCGAGGCGGGCGTCGACATCGAATGAAAACGCTGTATGCAGTTGTGCCGAATATGTTTCTTCGGTCACCTCATTCTCTTCCCGCAGACGACAGACCTTTTCGACCGTGTCCGCATGTTCAGCATTAAATTCTTCAGTAAATGCCGGGCGAAAGAAACGTCGTATCTGCTCGCCCAACGGCCTGTCCGGATCGCGCGTGAATGACCGGAGTATCTCGCTGTCGGGACTGACGTGGTTCGCACCGCCTGCGGTCGTGCACGCGAGGATGAGTTTTCCGACGCGTTCGGGAAATCTCAGAGCGAATTCCAACGCCACAAAGCCGCCGAAACTCGCCCCGAGAACGTGTGCCTTTTCGATCCCAAGATCATCGAGCACAGCCCGAACATCGACCACAAATGTTTCGATCGACATCTCAGGCGATTCCGACCGCGACCTTCCGATACCTCGCGGATCGAACGTGATCACACGAAGATCATTCGCGAGCTCCGTCTGGCAAAACCAGCCCCACGTTCCCGAGGCGAAGCCCGGGATGAGCACGATCGGCTCACCCGAACCCGCCGTTTCGTAGTAGATCGCCGCGCTGTCGGCATCGATCGTCGGCATCCCGATTAGAAGCTCAGCTTAAATGCCAACTGCACAACACGCGGTCCTGCACTCGCCCGCTCGATACGGCCAAAATTCGCACCGATGATGTTATTGTTCGGGTTCGCGTAATTTACAAAGTTGAAGGCATTGAACATCTCCGCCCGCAGTTCCCCACGCAGTCTTTCGGTAAACGGCATCATCTTGATGAATGAAATATCGACATTCTTCTGGCCGGGACCGGTAAGGAAATTTCGCCCGGTGTTGCCAAATGGTGCACCTTGGTCAAAATTCGGATTCGTCACCGTTCCGACCGCCGCCGAGCAAGCCGCATTCAGGCATGACGTTACGAAAGCACTTGTGTTGAAATACGCGTTTGTCCGCGCACTCATGCTTCCTGTCGTGTAAAGGCCACCCGTGAAACCAAGATTCAGATTTGCCCGCTGAATTATCGACGTGCCGTTATCCGCCACGATCGAGAACGGCAGCCCCGATTGGACAACGATGATCGACGCGACCTGCCAATCGTTAAGCAAGCCTCGCAAAAAGGCCGAACTGTAGTTGTGCTTTTTGAATGCGTAAACCCCGCTCAATACAAACCGGTTCTCGCGGTTAAAATCCGAGGGTCCACGGTTGAGACGCCAGTTGACCTGGTCGCCGGGCACATTCGCCAGCTCGTTGATCGGGGCGCCCGAATAGTGATCGATCGACTCGCCCTTAGTGAAAGCAGCGAGAAATTGCAGGCCATTGCTAAAGCGTTTGCTCAGCGAGATCTGCAGCGAATCGTAGCTCGAGGTCGACGTGGTCTGGACCTGCTGCACACCACCAGTCGCATTCTTGTTACCAGAGATGATTGACGTTGGGAAACGCGTCGTAAAGGCATTTGTCGTGGGATTGTAGATCGGTTGATTAAGCGTCACGACCTGAAACAAATGCGAACCCTTATTGCCGACATACCCGACATCGAGAACATAGTTGCCCTTGATCTGCCATTGCAGGCCGATATTGTATTGTTGAACATAGGGCGTATCCAATTTCGGGTCGACAAACACACCTGCGATCGGTACGCCGACAAATGGTGCGATACCGGAGATCGGTGAAGGGATCGTTGCGGCGGTCGGGAAACTCGACGGCAGCGGCATATTCACAAACGGACTCGCAAATGTCGTCGTCAGGCCGGGAAGCCCAACCCCGAGAGCAAAATACGGATAATTAAAAAGCTGTGTATTCGCGTACCGTGTCGAAATCCGGTCGTAATACAGGCCGTACCCGCCGCGGAGCACAATATCTGGCTTGATCGCGAAAGCAAAACCGATCCTTGGCGAGATATTGTTCTTGTCGGTCGGCACCAAGGTCTCCGTGACCGTCGGAACGCCCGCAAGCGGGCCGCCGGCCGCCTGCACAAATCCATTTGGCGGAGGCGCCGGCGCGGCCGCCGTACCGATGACCGCCGAATCCGGCAGGAAATTGACCAGCCGCCCAAATTCCTCAGACGGAAGTCCATAGTAGTCGTATCTCACGCCGAGATTAAGCGTCAGACGGCTATTGACCTTCCAATCGTCCTGGGCAAAGCCGCTAATATCCTTAACGCGGAAAGACCGATCGAAAACGCCCGAACCAAGCAGCGATGTGCCGGCGCCAAGCAGGAAATTTGTAAAGCTGCCAAAAAGGAGCTGACCCCGCGAGAACGCGTTAAAATAGAACTTCACCGTCGACGCACGGTACTCGGCACCAAATCTCATCCGGTGGCTGCCCTTCGTAACCGACAGGGTATCTCCAAATGTATGGGCGCTGATCCGTGATGACTGGTCCGCGAGCGTTCCTGACCCGAAAAAGAATGCCGAATCTGCCCCAAGTACGCGGATCGTCGGAGCACCCGGAAAACGGCTGCTCAATGAGCTGCTGATCCCCAACTGGGCCGCTGTGAACGGCTCCGCGGGAACACTTGTAACCAGCAAACGATTAAAGCCGTAACGGGCCTGGTTAACGATATTTGACGAGAAAACGTAAGTGTCGGTCACCGAGTAAAGCTTTTGCTTGATCGTCAGGTCGCCGCCAAATCCGATAAGCTGGCGTTCGCCGTTGCCGAGGCCGGCAAAGTTGTAGTTGGCCTGAATGGTTGGATTGTCGGCATAGAAGATCTTCGCCGCTAAATTATGTTTGCTCGTGAGGACGAAGTCGCCGTTGGCATTAAATTGATTCTCGCGAAACTCCGAAACCCCCGATTGCGGCACCGTAACCGCACAATTTTGTATCAAAGTCGCCGCCGGACAGCTTGCGGGCCGCGAGGCTGTTCCCGATGACGGGATCGCAAAGCTACCGTTTGCAAGCTTTGCATTGAGAATATTAAGAGCGATCGCATTCGGCGTAACGCCAAATGTGGCGAGGATACCGGCCGCAGTTCGATTGGAATCGGTCAAACCAAGCGGAACAGCCGGCGATGTCAGGCTGTTCGTCAGCGAAACGCCGTTCTTCTCTCGTGTTCCCTGGTACGAACCAAAGAAGAACACCCGATCCTTTACAATAGGCCCGCCGAGCGTGCCGCCAAACTGGTTCCGGGTCGCCTCGGGTTTGGCCAGGCCGCGTGCTTTGATAAACGGCTCGTTCGCGTTCAACGCCTTATTTCGGAGAAAGTAATAGACGTTGCCATGAAGGTCATTTGAGCCGCTGCGCGTTATCGCCTCGATGTTGCCGCCCGAGTTGCGGCCGCTCGACGCATCATAGAGCGATGTCTGGACGATAAATTCCTGTAGGCTGTCGGTCGCCGGAACAGCAATATTTGGTGTCGAGTTGGTACCGATCGAATTGGCGTCGATACCGTTGATCTTGACGCTGTTGCTCGTTGTGCGCTGGCCGTTCACGCTTATCGTCGCGTCACCACGGCCGAGATCGGTGCTGTTCGTCACTGATGCCTGAGCACCCGGCGACAAAGCAAGAAGCTGTTGGAAATTTCGCGAAGGCAGAGGAAGTTGGCGGATCGAATCGCCAGTGATTGTCCGTCCGTTTTGTGAGGTTTCGACCTGGACAACAGGCCCGTCGACAACTACGGTCACGTTACTGCCCGAAACCGCGAGTTGTGCGTCCAACGACGTTGACTGAGCGATATTGACAGCAACGGTCGCCTTGAAACTGGAAAACCCCTGCGATGAGATCTCCACGGAATAGCTCCCGGCCGGCAATAGAGCGATCGAAAACGAACCTTCGCCGCTCGTGGTCGTCTCGCGTTGAAAGTTTGTGCCAAGATTCGTGGCCTTTACGGTCGCGCCGCTGACGACGGCACCGTTTGGATCGGTCACCGTTCCACTGATCTGCCCGGTTCCGCCCTGGCCAAAAATCGTTCCCGCTGCAATAAGCAGGAAACTCACCATTGTTAGAATTCTCGTCTTAAACATCTACTTGCCTCCGTTAATAAAAATGAACGTCCGTTTTTTATTCTTGTAAACTAAATTGGCAAATCATCCACTCATTTATCCCGCGAGCGATTTATTTGCCGTCCTCTTGAATCTCGATAAACTGTCTTCGCTTAACGTTCCGTATGCAAAGACCTTTGTCAAACAGTTCAATGCCTGCTCGTCGGTCAAGCCGAGATGCTGATTGCCGCCAAAGAGCTTTTCGACCAGAAAATAGTTAAAAAATTGCATATAAGCTGCCGTAAAAACCGGTGCGGCATCGACGCCCATTCTGAGGTCGCCACGTTTCTCCGCGGCCGTAAATCGCTCGCCGAAGATCTTACGAAACCGATCCGTAATACCATCGAACATCTTTCGAAAGTGCCGGTTCTGAAACTCCAGTACGTCGATATACATCAATAACCAAAAATCCGAGTGTTCGTTGACCAGCCGGCCGACATTCTCGCCTAACTTACGCAGATTCGAAGGCTCCATCGGCTCGTCGATCTCCGCGAAGATCGCTTTTAGCTGCTCGTCGATCACCGTCAAATATCCGTCAATGATCGACTCAAAGATCGAATCTTTGGTCGTGTAGTAATTATAAAGATTCCCAAGCGAAACCTCTGCCCGCTTCGAGATGTCACGCATCGAGGTCGCGTGAAACCCCTGCTTTATGAAAAGCTCCCGGGCCGCATCCTCGATCGTATCTTTTCTCTCGCGGATCGCGGCATCGCTAAGCTTTGGCATAAACAAAAACGAACGTTTGTATTTTTATATGGAATACAGAGCGTTGTCAAGAGGAAAATTGGGTAAACCAATTACTTTTTTTTCGAGGTGAGTCCATTATTCGGGCTAATGTCGAATATCGGCAGCAATATACTTCCTGCTGAAGCAAGTGGCAATTCATCGGCGGATCGCGTCAATATCGGCGGATCGCTGCATTATCGGCGGAATGTGACGTTATCGGCGGATCGTTATATATTTTTTGGATCGGTTTCGGGTAGCGTTGAGGTCGTATGGACGATCTCTCGCAAAAGCCGGTTGAGTTTCAGCAGCGTGTCGAGGCATGCAGGGCTCTGTATTTGGAATATCAGGGGCGGCATCATGATGAGATACAGGTTCGGATGCGTGAGATGGGGTATGCGTCGTTTAACCGGCGTGTGCTGTACACACGCAATCAGCGCGGCACACACACGCCCGGCTGGCCGGTTCGCTTTGGCTGGATGGAGTTGTTATTCACCGCAGAGACGCAGAGACGCGGAGAGAAAAGAGATAATTGGCCGCAGATCAACGCAGACAGATCCAAAAAAACTCTATCTGACTCTGATC
>CXWL01031610.1_pt1 | contig 13784 bp, 14 predicted proteins | sample 590931 | NCBI WGS metagenome assembly CXWL01 (sample SAMEA3498368, study PRJEB10139) | groundwater metagenome | biome: water well; material: biofilm material | place: Germany | collected 2015-04-27 | reverse complement strand
ATACCTAGCCGTGTTGATGGAGAAATTACCAATCAGTTGTCTCAAATGTCCGTGACCAGGACACATAGTTGATAATCTAAGGGAAATACTATATCATTCCGAATACTACTTCCTCAAATTGAAATCCTGCACCTTAAAATTTCTGCGAAATACAGGCCCCCAATCTTGAACCCCGGCGGACAATATTATACGCACGTCGCGTGCGTAAATTTTGTTCGTCTCGTGCTCAAAAAGGAGGGCGCGTGTCAAAAGAATTCGTCCTGCTGGTCAGAACGGGAAAGTTTTATTGGGGGCTGATATTGACGTTCATGATCATATTGATCATGAACTATTTTCTGCCGGGGGTGTTGCCTTTCGGCATATTTGAGTTCTGGTTTTTCAAATTCAGTTTAGCCAAACTGGCCGAAATTCCTTGGGTCTTACTTCTGATTGGCCCAGGGCTGACCATATTGGCCACAATGCTCTCCAAGCGGAAAAAAGATGAGCATCTGGACGAGCTGGCAGGACTCCCCGATAACATCTGGACCTCGATCCTGGCCGGGGTATTTGAACCTATCAGCTTCCGCTGGCTGGGTTTTTACCTGGCCATCTTCGCTTTCTGGGCGATTGACCTGCTCACCCAGGAACTCTGGGTCACTGGTTGGTGGATTGCCATTACTACCAATCTCTGGGTGGCAATTCCCTTGATCGTGCTGGCCCTAATTGGGGCCAATTTCATAGGTTTAATCGCCTATGGGATTACCTACGATAATAATACAAAGGGGTGTCTGATCAAATCAGTCGCCGCCATTGTCGTTCTCAGCGTCGTAATCATCGACCTGGGAACGTTTTTCTTGGTGTTTTGGAGCTGGCTGAAGTGGCTCTATGACGCGATCCTCATCCCTCTGGTGATTATCATTACCCAGGGGCGTCTAAGCACCCAGCTAGCCGACTATGGCTGGGCAACGATGGCGGCTGCGATCAGTGTCAATTGGTCATTCGGGAAGGCCCACGCCAATCGCGGTCCAATCGCTTTCCTGGATGCCTGGGCCTTTGGGATGATCGAATTCTGGGTGACCTTCAACTTTGGTCTCCCGGTAGCCATTCTGTTGCACGTCGGCTACGACATCCTGATCCACCTAATCGTTGCCTGGGACTCCTTCTGGGAACTGATCACAAGCAAGGAGCCTCTCTAAATCGCAGAAATGTCCTGCTAAAAACCCACGCCTCAAAAACGTGGGTTTTTCATTTCTAGTACTCGTGTCAGAGAACCGTCCACCCTGTGGTGATATATTGAAATAATGACTTCATCGCTCAAATGGGGGATCATCCTCTTTTTTGCCTTTCTCCTCTTTACTATTCCCGTCTCCCTGGGAACTTTTGCCGAACTTGACCGACAGCTCACCATTACGCTTCAATCCCTGCTCACAAAATCTCTCGACATGCCCCTCTCCCTCCTGAGTCTTTTGGGCAGCTTTGAGGTCACCAGCCTCATCCTCATCTTTGTCGTCTACAAGCTGAAGCTAAAAAAAAGTCTAATTGTTCTTTTTATTTTTGGACTGGGCATGGGTCTCGAGCTGCTCGGCAAGACCTATATCTACCACCCCGGCCCACCGAATATTTATTTTCGTTACAGCCTCGATGTCCTTTTTCCCAGTGCCTACGTCCAGACCGGCCATTCCTATCCCTCGGGTCATAGCTACCGCACCACTTTTATCACCCTACTACTGATCTTTCTCTCCGCAGCCTCAACAAAACTAAAACACGCGGTCAAAAAACACCTCTCTTTTTCCCTGGTTCTGGTTCTTCTGCTCATGCTCATCTCCCGAGTCTCACTCGGGGAGCACTGGACCACCGACGTGGTTGGCGGTCTCCTCCTGGGAGCCAGCTTCGCCTCCCTCTCAGTATTTCTAATCAGGACTGGCTTTTTGCGGTCAAATCAGGTAAAATAAGGACCATTCGCGGCCCCCGAGAACCCCATCAAGCGGGTTTTTTTACGCCTCGCCCAAATATCCTGTAATATATGGAAACAAAAATAAGAAATGTCGCCGTCATCGCTCACGTTGACCACGGCAAAACCACTCTCATCGACGCGCTCCTCAAGCAGAGCCACATTTTTCGGGACAACCAGGCCGAGATGAGTCAAACCACCATCCTCGATAGTAACGACCTTGAGCGGGAAAAGGGGATTACCATTCTTGCGAAAAATACGGCTATATCCTACCATGACGTCAAGATCAACATCATTGATACTCCCGGCCACGCCGACTTTTCCGGAGAAGTTGAGCGCACTCTGGGAATGGCCGATGGCGCCCTTCTAATTGTCGACGCTCAGGAAGGGCCGATGCCCCAAACTCGTTTCGTTTTGAAAAAAGCCTTTGAATTAAATTTGAAGATCATCGTTGTCATCAACAAGATCGATAAACCTTACGCCCGGGTCCCCGACGTTATCAACAAAACCAACAACCTTTTCCTGGAATTGGCCACCCGCGACGAACAGCTCGACTTTCCTATTCTTTACGCCCTGGGCAAAGACGGCAAGGCCTGGAAGAATCTTCCAGCCGATTTCAACGAATCCGGCGACATTACGCCTCTACTGGACGCCATCATTGAACACATTCCCGCCCCAAAAAACGAAATCGAGGGCGCCTTCAAAATGCTCGTCAGTAGTCTGGACTACGACTCTCATAAGGGCCGCTACGTTATTGGCAAGATCTTTCGCGGCTCGATCAAGCCGGGTGATAAGGTCGTGCTCTCCAGTAATTCCAAAAACTATACCATCGAAACCGTCCAGCTCTCCCGTGGCCTCTCCCGTTACGAAACTGAAGTTGCCCAGGCCGGCGATATTGTCGCTCTCACCGGCGTCGGCGATGCCAAGATCGGGGATACTATTGCCAATTCTGCCGACATCACCCCCTTGTCCGCGCCGAAACTGACCGAGCCCACTCTCCACATGACCATCGGCGCCAACACTTCCCCTTTTTCCGCCCGCGAAGGCCAGTTCACCACCAGCCGTCAACTAGAAGATCGTCTCTACAAAGAACTCGAAACCAATCTCTCCCTGAAACTGGAGAAACTCGAAAGCGGCAAGTTCCAGATGTCCGGCAAAGGGGAACTCCACCTGGCCATTCTCCTGGAAACACTTCGTCGGGAAGGTTACGAAATGGAGGTCGGCAAACCCGAGGTCATCGTCCAAACCATCGACGGCGTCAAACAGGAGCCGGTCGAGGAGGTCAGCATCATCGTCCCGTCTGAATATCTGGGTACCATCACTCAGGAAATCGGCAAGCGCCTGGGCCACCTGATCAAAATGGAACCAATCTCTTCGGTCGAAATTGAATTTACCTATCATCTGCCCACCAGAAACATCATCGGCCTTCGAAGCTTGCTCCTCACCGCCACCAAAGGTACGGCGGTGTTTTCCTCCCAGGTCATCGGCTATCAGCCGGTCGGTTCACCATTACCCAAACTCCGCCGTGGTGTTCTAATCTCCTTCGACACCGGCGAGGCCCTCGCCTATGGTCTTCAGAACGCTCAGGGTAGGGGGATCACCTTCGTTGAACCGGGTACCCCCGTCTATGAGGGTATGATTATCGGCGTCAACGCCAAAGAAGAGGACATCGAGATCAACGTCACCAAAGGCAAGAAGCTCACCAATATGCGCTCCCAGGCTTCCGACGGCACCATCCAGCTCACCCCTGCTACTATCATGAGTCTGGAGCAATCCCTCGACTTCCTCGAGGGTGACGAACTCCTCGAAATCACCCCGAAATCCCTGCGTCTGCGCAAGAAGTTTTTATCGGAAAAAGACAGAAAAAGAAGCGGCCGTGCAGGAGTTTAATTCATCAAATCCTCGTGAGATAATACACTCATTTGCCGAGGTGGTGAAATGGTAGCCACGCGGGACTTAAAATCCCGTTCCCCTTAAAGGAGTGCGGGTTCGAGTCCCGCCCTCGGCACAACCACGTTTTGAGCTACTGCGAAATCCCGCTACGCGGGACGACCCCCTCCCTCGGCACAATATCACGAACCTACAATTTCCCACATCATATCCTGATGGACACCACTCACCGATCCGTCGTGATCGTACAATACCCAAACACCACCCCCAAAGCCCCGTTCCGGCTGACCCTTGAATTGACAGGGACCCTTTTCGAAGTCTCTATAACCAATCTTCCACCCCGTTCTACCCCAATAGTCAATTACTCTAACCCACTGATCCTCAGGTAAAAAATGGGACAACCTGTCGTGTACCGTCCCTTGAAAAATTCGATCAGGGCGCACCTCCATAGTCCTTCTCACAACATAATCCTACTCGCTGTTACCACCCAGTACAATCGGCAAAAAAATTAAATCAACACGGGAATCGGGGTAAGGATTGCAATTCGTGTTTCCTTTTCTCCGGCGATTTTGACGTCCCAACCAAGTTCTGGAAAATCTATCCCAGGAGAATTTTCTGTAGCGTATGCGAATGTGGAGTAGGGTGCTTGATAAATATCCTTGGAAGCATCAACCACCAATCTTCCTCCGGGCCTCAACACCCTCTTATACTCTGCCAACAACCTGGATACCTCAGTCTTCAGATCAGTCTCAGATTTGCGACAATCATCAATCAGATGGTACAAGGCTCCCAAGCGATCCCAAATGATATCGACCGAACCTGATTCCAACGGGATATTTCCAGCCTCAGCGGATGCTCTTTCGACGACAACATTCTCAAGGTTTGTCGTAGATCGAGAAAAAGTCGGAAAAAAGTCCATAACTTCCACAGGGTTTTCTCCAACTTTATAAGTAGCTCGTTTTCTTAGTCCAAAAAAGTCCGCCATAATCACCTTCGGTTTTTTCCTTAAGTTAAGGCCAGACACCTCCTCGTCCAACCGCCTCGCGACAGACAATTCTATCGAGCCCTGATTCGCCGAGGGAGAATAGAAAACAAATCCATCTAACCCTAGCCTCTCAGGTAAAACCCCCGTCTTCCTAAAAACATCTACATACTTCACCCCCAATTCCGGCATGACTATACTTTGACCTTTATCCCATGTTTCCTCTATATCTCTACCATAATATTGCTGAGTGTCTCTATTTATCATCAGTACTATTTCGTTAATAATTATGTATCCTGGCCGCCGACTTTTACCCCGCCATGGCGCGGGCGAACGCGGGACCTCCCCGCTTAGCGGAGTGCTCTATCCAAAAGATTCTTGAAACCATTTCCTCCTTTGTAGGATTTTATTTCCAACTCTCTCCTGATAGCTTCTGCTTTCGTATGATACTCCTCAGTGTATACAACCACAAAGGGTCCTCGACCACGCGTTGAAATGTTCTTCCCTCGATTGTGTTCAATCAACCTCTTTTCCATATCAGAAGTTGAACCGACGTAATACCTTTCACTTTTCAGACTCCGGAGAATGTAGACTACGCACATAAGGTGTCCTGGCCGCGACTCGAACGCGGGACCTACTGCTTAGAAGGCAGTTGCTCTATCCAGCTGAGCTACCAGGACCTACTCCTATATTTTACCCGAAAAACCAGCCATCCGAATAAAATTCTCACAGTAACCCATAGTTTGACTGTAGCATCAATATATAGTAGGATAGACACATCCTAGATCGTGACACCACACCATGGGCCGAAGCACTAAAGAAAGAGATTACCATAACAGGTGGATTTGAGAAAGATATTCCTCCCTACGTTTCAGAATTCCTATCCCAACACATAAACGAATTACGACAAGCAATACTAGAGGGCAAAAAAGATCAAATCATACAAGTACTTACAGGTTTTACTCAAAACATTCCCAAAGAAACCCAAGCGAGTACATTCTATGAACTATTCTTGGGGCTGTTTTTCACCGAAAACGGCAAGCCACATCTTTCCTTAGTTAAGGGAAGAAGAGAGCAAATTGCTGGTGAAGAGGTCAGAGCCGCCGACCTCGATTTTCCAGAGGCACCAGTTGAAACTGAGGGCCTGATTTTGATACATACACATCCCAGTGATTCACTTGTTGGTTTATCAGGTCCTGATATCGAAGCATTTTCTGGAATTTTTTCTCAGCGATTAAAATTATTTCCGAAGTTAAACAATGCCTACATAGGTCTATGCACTGCTGGAAAAACAGACAAACCCCTCCTTTTTGAAACCAAATCTTGGGGCGTGGTCAAGTATTTTTCAAAAGACGGATTAAGAAAAAGGGCCCAATAGTGAGCGGGTGAGGGGAGTCGGACCCCTGTCATCAGCTTGGAAAGCTGAGGTAATACCGTTATACAACACCCGCTGACGACCACTATTTTACCAGATTAGGGCCGTTTAGGTCTTGACTTTGTCAGCAGAGAAACAATAATGGAAGAAGTGAGAAAATCCAGAAAAATAGGTTCAGTTATAAAGATATTTTTCGTTATTTTCATTGTCTTGATTCTCACCATCAGTTTAATCACCGTCAAAAAGACTGTGAAGTTAGGAGCCAGGGCTTCATCTATTCCCGCCTTTCCCGGAGCGGAGGGTTTTGGTTCAACAACACCGGGAGGAAGAGGTGGCAAAACCCTCTTTGTTACCAACCTTGAAGATTACACCAAAGGTGAATCAAAAATACCTGGAAGTTTACGTGCCGCCATCGAAACGCCGGGGCCACGCATCATAATTTTCAAAACTGGTGGCACCATCAAACTGAAGTCCCAACTCCACATCATCGAACCATACATCACCATCGCCGGCCAGACAGCACCGGGAGACGGCATCACCTTGAGAGACGCACCCTTCACGGTCGCAACTCACGACGTTATCATCAGAAACATCAGATCTAGGGTCGGGGATGACAAAAAGGGGAGCGAACCTGAGAACAGGGACAGCCTTTCCATTTCCGGCACCAGAGCTAAGGGGGGCGACGTGTATAACGTCATATTGGATCACTCTTCAATCAGTTGGGCCATTGACGAGAATCTCTCCACTTGGACCGACAAAGTTCACGACATCACTATCCAATGGAACATCATTAGTGAAGGGTTAAGATGCAATCTCCACCAAGAAGCAAACGCGAAACCTGATTGCCACAGTATGGGTTTACTAATTGGCGACCACTCAAAAAACATTTCCGTTCACCACAACCTCATCGCCCACAACAACGATAGAAACCCACTCATTCAAGCCAATACCTCGACCGAGTTCGTCAATAACATTGTTTACAACTGGGGTGGGGGCGCCTACCCGATAAAGTTTAGCGATTCCAACAAAGTGAATAAACCGGCTTTGGCAACAGTCATAAACAATTACTTCAAGCGGGGACCGAACTCTACGACCGCTTCTCGAGTGGGCATACTATTAACTGACAATCTCGAAACAGGCACCAAAATCTATATTAACGGAAACACATTCTATAACAAAGACGGCACACTCTTGGCCACCGACAAAATCCTCGGCAATCTCCAATTTCGCACATCGGCCCCTCCCATCGGATCAGGACTGAAGGCCGCAAAGATCGACACTGATATCAAGTCGCAAACGCTTCAGGTCGGCGCAATCAGCCCCAAAAGAGACGCTATCGACCACTATATTATCAACACATTCGAAAAAGGACAGGGCGCAATCATCGACTGCATCGTTAGCTGTGACAACAAAGACGTCAGACCGGCACACGGCGGCTGGCAATCGACCTCAGGGGGTACTCCACCGAAAGATACGGATCTTGATGGAATTCCCGACAGTTGGGAAACCAGCCACAGTCTCAACCCCACACGTTCATCGGATGCGAAAGAGTATTCCCCGCTTGGATATACCTGGATCGAGGAATATATAAACTCACTTATTCCACAAAACATTACCCAATAGTACCCGGCTCTTTACACCCTAAAGATCCTTCGTGTACCAATCAGCCAAGCCTCCGCTATTAATATCAGGTGGACCATCACCATTATCATCCTGGAAACCCCCTTCCTCCATACTCTTTTCAGTTTCATCCTCCAATCCAGCCCACTCCAACCAGAATTTGTATATACCCCTACAGGAAGCACAACCGCAGCTCTCAGCTGTCTGTCGCGCCTTTTCGATTTGGTCGGCGACGAAATCACCACATAGTTCCTCAGTCAATCTATCAATTTCCAAATTATCACTTCCTCCGAATTCATCGTGTCCATCTGATTCAACCATAATACCCATTCTAGCACTCAATTCCAATGGTCGGGGTGAGAGGACTCGAACCTCCGGCCTCTGCGTCCCAAACGCAGCGCTCTAGCCATCTGAGCTACACCCCGTCATGCCCATCCGTAGCTATTAGCGAAGGACGGTTAGCCCTATTTTAGCAAAGACAGCCGTGAATAGGTTAAAATACAGTATGGCCAGCCATACAGGCAGGGCCGTACGTGGTGGGTGTAGCTTAGTTGGCTAAAGCGCCTCCCTGTGGAGGAGGAGACCGCGGGTTCAAGTCCCGTCACTCACCCATTACTGGATTTGTCGATAAATAATCCTTGAAAAGGACCATGTTATCCGCATTTTCGAGAGGTTCGAACCTTTTAGAAACTATCTCTACTTCTTTGGCGACTTTTTGGACCATGTCGAGCGGTCTTTTCAGTTCTATGCCTAGCAAATGATCCTTTAACACGAGGTTCGAGCCAAGATAGCTAATTATTTCTCGTCGTACATGATCATCGCCTTCAGCAAATCGCTTGTAAGCCGTCACTGCAAAAGCCAAATCTCTATCAATCTCCTTAATTCGTTCGTCTATTCTTTGGTCAATTCCTTGAACAATCCCCATCAAAGTTTGCTTATCTTTCTCAAGTTCCGCCAGCTTACGATTGTAGTAATCCTCAGGAACCTTACCTTCCAGGTATTTTTCTACGAGAGTGTCCATTTGCTTTAGACATTCGTCGTAACGTTTTCGTGACAAAACGAGACTTTGACCACGATCGGCAATCGCCTTTTCCTGATCTAATTTGATTTCATCGATAGCCCACTCGTGAAACGCTTGAGGTATCTTTATCTGTGCGAGCAACTCTTTGTACTGCTCCTCAAGGATAACCACGTTCGTACAAGGCTGACCACAATCACCACGCTTCTTCGTACAGCGATAGTACACGTAATCATGCGTATTACCATTTAGTTGCATCTTATGTTTTTTCTCAGCCGTGATCGAACATCCGCACTCTCCGCACTTCATAAGCCCTGTATAAGGTAAGAAGTGCGTTTTTGGTCTTGATTTATTCTTCTTGCCTAAGACCACCAGAATTGCTTCGTATTCATCTGGGGTAAGCGCTTTTGGTGCTTTGGAGTCGTACATCTTTCCGCTAAATTGGGGATACTCAAAAGTTCCGGCGTACATCGGGTGTGATAGTAGAGAATAATAAGTCGACGGAGACAGCGATTTACCCTTTTTGCCCCTAAGTCCCATCGAGACAAAATACTCGTAGGCTTGAACTGGTGTTCTCTGTCTCGAAGCCACTGATCGAAAAACATCCTTTATCAAAGAAAAGTTGGGCTCGTCAACAATGATCTCTTCATCGCCTAGTTTCTTGTAAGGACTATGCATGTAACCAAGCGGTAGGACCGCAAACGGTGCCCATCCTCGCTCAGCCTTTTTGTCTAACCCTCGCTTGGTGTCGCTACTGAGATCTCGACTAAATTGGTTTGTGAGTCCGAACTCAACATACATCATCATCACGTTGTCCTCAGGCATCCAGTTTCGCTCCACAGTCCGTATATGCTTGATTTGACCTCTCTGTAGCATACCCATGATCTTGCCTGCATCATCTGGGTTACGAGACAGGCGTGATAATTTCCAAACCACGATTCCATCCGCCTCACCATTTTCTATTTTCTCAAGCATTTGGTTGAATATGGGGCGCCCGATCTTAAACCCCGACCCCGCCTCGCTCATTACTTCAATGATTTCTAGTTCATATTCTTTGGCCACTTCCCGCATCACCTCAATCTGTGACTCAATCGAAGCCACTTGACGGTCCTCCGACGTTGTCGATTTGCGAGCATACAGGATGTAGCGTTTTTTCAAGGATCTAGCTTTGATCATAGCTCAAATATAGCTCAAGACTTCTTTAATTGCTCCAGCAAAGTCTCCACAAGTTTTATTTGATCATTCCGATCAGGAGTTTTCTTCTCGGAGAAGTCGATAGATTTCACCACTTCATTTACTCTACGGTGGCTCATTGATCCATATGCCATATAGGTCGTAGCAATATGCTCATGTCCCAAGTTCTGACTGAGAGCTTTCATCTGCTCTGCTGTGGTTATGTGCTTCTCAGCTTCCACTGTTACAAAATGACGAAATGAGTGTGGATAAAAGTAATCAACACCAACCTCTTTCGCTCGATCTCGAAATATTTGTCTCATGGGACCAGCATCTGCCCAAAACTTCTTACTTACACCTTTTGATTCGTAGGCATGATGTTTTGGTCCAACCTGAGCAATCTCAGTACTAGGGAAAAGAGGGTCTTCTAGCCCAAAGTGCTTTTCTTTTGTTACAAATTCGTACCACTCACTAAAATATCGATACAAATCGACATCAATTGATAAGAGTGTGGTGTAAATTTCTTTACTAAATTTAGTTTCTACGCCCATACTCGGCAATTGTTTGACTATTCTAGTTTCTGGGTCGTAACACCCAATTCTGAGGGTTACCACCGCTTGATCCCTAATACCGGTAATCGCCGTAAACGCGATCAAGGCTCTATCTCTCTGGTCAATTTCGTTATTAATCGGGAAGCTACACATTTTTTGAATCTGTGCGAGGGTGGGATACTTTGGCTCACTTGGAGCAGTAGCCATTTGTCTTTCCTTTTTACTAAGCTGGAGGTACATCGCATCATTTACTTCGATTCTCGATTTGTAACCAGGTTGAGTAGACAGCCATAAGAAATACTCACGAAGATGACGCAGATGGTGATACTGGCTCTTTAGCCCGAGTAGTTTGCCAGACTTCTTGTTAAGTTTGGTGGCCAGATACTTTTTGAACTGATCAGCCTTTTTGTTATTAAACAACCCAAAGTCTTCTTGTTCGCTGAACTCTTCGTATTTCCATATAGCTTTCTCAACAGCAAGGATAGACGTATCAGAGAATCCATCCGGCCCTCGTTTGTAATCGAAATATCTTCGCTTAACTTTTTCATTTTTTTGTTTAGTTTCTGATAATTTGGACATGTTAGTCCTTTCTACTCAATAGTGAGTGTTATAAGGAGGTCGGGTGTTCTATATTAATACCTCTCCCCCTGGTTAATAAATTTACTGGCTTTGCGTCAAACCTTCGCACCCGACCGCCACATTTCACACACTTTCCCACACGTATTATCGACGCCTTATCGTGTCCAATGATGATTCCCGTATCATCCATTCTAGTTTCGCTCGCCTTAGTCGCTTGCTTACAGTGCATACAATAAAATTCATCGATGTCGAGCTTCACTTTTCTATCCGCTTCACATTTGGACAGGAATCGTCTCACTTCATCCCCCAAATACAGTGAACTGTGCGCCGACTCATCGATTGGCTGTAGTCCGCGCAACCTCCAATCCCTGATTGTTTGCGGATGTGTGTCAAGTAATTCAGAAAGTTCCAGAGTCGAGTAGCTTCGCCTCGACGTTATTCGCCGTATGTTATATCGTTTTTTCATAAGCCTTTTGAGGTTTGAGGGTTTTAATTGGCAAATACACAGCTCTATATAAATTCACCAGATTAGTCGCCAACTCATATGCCTTAGCATCCGACAGCTCCACGCCATATTCTTGAAGGTAAATCTGCTTGAATTTCGTTATAGAATTTTGATCTGGTCGACCTATTCGAAGTGAGTCGTGGAGCGGTGTTTGTATGGATACATTCGTATTCATGACCGAATCATAAGCCCGAAATTTTGAGCCATACGACATGTGGAACTAAGTGGAAAATCACGTCCGCCGTCATGCGTATTACTCACAACAAAAGTCGATTCGTGGAAAATCTACTTATTGACGAAAATCAGAGAATACTCGCCAGGTCGGTGATTTCTTTTAACACATCACTTGGTAACGCATTGAATTCTTTGAGTGTTATTGCTCTTCGAAAGCGAAGGAAATCAGCTTTCGTATTTATCTTTTCGTCAAATAAGTATTTGATCAAGATCTCACACAGTGGATCAAGATTCCGCTTCGACTTTACAAAATCAACCGCCTTGCCATCACAAGCTTTTCTCTCAATATCGTTTTTTAGATATTCTTGAAATGTCTCCGGATCATAACTATTGTGGCGAATGAGAAGCTCCTTTAGAACGTAGTAATACAAAGACGGTTTGGTTGATTTGAATGCTGGGCGTGTTTGACCACGCAGTATTGACCCAAGCATGATGATCTCTTTCCCGATTGCCTGAATCTCGAACACATATCTTGATTTGGGATCAGACACTTTCGAGGCTATGCCAAGTATTTTCTCAATAGGACTGGCCAAATCTCCCGCAACCATTACGGTATCTGCAAGTGGTAGCTTTTTTGTGGCAAATAGTTCACCGGAGTTAGCCAATAAGTCAATTTGTGCTGTATTTAACATTTTTGCTGACACAAGCAGTTGTAGCTCTAGAGATTTATCCTTCACCATATCTCGCATATAGTTGTCTACTGCATCATCCGGCAAAAGATATGGCGACGCTTCAACATATAGCCCTAGTTCGAATATGTTTTCAGATTCTCGCATCAGGCGAATCAACTCACTTGGTTCAATAGCTTCAGGGTCACTCATCGACTTGGTTAGCCAGGCCATCGACCTAAGTTCCCATTTGCCACTTTTACAAAAATTGATCCGACGATAACTTAATTTATTCTTGCCCTGCTCAACCAATATGAGTTTGGCCAACCAAAGCTTTTGCCAACGAAATAGGTGATTCTTTCCGAACATATCTAGTATGGCTGTCTGGACCCATTTCTCAGATCCATATGGCTGGACATAGCGAGCTACCAAGTCCGCCAGTGGCGGTAACTGTGGGTAATAACTAAATATTCTCTTTGCGAACGAATAGTCACTTGTCGTTTTAAGGTGATACTTCAATGTGGAAATATCCTTCTTATCCAAATCTATCCCCTCCGATAATTTATCAAGCGCCGACTCGGCTCCAACCTTTACACCTTCTGAATGAACCCAGTCATTAAACGATTCATGGTCAAGATAAGGATGTTCAATTCCCTTATCGTCAAAATAGGTACCTGATTCAATTATCTCAATCTTTGTCTTGCTATTTAGATCTAACCCCAGAGAGTCAAGCAATTCAGTCAGGGTCTCAACTGCTTTCATTAATTGATTATTCGATTTAGCCATGAAAATCATGTCGTCCATATATCGAACATAGCCAATCCCACTCTCACTGCCACCAAAGGCGCTATCTACAGTATCCAAATAGTAGTTAGCCAAAATACTTGATGAATCGGGTCCCTGGGGGATTCCACGTCCTGTACCATACCAACAGGACAACATCTTGAGCAACAACGACCGAAGTTTACTGGTTCCAATTCTTTTCCCCTCCATCAACTCAATCAACTTCTTGTGGGAAATATTATCGTAAAACGAATGAGCATCGTATTCAGCTCGATAATTCATGCCAGCATCATCAAAATATGATCTTTGCATCTTCCAAAATGATTTGTAGTTATCTTGATACTGTTCTAAATAGTGATTAGTAGATTTCGAAACACCAGGGTATAGACTCAACTTACTGCGCTTATTCGTCAATTGATTACCCAAAATATCGGGGTTCAATAACGCCTGATATACGACACGGTCAATCATCGTAATCAACGCTAACCTGCGTATACCAAAGTTCTGTTTGTGTTGATGGAACGTACAATTTTCAT
>CXWL01010588.1_pt1 | contig 13786 bp, 3 predicted proteins | sample 590931 | NCBI WGS metagenome assembly CXWL01 (sample SAMEA3498368, study PRJEB10139) | groundwater metagenome | biome: water well; material: biofilm material | place: Germany | collected 2015-04-27 | reverse complement strand
AATCCACAGCGCGACCGCGAAGCTGTTGTTGTTGGTGTCGTTAATAACCAGCAACGTGGCCTCGCCATCCGCCGCGGTGAGCGCGAACTCGGCGTTGAATTCGGTGGCCGTGGCCGCCGCATTCAACAGGTTCGCGGTCGTCAGACCCTCGCCATTGGCGCCGCTGAGGTAGAGCGCTTCTATCGCCCCGTTAAGGTCCACCGCGGTATTGCCGCCATTGACCCCATTGCCCGAGGCGAACACGAAATTGTCCGGATCGCCGCCGTCATCCAGCAGCGTTTTGAGCGCGCCGCCTATTTGAACCTGGTCGGTCGTGCCGGTGGCGTCGAAATTGGTGACGGTATCGCCAAGTTCCGCCAATGTGCTGAACCGAATTATGTCACGGACATCATCGTTCGCCGCCCCGGTATTGATCACGTCTTGGCCGTCGCCGCCGGTCAAAATATCGCCGCCGGCGCCGCCGTTGATCGTGTTAACCCCCGCGCCCCCCGTCAGCGTATCGGCTTGCGCCGTTCCAGTGACGTTCTCGATGCTGGTAATCGACGCGAAGCCGGACGCGATGCCGGTCGCCAGGTTGACCGTAACGCCCGCGGCTGAACCGGCATAAGATAGTGTGTCGGTTCCGGTCAGCAGGTTAGCGCTCACAGCTTCGACATTGACGATCGTGCCGCCTTCGAACGCCGTGAGCGAGGCGCCGCTATAGGCCACGTCGAGCACATTGGCGCCGCCGGTGCCAATAATCGCAAGCGTGTCGGTGTCGGCGCCGCCATCAACCGCGTCGGCGCCGTCACCGAACGCATAATTGATGGTGTCATTGTTCGCGCCGCCTAGGATCGCATCGTTTCCGGTCCCGCCGACGAGCGTATCATTGCCCGCACCGCCCATGAGGAAATCAGCGCCGCCACCGGCACTGATGGTGTCATCGCCGCCACGACCATCGATCGCGTTGGCGCCGCCGCCGAGGGTGAAGGTGTCCCCGCCTTGGCTGCCGATGAAGTTCTCGATGCTCACCAAGGTGTCGGCCCCGGTCGCCGTGCTTGTCGCCGTGGTGGTTGTGATCGTCGCGCCGGCGGAGGTGGCGGAGAGGTCGTACGTATCCGTCCCAGCGCCGCCGCTGATCAGGTCGTTGCCATCGTCGAGAGTCGCCCGGAAGGTATCGTTATCCGCGCCGCCACTGAGCGAATCCGCCCCCAATCCGCCGGTCAACGTATCCGCGCCGCCAGCGCCCGCGAGCGTGTCGTTTCCAGCTGCGCCATCCAGCATGTCGGCGCCGGCGCCGCCGGTTATCGTGTTGGCTTGGGCGTTGCCGGTACCGGCGAAATTGCCGGCGCCGGTATAGTTCAGGATTTCGACATTGTCCGCCAAAGTGAGCGCGGAAAGCGCAGTTTGCACCACGTCATTTCCCTCACCAACGAGTTCAATGACCACATCCGTGGCGTCTTCAACAACATAAGTATCGTTGCCGGCGCCGCCGATCATTCTGTCGGCGCCAATGCCGCCAACCAGGATGTCCGCGCCGAGACCGCCTTCGAGCAAGTCCGCACCGGCATTGCCGATCAACGTATCGGCGCCGCCAAGGCCCTGCAGCCAATCATCGAACGCGCCGCCATTTTGCACGTTGGCATTGTTGTTGCCGATCAAGTGGAAGCCGATGGCGCCGCTGGCGGCTGATCTCACGGTCTCAAGCGTGCCTTGGTCGTCGGTGTAGGTCACCACCACACGGATGAACTGGTTTACATCGACCGCTCTCGGCGCGAACTGCGCCTCGGTGCCGATCAGCCCAGGAATGTTGGCCCAACTGGCCTCAACAAGCGGGGTGCCGGTGACCTGCCATTGATAGCTGAACACCGCCAATGTCAGTCCGTCGACATCGCTGATCCCGCCAGTAAGGGCGGTTACAAAGATGTCCTGCGTCGGGTTCTGATCGCTCAGCGTCGGCGCGCCGACCGGAGCGTCGTTGACGTTCGCGACCGCCGCTGTCGGCGCCGAATACCCTTCTTCGATGACGCCATTGGCGTCCTGGTACAACACCCGCACCCTCAGCCGCAGGCCGACCTCGGCGTCGCCCGGCGTAAAGGTCGGACCCGAGGCATGCACATCCCCCACCCCGGTCGCAATGATGATGTCGGTGAAGATGCCGTCGCCGGGCCGCAGTTCTACCTGCCAGAAATAGGCGACGGGTCCGGTGATGATTCCGCCAACGTTGTCGGCGTCGGCAAGCGTGCCTAGCGAGGCGGTGAGCACTTGGTCTTCGACTGCCGTTCCGGCGATCGCCGCCAGGCCGGTCGGCGCGGCGTTCGTGCCGTTGATCACCACTGACTGATCGGCGAATTGCAGCCGCTCGATGTTCCGCAGCGTATCAGTCCCCTCGGTGAGCGCCCCCACATCCTCCACGGTGACAATAGCGCCGACAGGGATCGTGAACGGCAACGCGATTGGTCCCGGGCCGAGATCTATAACGGCGCCGTTGACTCTGATGACGTAGTTCGGGGCGTTGCCATTGTTGGCGTCGAACAACGTGTTCGCAAACACCGCCGTGTCGAAGTCGGACCCAACCGTAGTCGGCGACAGGATTTCGCGCACAACGGTCAATTGGCCGGGATTGACGGTTCCGGCGAACACAGCGCTCGCGAGTGTGAGGCCAGCGGACGTGCCCGCCAGGGCGCCGCTCTTGTTCTGCAGTATCCCGACCATGCTGTCGGCGGTGGCGATTTGGGCGCCGAGAACAAGTTCCCCGCTGGCGTCGCGATCGGCGATCTGGTCATTGTTGAGGTCTACCGTCGCCCTGACGCTGATGCGGACATTGAGCGCAAGGTCGCCGTCAATCAGGTCGTTGCCGCCGCGGCCTTCGAGAATGTCGCTGCCGTCGCCGCCGAGAATGATGTTGCCGGCGCCGAACGAGGCGACGTTGCCGTTTCCGGGTGTCAGATCGTTCAACAATCCCTGCAATCCGCTGATCAGGTTGATACCTACGCTGTTGAGCACGCTGCCGGTGAAACCGGAGGCGGCGATGCCAGCCGCGTCGAGGTCGTCGCCGCGCAAGATGTCGGCGAACGCCGAGCCCGACAGGCCCTCGACCGATTCAAACCGCGCCAGCACCGAGGATGGCGACAAAGGCACCGGGGTTTCGTCGAACGCGCGCAAGTTCAGATCCGCCTCGCCGCCAAACGTCGGATGGTCGTAGCTCGCCCAGTCGAAACCGGAAGAGCCAATATAGCGGTCGCCGGTGCCGCCATTGCCGACCATGATGTCGTCGCCGCCCTCGCCAAGCATGCGGTCGGAAACAGTGTCGCCCATGAACACGTCATGACCGATGATCGAATCACGCCCGCGGGTATCGAAGTTTTCACCGGAGCTGCCGTCAGCCATGCCGTGCTCGATCCAGTCGTCGCCTTCGTTGCCGAACAACATTTCAACCGGCTTGTTGCCGAAGATGAAATCGTTGCCGCCGCCGCCGAAGGCTTCCGACTCGTCCTCACCGGTCATGATGAAGTCCTGACCGAAGCCGCCGAGGATCAGATTGATGCCGTTGCCTCCGTGGATGGCGTCGTTGCCGTCCTGGCCCTGCAAATTGTCATCGCCGCCAAGGTCGGTGATGATGTCATCGCCTGCGCCGCCGAGCGTCATATCGACGCCTTCGCCGCCGTCGAGCCGGTCGTGGCCGGCGTCGCCGTAGAGCGTGTCGTCGCCGATGCTGGCGATCAGGGTGTCGTTACCAGAGGTGCCGCCGAGCACAACGTGATCGACGCCGGTGTAGTGGAGGTAATTGGTTTCGACGATAGGCGTATTGGGGTTGTCGCGGATGACCAGCGGCGTAAGTGCGCTGCCGCCTTCGGTTGGGTCGTCGCGCCCATCGACGCCAAGACCCGTGAACTGCACGGAATCATTGACCTCAAGGGTCCAGGCCGGGGTCGAGAACACGTCACCCGGCAAATGGGTGGTGTTGGTGTTGGCCATGATCAGTTTGGCGAACGAATTGTTCTCAAGTTCGGTGAGGAAGTTGAGGCCCGCAGTGCGCTCCAGGTAATAGAAGCGATCGCCGTTCTGCAATTTCTCCATCTGGTTCTCGAACACGTAGTTGAAGGTCGAGCCTAGCAGGCCGCCGAACGGCATCTGCTTTTCGGCGAGGCCGCCGACCCACAGATCGATATTGTTCAAACCGCCGCGACTGTCGTCATTCGGGTCAACACCATCCGGTGCGTAGGCGCCGGTTGCGTTTAGGAAGTCGAGGCGGTCGGCCGGGACGGCCACGGTCGGCTCGTCGCCGGACAGCGCGACGCCGTCAATGCCATTCTCGCCATAGACCAAGGCATACGCGGCGGCGCGCTTGCCGGCGGTCGTGGTCTCGAGGGTGATCGAGGCATGTGTGCCGTAGGCGGCGATAAAGTTCACCAGCGCCGCCTCGTGCTTCAGATTCGCCGCGAAATCGAGCCAGCTCGTGTAGGGCTTGAGCTGGCTGTCGCCGGTCCAAGAGTAGAATTCGGCGCGCGCCTGGTTGAGCGTTGGCACGCCGGTATCGCGGCCGCGGGCGATGTTAATGGCCGCCAGATCGAGAGGCAGGCCGAGCAGATTGTTGCGAACCGCCTCGGTGACCAATTCGTCGATCTCGTTGCCCGCTTGCCGCGTCACGCCGCGGATGATCGCGCCGGCCGCTTCCGCGTCAGTGGCGCCGCTGGCGGTGAAAAGCAGCGGATTGAGGAAGGCCTCGATCAGGCCGACTTCGCTCGACACGAAGTTGGCGTCGAGACGATCGATCGTGTCGGGCAGCAAGGAGTGGCCGAAGCGATAGACCACATGCGCGAACTCGGCGACGATGGCCGGATTGATAGTCGAATCGTAGCCTTGGCCTTCCATCAAGAAGATGTCGACTTGCGGCTGCACCTTGCGCGCGAATTCCTCGAACACGAGGTGCTGATATTGCATCTCGGTGCTGAAGCGCGCCGCTTGGAAGAGCCGCTCGCCATTCCAGTTCAAGGCCTCAATGGCCGCGGTCCTTGCCGCCGGAGCGAGGGCGTTGATGGCGTCGAGCGCAGCTTGGGTGATCCCGTCGATGAGCCAATTGTTGAGGAAGCTGGCGTCGTTCGATGCGGCCGCCACGTCCTGAAGGTGACCGACCATGCGGTTGTGCTCGGCGTGGAAGATGAAGTGGACTGCGGTCAGACCGATATTCTCGTTGCCGCGGCCATCGCCGGTGATCTTGTGGGCGTCAAGCAACTCGTCGTCATAGGCGATCTTGCGGCCGCGGAAGTCCGTCGCAATCACATTGCCAGCGATATCGTCGTCGTCGGCTTGAACGACGCTGGTGCCCGGGGTGGCCGGATTGCCATCGGTATCGAACACGGTTCCCGGGACCGCGTTGTGTGCGATGTCATTCAGGAAGGCGTGACCGGTGAACAGCGCGTTCGCCGGAACCAGGGTGCCGAGGCCGCCATTGTCCGCCGGATTCGCCGGGACGAGACCGGTGGTGGTGACGAACTGAGCGAAGCCGTTCGCGCCTGGAATGAACTTGCCATAGGCGTCGGTTGCCAGCAACGGCACGTCGAAGATGTTCATGTCGATCAGCTGGATGCCCAGCATGCTCGCGGCCTGCGCCTTCACCTCGGCCCAATTGCCGATGCCGCCGCCGAGACCATCGATCAGCCGGCCGGTGGTGACCGTGCGGCCAAGCCCGTCGGTCGTGTACTCGCGCAGGAACACTTGGTGCGAGGCATTCGAGGTGTAGGTCTGGTTCTGGTCGATGAACGGAGTCGTCTCGTTGTTGTGGAAATGGACGTCGTCGGGGGTGCCGAGGACGCCATCGAGGCCAGCGTTCACCGCGCTATTGGTGGCGCGAGTCAGCACCATAAAGTTAGACGAACCGCCGACCACGAACAGCGGGTCATCCTCCATCAGCGGCATATAGATCGTACCCGCGCCGCCCTTGTCGACCAGGTCGAGGCCGTGATCGAAGAATTGACCGAAGAACGTGAACCAGCCGTTGAAGCCGGCCGACAGACCCTCGTCCGGCGTCACGTTCAGCAACGTCAAGGTGGTGTTTGCTGGTACGGGAACACCAGTGGTCCCGTCGTCGTTCAGGTAATGCAGAACCTGGCTGCCCAAGGGGCCGACCAGGATGCCAGAGCCGGCATCGATGAAGGCCTGCACGGCGACCGGATTGGTGATGGTCTGATCAACGATCAGGTTGGAGATGATGCGCGGATCGGCGTCAGCGACGCTGACGGTGCTGGCGTAATTGTTGTTGGTGATCGTCGGAGCGCCAGATCCCGGAGGTCCCAACGGCATGATGTCGCCATCCGCGTCATTGAGGAAAACCTGATCCAACAGCAGTGGGAAATTCTGGTCCGCAGCGGCGAAATTGGTCTGCCCCTGAACCAGATTGTTGAAGGTTCCATCGACGGTGCGCAGGCCAAACGGCAGGCGCGAGTTTGCAATCTGGTCAAGAATTCCCTGCGATGGCGTGCCATAGGCGCCGGAATGATTTTCGGCGATCACGATCTGGTCGAGCATGAATTGCAAGTCGGCCCGGATCAGATGGACGCCGTTGCCGGGGCTGTTGACAAGGGTCTCCTCTGGAGCTGCCGGCGCCGTAGGCGCGGCGGCCGCGACCGCAATGGTCGATCCGGAATAGACGGTCTCGAGGACACCATTGGCGTCCTGATACACAGCGCGCGCGCGCACCAAAAGGCCGTTGAGATCGGCGGTGATGCGGAAAGTATTGCCGTGCGCGGTCTCGGGCTGGGCGCCGCCGAGCCCGACGATATCGGTGAAGATACCCGGCGCGTTCACCGGGTCGCGTTCAGCCTGCCAGATGAAAGCAATCGGATTTCCGGTGATAGCGCCGGTCAGATTCGTGGCGCTGACATTGTCAGCGTCGGTGACGAGCGTCGCCGACACGCTCAAAGTTCCCAGATTGGGTGTGTTGAGGGTCAGCAAGCCGACTGGCCCAGCGTTGAGCCCCGGCACTAGAACGACCGTACCCGTTGCATCGGGCGTACCAGCTGGCGCCGCTGGGTTTGGCGAGAATTGCAGGCGCTCGATATTGGTCAGCCGGTCGATGCCGTCGATGCCAACCGCGCCGGGAACAATAACGCCAAGAGCGTCACGCACCAGATGCGTAACCGTGGTGACGCCGCCGACGGTCACGATGTCGTAGTCGTCCAGAAGCACCGCAGCGGTGGCTGGATTGCCGTCGGTATCATAGAACGAGGCCAACTGACCGGAATACACGGCCGTGTCGAAGTCAGGCCCGGCCGTGGTGGGGCTGAGAATCTCACGCACGATCTGCAATTGACCGGGATTCCAGGTCCCGTTGAGCATGTTGGTCAGCAGAGTCGGATCCGACATGCTGGCGAACGACGCGATCTCGGTTGCGTTCGGGCCGGCTGCGGTGAATCCATCTCGCACGCTGATGCGCACATTGAGCGCAAGGTCGCCGTCGATCAGGTCGTCGCCGCCGCGGCCTTCGATAATGTCGCTGCCGTCGCCGCCAAGGATAATGTTGCCGGTGCTGAACGAGGCTACGCCCTCGCCGAGGAATGCTTGCAGATTGGCGATGAGGCTCACTCTGGTGAGCTCACCGTTTAGCGCATCGGCCGTGGCAATATCGGCAAAGCCGGCGTTGTCGCCGCGCAGCACATCGCTGAATTTTGATCCCGAGAGCCCTTCCACTTCGGCGAAGCGATCGCGGATGCCCTGGTTCGACGGTGTCACGGGCGGTTCAATCAAATCGTTCACGAGGAGATCGGCGGTCACGCCGAGCGGATCGTTGGCATAGCTGGCCCAGTCGAAGCCGCCGCCGCCGCCGAAATGGTCCTCGCCGTCGGAGAACACCATGATGTCGTCGCCGCCTTCGCCGTCGGCTTCGTCGAAGCCGCCACCGGTGATGAACACGTCATGGCCGATGATTGTGCTGGCTTCTTGCGGGTCGAAATTGTCGCCGCCGGCGCCGTCGGAGGTGCCGATTTCAATCCAGTCGTCGCCTTCGTTGCCGAAGGTCGGCAGGTTCATCTGCGCGCCCAGGATAAAGTCGTTGCCGCCGCCGGCGAAGGTTTCGGAGACGTCCTCGCCGGTGATGATGAAGTCGCTGCCGTCGCCGCCGAGGATCAAATTGAAGCCGTTGCCGCCGCTAATAACGTCGTTGCCTTCGTTGCCCTTGAGGACATCATCACCGCCTTTGTCGGTGATGATGTCGTCGCCAGTGCCGGCTTCGACGTTATCGACGCCGTCGCCGCCTTCAATGCGGTCGTTGCCGCCATCGCCCCAGATGGTGTCGTCGCCGATGCTGGCGATAAGGATGTCATTGCCGGCGGTGCCGCCGAGGACAACGTGATCGACGCCGGTGTAGCGCAGATAATTTCCGTCCGGCCCCGCCGTGGCCGGGTTGTCACGTATGACCAGCGGAGTGAGGGCGGTGCCGCCCTCGGGATCATCGCGCCCATCCAGGCCGAGACCGGTGAACTGAACATCTGAGTTAACTTCAAGCGTGAAGGCCGGCGTAGTGAAGACTTCGGCCGGAAGGTGGACCACGTCGGTGTTGCGCATGATCAGCTTAGCGAACGAATTGTTCTCCATCTCGGTAAGCAAATTGAGCCCAGCCAGGCGCGCGAGGTAATAGAAGCGGTCGCTGTTCTGCAGATTTTCCATCTGCGTTTCGAACACGAAATTGAAGGTCGATCCTAGCAGGCCGCCGAACGGCATTTGCTTTTCAGCCAGGCCGCCGATCCACAAATCGATGTCATCGACGCCGGTGGTGGTCACGCCATTGGGCTGATTTGCATAGATTCCGGTACTGTTCAGGAAAGCGAGACGATCGGCTTCCCCAGGAATGGTCACGAGCGGGAAAAGTACGCTGGTGTTGTCCCCCGTCGTAGCCACGTCTCCGTCCATTCCGCCTTCGCCGTAAACCAGGGCATAGGCGGCCGCGCGCTTGTCGGCTAGGGTTATCGCACTAAGGATCGATACATGCGTGCCGTAAGCAGCGATGAAGTTCATCAACGACGCGGGATGCTTCAGATGCTGCGAAAGGTCGGCCCAACTGGTGTAGGGCTTGAGCTGGCCGTCGGCGGTCATCGCGTAGAATTCGCGGCGCGCCGCGTTCAAAGATGGCACGCCGGTGTCGCGGCCGCGGGCGATGTTGATCGCCGGCAGATCGAGCGGCAGGCCGACAAGGTTGTTGCGCAGCGCTTCGGTGACGAACTCGTCGATTTCATTGCCCTGCGTACGAGTGAGGCCGCGCACGATGTTGCCGACGGATTGCTCTGGGGTGTTGCCGCTGGCGACGAACTCAAGCGGATTGAGGAAGGCCTGGATCAGGCCGATCTGCGCGGTATCCCCACCAACCAGGCTGAAGTCCGCTTGGAAGCGATCGACGGTTTCGGTCAGCATCGAGTGGCCGAAGCGATAAACCACGTGCGCGAACTCGGCGACGATGGCCGGGTTGATGGTGGTGTCGAAGCCTTCCGGGGCCAGGAACACATCGACCATCGGTTGGACTTTGCGCGCGAATTCCTCAAACACGAGATGCTGATATTGCATCTCGGTGCCGAATTTCGCTGCCTGGAACAGGCGCTCGCCATCCCATACCAACGCGGCTATTGCCGCGGGCGTGGCCGGTACGGACGTCACATCCACAACCAACCAATTATTGAGGAAGAGTACGGCTGCCGCCTGGGCGGCCGCTGGTGTCGCTCCGGCAGCAAGCTGCTCAGCGAGGATTTTCTGCGCATCGGCAATCGCCACGTCCTGGGTGTGCTCGACCAGCCGGTTGTGCTCGGAGTGGAAGATGGCGTGCACGGCGGTGAGGCCGATGTTCTCGTTGACGCGGCCGTCGCCGGCGATGAAGTGCGCGTCGAGTAATTCGTTGTCGTATGTGGCCGCGAGGTGGTCGTCGCCGAACAGGCCTTCCGGGCCGGCGTCTAAATCCGGCGTTTGCAGTACTTCACCCGCGTCTTGCACCCCATTGCGATTTGTATCGACGAAACCAGGCGCTGCATGGTGGGCGATGTCGTTCAAGAAAGCGTGGCCGGTGCGGACCACGGTTCCGCTCCCGTCACCAAGGGGATCATTGAGATCAACCGGATTGGCTGGGGTTCCCGAGACCAAAGTCAGAATGTCGTCAGCGGTTCCGGGTCCATTTTCGATACGAACCACGACTTGCGCGAAGCCAGTCACCGGGTCCGGAATGAACTTGCCGTAATCGTCCGTGGCCAGCAACGGCACGTTGTGCACGTCGTGATCGGTGAGGGTGATGCCAAGCATGGCGAGCGCCTGGGCTTTCACCTGGGCCCAATTGGCCATACCGCCGTTAGTAGGGCTGCCTTCGATCAGCTTGCCGGTCGATACCGGATCGCCGGCGCCATTGAACGCATAGGCGCGCAGGAACACTTGGTGCGAGGGATGGGAGGAGTAGGTTTGGTTCTGGTCGACAAACGGCGAAGTGGTGTTCTCGTGCTCGTGGATGTCGTCGTCGGTGCCAACCACCCCGTCCGGTCCGGGCTGGTTGGTGGCACGCGTCACCGCCATGAAATTCCTTGCGTCCGGCGCCGTGCTGAACAGCGGATCATCCTGCTGCAACGGAATGAACACCGTGCCCGAGCCGCCCTTGGTGAGAAGATCAAGCCCGTGATCGAAGAACTGGCCGAAGAACGTGAACCACGCGTTGAACGGCGCCGACAGGCCCTCGTCTGGGGTGGTGTTAAGGAATTGAAAGGTCTGGACCGGCGTGCCATCCGCGCGCGTGGCGTCGATGATCTGGACGCCATCCTTCAAAACGTCATCGCCAGCGATGCCGTTGAAGTCGAGAACGTTGTTCGGGCCGGGATCGTAGGCGGTGGCGTACGCGGCAAGGTTGTTGGTGTCGCCCGTGTTAAGGGTCACGGATTGATCGACGATCAGGTTTGAAATAGTGCGCGGCTGCGAGTCGATGACAAAACCGGCGCCGACCGGATCGACCATCGGATTGATGTTCGGATCGACCGCTGTTTGCAAATACGACGTTCCCATTTCCGCGGTGCGGAACGAAGGCGTCAGCGCGCGCGGGAAAAGCGTATCGGCAGCGCCAAACTGGCTCTGACCCGGAAACAAATTGTTGAACTGTCCGGTGACAGTGCGCAGCCCAAACGGCACCACTGAATTGGGCAGCAACGAATCGAGGGTCGCCCCGGCCGCGTGCTGTTCTGCGATCATGATCTGTTGCAGGATAAAATTGAGATCAGAACGGATAAGCTTTACCATGGCTTCCCCCTCGGGCGAGCGCCATGCCTCGACGCCGCCAAATGCCGGAATGCGCCTGCCGCAGCAAAGTGCTGGCGGGCTTCCGTCGGTACATCGGGATTAAAACCAACATTACGGAATTGAATTCACCGGAGCGGCGAAAAGTTGTGCGAGCCGCCATCCTGGAAACGCGTGCTCTGGGCGCGGCACACCGCCACCCGCCCCTCATTGTCGCCAAATTCAACCCCCGGCATGCCCACGCCTCAAAGGGGTAAGATTTCAAGGCTTGGCGACCTTTGGTTGCTGAGGTTTGCGGCGGCGGTTTGAAGAGCACGAGGGCGCCAGATCTGGCAGGCGCACTCAATGAAGGAGGCACGCCATGACGCGGACATGTCCGTTGTACGCATATCGCCGCCGCCAGTGTTTTTGCATTCGCGGTCGCGCCGAGATTAAAGCGGACCCAGGCCGACAGGCACGAAAAACGACCCGGGTTACTTCGCGGCACCGGAAAACACCCGCATCCCGGTTGGATCAACACGGTGGAGCGGGTCGTTCCCGACGTAGGCGTATAAGTTGAAGTCGCCTTCATACCCAACAGGGACTGTCGGTCCTGACGCGATTTTCCGTAGCCGTAGGCAAAATCCCTAGACGCGCAAAGCGCTTCGCGGCTTCTCAATTCACGCTCGCGATAATTCGCGAGTGTCCCCGTTTCTTGGCAGTGACCGTGATGGAGGAGACGGGAGAGGTAAGTGGCGCGCCCCGCGACGCCGAGCGTTGGAACCGACGGAGTGGCGCGGGGTGAAGGCTATTCAGCTGGTGCAAGGGTTGCGCCCGTGCCCGCAACCTCGCCGCCGGCCACGATGTCTGTCGGCTTCAATTCCGCCAATACTCGAGAGTTGACGCAGTAACTGGGCGTGGCGTTCACACTAGGGTTCGCCGCTAACCAGCGTTCGCACACGCTTTCATCGCCGCACAAGGCGCAGCGGCGCATGAGCCGCTCGATTCCGTCGGCGTCGATGCGCCCGCTGCTCACGGTGGCGCCCAGGTTAATGCCGAGCGCGAGCGCCATCTTTTCCATGAGCCCCTTGTACCCCTTGGGCCACACAATGCTGGCGGGCGCGCTCATCGGTCGGTTCTCCCTCGCCGAAACAAGTTGCGATCATGCGCGCTGGATTCCGGCTCGGGTTGCTCCATTCGCCAGGCGAGATGTCGCAACGCCGCACAATCCCAAGTCACACTGATGTCGAGCTGACAGTCGCAAAGAGCCTGGAGGCTGTGGTGTCGAGCGAGCCTTGGGGCAAACGTTCGTCGCCGTAAACCATTACGCGCACAGCATTGTCGTGCCCTTGCGCTGGCTTATAGGGACGCTCAGAGCGCAGGGCGTCGTAAACGTCGGCGACGGCTACGATACGCGCCTCGGCAGGAATATCACGTCCCGCCAAACCTCCCGGATAGCCGCTGCCATCGAAGCGTTGATGGTGCCAAAGTGCAATGTTTCTCGCCACGCAGGCGAAGGCACTTGCCTCTTGCGCCATGAGCGAAGCGCCGATCTCGCAGTGCTGATTAACCAACCGCCGCTCGTCAGGGCGTAGCGGGCCGGGTCTGGTTAGAATTGCGATCGGGAGTGACAATTTGCCAATGTCATGGAAGAGAGAGGCCGCCGCTATTTCGACAGCCTGCGGGCGCGACATCCCCAGCGCGAGGCACAGTCTTGCGGTTGTCGCCTCGACGCGGCGCGAGTGCCCGAGCAGATCGAGACTGGGCTGCCGGTGTTCAGCTCCGACCAGAGCCTGATGCATGAACGCCCAGAACGGCTGATCATGCGACGCGCCACCATAGCCCAGCGCCTCCGCCGCCGCGGCAGTCGCGTCGCCCAACACGCGCGAGCCAGATTTCGAACGGGTTAACATGGCGTTCACCAAGAGATTCGTCCGTGCAGGGCCGTGCAAGCCCGAAGGGATGACCCCGACGATACAATCGAATAGTAAAATATCGACGATACGCGAGGCTGACGCCGCGGCGGTTGTTGCGCGCCTGACGATATGGTGATGCGATGGTGCGGGCGTTCTCGCCAGCCCGGTCCCCAGCTGGTCCGCGATTGGCGCAGGACTTGGTTCTCGACTGTCGTTTTGGTGATGGGCCGCTAGCATAGACGAGGCATTCCGCAATGGTTGAGCTGCTGCCGGTCTCGTGGACGCCTTCCTAAGCTAACGCCTCCTGTTCTTCGAACGCAATTGGGCTGAGACAGCCCAGCGTCGAATGGCGCCGTCGTGGATTGTACCATCGCTCCACATAATCGAACACATCGGCCTTGGCTTCGTCGCGTGTGCGATCCAGAGCCGGCGCGCTCGCCGCCTTGAAGGGCGCTAAGCCCGCGCTCGCTCTGTTCGCCACGGCGCGGCCAGCATGATTTCACCGCGCGTCGGCTATGGCATACGCGATGCCGATTGGAGCGAGACTCTTGACGTGCCGGACGCGAACCAGACGCGTTTTGCGGGCGCCATCGCGCACTATTGTTGGGCGATCGCCACAATGGTTTGGGTCTCGGTCGCGCTCTTCAGCTCGAATGAAACGC
>CXWL01003755.1_pt1 | contig 13786 bp, 12 predicted proteins | sample 590931 | NCBI WGS metagenome assembly CXWL01 (sample SAMEA3498368, study PRJEB10139) | groundwater metagenome | biome: water well; material: biofilm material | place: Germany | collected 2015-04-27 | reverse complement strand
GATCGGCGAGTGCCTGCTGCCACTCGCGGCCTTGCTCGAGCTGCGCGCGCAGCATCTTGCGCAGGGCCTGAACGGCGATCTCGTTGCCTGCGAGCGCGCGTAGGGCCGCGGCGTCGTCGAGGTCGGCTGGTGGCTCCGACGAGACCGCGGCGCTGATTGCGCCGGCGGCGAGCCCCAATTCCCGCAGCAGCCGCGCGCCATCGACTGGCTTGCGCAGATGCAGCACGCCCGCTGGCAACACATCCGCGCCGATGGCATCGCCGCTGAGCNNAGCGCGCACGCAGCCAGTCGATCCCGTCGGCATCCGGCAGGCGCCGGTCGACCAGCCACCACGCGTAATCGTGTTGCTCGAGCAGTTCCCCTGCCGCCGCTGCGCTCGCCGCGGAATCGACCGTGCAGCCACGCTCGCCGAGCCAGCTGCGCAGGTATTCAACCGAGATTGGATCGTCATCGAGGACCAGGACACGCACGCTGGCTGACTCCTTTCTTGGTAGATATGGGCTCGATTTCAAGCCTCGTCGCCCTTCGCCCTTCGACGACGCGCCGGAATCAGCCGCGCTTCGAATCAACATCATCTGCGGCGCTTTGCTCAGGGTGAGCGGGTTGTTGGCTCTTCAGGTGAAAGCAAAGCAAGAACCCGATCACCCTGAGCAAAGCGTCCGACGCTCTATCAGGACGCGTCGTCGAAGGGCGAAGGGCGAAGGGCGAAGGGCCCGCCATTTCACGACTCGGCTCTGGCGATTCCGGCCGCGCTCATGAAGTATCCGGGGAAACGGGAGGCCATGTGCTGGAACTGAGGATCGAGGATTTAACCCACGACGGGCGCGGCGTGGGAAAAGCGAACAAGAAGGCGGTGTTCGTCAATGGCGCGCTGCCGGGCGAGCTGGTGCAGGTACGCATCGTCAAGCGTCATCGGCAGTACGACGAAGCGGTGGTCACGTCCGTGCTGGAAGCCAGCGCCGAGCGCATCGAGCCTGCGTGCCCGCACGTCGGCGTGTGCTCGGGCTGTACCTTGCAGCACCTGACCCCCGAGGCGCAGATCCTGAGCAAGCAGAAACAGTTGCTGGAGGCGCTCGCGCGCATCGGCAAATTGCAGCCACGCACGCTGCTGCCATCGTTGCAGCGCGATGTCTGGGGTTATCGGCGCAAGGGCAGGCTCTCGGTGCGCTATGTCGAGAAGAAGGGCACGGCGCTGGTCGGCTTCCGCGAGGCCAATGGCAAGTACGTCGCGCAGATCGGCCAGTGCCGCGTGCTCGACCCGCGCGTCGGCGAGCGCATCGAGGCGCTGTCGGAGCTGGTCACGACGCTGGATGCGCGTGCGCAGGTCGCACAGATCGAGATTGCGATTGCCGAACGCGTGACCCTGGTGTTCCGTCATCTGGTTGCGCTTAAGGACGCCGATCGCGAGCGCCTGCGCGCATTCGGGCTCCTGCACGGCTTCGATATCGTGCTGCAGTCGGCGGGTCCCGACAGCCTCACCACGCTCGACGGTGAAGCGCCGTCGGAGCTCAGTTATCAGGTCGACGACGACCTGACCTTGAGCTACCGGCCGCTCGATTTCGTGCAGGTCAACGACAGCATCAACCGCGCGATGATGGTGCAGGCGCTGGAACTGCTGCAGGTCGGCAAGTCCGACAGCGTGCTCGACCTCTATTGCGGGCTCGGCAACTTCACGTTGCCGCTCGCGCGGCGCAGCGCCCGCGTGGTCGGCGTCGAGGGCGACGCCGGGTTGATCGAGCGCGCGCGCCGCAACGCGGTGCGCAATGGCCTCAGCAATGTCGAATTCGTGGTCGCCGATCTGTCGCGTTCGCATGCCACCGCCGACTGGGCACGCGCGCAGTACACGCGGATGCTGCTCGATCCGGCGCGTGCCGGCGCCGAAGCGGTGTTCGAGTACCTGCCGGGCGCCGAGGTCGAGCGCGTGGTTTACGTCTCCTGCCATCCAGGCACGCTCGCGCGCGACGCCGCCCTGCTGGCGAACCGCGGCTTCACCCTCGCAGCGGCCGGCGTGATGGACATGTTTCCGCACACCGCCCATGTCGAAAGCATGGCTTTGTTCCTTCGCCAGTAGTTGCGGACTCAAATGATCGAAATTGAACGAAAATTCTTGCTTGCGGACGATGGCTGGCGAGCCCTGGTGGAGCGCCATGCGTACATGGCGCAGGGTTATCTCGGCGGCACGCATGCGTCGGTGCGCGTGCGCGTGGCCGGAGCGGACGCCTGGCTCAACATCAAGAGCCGCACGCTCGGCACCTCGCGGCTCGAGTTCGAATATCCGATCCCGCGCGGCGACGCCGAACAAATGCTGCGCGAGCTGGCCGATGGGCCGCTGGTGTCGAAAACGCGTCATTACGTCACGCTCGACACCCACACGTTCGAGATCGACGAGTTCGACGGCGACAACGCCGGGCTGATCGTCGCCGAGGTCGAGCTCGAGCACGTCGACGAGTCGTTCCCGCGCCCACCGTGGCTCGGGCGCGAAGTCACCGAGGATGCGCGCTACTACAACATCAATCTCGCACTGCGTCCGTTTGCCACCTGGGGACAGCCATGAGTGCATTGATGGTGGGTTTGGCCGGCACCGAGCTCGATTCGCTCGGGCGCGAGCTGCTCGTGCACCCGGCGGTCGCCGGCGTGATCCTGTTCCAGCGCAACTACGTCGACCGCGCACAGTTGGCGGCGCTGTGCGGCGAGATCCGCGCAGTGGCGCCAGATGCGTTGATCGCGGTCGACCAGGAGGGCGGCCGCGTGCAGCGGTTCGGGGCCGGCCACACCGCGCTGCCGGCGCTGGCGGAAATCGGTCGCCTGTACGAACGCCTGCCATTCGCCGCGCGTCGCGCGGCGCGTCTGCATGCGCAGATCATGGCCGTCGAGGTCCTGAGCGACGGGCTCGACCTGAGCTTCGCGCCGGTCGCCGACTTGGGCCGTGGCAATCTCGCGATCGGCGATCGCGCGTTCCACGCCGATCCGCTGGTCTGCGCCGAGCTCACCGCCGTGTATGCGCACAGCATGCAGGCGTGCGGCATGCCGGCGACACTGAAACACTTTCCGGGACACGGCAGCGTGCTCGCCGATACCCACCACGATCGTGCGATCGACGCGCGGCCGCTGCGCCAGATCTTCGACGAGGATCTGCTGCCATTCGCGGTCGGCGTCGAGGCCGGCGCGCGCGCGGTGATGATGGCACACGTCGAGTACCCGCAGGGCGATGCCGCCGCCGCCGGCTATTCGCGTTACTGGATCAAGGACGTGCTGCGCCGGGGTTTGGGCTTTCGCGGCATGGTGATCTCGGACGACATCGGCATGGTCGCCGGCGCGCAGGTCAGCCAAGTCTCCGCGCGTCTCGCGCAGCATGCGCAGGCGGGTTGCGATCTGATCCTCGTGTGCGCGCCGGCACTCGTCGCGGATGCCGTCGACGCCGCCGCGACGCTCGGGTTTGCCACGCGCCCGGCCTTGCGCATCCNNTTGCGCAAGGCCTTGCGCGGCCGCCTGTCGGCCGGATTGCGCCGGGAGCGGGAAAGCTCGACTTGGGACCGCCTCGCGGCTAGGCTCGCCGCTCTTTTCGAAGCCGTCAGCGTGTACCCATGAGCGATATCAATCTTGCCGAGGTGCTCGAACGCGCCGAACTGCTGCACGATCGCGAAACTGTCGAAGCCGCGATCGACCAGATGGCCAGGCACATGTCGCTCAAGCTGGCTGGCGAGCGCCCGATCTACGTAACCGTGCTGACCGGTGGCCTGATCATTGCCGGCATGCTCGCGCCGCGGGTCACCGTCGATCTCGATTTCGACTACGCGCACGTGACCCGTTACCACGGCGAGCAGACTGGCGGTGCGCTCGAATGGAAAGCGGTGCCGCGCCACGATTTTGCCGGCCGCATCGTGGTGCTGGTCGACGACATTCTCGATCACGGCAATACGCTCGACGCATTACGTCGCTATGCCTACGAGAAAGGTGCGACCAAGGTCTACATCGCAGTGCTCGTGCGCAAGATCCACAACCGCTGCCTGCCGGGCGTGGACGCCGATTTCGTCGGCCTGACCGTGCCCGACCGCTATGTGTTCGGCTGCGGCATGGACGTCGAGGAGCACGGCCGCAACCTGTTCGGGATCTACGCGCTATGAACCGGATCGATACCGCAATCATTGGCGGCACCGGGCTCTATCGCATGTCCGAGCTCGCGGACATGGATGCGCGCAACATCGAGACGCCCTACGGCTCGCCGTCCAGCGCGATCATGGTCGGTACGCTCGAAGGCCGCCGCGTCGCGTTCCTGACGCGCCACGGCGACCCGCACACGCATGCCCCGCATCGCGTCAACTATCGCGCGAACATCGATGCGCTGCGGCGCCTCGGCAGTCGCCGCATCGTCGCCGTCAATGCCGTTGGCGGGATCGCCGACTGGGCGGGCCCGGGCGTGCTCGCGGCTACCGATCAGCTCATCGACTACACCCACGGACGGCTGTCGAGCTTCTCCGATTTCGAGGGCCACAAGGTCGAGCACATCGACCTCACCAATCCGTACACGCCGGCCCTGCGTAAAGAACTGCTGGCCGCCGCGGTGCGCGCCGGCGAGGCGATCCACGATGGCGGCGTGCTCGGCGTCACCCAGGGCCCGCGCCTGGAAACGCGCGCCGAAGTCGCGCGCCTGCACCGCGACGGCTGCGACCTCGTCGGCATGACCTCGATGCCCGAAGCCGCGCTCGCGCGCGAAGCCGGCATCGACTATGCCGGTCTCGCCGTGGTCGCGAACTGGGGCGCCGGCAGAGGGCCCGACAGCGACGCCGTGATCGGCATGGAAGAGATCGAGCGCACCCTGGCCGAAGCCATGCAGCGCGCGCAACGCGTGCTGCGGGCGTTCTTGGGCGCTGGATGAAGAAAGCGCCAAGCAAAGCGATCCGCAGATGACGCAGATGGCGCAGATGAACCGCGCATCAGCAGCTTCATTTGACGTCGGCTTTCATCCGCTCTGATCCGCTTTTCATCGATGTCATCTGCGGATGCTTGGCGATTGATCTTGCTGTTCGCTTCCGCGCCTGTACAGTGCTTGCTGGCGGTGAGGAGTGCGCGCGATGTGGACCGGGATGATGCATGGGCGGGAGTCGATGTCGAAGGTCGACACGGCGTGGTTGCGCATGGAGGGCCCGACCAATCTGATGATGATCACCGGGGTCATGGTGCTCCGCGAGCCGTTGTCGCTGGTACGACTCAAACACATCGTGAGCGCGCGTTTCCTGAGCTACCGGCGGTTTCGCCAGCGCGTGCTCGATCTCGGTGCCCAGGCGTTCTGGGAAGACGCAGCGGATTTCGACCTCGACCAGCACGTGTCGCTGTTGAAGCTGCCGGCCGGCGCCGGGCACGCCGAGCTCCAGGAATGCGTCAGCAAGCTCGCGAGCACCGCACTCGATCAATCGCGGCCGCTGTGGCAGTTCCAGCTGATTCCGCACTATGCCGGTGGCAGCGCGGTGGTCGTGCGCATCCACCATTGCTACGCCGATGGCATGGCGCTGGTGCAGGTGATGCTCGCGCTGACCGATCGCGACGCGCGCGTGCGCAAGGACGTGCCAGCCGCACCCTCGCCCATGCCCGACACGAGCTTTTTCGATCGCTTGCTTGCGCCGGCGCGACAGGGCATCGACCAGGTCAGCGGGCTCATCGACGGTGCGCGGAAGGCGGCAGCCGAATTCGGGCAGCATCCGCAGGCGACCGCGGAGTCGCTTGCCGCCAAGGCAAAAAGCGGTCTGCGCGACGTTGCCGATATCGCGCGCGAGCTGGGCGCCGCGCTGCTGCTGCCGGACGATCCGGACACGCCGTTCAAGGGGCGCCTCGGCGCGACCAAGCGCGTGGCCTGGTGCGCGCCGTTACCGCTCGATGAGGTCAAGGCGGTCGGCAAGGCGCTGGACGCCACCGTCAACGACATCCTGCTCGCGTGTGCCGCCGGCGCCTTGCGCGGCTATCTCAAAGACATCGGCAGCCCCGTCGACGGCGTGACCATCCGCGCGTCGGTGCCGGTCAATCTGCGCTCGGCAGCCCAGTCGCGCGAGCTCGGCAATCATTTTGGTCTGGTGTTCCTGAGCCTGCCGATCGGCGAAGCCAACCCGCTGGCGCGCCTCGCGGCGGTGCGACAGTCGATGCGCGAGCTCAAGGGCTCGAAGCAGGCGATGGTCACCTTCGGCTTGCTGAGCGCGCTCGGCATGAGCCCGGCGTCGTTGCAGAAACCGGCGTTCGAACTGCTGAGCCGCAAGGCGACGACCGTTGCGACCAATGTGCCGGGCCCGACAGCGCCGTTGTTCCTGGCCGGCAGTGCAATCGAGCAGATGCTGTTCTGGGTGCCGCAGACCGGCTCGATCGGCATGGGCATCAGCATTTTCAGCTACGCGGGCCAGGTGCAATTCGGTCTGATCTGCGACACCGAACTGGTACCCGACCCCGAGCGCATCAGCGACCGCTTCGGCCCCGAACTCGAGAAACTGGTGCTGCTGGCATTGATGGCGGACGGTGAAGAGCCAATCACACCTGAGCATGCGGACGCCAGTCTGCGGCATTTCACCGCCGTTCGTCCGATTAAAAGTGCAGGGAAGGCGAGGGTTCAGCGTAAGCGCTCCAAGGTGCGTGCATGAACGACCGACGCTGTCCATCCAGGGTGAACGGTCGACGGGCATGCCGGAGTCTGTGCGCTGATCCGCATTCTGGCCTGCATTCTTTGAGTTACCTTGCGATCGTGGGCTTGAGCTCTTCACGAATCTCTTAAGAAGGTTATCTTTCTGCTTGATTCTGAATGGTTTATGCTTGCCGAGCCGCAACACCTCGCCAGTGAGGGGAGCCATGCTTCAATCCCACAAAAGACGTCTGCTGCCGTCGGCACTTTTGCTTGGTCTCATGACTGCATCGGGAGCGGCGTTCGCCCAGGCCTCGTATTTCACTCTGACCGTGAACAATGCGGTCTCGTTCACTCCGTTCTACCCGAATGGCGTCAGCGACATCACGCCGCCGTTCACGATGTGCCGCGGCTACCAGCTGGGGCTGCGCCTGAAATACACGTGGCGTCATCCATTTGCCGAGCAGGTATCGACGGAGCCGATCGGCACCTTCTACCCCTATTTTTTCCCGCAAGGAATGTCGCCGAATCCGGTGCAACTGCGCGCGGCCCCGGTCGGCAACCCGATCATCGAACTGGTCGATACCGGCCTCATCAGCGGTCCGGTCAACACCTTCGGTATCAAGACGGTGACCTATCGCGGCCGCACGCTGTTGAATTACGACTTCGCGACGAACACCCCGCGTACGCCGTTGACGGCGAGCGTGAACGTGCTGATCGACAATCAATTCGAGCCGAGTTCGACTCAATATCGCGAGATGGCGGACCAGTCGATGGACATGCCGACGCGGCCTTGGTTCGGCTGGACCGACGATCCCGGAGCAGGCGGAGCGATGCCGCCGTACTTCAATGATCACTTCCGTCTCGATGTCGACGCCTGCGAAGGCGGTGCCGGCGGTGGCGCTGGCGGCAGTGGCCTCGGCTGCTCGGACATGGAATTTTCGCCGTACTCGACCGCCTGCTCGAGCGCCAACGGCACTTCCATCAGCGACTATTGCTTTGTCGGCAGGGACCCGTTTCATCAAATGCCGGTCTCGCTGTTGCCCGACACCGACTACGAGTACCGCGTGCTCGGTCGCAGCACCTGCGGCGTCAGCGACGAGCTGAACGCGTCGCCGGTCGGCCGTCCGACCTTCCACACCGCGCAGGCCTGCTTCCTCAGCAATGCGCCGATCCCCGATGGCGGCGTGCTCAATCTCGACGTGTCGACGCTGGTCGCCAACGCCAGCACTCCGAACGCGCTGGCACCGAATCTGCGCGTCACCGTGCACTCCAATCACGAGCGCGTCGGCCAGCTCAAGATCTCGTTGAGCATGCTCTCTCCGGTCGCCGTGCCTCCGGTGGTGCTGATGGATCAGCCTGGGGCCGGCGCCTGCAACGGTCCGCGCATGCAAGTGGCGTTCGGCAGCAACGGACCGCTCGTCAATGGCGCCTGCCGGGCCGACGAACCCACCCTGCGTGGCACCGTCAGCCCGATCAGCAGCCTGAGCACGCTGGAAGCTGCACAGGGCGCTGGCAACTGGCGCCTGACGGTCGAGGATCCGATCGCGGACGGCAAGGCTGGCTCGCTGCTCGAATGGTGTCTGTCGTCGGACATCGCGCTCAAATCGGCGCCGTTCGCGCCATCGGAAATCTCCGACGACGGCTTCGAGTGAGCATGCGGCACGCTGCGGCGTGAGTCGCTGAATCAGAAAGGCCGGATCCTCATCGATCCGGCCTTTTTCATAGTGCGGCGTTGCCTCAGGTTGAGCGGCCTTCGCGGGTCCTCGTTTCCCGGTGAGCCGCTTCGCGGCACATCGGGCTACGCCGGCACATCGGGCTACGTCGGCAGTTCGGACTTCGCGGCCTCGACGTCGAGCGCTTCCATGGCTTCGACCGGCTTCAGCTTCGCGGCTTCCTGGTAGGCCTTGAGGGCGTCGTCGGCGCGCTTTTTCTTGTACATCATCAACAGGCCATTGCCCCACTCCATGTGCGCGACTGGCGCGTGCGGCGTCAGTTTCAGCGCTTCCTCGAAGTGCTTGATGCCAGTGTCCGCCTTCGCGCCATAGGTCAGGCCGCCGATCATCGCGCCGATCTTGTCGATGATCTCGGCGTGGTACAGGCCCATCGCCGTGTGCGCCTCCGCGTGCTTCGGCGCGAGCTTCAGCGCAGTCGTGAGACTGTCCTTGATCTTGCCGCCGAGGCCTTGCGCGAGGGCCTTGCCGATCGAGATCTGCTGGCTGTAACGGCCGAGCGCGAACGCGTGGAAGTAGTGCGCATTGGCGTCGTCCGGCATCGCCGCGATCGCCGCCTCGGCGCGCTTCGAGCAGCGTTCGAAATGCGCGATCTTGTCCTCTTCTTTCGCCAGGTACGTCGCGTAGATGCCCTCGGCCTTGTTGTCGACGCAGGCGCCCAGGGCTCCCAGCGCCTCACCGGCCTCGGTCGCCGCCTGGAAGTCGCCACGATGAAACGCGCGCCAGGCGTCCTGCAACTGCTCGGCCACCGCCTCGGCCTCGCCTGCGCTCTTCAGCGCCGGATATTTCTTCATCGATGCCGCAACATGCTTCTTGTCCGGCAACGGCTCCTGGTCGCCCGCATGCAGCCGTGGCCAGGCTCTTGCGAGCTTCGGGCCGGCGTAATCGAAAGCCTTGTCGGGGTGCGGAAACTTGACCCATTTCTTCGCTGCCATGGCGTTCTCCCGAGCTCGGATAGGTGATCGGAGCATCGGCATTGTGCGGGGCAGGATCAAGCCGGTTGAGCAGGTTCGTGGTTCGTGGTTCGTAGTTAAAAGCGCCGGGCACGAGACTNNGCACGAGACAGGGCATTGGTTCGAACCATTGACGGCGTCGGCTTCAACCACGAACCACGAACCACCAACTACGAACCGCTTCTAGGGCTTGTGCTCTTCCCGATAGTGTGTTTGTTCTATCCACGGAACCTTACTTTGCGTCACAAGCGCAGTACGGAAAGAACGGCGCTCCTCTTACGAAAACCAATGGAGAAAATCATGGCTACGAAGAAAGTCGCTGGAAAAAACCTCGTGCGCGTTGCGAAGCGCGAAACCGAAGTCGTGCGCGATTCCGCACGTGATCTGTGGCTGGCTTCGCTCGGCGCGATGTCGATCACGCGCAAGCAGGGCACCAAGCTGTTCGGCACGCTGATCAATGAAGGCCAGGGCCTCAACCAGCGCACCGTCAAGCTCGTCGACGGCACCGTCGCCGACGTCAAGAGCAAGGTCTCGGGCGTGATCGGCAAAGTGCAGCAGTCCGCCGCCGCGAACCTCGCCCAAGTCGAAGACGTGGTCGGCACCCAGGTCGGTCGCGTGCTCTCGCGCCTCGGCATCCCGTCCAAGGGCGACATCCAGGAGCTTTCGCGCCGCGTCTCCGAGCTGAACCGTCAGGTCAAGGCTCTGCAGAACGCGCGCAAGGCGCCGGAAGCCAAGGCCGCCTAAGCGCAGTCTGGAGATTGGAGACGGGAGACGGGAGTAGCTGCTCGTAGTCCGGGTTTAACCCAAGAAAAAACCGGCGCTTGCGCCGGTTTTTTTGCTTTTCGTAGGTCACGTTGCGCCCGCGAGACAAGAATGCGGGCGATCCAGCCGGATCGGGCGCTACGTGACAGCACGTCACCGCCGAGGCGTTGTCACGTAGCGTCCGATCCCCGGCGTTGCGCCTTCGGGCAGCACGCGGACGCAACGTGACCTACGAGAGCCTGAGAGGCCTGTAGCCGCGACGCGTCCCTCAGTTCGCCCCCAGGTACTGCTCTGCCAGCCGATTGAGATGCGCCCGTTCGGCGGCTTTGAGGTAGGGCGCGAGCAGCACCATGACCTGATAGATGCCGCGACCGAGATCGACTTCGGTCTTGCCGCCGGTCACCGGTTTGACCTGCTGGAAATTCAGCCAGAACGTGGTCAGCACGACCGTGTTCTGGGCGATCGCCTCGATTTCGCGCTGGCTCGCGAGCATCACGCCGGACTTGACCATCTCGGTGCAGATCTTCGAGATGCTCTCGTGCGCGCGCTTGAGAATCCGCGAGAAGTGCATCTTGAGCTTGCGGCTCCGCGTGAGCAGGTCGACGAGGTCGCGGTAGACGAAGCGGTAGTCCCAGATGCACTCGAAGATGAGGTGCATCTGCAGCCACATGTCCTCGAGATTCGGCGCGCGGCCCTCGGGCACCAGCAAGGCATCGCCGATGCGCGTTTCGAAGCGCGCAAACAGCTGCTCGATGATGTCGTCCTTGTTGCGGAAGTGGTAATAGAGATTGCCGGGGCTGATCTCGAGTTCGTCGGCGATGTGGTTCGTGGTGACGTTGGGCTCACCCTGAACGTTGAACATCTCCAGGCTCTTGGCCAGGATTCGATCCCGTGTCTTGACTGGCGCCGGCGCTTCGCTCACGGCGACCTCAGAACTTTCCGCCGAGGCGTTTGACCAGATCCACGTATTTCTTCATCGCGTCTTCGGAGCTGACGCCTTTCAGCTTTTCCCAGGCTTCGTACTTCGCGGTGCCGACAAAATCGAAGAAACCCGGCTTCGGCCCCGACACGTCGCCCTCGGTCGACTGCTTGAAGTGACCATAGAGCCTGAGCATGGTGTCGTTGTCGGGACGTTCCGGCAGCTGCTTGGCAGCTTCGGTGGCGGCATCGAACTGGATCTTGAGGTCGGACATCGGTTTTCTCCCGGAACACAAAGAATCGAGCAGGCAAGCGCGCACTATCCTTCCCGCGCTGAGTATTCGCAAGTCTTAGGTGGATACCTGGGGCCGGCCTCGTTATCTTAGCGACCGAGTCCGCCGAACGCGGCGTGCGATCCCAACGACACCCACGACCTCGGGGGAGGGCGAACAACATGACTTATTTCGTCACTGGTGCGACTGGCTTCATTGGCCGATTTCTGATCGGCAACCTGCTCAAGCGCAAGGGTACGATCTACGTCCTCGTGCGTCGTGGGTCGAAAGAGAAGTTCGAGGCCCTGCAGGAACGCTACCCCGAGGCCGGCGCGCGCCTGGTGCCGATCACCGGCGACCTGGTCAAGGCCAAGCTCGGGCTTTCCGCTGAAGCGCAGGCGCAGCTGAAAGGCAAGATCAAGCATTTCTTCCATCTGGCGGCGGTCTACGATATTTCCGCGAGCGCCGAGTCGCAGCAGGGCGCGAATATCGATGGCACCCGCAACGCAGTCGAACTGTCCGAGTTCCTGCGCGCGGGATGCTTCCACCATGTCAGTTCGATCGCCGCCGCCGGCCTTTATCAGGGCGTGTTCCGCGAGGACATGTTTGACGACGCTGAAGGTCTCGATCACCCGTATTTCCGCACCAAGCACGACTCCGAAGGCATCGTGCGCAAGGAAAGCACGCGCCCGTTCCGCATCTATCGGCCCGGCATCGTGGTTGGCCATTCGAAGACGGGCGAGATCGACAAGATCGATGGTCCGTACTACTTCTTCACGCTGCTCAAGAAGTTGCGCGAGTTGTTGCCGCCGTGGGTGCCGCTGATCGGCATGGAAGGCGGTCGAATCAATATCGTGCCGGTGGATTTCGTCGTCGACGCGCTGGATCACATCGCGCATTCGAAGGGACTCGATGGTGGCTGTTTCCACCTGACCGATCCGGCGCCGCGTCGCGTCGGCGAGGTGCTGAACATCTTCGCCAAGGTCGGGCACGCGCCGGCGATGTCGATGCGCATCGACGCGCGCATCTTCCAGATCATTCCAAGCTCGATCCGCAACGCGATCGGGATGCTGCCGCCAGTGCGGCGCGTCGTCGGCGACGTGTTGAAATCGTTGAACATTCCGCCGGACATGATGAAGTTCTTCAACTATCCGACGCGCTTCGACACGCGCGAGGCCGAGCGCGCGCTCAAGGGCACCGGCATCAAGGTGCCGGCGCTCGAGACGTATGCGTGGCGGCTGTGGGACTACTGGGAACGCCATCTCGATCCCGACCTGTTCGTCGATCGTTCGCTGTCCGGACGGGTGCGCGACAAGGTGGTGCTGATCACTGGCGGCTCGCAGGGCATCGGGCTCGCGTGCGCGCAGAAGATGGCCACCGCAGGCGCGAAGACGCTGATCGTCGCGCGCGGCCTGGAAGACCTGCAGAAGGCCAAGGCCGAGATCGAGGCAACGGTCAAAGGCGCAAAGGTGTTCATCTACCAGTGCGACCTGGCCGAATTGACGGCGATCGACGAGCTGGTCGCCAAGGTGCTCGCCGAACACGGCGCTGTCGATATCGTGGTCAACAACGCCGGTCGTTCGATCCGGCGTTCGGTCGAGCTCTCGTACGATCGCTTCCACGATTTCGAGCGCACCATGCAGCTCAATTACTTCGGCTCGCTGCGCCTGATCATGGGCCTGCTGCCGAGCATGACCGCACGCAAGAAGGGTCATTTCGTCAACATCAGCTCGATTGGCGTGCTTGCGAATTCACCGCGCTTCTCGGCCTACGTCGCCAGCAAGGCCGCGCTCGACGCGTTCTCGCGCTGCGCCGCGTCGGAGTTCGCCGATCGCAATGTGCACTTCACGATCATCAACATGCCGCTCGTGCGCACCAAGATGATCGGGCCGACGAAGATGTACGACAACGTGCCGACGCTGTCCCCGGAAGAGGCGTCGGACATGATCGTCAAGGCCGTGATCGAGCGCCCGCAGCGCCTCGCCACGCGCGTCGGCATCGCCGCCGAGCTCATGCATCTGCTCGCGCCGAAGGTCTACCAGGTGGTGCTCAACACCGCGTTCCAGATGTTCCCGGATTCCGCCGCTGCCAAGGGTGTCAAGGGCGGCAAGGAAGAAGCGCCATCGACCGAACAGGTCGCGTTCGCCTCGATCATGCGCGGGATCCACTGGTAGGGCTTGCATTGTGGGAGTCCCGGTCGCCCCTGTCGGTGCGCTTATTCGCGCATCAAACTGCGGCGGTATCCAGAGGACCGCTCACCCTGAGCAAAGCGTCCCAGCGCTTCACCGGGACGCGTCGTCGAAGGGCGAACGGTCCGGCATGCCGCGCCCTTCGACGACGCGTCCTGATGAAGCGTCGGACGCTTTGCTCAGGGTGAGCGGATTAAATAGATTTGCAACTAATAAAATCAATTGCTTACGTGATGTTTGATGAGAGCGGCCATGGCCCCGATCTTTGCTTCTGCTTCGCTCTAGTGTGGTGTTCCGCAGTTAACTTGAAGTTATTTCCGATGGATTTCGTCGTCAGGCAAGGCGCGAGGAGGAGGAATAG
>CXWL01002373.1_pt1 | contig 13786 bp, 11 predicted proteins | sample 590931 | NCBI WGS metagenome assembly CXWL01 (sample SAMEA3498368, study PRJEB10139) | groundwater metagenome | biome: water well; material: biofilm material | place: Germany | collected 2015-04-27 | reverse complement strand
AAGTGACAGGTTACCCTCTTAAACTCGATGCATTATTGTCTTGACCGAGGGGTCCACTTTAGTCAAACATACCCAACTAAAGATAATTTCCCTGTTTATTTCAATAAATTTGGTTAAAACCACTGTCTTTAGACGGCGACTTTGACTTTAAATGTGTTGACTCATGCGCGTTTAGCTTGGTGCGGTTAGACAACTTTAGTTGTCTGCATCCTGCGCTAAACCACCTACTTTTAGTAGGTGGTAGTTTAGTCATCCTCTCAGCCAAATCCAGTCAGATAGGAAGCTTCCGCACGAGCCTATGCACCATATAAATAACAGTTACAGTTTAATGCAACAGAATTGCTATTTCTTATCAGGGAAACGCAGGTACTCTTGGTTCTGTGCTTTCAACTTCCACTTCAGGTAGATGTTGTTTTACGCGCTTTTCTATCTCCTCCACTCGATCAGATGATACATCGACCAGCACCAAAAAATGTCCCGCTTCAATTGCATCCTCAAACTCTTTAATCCGTCTGTTGCCGACACTCATACCCACCATGCCGCTCGCCCATGCACCGACACTCGCACCTGCAAGCGTGGTTGCCAGTAGGATACCACCCGCAATGACCGTTGATGCGGGAGGAAGGATGACTGCGACCAACCCGGCGAGCATGCCGGCCGTTCCTCCGACTGCCAGCCCCTGCTCTACTGCTGGAATAAAATCACTTTTTTGTAACAAACTGGCTTCAGGCAGTTCTTCAAGTGGCGTACCACGTTTTGCAATCACGTGGATATGCCGCTCCTCGACTTTTGCCATCAGTAATTCATCGACGATACGCTGAGTAACAGCCATGTCAGGAATAAGAAAATAGATGCGTCGCATGATAGTCTCCTAAAAATTGTGTGATTAACACTACTACTCAATAAGACGAGCAAAACTTTTATTGCACTGCGCATTGTACATAGTAGCAGTATTTTGCTAATCCAGTTATAAAAACTGATAGATAGGCACGGTAAATTTGTTGGCTCTATGTGATTTAGAGTGGGTAAAAAAATTGTCAAGAAAAATATATTTTATATTGTTGGCAGCGGAATGAAAATACTAACGCAAAATCAACCCGCAGATTTCCTGTCAACCGGTCTTTTATAAAAGACTATTTCTATGATAAAAAAATAATTTATAGTCAATTAGTTAAACTATTCTGCCAACAATAAATGCCATGAGCAGCATTCCTGAGAATTAACGTACCGCACCAGACAGGCATTCAAGTCAGCATCCTCAAAATAACGCTCTGTTTCATGGTGGGCGAACTTGACTTTTGTTTTACCCACTACGAATCACATAGAGCCAATTTGTTCTAACCCCAGAAACTAAGAAACTCAGCATTTCCGGATAACCTTAAAATTATATGCTATTGATTTTAATAAGTTTCATCAGAGTTTATTAGTGATTTTTCGGTGCTAATCGGAAGTCAACGTAACATTATGTTTTTGAAAGTATTAGTAATCAGAACAAATTAACCCTGGATAGATAGGCTTCGTATGTTTTTTTAGTCAGGTGATATCATCTTTTATCTGAGCCAAAGATGATCACCATTGAATTCAAAATCACTTAGGCAATGCTTACTTCTTTAGATATATAAACATCCTGAATTGCGTTGAGTAGCTTGATGCCTTCAGCAAACGGCTTCTGGAATGCCTTGCGACCGGAAATTAATCCCATGCCCCCCGCTCGCTTGTTAATGACCGCAGTTCGAATAGCCTGGTGTAGATCATCACTACCTGACTCGCCACCCGAATTAATCATACCAATCCTTCCCATGTAACAGTTTGCGATCTGATAACGCACGAGATCAATCGGATGATCGGTCGTTAGCTCACTATACACTTTGGGATGGGTCTTGCCGAATTTAATTGTGTTATAGCCACCATTATTGATAGCCATTTTTTGTTTGACGATATCAGCGCCAATAGTTACTGCCAGATGATTCGCCTGTCCAGTCAGATCAGCGCTCACATGATAATCCTTGTCTGCAGTTTTAAACGCGTTATTCCGTGTATAAGCCCACAATATGGTGACCATACCCAGATTATGTGCATGTTCGAATGCTTGTGAAACTTCCTGTATTTGGCGGCGCGATTCTTCAGAACCAAAGAAAACGGTCGCACCCACAGCGCAGGCACCCATATTAAAAGCCTGATTTACGCTGGCAAAAAGGGTCTGGTCAAATTTATTGGGATAGGTCAGTAATTCATTATGATTAATTTTAAGAATCATAGGGATTTTGTGCGCATATTGTCGTGACACTATGCCTAGTACGCCCAGTGTGGAAGCGACCCCATTGCAACCACCTTCAATGGCAAGCTCAACAATATGCTTGGGATCAAAAAACATTGGATTAGGTGCAAATGATGCGCCTGCAGAATGTTCAACCCCTTGATCTACCGGTAATAGTGACAGATATCCCGTGCCTGCCAAACGTCCTTGGTTATAAAGTGCCTGAAGATTACGCAATACGCTGGGTTTTCGATTGCTCAAAGCCATCACTCGATCGACGAAATCAGCACCGGGTAACTGTAGGCTACTCTTTGGTATTGTGTTGCATACATGATTGAGAAGCAGATCACTTTCATTTCCTAAAATGGCTGTAATGTCCATCATTTTTACTCCTTTTTTATGCTTCTTGTAACGTCATTTTTTGATATGCGGAGACTGGACAATCTTAATCGAAATGTAAAATCATTAAAATAAGTTTTTCCTTATTTCTTAATGCATGGCTAATCCCAATATTGCACGAATAAAAGAAGCAATTCCCATTTTATCCTTAATAACCCTGTTATCTAAACTGCATAAACCTAGAAAAAGCAGTTATCCACAGATTTCACAGATTTCACAGATTTCACAGATTAACACAGATAAATCAAAAGGTTGTTATATATTATCAGTTCACCCGCCGGGTGTGATACGAAGAAAGCAATAACCCAATGAAAATCTGCGGAAATCTGCGTAATCTGCGGATTCAATCGCCGTTTTCAGGTTTAACTAGTGTTAAGTAAGCATAAGTTATACGTTACCAGAAGCAAGATAACAAGAAAGTATTTAAACTGATTAAATGAGCAGTTCGTCTGACTGGGAAAATGATCAATTTGTTTACAGTGTTATTGCAAGATGTACAAATGAACATAGATTTATTTCTAATATCACTTCAAAAGAAAATTATGGAAATTCTAAAAACATTGGGTTTATTCGCGGCTACTGCAATAGCTGAGATAATTGGCTGTTATTTACCCTATCTTTGGTTGAAAGAGGGAAAATCTTTCTGGTTGCTTCTTCCGGCAGCAATTAGTTTAGGAGTGTTTGTTTGGCTACTCACACTTCACCCTCAAGCTGCAGGTCGTGTTTATGCTGCGTATGGTGGCGTCTATATCTTCATGGCTCTGATGTGGCTATGGGCGGTTGACGCTGTTCGTCCAACTACCACAGACTGGATCGGAGTAAGCATTTGTTTAATCGGTGTGATTGTTATTATGTATGGAAGGCAGTTTGTCAGATATATATAAATGAGCTTATTTCGACAGCCTACCGTGGACCTGAAATATTTATTTTGCCAAATCGATCCCTATTATAATGGGATGTCAAACTCGTTAATTAATGCCATGCAACAATCAATTAAAAATATCAGAAATATTCTCATTTATATCTTTGTTATCTCGCTGATTTCATTTGTGTATTTTATTTATGCTTACTCAGTTTATCCAGCTACTGAAGAACGCGAAACATTTCTCACTGAAATGGGTGAAGGTTTCGGGAAAGTTGGTTTAGCTGCGTTGTTATTTATTTATTTCCGTACCTTCCTGAAACTGATACTAGGTCAGGGAAAAATAGCACAACGCTTACTCCCGGACTATACCCCTCCAATCGATTCATCCAGCCTTAATCGATTGTTAATATGGATGAATCGCACTCATATTTATTTCGGTATTGCGGCAATTTCTGTCATTCTGTTACATATCTCAATGATGGGATTCTCCAATTATAAGCATATTTTATTCTTTCCAGCTTTATTGGCTTTGGTCGTGTGGCAGGGATTATTTGGCTTATTTCTTACCTGGCGTTATACACCTGATGAACTAAAGAAATTAGCTCACCTGGTACATGCACAATTTGTTACGGGTATTGCGATCGGTGTTTTCGCCTTCTTTGGACACATGCTCATTGATGATTGATAGCGCTTAGGCTATCTCATAAATATGGAAGGATTGCAGTTGAATTAACAGTGTAACTGATGTTACGCAGGCGTTCAGAAGAATCAATGGCAGTAGCGAATTCAGAAAATCGTAACTCATTGATTTTAAGAAATGGGTGCGTAACATCAGAGTGTAAGCAAAAAATATAATTGCCCAGTTTAATTGCAAATATATGAATAGTGTGGAATCATTAAAAATGTGATAAGTTTTTCACTTATTATCTATAAAATAAATAATAAAACACGGATCTTATGAAGAAGCGACCTGCTTTTGCTGTTACTCTTATGCTAATCGTTACCCTGTTGACGAATGGGCTTAGTTTATCATTTAGAGCAGAAGTATTTGCGCATGAGCTGGATCATATCCGTCAGGCGTTATCTCCCAATCCGGAGACACATCTGGAGTCGCATCGGCACAATGTTTCGAGAGACGGCGCTGATCTGGATGCAGCAACCCATTTATGCCTGCATTCAGCAGGGCAATATCAACCTTTTTTCTTTAATTCCTTTCCTCCGGTATCTGATCAGATAGCGACAGAAGTTTTAACCGTATTTATTTCTACAATAATTCCTGAAACAATTCCGGATTTACCCCTCCGTCCTCCTCGAAGCATCTCTTTAAGCTAGTTTTTTAAATTGTGCTGTTTGTGGATTGTTTTCTTTGATCCACAACACTGCTGAAACGGATCATCTCAGGCTTATCTTGTGATCTGTTTTGTATAGGCTTAAGTACATGCGGAGGAATTCTATGAAATTGAACGACCTGTTTATAGCACCAGGCTATTGGGTATCATCAGAATTACGGATCATACTACTGGGTTCCATCTTATTGCTGAGTTTCCCATTTCAGATAAATGCTGGTACTGATTCTTTTAATACGCTGTCTAGCAGGAATGGCTATTCAACTGGTTCGGTAGCGAGTGAAGCAGGAAGGGATCTCACTTTACGTGACGCGGTTAATCTTGCATTACTCCACAATCCGGAATTGGCAGCTTTTGCCAAGGAAATGCGTGCATTGGAAGGTGCAACACTGCAAGCTGGATTACTGAGAAACCCAGAATTGTCTGTGAATGTTGAGAATATCGGAAACATTCAAAAGCTTCGTGGTGATCTAAATTCAGCTGATTCGGTAGCGCAAGAAGTGGTGCAGCAGCTCACGACTATCCGGATTGGTCAGCTGATTGAATTGGGCGGAAAACGTGCTGCCCGGGTTAATGCTGCTCTGCTGGGTGAAGAACTGGCTGCTAAAGATTACGAAGCCAGGCGAGTGGAAATTATCGCCAGGGTGGCCAATGTCTTTACTGAAGTACTGGCGGCTCAAGAGCGGCTTAGACTTGCTGAAGAAACCAGGCAACTTGCACAAAACGTAGTGAATACAGTGATCGAACGTGTGCAAGGGGGTAAGGTGCCGCCTATTGAAGAAACCAGGGTTAAGGTGGGATTATCGACTACGCGCATTGAACTGGAACAGGCGCAGCGAGATTTAATAGGCGCACGCAAGCGGTTGGCTTTGTTGTGGGACAGTTCTTCTCCACAATTTAATAAAGCTCTGGGAAATCTTGAAACATTGATTGCACCCCCTGATTTTCAAATGTTGCAAGAACGTGTGTTAGATAATCCAATGGCGCTTCGGGCCATGAAGAATATCGAACAGCGTAAAGCGTTGTTGGAAGTGGAGCAAACACGCCGCATACCTAACCTCACCCTGAATGCAGGTGTGGTTCATCATGCGCAGCTGGGTGGCAGCACGGCAGTGGCGAGCGTGATGGTGCCACTGCCGCTATTCGATCGTAATCAAGGTAATCTTAAAGAAGCTTATCAGCGCGTAGATAAAGCCGTAGATGAGCAGGGAGCGACGGAGTTACGGCTAAAAACAGAGCTTACGCAGTCATATGAAGCTATGTCAGCAATATGGAATGAAATTAACATACTGCGTGACGAGATATTGCCTGGAGCCAAGAGTGCTTTTCACGTGACACGAAGAGGTTACGAATTAGGAAAATTTGGTTTGCTGGAGTTACTGGATGCGCAACGTGTCCTATTTCAGAATCAAGTGCTATATGTGCGTGCACTGGCAAACTATCAACGTCTGGTGAATGACATTGAACGTCTGATTGCAGCACCTCTCGATAGCAGTATGCCCAATCATGAAGTCAACATACGTCAACCGTAATGGTGAGAAAAAGGTTAAGGATTAAATTATGAACAAAGCGAGATGGATGCCAATTGTGATTGTAATTGCTGTAGGGATTGTGGTGGGTGGATTGATTCTTACTTTGGATAAGCCCTCTTCGGTTACAACGGATGCGGTAAGCACCAATGACAATGAAAAATTAGCTGATTATCAACCCGATATTGGACCAAGAGGAGGCAAGCTATTCACCGACAATGATTTTAGTGTGGAAATGACTATCTTCGAAAAAGGAGTGCCGCCACAATTCCGGATTTATCTTTATGAAAAAGGCAAGTTGCTTCCGCCCACAGCCGCCAATGTCGCAATTACCTTATCCCGGCTGGGAACGCCGTCGCAATTGTTCAAATTTACGCCTGAAGCTGACTATCTGCTGGGAGATCAAATTGTGGAAGAACCTCATTCATTCGATATTGCCATTGCAGCGGAACGCAATGGCAAAGTAATGCGCTGGAGTGACAGCCAGATCGAGGGGCGGGTGGAGATTCCGGATGAGATGCTGAAAAGCATGGGTGTTGCGCTTTTGACAGCAGGGCCAGCCATCATCAAGCCAAAACTCAAACTGCCGGGTGAAGTGACATTCAACGAACACACCATTGTGCGAGTAGTGCCGCGGGTTGCTGGCATGGTGACTGCCGTTCATGGGCATCATGGTCAGCACGTGAAAAAAGGCGAGGTGCTGGCGGTTCTCGAAAGTCCGATGCTGGCGGATTTACGCAGTCAGTACTATGTTGCCAAGAAGCGGCTGGGATTGACAAGGGCTACCTACGAGCGCGAGAAACAATTATGGGAAGAAAAGATTAGCGCAAAACAGGAATTTCTTTTGGCGCAAGAATTATGGAATGAAGCGGAGATTGCACTGGAGTTAGCTGCTACGAAGCTGAGTGCACTGGGCGTACAACCTGAATCCAATCATTCAAAGACAAACATTGCGCGTTATGAAATACGTTCGCCGATTTCCGGAATCATTATTGCCAAAGCCATCGCATTGGGTGAAGCAGTCAAAGAAGACCGGGAAATTTATACCGTCGCAGATGTCTCCACCGTGTGGACGGCTATTACGGTTTATCCAAAAGATCTGAATGTGGTCAAGGAGGGTCAGAAAGTAGCAGTGAAAGCGACTGCTTACGATGTGGAAAGCGAAGGAACCGTTACCTATATTTCGACGTTAATCGGCGGGCAAACCCGTACCGCAACAGCCCGGGTCGAATTGGATAATCAAGAAGGTAAATGGCGCCCCGGTATGTTTGTAAATGCCGAATTGGTGGCGGAAGAAATTCAGGTTCCTGTGGCTGTTTCAGTCGCTGCGATTCAAACGCTGCGCGATTGGTCAGTGGTATTTGGCCATTATGGTCAGTATTTCGAGGTTCGTCCTTTGGAGTTAGGGCGTAATGATGGCGAAATGGTTGAGGTGCTGAAGGGATTGACTCCCGGAGAGCAATACGCGAGCGGTAACAGTTTTGCCATCAAGGCTGAACTGGGTAAAGCAGGCGCAAGTCATGACCATTAAACCGATGATCTAATCGAGGCTGACCATCATGTTCGAACGTATTCTACATTTTTCCATTTATCAGCGCGCCATCGTGCTGATGGCCGTGATGATGATGGCCATCATTGGCGTTTACAGCTATCAGAAATTACCCATCGATGCGGTGCCTGATATCACCAATGTGCAGGTTCAAATCAATACCAACGCGCCGGGTTATTCGCCGGTCGAGGCGGAGCAACGCATCACGTTTCCGATCGAAACCATCATGGCGGGTTTGCCCCATCTGGACTATACCCGCTCGATTTCACGCTATGGCCTGTCACAGGTCACGGTGATTTTCAAGGATGGCACCGATGTTTATTTTGCGCGTCAGCAGGTCAGTCAACGCATTCAGGAGGCGAAAGGCCGTTTACCCGTCGGCATTGAGCCTATGATGGGGCCTATTTCCACGGGTTTGGGTGAAATTTTCATGTGGACTGTCGATGCCAAGCCAGGTGCAAAAAAACCGGACGGCTCGGAATATACAACCACCGATTTGCGTGAAATCCAGGATTGGGTCATCCGGCCGCAATTGCGCATGGTCAAAGGTGTGACAGAAATCAACACGGTGGGCGGCTATGTCAAACAGTTTCATGTGGTGCCGTACCCGGAGAAAATGATTTCTTTCGGGCTGGGATTGGCCGATCTGGTAACTGCCTTGGAACGTAACAACCTGAATGTAGGGGCCGGCTATATTGAAAAAAGCGGTGAGCAATATCTGGTTCGCATACCGGGGCAAATCGCTAATCTGAATGAAATCGGCAGCATTATCCTGGGCTCCAGGCAGGGAACGCCGATCCGCGTCAAAGATGTCGCGGATATTTTGATCGGCAAGGAGTTGCGTACCGGCGCCGCGACGCAGAACGGCAAAGAAGTTGTGTTGGGAACGGTGCATATGCTGATTGGGGAAAATAGCCGTCTCGTGGCTCAAGCCGCGGCCAAGAAATTAGAGGAAATCAATCGCAATTTACCGGAAGGCATCGTGACAACACCGGTCTATGACCGTACCACTTTGGTGGAAAAAACCATCCATACGGTGGCAAAAAATTTGTTGGAAGGCGCGGCACTGGTGATTGTGGTCTTGCTGCTGTTTCTCGGCAACATGCGCGCGGCACTGATTGCAGCATTTGTGATTCCATTGTCGATGCTGTTTACGTTCACCGGTATGGTGACCAATCATGTCAGCGCCAACCTGATGAGTTTAGGGGCGATTGATTTTGGCATTATCGTGGATGGCGCGATTGTCATTGTCGAAAACAGTATCCGCCGGCTGGCGCATGAGCAGATGCGGTTGGGGCGGGAATTGACGCTCGCCGAGCGTCTCGAATTGGTGTTTGATGCTTCCAAGGAAGCGCGGCGGGTACTGATCTACGGTGAGCTGATTATCATCATCGTCTACTTACCCATTTTTGCATTGACGAGTGTCGAAGGAAAAATGTTCCACCCGATGGCGCTCACGGTGGTGACTGCGCTAATTGCGGCGATGATTCTCTCCCTCACCTTTGTTCCGGCAGCGATTGCATTCTTTTTGTCCGGTAAAGTGAAAGAAACAGAGAGTCGAGTGATGGTATGGGCCAGAAAAGCCTATGTGCCGGTATTGACGGCAACGATGAACAATCGAGAACTCACGGTCACCATTGCAATCGTCATTGTTATCTTGTCGAGTTTGCTGACGACACGTGTCGGTAGTGAGTTTGTCCCCAGTCTGAACGAAGGGGATATCGCGCTGCATGCCATCCGTATTCCGGGTACTAGTTTGACGACAGCGATTGAAATGCAGAATGAGCTGGAGGAAACGATCAAGACATTCCCGGAAGTCGATCGCGTATTCTCCAAAATCGGCACCGCCGAAATTGCCACCGACCCAATGCCACCGAGTGTCGCTGATATTTTTATCATCCTGAAACCGCAATCGGAATGGACCGGTGCCCATCACACCAAAGCAGAGCTCATTGCCGCGATGGAGCAAGCAGTGCGCAAGGTTCCAGGGAATAACTATGAATTCACCCAGCCGATACAAATGCGCTTTAATGAACTGCTTTCCGGTGTGCGTGCCGATGTCGCCGTCAAAGTATTTGGTGATGATATGGATACCTTGCTGGCTTTAGGCGAAGCCATAGAAAAACAGCTTAAAACCGTTCCCGGCGCAGCAGATGTGAGAACGGAACAAATTACCGGTTTGCCGGTGCTTTCGATCCAAATGGATCGCGCAAAAATGGCGCGTTATGGCTTGAATGGCCGCGATGTGCAAGATGTCGTCGCGATGTCGGTGGGCGGCAGGAGTACCGGGATGATTTTTGAAGGCGACCGGCGCTTTGATTTGCAAATCCGCTTGCCGGAGCATTTGCGGGCCGATATTGAAGCGCTGAAACGTCTGCCCATCAACGTTTCCATGCAAAGCGTGGCTGTGGCTGCTAATGCACCGCAAGCTGCACAAGCGGCCCAACCGGCTGTGCCGGTTTTTGTCACTTTGGGAGAAGTGGCTAACTTCGAGATCACTCAGGGCCCCAATCAAGTCAGCCGGGAAAATGGGAAGCGCCGGATCGTGATTACCGCCAATGTGCGCGGTCGTGATTTGGGTTCGTTTGTCCATGAAGCCGAACAACTGATCGCCAAAAAAGTACCGATTCCACTGGGGTACTGGACAACTTGGGGCGGCCAGTTTGAACAAATGATTTCCGCAGCGCACCGCCTGCAGATCGTGATCCCCCTGGCGCTCGGCTTGATTTTTATTCTGCTGTACACGATGTTCGGCAACGTGCGCGATGGGCTACTCATGTTTACCGGCGTTCCCTTTGCCTTAACCGGCGGGATATTTGCGTTATGGCTGCGCGATATTCCTCTATCCATCTCCGCTGGCGTCGGATTTATCGCGCTATCCGGCGTGGCGGTTCTGAACGGCTTGGTGATGCTGGCGTTTATTCGCGGGTTGAGAGAAAAAGAGGGATTATCTTTGGACGATGCGATCCAAACCGGCGCGTTGACTCGGTTGCGCCCGGTACTGATGACAGCATTGGTGGCATCGATTGGATTCTTGCCGATGGCGCTTGCCACAGGCACCGGCGCGGAAGTGCAGCGGCCTCTAGCAACGGTGGTGATCGGCGGTATTCTATCGTCAACTGCGTTAACGTTGCTGGTGCTGCCTGTGTTGTACCGGATTGTGCATGGGAGGGACTCAAATGGTAGTTAAAATTCTAATTCTTGCTCGGTGAACCTAATATTTGAGTGTATGGGTATTGATGTCAATTGTAAGGCCCTAACCCTAATGTTCCTGGAAGCGATAGAGATGGTTAGTTAAATCATAGCCGGGATTGCTTGATCTGGTAGACCACATTAAACTGGCTTTAAGGCTATGTTTGATTAATACTAACTTAACTGACGGTTATCACTAGCGTATTGATTTATATGACCGGCACTAAACAACTGCGCTAACATCCTTGATTCATGACGGCATTCAATCATTTTGCTTACCGTGATTTGATGGTTATTGGATAAAATAGGTGTGCAAAGCTTAATACATCGGCTGCTGGCTCAACGAAGTAAGTAAAATATTCTACATTCTAAGGAGGCTGAATATGACTGAAGAAGTCACCATGAAAAATACCAAAAAAGAAATGTTGGATCTCATTGAAGAACTAAAGAGTGAGATTAAAAACAAAGAAAAAGACAACTTAAATCCCGAGAAAATTAAAGAAGAAGCAAAGAAAACAGCAATTATTGAGCACTCTAACAAAGCCATTGAGTCTTCGTTAACCACTCAAATGCATCAGCTAAAAGTCTCAATAAATAAAGAGTTAACAGTTCTGTCCGACAAACTCGAAGCAGAAGCGGAAACATATGAAAACCTAAAAAAAGCGATTGAACTAAAGGAATCTGAACTGCATGAGATTTACGGCATCGAAAAGGCCACCACTGAGCTGGTGACCATTTTAGAAGCACAAAAAAAGGCAAGAGCAGAATTTCAAAGTGCGATGAGCGAAAAACAAGCATGTTTGGAAAATGAACTAAAAGAAAAAAAAGTACTGCTTGAGTATGAAATTAAAGAGATTAGTGAAAAATGGGAAAAAGAAAAACTAGATCGTCAATTTATAGAAAAGGAAACCAAGGCCAATCTTGAAAAAGAACGAAAACGCGAGAATGAAGAATATGAATACCAACTGACGCGCAAAAGACAACTCGAAGAAAATAAAATTACGGATGAATTGGACGAACTGGAAAAAGCACAGGTACTGAAAAGAGATGCTTTTGAGCAGAAATATCAAGAAAAAACCATCATGCTGAACGAGCGCGAAAAAAATATTTCGGAACGCGAACTGAAAATGCAAGATCTTCAGGATAAAGTTGATTTATTCCCGACTGAGCTTAATAAAGCGATTGTTTTAGCTGTACAGGATGCAAGAGAAAGATTAATAGCAGAATTCACTCAAAAAGAAGCCTTGCTATTGAAAGGCTTTGAAGGCGAAAGTAATGTTCTTGCCGCCAAGATTTCAGCTTATGAAACCCTAATAAAAGAGCAAGCCAAACAAATTGACAAGCTCAATCTACAACAAGATAAAGCGTATGAAAAAATTCAAGATATCGCTAATAAAGCAGTATCTGGCGCATCGGAACGTTTACAAAATATTACGGTAAGAACGGCTGCCGACAAGCAAAGCTAAAATTACACGCATCTACAAAGCTAAAATTACACGCATCTATTATGCTATTTGGGTTCCAGATGGTTAAGGGAGCAGGGCGACTATCTGCCCTGGTGGGGTCGACGGTGACGAGGAAAAGGTGGGGCATGTGGATAAGATAAGGCTCTTATGCAATCTGAGTGGGTAAATAAGTATGAAAGCTGTGAAATATTGTTATTCTGTAGCTTCAATTCAATAAGGATTTACAGATGGACATAGAATCACTTTTCAGCAAGGCCTCGGGCATAGAAGATCCGTGGAAGATAATGGGTTTAGAATTTGATTCTAACCCGGATATTGCATGAATTCGCACGATGATCACGCATGATATTGGTTTCACAATGGATTTTTCGAAGAAGCGGTGTAGTTATTCATACACCCGACTGAGATAAATCCCTTGTGGAATCAATAGACAAGTGAGTGCGTGTGCAATTCATGCAATATCCGGGCTAAGAACAAACGCCTTGAAATACGGGTTGATTTTGTACGAGGATCGATCTTTGAGTATAGTTATGAAGAAACAGGAGAGAGCAAGCAATATAAGGCTTATGACACGATAGAAAAGACATGGCGTCACTTAAATTTTTTTGAACATGAGTGTTACTTAATTGTGGGCACACCTCGTATAAAACCGGACAGTGGTGGCATTAAGCTTGTTATGCCGCCATGGAGTGGCGTAGTTGCTGGCTTTACGCTTCTTTTTGAAGCGCTTATTTTAAGAATGTGCACTCATATGCCTGTTCATCAGGTTGGCAAGATTCTAGGGTTGCTGGATCGCAAGCTGTGGCATGTGCTTGATTATTACGTACTCAAGGGTCTTAATCAAGCTGACCATAGCCTGGTTAAAATGATAGGTATGGATGAAACTTCAATTAAGAAAGGTCATAATACATCACGTTGTTCGTTGATTTGCTACAAAAAAAGACCATTCACATCACGCCCGGAAAAGACCACAGAACGGTATATGATTTTGTAGAGTCCTTTGAAGCTTTTGATGGAAAGGCAGATCACGTCGGCGATGTCAGTTGCGATATGTCTCTTGCTTTTATCAAGGGCGTCAACGAATGTTTTTCAAATGCCAAGATCACCTACAGTGGACCCCTCGGTCAAGACAATAATGCATCGAGTTTAAGAGGGTAACCTAGCACATGCAGCGGAACGGCGC
>CXWL01024534.1_pt1 | contig 13787 bp, 13 predicted proteins | sample 590931 | NCBI WGS metagenome assembly CXWL01 (sample SAMEA3498368, study PRJEB10139) | groundwater metagenome | biome: water well; material: biofilm material | place: Germany | collected 2015-04-27 | reverse complement strand
GGTCGTCGTGACCAACGATATCTATACCAAGGAAGACCAGCGCCTGCTCACCGTGGCCGGCGCATTGGCGCCCGAGCGCATCGTGGGGGTCGAGACCGGCGGCTGTCCGCACACGGCGATCCGTGAAGACGCCTCGATCAACCTCGATGCGGTGGACCGCCTGCTGGAGAAATTCCCGAACGCCGATATCGTCTTCATCGAGTCTGGCGGCGACAACCTGGCGGCCACCTTCAGCCCCGAGCTGAGCGATCTGACGATCTACGTCATCGACGTCGCCGCAGGCGAGAAGATCCCGCGCAAGGGCGGCCCCGGCATCACCAAGAGCGACCTCTTCGTCATCAACAAGACCGACCTGGCACCCCACGTCGGCGCCAGCCTGGCGGTGATGGAGGCCGACACGCGGCGCATGCGGCCCGACCACGCCGGCGCGCGGCCCTACGTGATGACCAACCTGCGCACGCACCAGGGGCTGGCCGAGGTGGTGAGCTATATCGAGACGAAGGGCCTGCTCGGCGCCTGAGGCCAGGGCCCGGCGCAGCGGCGCGGCGGCGGCGCGAGCGTGAAATCCTGCCGCCCCGGCACCGCGGGCCAGGGGGTCGCCGGACCCCCTTCCGTCATAGGGCAAAGGTTACACTCGGCCGCTTCACGCGCGGGCTGCGCGCAGCCTGTTTGCCGGCCCGGCCCGGCGCGCCGTTTGCTGAAATCACCCGAAGGATGTCGCCCATGAATCTGACGCTGCCTGTTGCCCCTGCCCAAGCCCGCCGCTGGCTGCCCGTGGCCGCGCTGACCGTACTGGCCGCCACCGCGCTGCTGGCGGGTTGCGGCGACAAGAAGGACAAGGCCGCCAGCCAGACCGCCGCCCGCGTCAACAAGGACGAGATCACCGTCCACCAGATCAATTTCGTGCTGCAGCAGCAGCGCAACCTGCGCCCCGAGCAGGTGGATGTCGCCAGCCGGCAGATCCTGGAGCGCCTGGTAGACCAGCAGTTGGCGCTGCAAAAAGCCGACGACATGAAGATCGACCGCGACCCCCGCGTGGTGCAGCAGCTCGAAGCCGCGCGGCGCGAGATCCTGGCCCGCGGCTACCTGGAAAAGGTGGGTGAGGCGGCAGCCAAGCCCACGCCCGAAGAGATCAAGAAGTACTACGACGACAAGCCCGCGCTCTTCAAGGACCGCCGCATCTACAGCATCCAGGAGATCAGCATCGAGGCCAAGCCCGAGCAACTGCCCGTGCTGCGCGACAAGCTCGCCGCCGCCAAGAGTGTCAACGAGTTTCTCGAATACCTGAAGGCCAGCGATATCCGCTTTGCCGGCAACCAGGCCGTGCGCGCCGCCGAGCAACTGCCGATGAACAGCCTGGAATCCTTCTCGCGCATGAAAGATGGCCAGGCCGCTGTGGTGCCATCGGCCAACGGCATGCAGGTGGTGGTGCTGGCCGGCTCGCGCAGCCAGCCGGTGGGCGAGGAACAGGCGCGCCCGGCGATCGAGCAGTATTTGCTCAACGATCGCAAGCGCAAGCTGGTGGAAGAAGATATGAAGGCACTGCGCGCCGCCGCCAAGATCGAGTTCATCGGCAAATTTGCCCAGGGTGCCGCGTCGGCCCCGGCCGGCGCGCCCGCCGCCGCGGCCACGCCGGCACCCGCCACGCCGGCACCCGCCGCCGCGGCCAGTGGCGGCCTCAGCGCCACCGATATCACCAAGGGCATGGGGCTCAAATAATGGCTGCCTACGCCGCCATGGTTGCCGCCGCAGTGCTGGCGGTGCTGATGCTGGGGCAACCCGCATTGGCGCAGCCGGCAGGCGCTGCCGCCGCCGCCGCAGCGCCCAATGAATACCGCCTGGGCTCGGGCGACGTGGTGCGCATCTCGGTCTTCCAGAACCCCGACCTGACGCTGGAGACCCGCGTTACCGAAGCCGGCATCATCTCGTACCCCCTGCTGGGCAACGTGCGCCTGGGCGGCCAGAGCGTGACAACGGCCGAGAAGATGATCGCCGACGGCCTGCGCAGCGGCAATTTCGTGAAGAGCCCGCAGGTCACCCTGGTGGTGCTGCAGGTGCGCGGCAACCAGGCCAGCGTGCTGGGCCAGGTCAACCGCCCCGGCCGCTACCCGATCGAAGTGGCCGATATGCGCCTGACTGATCTGCTGGCCATGGCCGGCGGCACGGCGCAGGGCGGCGCCGACCTGGTGGTGGTCACCGGCACGCGCAATGGCCAGCCCATGCGCCAGGAGATCGACCTGCCCACCGTCTTTGCCGCAGGCGGGCGCGCGCAAGATATCCTCATCCTCAACGGCGACACCATGTGGGTGGACCGCCAGCCCATCGTCTATATCTACGGTGAAGTGCAGCGCCCCGGCCCCTTGCGCCTGGAGCGCGGCATGAGCCTCATGCAGGCCCTGGCCACCGGCGGCGGCCTCAACGCGCGCGGCACCGAAAAGGGCATCCGCGTGCACCGCAAGGCCGACAACGGCGGCGTGCAGATCATCGAGCTCAAGATGGACGACAAACTGCGCGAAGGCGACGTGGTGTTCGTGCGCGAGAGTCTGTTCTGAACTTTTCTGTCTTTCGACTGACAACAGAAGGGCGCCCACCATGATCGACTGGTCAAGTTGCAACGCCGTCGAGCGCCAGCCCAGCCTGTTGAGCGGCGCCTGGGTGTTCGTGGGTACGCGAGTGCCGGTGTCGGCCTTGTTCGAAAACCTGGAAGACGGCGTGCAGGTGCAGCAGTTCGTCGATTGGTTTCCGGGCGTCACGCTGGCACAGGCGCGAGCAGTGCTGGAGCATGCAGCGCGAAGCGCGTTGGCCGAGGCATGAATGCGCGTGTTGTTCGATCCCGTCATTCAAGCCTCAGGCGCCACTTGCTGGTGAACGATAGCGACTTCGGAAAGCCCATCCCATGACATTCGGACAATTCCTCTCGATCCTGCGTGCCCGCTGGTGGGTGGTGGCGCTGGTGCTGGGCCTCACCGTGGCGGGCACGCTGGTGGTGAGCCTGCTGCTGCCCAGGCAGTACACGGCGGCGGCCAGCGTGGTGGTCGATTTCAAGCCCGACCCGGTCTCGGCCGTGATGTACGGCGGCATGGCCAGCCCGGCCTTCATGGCCACGCAGGTGGACATCATCCGCAGCGAGCGCGTGGCGCAGCGCGTGGTGCGCAACCTCAAGCTCAACGAGAACCCGCAGGTCCGCCAGCAGTGGCAGGACGAGACCGAAGGCCAGGGCAGCATCGAAAGCTGGCTGGGCGGTGTGTTCGGCAAGGCGATGGACGTCATCCCCTCGCGCGAGAGCAGCGTCATCACCGTCACCTACAAGGCCCCCGACCCGCGCTTTGCCGCCGGCCTGGCGAATGCTTTCGTGCAAGCGTACATCGACACCGCGCTCGAGCTGCGTGTGGACCCGGCGCGCCAATACAGCAGCTTCTTCGAAACCCGCGCCAAGGACGCGCGCGCTGCCCTCGAGACCGCGCAGACCCGCCTGAGCAGCTACCAGAAGGAAAACGGCATCATCGCCAGCGACGAGCGGCTCGACGTGGAAAACGCGCGCCTCAACGAACTCAGCTCGCAGGTCACCATGCTGCAGGCGCTGATGGCCGAATCGGCCAGCCGCCAGGTGCAGGCCCAGGGCGCGCAGGGCGACCGCATGCAAGAGGTGCTGGGCAACAGCATCGTGGCCCAGCTCAAGGCCGATATCAACCGCGGCGAAGCCCGCCTGCAAGAGCTGAGCACACGCTACGGCGACAGCCACCCGCAGGTGCTCGAGACGCGCGCCAGCCTGGCCGAACTGCGCATCCGCCAGGAGCAGGAAGTCAAGAAGGTCACCGGCGGCGTGGGCGTCAGCGCCACCATCAACCGCCAGCGCGAAAGCGAGATCCGCCGTTCACTCGATGCCCAGCGCACCAAGGTGCTCAAGATGAAGGCCGTGCGCGACCAGGGCATGGTCATCCTGCAAGACGTCACCAACGCCCAGCGCGCCTACGACCAGATCCTGCAGCGCTTCACCCAGGCTACCCTGGAAGGGCAGACCACGCAGAGCAATACCAACGTGCTGACGCAGGCGGTGGCGCCGGTTGAGCCCTCGTCGCCCCGGATGTTCGTCAACACGCTGCTGTCGGTCTTCATCGGCCTGATCCTGGCGCTGGGCATCGCCCTCATCCTCGAGATGCGCGACCGCCGCGTGCGCAGCACCGACGACGTACCCGCCGCCCTCGGCCTGCCCGTCATCGGCGTCATGCACAAGCCCGGCGCCAAGCTGCGCCGCAGCGCCAAGCATCTCTCCCTGATGCAGCAGCGCCTGCTGGCGCCGCTGCCCCAACCCGGCAAGGGGGCGTGATGGCCAAGTTCCGCGATTCCAACGTTGACGCCACCGTCGTCGAAGCTGCCGCCGCGCTGCGCCATCACGCCATGCCGCCGCCACTGGGTGCCAGCCCCGACGCCGAAGACACCCAGGTGGTGGACCGCAGCATCGGCGATATCCTGGCCGAGCTGCGCAACCTCACCGCCGCGCAGGTCGAGAAGATCCTGCAGCACCAGCAAGAAAGTGGCGTGCGCTTCGGCGAGGCCGCCGTGGCGCTGGGCTACGCCAGCAAGGACGACGTGCTCTTTGCGCTGTCGCAGCAGTTCCACTACCCCTACGCACCCGAAGAACAGCGCAAGCTCAGCCCCGAACTGGTGGCCTTGAACGAGCCCTTCTCGCCGCGTGCCGAAGGCTTCCGCGCGCTGCGCAGCCAGCTCATGATGCGGCTCTTCGGTGAAGGCGACCAGCGCCGCGCCGTGGCCGTGATCAGCCCCGATGCCGGCGACGGCAAGACCTATTGCGCCGCCAACCTGGCCGTCGTGCTGGCCCAGTTGGGCGGCCGCACGCTGCTGGTGGACGCCGATATGCGCGGCCCGCGCCTGCACGAGGTCTTCAACCTCAAGAACAAGGCCGGGCTCTCGGGCATCCTCGCGGGCCGCGCCGACAAGCACGTCATCCAGCAGGTGCCCGGCGTCAGCAGCCTCTTCGTGCTGCCGGTGGGCACCACGCCGCCCAACCCGCTGGAGCTGGTCGAACGCCCCGCCTTCGGGTTGCTGATGCGCGAGCTGGCCTCCAAGTTCGACCACGTCATCGTGGACACCCCTGCCGCCGTCTATGGCGCCGACGCCAGCGTCATTGCCGCGCGCTGCGGTGCGGCGCTGGTCATCGCGCGCAAGGACGCCAGCCGCGTGGCCCTGCTGCAAGAGCTGGTGGCCAGCTTCGAAGGCAGCCACGTCAAGCTCGCCGGCGCCGTCGTCAACGAGTACTGAGCCTGGCCGTGACAGCGCCATCGGCGCAGCGCGCGCCCGCCGCCCGCCCACCCCTGCTGCCCGCCGGCTTCGACTGGCCGGTGGTGGCCCTGCTGACGCTGGGCTTCGCGCTGCTCTACGTGCCCACCTGGGCCATGCTGGCGCGCACCATCTGGGCCACCGACGAACAGGGCCACGGGCCCATCATCCTGGCCGTGAGCCTGTGGCTGCTGTACGTGCGCCGGCACGAGCTGGTGGCCGCGCCCCTGCGGCCGCTGCCGCTGCTGGGCTGGCCGCTGTTCGTCTTCGCGCTGCTGCTGTTTGCCTTTGGCAGCTCGCAAGACGTCATCATGTTCCAGACCGGCAGCCAGATCGTGCTGCTGGCGGGCCTGGTGCTGATATTCCGCGGGCCGGCGGCGCTGCGCGTGATCTGGTTCCCGCTCTTCTTCATGATCTTCATGATCCCGCTGCCCGAGGCCCTGGTGGCAGCGGTGACGGCGCCGCTCAAGAGCGCGGTCTCGGCCGTGGCCAGCAGCCTGCTCTACAGCCTGGGCTACCCGGTGGGGCGTGCCGGCGTGATCATGACCGTGGGCCCCTACCAGCTGCTGGTGGCCGACGCCTGCGCCGGGCTCAACAGCATGTTCACGCTTGAGGCGCTGGGCATGCTCTACATGAACCTGATGGGCTACACCAGCGTGCGCCGCAATGTGGTGCTGGCGCTGCTGCTGGTGCCCACCGCCTTCTGCGCCAACATCGTGCGCGTCATGATCCTGGTGCTGGTGACCTACCACTTCGGCGACGAAGCTGGCCAGGGCTTCGTGCACGGCTTTGCCGGCATGGTGCTGTTCATGGTGGCGCTGGTGCTGATGCTGGTGCTGGACAAGGTGCTGGGGCTGTTCATGCCCGCGCACCGCAAGCCCTAGCCATGCGCCTCAGCCCCCAACATCAAACCGCCATCGTGCACTGCGTGCGCCAGCAGTTCGGTGCCGACGCGCGGGTGATGGTGTTCGGGTCACGCGTGGACGACGCCGCGCGCGGCGGCGACGTCGATCTGCTGGTAGAGAGCCCCGCCCCGCCCACGCTGCGCCAACGCGCGCTCACCACGTTGGCGCTGGAGCAGGCGCTGGGCCTGCCGGTGGACATCGTTGCACGGCAGCAGGGCACACCCGGCGGCTCGTTTGCGCGCGTAGTGCAGCGTCACGCACAGGCCATTGATGGCCAAGGCATGAGCCCGAGTTCACTACCTTGCGAGTGTGCCTGGCCATGATCACCCCGACCCGCAACGCCACCCGCACCCGCCTCAAGGCCGCGCTCGCGCTGGCGCTGATGGTGGCCGCCTTTGCCGGCGCTGCGGCCTGGAAGCCCACGCGGCTGCTGGCCGACACGCGGCCCAAGGTGCAGTTGGAGGCCATGTTCCCCAAGGCCTTTGGCGAATGGGCGGTTGACGAACGCATGCCCGTGCAACTGGTGTCGCCCGACACCGCGGCCATGCTCAACAAGATCTACACCGATACCCTCAGCCGCACCTACGTCAACCGCGCCGGAGTACGCGTCATGCTCTCGGTGGCCTACGGCGGCGACCAGTCCGACGCCACGCGCGCGCACCGCCCCGAGGTCTGCTACCCGGCGCAGGGCTTCCAGATCCTGAGCAGCCGCAACGGCACGGTGCACACCGGCACGCACCCGCTACGCGTGCGGCAACTGGTGGCCAAACAGGGCGGGCGGCTGGAGCCCATTTCCTACTGGATCATCGTGGGCGACCAGGTCACGCTCAGCGGCACCGAGCAAAAGCTGGCCCAGCTCAGCTACAGCGCGCGCGGCATCATCCCCGACGGCATGCTGGTGCGCATCTCCACCATCGACGCCGACGCGGCCAACGCCTACAAGGTGCACGAAGGCTTCGTCGCCCAGCTCGCGCGGGCCGTCCCCCCCGCGATGCAGGCCCAGGTCGTCGGCGCCAGCGGCGCCGCGGCCCGGTGAGCCCCGGGACCTGGCCATGTCGGGCGCAGCCTACACCAGCGGTGCGGTGATGGCAGGCCTGGGCGCACGCAGCATCGACGCCGTGCTCTGGGGCGCGGGCGGCACGGTGCTGCGGCTGCTCGTCCAGATCGGCGCGCAGATCGTGCTGGCGCGCGTGCTGGGCCCCGAGCAGTACGGCCTGTTCGCCATCGGCGCCATCGTCATCGGGTTCAGCGCCTTCTTTTCCGACGTCGGCCTGGCCTACGGGCTCATCCAGAAAACCAGCGTCGGCGCGCGCGACGTGCGCTTCGTCTTCACCTGGCAATTGGTATTGGGGTGCGCAGTCTCGCTGGCCGTATGGGCGGGCAGCGACGCCCTGGCGGGCTTTCTCGGCGACGCGCGGGCGGCGGGCGCGATGGCAGCGCTCTCCCTCGTGTGCCTGCTCAACGCACTGGCTGCGCCTTCGCTCAACCTGCTCAAGCGCGCGCTCGACTTCCGCGCCATCCAGATCGCACAGCTTGCCAGCTACGTGTTGGGCTACGTGGCGGTGGGCCTGCCGCTGGCCTTTGCCGGCGCGCAGGTGTGGGCGCTGGTGGCTGCCTGGCTGGTGCAGGCGCTGGTGAGTGCACTGCTGCTGTACCGCGCCACGCGCCACGCCGTGTCGCCGCTGTTCTGGTACGAAGACGCGCGCGCCCAGTCGCGCTATGCGCTTACCGTGTTTGGCACCAACCTCGTCAACTGGCTCATCAACAATATCGACCGCGTCACCGTGGGCCGCAGCTTCGGCAGCCGCGACATCGGCCTCTACGCCACTTCGTACAACCTGCTCTACAACCCCACGATGGCCGCGCTGGGGGTGGTGCAGCCGGTGTTCTTTGCGGCGTCGTCCCGCCTTGCCGCCAGCGCGCAGCCCATGGCCCAGGGCTACCGGGCACTGGCCGGCGTGCTGGCCACCCTGGCCCTGCCGCTGTTCGCCTGCGTGGCGGTCGCCGCCGAGACCGTCGTCGCCGTGCTCTACGGGCCCAAGTGGGCTGCCGCGGCACCGCTGCTGCCACCGCTGGCGCTGGCCATGCCGGTGCTGCTGCTCTGGGGCCTGACCACGCCGCTGCTGTGGGCCGGCGGCAAGCCGGGGCGCGAATTCAAGGTGCAGTTGCCGCTGGTGCTGGTGTGGGGACTGGTGTGCTACGCGGCGTCCCGGCATTCGCTGGTGGCGGTGGCCTGGGCCATGCTGGCCCTGCAATGCCTGCGCACTGCGGCCATGGTGTGGGCGGCCACGCGGGTGCTGGGTATCTCGGCAGGGGCACTGGTGCGCAGCGCCGCCGGCGGCATGGCGCTGGCGCTGGGCGTGGCGGCACTGGTGGGCCTGGTTGAACAGGTGGCGCAGCCGCTGTCGCCGGCACTGCGGCTGCTGGCCGATGCCGGCGTGGCCGGTGCGGCGTGGTGGTTTGCGTTGCACCTGTTCCCGCAACTCATCGCCCCGGAAGCGGCCGCGCTGCTGGCGCGGCTGCTGGCGCGGCTGCCTGGCAAGCTGGCCTTCCTGTCGCGCAACGGGGGGCAGCGATGACAGATCGCGAGATGATGGCCGTGGCCTACGCCCTGGTCTATGGCCTGGTGGGCAGCATCGCCGCGCTGGTCGGCCTGGGGGTGTTCCTGAAGGTCGAGGGCCAGGTCAAGAAGTGGACGGCGGCCGTGCTGATGCCCTTGATGGTGCTGGGCATCGCGCTGAGCAGCGCGCTCTCGGGCCGCGACCTCAAGTACGCGGGCTTCAATGTGGAGTTGGTGGCCTTTGGCGCCACCGAAGGCAGTGCCGCCATCCTGCGCCTGCTGACCGCCGTCTTGATGGGTCTGTGCGCGGCCGCCATCGTGTCGCGCGGGTTCAGGCGCGAGGCCACTGCACGCCTGGGCGGACAGGTGCTGTTCTATTCGTTCCTCGCGTACTACCTCTCCAACAATATCGTCAACAGCATCTTCGGCACCTTGCCGAACTTCTCGCACCACACGGTCTATGTGCTGTTCGTCTTCACGGCCGTCTATCTCTGCCGTGAAGACCCGTTCGAGCGCTTTGTGCGCCTGGCCAAGCTGGCGCTGTTTGCGCTGATGCTGACCAGCCTGGTGGCCGCCGTGGCGGTGCCCTCGCTGGCCGTGCAGCCCGAATACAAGGGCTGGATCCCCGGTGTCCACTCGCGCCTTTGGGGCCTGGGCTCCAACCCCAACAGCATCGGGCCGCTGGCCTTTGTGCTGATCCTGCTGGAGCTGCTCGTGCCTGAAACGCGCAGGTTCTGGCGCGTGGCCATCGTGGCTTCGGCCCTGGCGGTGTTCTTGTTTGCGCAATCCAAGACCGCCTGGGCAGCGGCGCTGGCGCTGACACCCTTGCTGGCCTGGTATCGCGGCGGGCGTGCGAGCGGCGGTGGCATGAAGATGGGCTTTGCCCTGGCCCTGTTGCTGAGCGTGCTGGTACTGCTCCTGGGCGTTGCGTTCATGGGCCCGGGCAAGATCGCCGACAAGCTCTCTGGCAGCCAGATCGGCTCGGACGTCAGCACGCTCAGCGGCAGGCTGGAGATCTGGGCCGCCGCCGTGCGCGCGTGGCAGGAGAATCCGCTGTTCGGCTTCGGCCCGCTGGCCTGGGGGCCGTATCACCGCGCCATCATCGGCCTGCCCAATGCCTTCAGCGCGCACAACCAGTTCTTTCAGTCGCTGAGCGTCGCGGGGTCGCTGGGCATCGTGACACTACTCGCCTATGTGGTTTCGATGGGCGTGCTGGCTTGGCGAACTTCGACCCAGACGCAGGGCGTTTCGCTGGCGCTGTTTCTATTCGTGCTCGTGCGCTGTGCGACCGAGGCGCCTCTCTCGGCCGCTACGCTCTTCAATGGCGAGATCGTCACGCAGATCCTCCTGTTCCGCATGCTCCTGCTTCCAAGGCCGCACCTTGTGCCTGCAAGAGATCAAGCCACCGCTACCCACGCCTGGCTACGCAGCAACAACGCAACCTGACGACCTTCGCCCATCTCTCCGCACTCGACTGAGGTCGTCTTGACGACGGACAAGCGCGTGCCAGCGAGGGCCCCAGCCGCATGCTCTCGTTCTCGATCATCACCTGCACCTGGAACAGCGAGCCCTTCATCGCGCAGTGCGTGGATTCGGTTGCCTGCCAGACCCATCCCGCGGTCGAGCACGTTCTCGTCGATGGCGGTTCGACAGACGGGACGCTCGAACGCCTACGCGGCGCGCGCCAGCCAAGCCGGGTTGCCAACGACATCCGAGGCGGAATATCGAACGCCATGAACGAGGGTGTGCGCATCGCCAGCGGGGACGTCATCGCACACCTCCATGGCGACGACTACTACCTGAACGATCGCGTGCTCGGGTCAGTGGCGGCGGAAATGGAGCGCACCGGCGCGCGCTGGCTCTTTGCCAGGATCGTGTCCGATGTGGATGGCCAGCGCGTTCCTCCGAACTGGGCCATGCCACCCTATAGCCGCAGCGTGCTGCTGCGAGGCAACATCGTTGCGCACCCGGCGACCTTCATGCGCAGGGACCTGTTCGAGCAATTAGGGGGCTTCGACACCCGCTTGCGCTACGCCATGGACTACGACATGTGGCTGCGTGCTTCTGCCGTCGCGGCGCCCGCATACCTGGACGAATTCGTCGCCGCGTTCAGGCGCCATGCGGGCGGCGCCTCGACCGCCAATGCGTTGGCGGCCTTCGAGGAAGACCATGCGGTTCGCTTGCGATATGTGGTGGGCCTGCCGCAGCGCAGCTTCCACGACCTGGTTCACCTCTGGCGGCGATGGCGCCGGTTTCGCAGGTTGGCGCCACCATGAGCGAAAGTGCACTGACGTTGGTATTGGCCACGATTGGTCGGACGACCGAAGTGGAGCGCCTGTTCGACACCTTGCTCGCGCAGACGGACAAGCACTTCGAACTGATCGTCGTGGATCAGAACGCCGACAACCGTCTGGTTGAGGCGGTGACGGTGGCAGCGCAGCGTGGTCTTGCGGTGCAGCACCTGCGCATGGATCGACCGAGCCTGGCCGGCGCGCGCAACCTCGGCATCGCCAAGGCGCATGGTCAGCTCATCGCCTTTCCTGACGACGATTGCTGGTACGAACCGGACGTGGTGGAGCAGGTGCGCAACGCGTTTGCGGCGCACGGCGACTGGGGCGGCGCGGTAGCGCAGTGGGTCGAGCAGGCACAGGCGCTGCGCGCCGCGCCGTCCGATGAGGCGCTCTCAGCCCGCGAGTGGCGCGCATTCAAGGCCGACGGCGCCAGCTCCATCAGCCTGTTTTTCAGGGCGGAGACGCTGCGCCGCCTTGGCGGCTTTGACGAACGGCTGGGCGTGGGGCAGTGGTTCGGCGCGGGCGAAGAGACCGACCTCATCCTGCGCGCGCTGGGTGCGGGCGTGGTCATCGGCCGCTGCACGGCGGCCCGGGTTCATCATCACTTTGCCTCTGGCATTCAGCATCAAGCTGGCGCCAACTGGCGCGCGGCCATGCGGCGCGGGCGCGGAACGGGCGCGCTCTTCGTGAAGCACAGCGTGTCATGGCGCGTCTTCGTGCGCGGCTTTCTTGCGCCACCGGTAAAGGCCGCCATGCAAGGGCAGGGCTTGAAGGGCGTGGGCATCGGCCTGGCGCTGAGTACGGGGCGTGTGCAGGGAGCACTGAAGTGGTTGCTGACGGAACGATGAAGCCGGGGCGCGCGCTCGTTCGCTGGGCAGCGGCCGTGCTTCTGTCATGCCAGTGGGCCGTGGCCATGGCGCAAGGTACCGCGCTGGGGCCCGTGGGGCCCGAGTACTTTGGCCTGGTGCTCAACCGTTCGGACGCCCGCCAGGCCTGGCCCAACGTGCCGTTTGGCAGCTGGCGCATCTGGGACGCCTACGCCACGTGGCCCTACCTGGAACCGGAGCGTGGCCGCTGGGAGTTCGGCGCGCTCGACCGCATGGTGCAAGAGGCGCAGGAGCACGGGGTCCGTGTGCTGCTGGTGCTGGCGCACTCGCCCAAGTGGGCTTCCGCCCGGCCCGCCGAGCGCGGGGGCTATGGCGCCGGGCTCTCGGCCGAACCCGCGCGCATCGAAGACTGGCAGAACTACGTGCGCACCGTGGCCAGCCGCTACAAGGGGCGCATCACCGAATACGAAATCTGGAACGAGCCCAGCGACAAGTCGCACTTCAGCGGCGACCTGCCGAAGATGGTCGAACTCACCTGCACCGCGCACCGCATCCTGAAGTCCATCGACCCCGCCATCAAGGTCGTCTCGCCCGGCTCGGCAGGTGGCGGCAAGCACATCCAGTACCTTGACGATTTCCTGGCCGGCGGCGGCGCCAGGTGCATCGACGTGGTGGCGCATCACTTCTACGTGCCCAGGTTCGGGCCCGAGGAGATGGTGCCGCTGATCCGCAAGGTGCGTGAGGTCATGCAGCGGCGCGGCGTCGCGGCCCTGCCGCTGTGGAATACCGAAACAGGCTGGTGGATCGCCAACACCGACGGCACGCCCGACCACGCCCTGGTGGCCAAGGGCGGCTGGCGCAAGCTCGACGCCGACGTGGAGGCCGGCGCCGTCATCCAGCGCGCGCTGCTGCTGGCCCGCGCCGAGGGGGTGGAGCGCTTCTACTGGTACGCCTGGGCCAACCGCTACGGCCTGGGGCTGGTCGATGCCAACGACAAACCCAAGCCGGCCACCAAGTACTGGAGGCGTGCCGTGGAGCAGATGCGGGGCAAGGAAGTGCGCACCTGTGTGCTCGACGGCGCAGCGGGCCGCTGCGAACTCGTGCAGGCGGGTCAGCCCGCGCAAACGCTGATCTGGCGCGACCCCACCGCGCTGGTGCGCCGTGAAGGGCCGGCCGGCACGACCCCATCAACCGATTCCGTCCCGCATTAGCCAACGCCACACGACCACGGCAACATGAACGAACTCAAGCTATTCAATTCGCAGGCCGAGCAGACCCGACTGATACGCGAGCACATCGCCGCATTGGCGGCGGGCGGCGGCGAGCTGCAGATACTGGAGGCCGGCTGCGGCAACTCCTGGTCGATCGACCTGGACGGCGTTGCGTACCGCCTGACCGGCGTCGATCTGGACAAGGACGCGCTTGACCTGCGCGTCAACGTCAAGAAGGACCTGCACGAGATGATCCATGCGGACTTGCGCACCGTCGATCTGGGGCAGCGGCAATTCGACGTTGTCTATAACTCGTTCGTGCTCGAACATATCAAGGGTGCCGAGGGTGTGCTGGACCGCTTCGTGAAGTGGCTGCGGCCGGGTGGAAAGCTGATCCTGCTCATCCCCGACCCGCAGTCGGCCTACGGCTTTGCCACCAAGATGACGCCGCACTGGTTTCATGTGCTCTTCTATCGGTTTGCCTTGGGGAAGGCGACCGCAGGAAAACCGGGTTATGCGCCTTACGCAACCTACTACGACCCGGTGGTCTCAAGGCACGGCATCCATGCGTACTGCAAACAACGCGGGCTGGCCATCAACGCCGAATTCGGAGACGGGTTCTGGAAGCCTGGAAAGGGCTTGGCGCAGAAGGCGACTTCGCTGGTCAAGAGGCTGATCAGCCTTGTCAGTGGGGG